>Ga0209317_1001713_pt1 | contig 18058 bp, 3 predicted proteins | sample RifGroB2_FD_183994 | JGI IMG/M metagenome (GOLD analysis project Ga0209317, IMG submission 183994) | Soil microbial communities from Rifle, Colorado, USA - Groundwater B2 (SPAdes) (version 2) | ecosystem: Environmental > Terrestrial > Soil > Unclassified | place: Rifle, Colorado | collected... | reverse complement strand
CATGCAGCGGTTGCGCGGTGTTCGCCAGGTACCCGCTAGCGGCGGGGTTCGGCATGGTGGCGTCGGCGACCACAGCAACATCGTAATCACCGATCGGGAGCCGGAGAACGTAACTTCCGTCGGTCCCGGTAATGGCGTAGCCGATACCGTTGGCGCCAAGGGCCTGGACCCACACCCCTGCAACCGGGTCGGTGGCCTGGTCTTTCCTGACTGTGCCGGAGAGACTGAGCGCTCCGGCGGTCATGACGAGATTGTGGCCAGTTAGATGCTGATCCGCCGTGATAGTCAGCGGCGTTCCTGCCGGATCTGCAACGAAACCGTAGGCGATCGGGACGATCAGGTACTCGCCAGGCTCGATGATGTCGAGGATGAAGTGCCCTGTTTCGTCGGCAATTGTCCAAGACACTGGACGTTGCCATTTATCAAGAAGTCGGACCATGGCACCGGAGACAGGATCGGTACCGTCAGTGACCGCTCCTGTCACGCTCTGCGAGTGCATTACCGGACTGACGGTGAACGGTGCGGTTGCAGCTTCGATCCCGTTGGAGACTTGGAACAGGTAACTGCCCCGGGCGTGATAGATGTCGCTGGTCAAGCCAAACGCGAGGGTTGTGGTCATTGTGCCATCACTGGTGGCGTCTTCGTCACCCTGCGTTTTCTGGCTTACGGCTGCGACCCCGTCGGAAACCGTGAAAGCGCGGATCGGATAGTCGCCGCTATCGACAGCGCCGTTACGATTGGCGTCAACCAGTTGTTCAACCAGCACGTTGCTGCCAATGGGGTCTATGTTGCTGACGGAGAGCACCACGCTCCCCTGGGAGTTTGCAGCTATCGAGGACACCGACAGTTCCAGTCCGAGCGGCAGAACGTAGGTGACCGACAGACTCTTCGCGCTGCTGTTGCCGGCCTGGTCCCGGGCGGTGATGGTAAAGGTATTGGCGCCTACCGAAAGGTCGCTCACCATGCATTGCCAAGTGGTTGAGGTTGGATAGGCCACCGTGCCAGGGATCGCAGTACCGGCAGTGACCGTCAAGGCCACGCTGCTCCCCGTCTCCATGGTGCCGGACAGTGTCTGTGTCGCCGTCTTGATAATGGCCGGGAGTGTATCCACAGTCAAGGTCGGGGCAACGGTGTCGATAGTAACGATGGATTCAGCGTACCCGGTTAGGCCGTTGCTAGTCGCCTCAACACGGATCGTATGAGTACCATCCGCCGGGAGGTCAAGCACGTCACCGGAAACATTGCCCACGACAACACCGTCTACCTTGACCACCACTGTGCCGGCGCTCACGGTGTACTGGAGCAAAGGCCTGTTGTTTGTAACACCAACCGGCGATGAAATGCTGACCGTTGGTGGTGGAATCACAGCGAATGAAGCCGTAACTTCCTTGGCCTCGTCCATGGTCACCGTGCAGACGCCGGTGCCGCTGCAGGCTCCCGACCAACCCATAAAGGCCGAGCCAACTGCGGGTACGGCGGTCAAGTTGACGCTGCTAGTCTTGCCGAAGTTGGCACTGCAGGTTGCACTGCATGAGATCCCGGATGGCGTGCTCTGGACCGTACCGAAACCGCTGCCGACGTTCGTGACCGTCAAGGGGAAGACGTACTGATAGATGTAAACTGTGCCATCGCCACCTTTATAGCTAGCAGCACCAACGGATGCACTGATGTTGGCCAATGGAAGAGTGCTGCTGTTATAGTAAACGGCGATCCGCCCACCACCGCCATACCCACGGTAGCTGGAAGTTCCCCCTTTGGTGCTGATCGTGCCGGTACCTGAGATCGTGCCAGCGTTGATCCAGATCGCTCCACCACTGCCCCCACCACCATACGATGTATTTTTGTCACCGTTTGCCAGGACGCCCGTGCTGACGCCATTCAGATTTAAAAGGTTTGTAGCCAACTTTACGGCTCCACCACCATTGGACCCCAAATAGGGGGTGCCGCTCCCCCCGCCACCACTACCGGGCTCGTTTGGTTCCTGATAATTTCCGTACAATGCATTCGATAACCCGTAACCGCCAGATCCACCGTAGCCACCGCCTGTACCGGAGCTGCTACCTCCTATCGTTGTCGGCCCTTGGGTAGCCGAATCATAGGTCATGCCATTATTATTGATATTGCCTGGTACAAGCCCACCGAGGAAACCCTTGCCGCTCACGTCAATCTTAGAGGTGTCGTTAAGAGTGATTGTTTCTGCAGTTACGTCGAGTTTGTATGCTGCCGTCGCTGTCGCCGCCCCATGGGTAAGTAGACTCCCATTTTTGAGAGTAAGCGCATTGGTTACATTCACCGAACCATTCGCGGTGATCGTACTGCCGTCAAGAGTCAAGTTTGTCCGTGCAGTGACCCCGCCGCTAAATGTAACAGTGCTCCCGGTAAACGTCACATCCTGGTCGAAGCTGATGTCCGCGGTGACATTAGTGAAGGCGCCGCCGCTCACAGTTATTTGGCCAAAGTCACCGCCTGGAATTGGTGTTGCGTTGTTGGTCACGAAGCCGTCGTTGTTAACTATGATGTCGCCTTTCGGTTTGTCCGCCGCTTTCAGGTAGATCGTGCCGGCGCCACCGTTATTACTTGTGCTGCTGTTATTACATTTGCCACCGGATGCACTGATGCTGGCCAACGGAAGACTGTTGCTACCATAGTAAACGGCGATCCGCCCACCACCGCCGCCTCCAGCATAGTTCGGGGCGGTTCCACCCTTAGCACTGACCGTACCTGTACCTGAGATCGTGCCAACGTTGATCCAGATCGCGCCACCGCTGCCACCACCAGCCTTCGTGGTAATATTGTTGCTGCCATTGGCCAGGATGCCCGTCCCGGTGCCGCTCAGGTTCAGGGCATTTGCCGTCAGTTTTATGGCTCCGCCACCATTAGCCCCTTTATTCGTGCCGCTACCTCCGCCGCCGCTGCCAGGCTCACTGGGCTGCTGGTAATTCCCGTACGCTGCATTTGCCGCCCCTGCGCCGCCGAGCCCGCCGTAGCTACCACCCGCAGTCGTGCCACTACCTCCTGCCGTGGTCGGCCCGTGCGTGACCGGATCATAGGTCATGCCTATAATTATCGTATTGCCTGGTACCAGCCCGCCAAGGAAGCCCTTGCCGCTCACATCGATCTTGGAGGTGTCGTTGAGAGTGATGGTTTCGGCAGTTACATCGAGTTTGTATGCTGCCGTCTCTGTCGCCGCCCCATGTGTCAGTAGGCTCCCATTCTTGAGAGTAAGCACATTGGTTACGTGCACCGGACCGTTCGCGGTGATCGTACTGCCGTCAAGAGTCAGGTTTCCTGTTGAAGTGATGCCTCCGCTGAAGGTCAGAGTGCTCCCGGTAAACGTAACATCCTGGGCGAAACTGATGTCCCCGGAGACATTGGCCTTGGCACCGCCACTAACCGTCATCTGGCCATACTCGCCGCCGGTAACGGTCGTTGTGCTGGTGGTCGCCAGACCGCCGTTGTCGAGGATGACATCGCCTTTGGTCTTGTCCACCGCTTTCAGGTAGATCGTGCCGGCGCCGCCATTATAGGCACTGTTGTTGTTTTTGCCACCCGATGCACTGATGTTGGCCAATGGAATGTTGTTGCTGCCATAGTAGAGGGCTATCCTCCCACCGCCGCCACCACCACCGTAGTTTCCGGCTGTTCCTCCTTTGGCAGCGATCTTGCCCGTGCCGGAAAGCGTACCGACGTTGATCCAGATCGCTCCACCGCTGCCGCCGCCAACATTTAGTCCACTACCGTTACCATTGGCGAGAATGCTGGTACCGGTGCCGGCCAGATTCAGCACGCCGGCCGTCAGCTTTACCGCTCCACCACCACTGGACCCTGGATTGGGGGAGCCACCTCCTCCGCCACTGCCAGGTTCGTTTGGCTGCTGGTAAATTCCGTACCCCGAATTCGCCACGCCGTAGCTGCCAAGCCCACCGTAACTGCCACCTACGGCAGAGTTGCTGCCTCCTGTTGTAGTCGGCCCTTGTGTGACCGGATCATAGGTCATGCCTTTAGACGTTGCATTGCCGGGCGTCAGCCCGCCAAGAAACCCCTTGCCGCTCACATCGATCCTGGAGGTGTCGCTTAGAGTGATCGTTTCAGCCGTGACGTCCAGGTTGTACGGAACGGTGGCTGTAGCCGCCGAGTGCGTCAGCAGGCTCCCGTTCTTGAGCGTCAAAGCGTGGGTTACATTCACCGGACCGTTAACGGTGACAGTACTGCCGTCGAGAGTAAGGTTTCCGGTTGAAGTGATGCCGCCGCTGAACGTGACATTGCTCCCGGTGAAGGTCACGTCCTTGTCGAAGCTGATGTCCGCAGTGACATTGGTAAGGGCGCCGCCGCTCACTGTTATTTGCCCAACGTCACCGCCGGCAACCGGGGTTGCATTGTTCGTCGCGAAGCCGCCGTTATTAACGATGATGTCGCCTTTCGGCTTATCCGCCACTTTCAGGTAGATCGTACCGGCACCACCGTTATTGACTACGCTGCCGCTATTACATTTGCCACCGAATGCACTGATGTTGGCCAACGGAAGACTGCTGCTGCCATAGTAAACGGCAATCCGCCCACCACCGCCGCCTCCAGCAGGGCTCGGTGCGGTTCCCCCCTTAGTACTGAGGATACCGGTACCTGAAATCGTGCCAGCGTTGATCCAGATTGCACCACCGCTGCCACCACCGCCATTACTGGTCAGATTGTTGCTGCCATTGGCCAGGATGCCCGTGCCGGTACCGTTCAAATTCAGCAAATTTGCCGTAAGCTTTACGGCTCCGCCACCATTGGATCCTAAAGAGGTGCCGTTACCTCCGCCACCGCTGCCAGGCTCACGGGGCTGCTGGTAATCGCCGTACGCTGCATTCGCCGCCACCGCGCCGCCGATTCCACCATAGCTACCACCCGCACTCGTGCCGCTTCCGCCTGCGGTGGTCGGCCCTTGTGTGGCAGAATCATAGGACATCCCTGTAATCACGGTATTGCCGGGAACCAGTCCACCAAGAAAGCCCCTGCCGCTCACGTCAATTTTGGAGGTGTCGTTGAAATTGATGGTTTCGGCAGTTACGTCGAGCTTGTACGCTGCCGTCGCTGTCGCCGCGCCATGTGTCAGTAGGCTCCCATTCCTGAGAGTAAGCGCATTGGTTACATTCACCGGACCATTCACGGTGATCGTACTGCCGTCGAGGGTCAGGTTAGCCCCTGAAGTGATCCCGCCGCTGAACGTGAGACTGCTCCCGGTGAACGTCACATCATTTTCGAAGCTGATGTCCGCGGTGACATTAGTAAGGGCGCTGCCGCTGACTGTTATTTGTCCGAAGTCGCCTCCGGCAACCGGAGTTGCGTTGTTGGTCGCGAAACCGCCGTTGTTAACGACCATGTCGCCTTTCGGTTTGTCCGCTGCTTTGAGATAAATGGTTCCGGCGCCACCGTTTTTAACGACATTGCTGCCGCTATTACAGTTGCCACCGAATGCACTGACGTTGGCCAGCGGGAGACTGTTGCTGCCATAGTAAACGGCAATCCGCCCACCACCGCCACCGCCACCATAGGCGGTTCCCCCCTTGGCACTGACCGTACCTGTACCTGAGATCGCGCCAGCATTGATCCAGATCGCGCCACCGCTGCCACCACCACCATACAGGGTGTAATTGTTGGTGCCATTGGCGAGGATGCCCGTCCCGGTGCCGCTCAGATTCAGAGCATTTGCCGTCAGCTTTACGGCTCCGCCACCATTGGACCCTATAGAAGTACCGTTACCCCCGCCGCCGCTGCCAGGCTCGATGGGCTGCTGGTAATCCCCGTACACTGCATTTGCCGCCACCGCGCCGCCGAGTCCGCCATAACTACCACCCGCACTCGTATCGCTCCCTCCTGTAGTGGTCGGCCCTTGCGTCGCCGGATCATAGGTCATGCCTGTAATTATCGTGTTGCCTGGTACCAGTCCCCCGAGAAAGCCCTTGCCGCTCACGTCAATCTTGGAAGTGTCGTTGAGAGTTATCGTTTCGGCAGTTATGTCCAGTTTGTAAGCTGCCGTCGCTGTCGCCGCTTCATGGGTCAGTAGACTCCCATTCCTGAGAGTAAGCGCATTGGTTACATTGACCGGCCCATTCACGGTGATCGTGCTGCCGTCAAGAGTAAGGTTTGCCCGTGCAGTGATCCCGCCAGTGGTCGTCAGGCTACCGGTGAACGTCACGTCCCCTTCGTAGCTGAGGTCGCGAAAAACACTGGCATTCGCACCGCCATTCACAGCTATTTCGCCATAGTCGACACCAGGAACCGAAGTTGTGTTGCTTGTCGTTATATTTCCGTTGTCAATAATGACATCGCCTTTGGTTCTGTCAGCCGCTTTCAGATAGATCGTGCCGGCGCCACCGTTATTGCTTGTGCCGCCGCTATTACTTTCGCCACCGGATGCACTGATGTTTGCCAACGAGAGAGTGCTGCTGCCGTAGTAAACGGCAATCCGCCCACCACCACCGCCGCCAGCATTGTTGTGGGTTGTTCCACCCTTAGCACTGACCGTACCTGTACCTGATATTGTGCCAGAGTTGATCCAGATTGCGCCACCACTGCCACTACCAGCCAACGCGGTCATATTGTCGCTGCCATTGGCCAGAATGCCCGTACCGGTGCCGCTCAGGTTCAGGACATTTGTCGTAAGCTTTATGGCTCCGCCACCATTAGCCCCTTTATTGGCACCGCTACCTCCGCCGCCGCTGCCAGGCTCGCTGGGCTGCTGGTAATCCCCGTACGCTGCATTTGCCGCTGCCGCGCCGCCGAGTCCACCATAGCTACCACCCGCACTCGTGCCACTACCTCCTGCCGTGGTCGGCCCGTGAGTGGCCGGATCAGAGGTCATGCCTGTAATCATCGTATTGCCTGGTACCAGCCCACCAAGGAAACCCTTGCCACTCACGTCAATCTTGGAGGTGTCGTTGAGAGTGATGGTTTCGGCAGTTACGTCGAGTTTGTATGCTGCCGTCGCTGTCGCCGCCCCATGGGTCAGTAGACTCCCATTCTTGAGAGTAAGCGCATTTGTTACATTCACCGGACCATTCACGGTGATCGTACTGCCGTCAAGAGTGAGGTTTGCCCGTGCGTTGATCCCACCGCTGATCGTCAGGTTGCTTCCGGTGAACGTCACATCCCCTTCGTAGCTGAGGTCGCCAAAAATACTGGCATTCGCACCGCCATTCACAACTATCTCGCCATAGTCGGCGCCGGGAACCGGAGTTGTGTTGCTTGTCGTTATATTGCCGTTGTCAATAATGACATCGCCTTTGGTTTTGTTCGCCGCTTTCAGATAAATCGTGCCGGCGCCACCGTTAGCGACGACATTGCTGCCAGTATTACTTTTGCCGCCAGTTGCGCTGATGTTGACGGACGGAATACTGCTGCTGCCGTAGTAAACGGCGATCCGTCCCCCTCCGCCACCACCGTAGTGTTGGACTGATCCCCCTTTGGCGCTCAGCGTACCAGAACCAGAAATCGCACCCGCGTTGATCCAAATCGCGCCACCGCTGCCAGCACCGCCACTCGTTGTGTTGTTGTCGCCATTCGCTTGGATACTTCCATTTAAGCTCAACACGTTTGCTGTCAGCTTTACGGCTCCACCACCATTGGACCCTAAATAGTTGCCGCCCCTACCTCCGCCACCGCTACCGGGTTCGTTTGGCTGCTGATAGTTTCCGTACAATGTATTTGACCACTCGTTACCGCCAGGCCCACCGTAACTACCGCCGGCACCGGCGCTGCTGCCTCCTGTAGAAGTTGGCTCCTGCGTCGCCGGATCATAGGTCATTCCGTTACTTGTTGTGTTATCTGATACCTGTCCCCCCAGAAAGCCTCTGCCGCTCACGTCGATCTTGGAGGTTGAATCGACAGTGATGGTATCGGCCCAAAGATCAAGCTTATACAAGCTAACTGGTGCAGTTGCTCCTTGTGCCGCTATGGTTGCTGACACATTATTGATTATATTGACTATTCCATAAGTTCCGCTGGTAATTGGCGTCAATTTGTTAGTGACAACGCTCAAATTGTCCACAATGAGATCTGGATTTCTCATATTGTTCTTCAGGTAGATTGTCCCTGCGCTACCGTTAGTGGATTCATTATTGTCATCCCCTGTTCCACCACCCGCACTTATATTCGACACGGGTATATCAAGAGCATCATAATAAATGGCAATACGTCCACCACCTCCTCCAGTCGGCGCAACAATACCATTCTCTACAGATCCACCTTTTGCACTAATACTACCAGCACCGGTGATATCTCCCGCATTGATATATACGCTTCCACCGCTACCACCAGAGGCGGTAGTAGCAGCACCGTCTGCCGTAATGGTTCCATCGAGATTCAGGCTACCGAGAGTCAGACGAATCAAGCCGCCACCATTGCCGCCGGCAATCCTGGTGATTACGTTATTTATCCCGGTAAAGAAATCAGTATAAGAACCACCACCACCACTACCCAAATCATTCGGATCTGTCAGATCGCCATAAGCGACATTTACTATAGCTCCTCCCCCTTGGCCTCCATAGCTGCCTCCACTTGAGTTCTGACTTCCGCCAGTACGCGTATTGCCCAAGGTGTACCCTGATGTATCTGGGACTACAGCTTCCGGATACCCTCCTAAATAGCCTTTTCCTGCCACGTCGATTTTTGATGACGCGTCAACAGTCATATAGGCCGCAATAACATCAAGCTTTGAAGTATCTGTCTTCGTGGCTGCAAAGTGCGTAAGGGTACTACTATCCTGCAAAACTACACCGCCGGACACTTGCAGGGAATTCTTGAGTGTGATGGAACTGCCGGACAAACCTACATTCCCTGCCACCGTGCCGGTGCCGACGACCGACATGAGGCTGTCGTTCATATTGAGATCGCTAGCGAGATCAAGAGACCCGCTCACTATCAACTCAGAGCCGTTAGTAAGGTTTGAACCCCCAAAGGTCACGCTGAGGTCACTGGGAACTGAGGTACTGGTGGTCAGATTCAGCGTGCTGTGGTCCATGGCCAACGTGTCTGCCGCGACACCTCCGCTCACCGTGACATAGCTGTTGGTAAGCGTCAGGTTGCCGTACCGCCCGGTCTGCAGCACATAGGGCGATGCAGCAGTCCCTTGGTTCTGGATCTCGAGGTTGGTTTGCTGCAGGGTGGTGAACTGGAGCGCGAAATCGTCTGTCATGACGTTTCCAGCCAAGTCGCGCAGACGTTCAATGGTTAGCGTGTACGAAGTGCTCCCATCTAATGCCGGCGATGGCAGTATCTGCATCGCCTTGTTGTCAGTTGAGAGTCGGTACATGCTGGATACCCAAGCACTGTTGTCGTCACGCTGAAACCTGAAGGTGTCGCGACTGATCACGCTTGCAGGGTCCACAGGTTCGCTGAAGTAGATGGTGATCGGCATGGTGGCACTGACATCAATCGCGTTGTTCGACGGACTACTGCTGAGTACCGTGGGAGGAGCGAGGTCAGCTGCCTCCAACTGCAATTGTGCGGCTCCAAGGGTACCGTCAGCGGTCTGGGCGACGCAGGAAAGCAGGATTGAAGCATAAGGAGGCGCGTCTGCTGCTACCTGAAAACTGAGCTGCTGGTTGATTTCAGCCTGAGGTTGCTCATAGTCGATGGCGAGGCCACCAAAGCTGGTAGCACCCGTGGCGCTGCAATAGACTTTATTAATGCCTGTAGCAGAGGTAACTGAAATTGTTGCACTGCCGACTTCCCCAGCTCGATATCTGACATCCGTACCGGGGGAAGTGATGGTAATTTGCGGGACGCTTTTGCTTTGACTCTGATATAGGGTCTGAACATCCTGAGCGGTCAACGCACGGCCGTGGATCGCTATACCCTCAAGTTGGCCACTGTAAGAGCCCGTTTCTCTTTCGTTTCCGTAGGCGAAGAGGGCGGACGGATATACTTGGTACTGATTGCTGGCCAGGCCGGTGCGTACAAGCGTGCCGTTAAGGTAGAGACTCGGTTGCTTATTGTTATAGACAACGGCAACGTGGTTCCAGCCGGTTAAGGGAGTCGGAGAGTCGTAAACCAATAGGGCCGGCATGTATCCATAAAGCATGGAACCATCAACCACCGTGGTTTCTTCAATAACACTGATGCCGTTGGTGCCGACTGACACGCCGGCTGTGGCCCCCAAATAGCCCAAATTATAGAAATCTACAGGGGCGATGGCAAAACGCTGAACGCCTCTCCCATCAATAACATTGTGATTTGATTCCGCAGTACTCTCTCTGGTTGCTGTCGGCTTGGCCCAGAACGACATGGTGAAGTTGTCCGGGGTGGCAATGAACTTGGCCGGGGTGTAAATAAAACCGCCCGATCCAGGGAACAACGCAGAATCAATGGTGAAGCTCCCTGACTGGACACCAGGCACCCTGCCCCCGTCGAATGCGGAGGTGCCGTAACCGAATCCATTATCACCATAGCCGGAGTAATCATTCCAATCCCCGTCCATCGGCCAGTACCCGACAATATCAGGGTCTACCATCGGGGTTGCAAAGGTGGTGGTCAGGTCACTCACGATCGCATTGCCAAGGAGGTCTCGCACGCCAGCCTTCAGCGTAAACACGTAGGAAGTTCCGTATGAGAGTTTGTCCTGCGGCTTGAAGATCAGTCCCTTCCCATCGCTGGTAATTCTTATTTCTCCCGGCGCCGCCTTCACCTGGGATGCCAGCGACACGGTTGCTGTTGTCACTGAGGCCGGGTCTATCTGCTCTGCGAACTCGACCAGTACCGACATCCTTACCGGAACGCTGCCGCTACCGGTCGCGGGGGTGACTTTTGTCACCGCAGGAGGATTCGTGTCCACGGTAAAGCTGCTCTCGGCAAAGCCCAGGTGGTCCGCGCCGTTGGTCGCTTCCACCCGCAGTAGATGCTGCCCATCAACGAGACCGTCGAGTAGATCTCCCGACACCTTATTGACTACAACCCCGTCCACCATGACCACTACCGTCCCGGTGCTCACCTGGTAGGAAAGTGTCGGTGATGCGCTCGTTATGGACCCGGAAGGCGAGCCAATAACGACCAAAGGAGCATAAGTCTCCTTGAATGTCGCGGTTACATTGGTGGAACCGTCAATGGCCACGACGCACGGATTGGAACCTGCGCAGGTACCGGTCCAGGTATCGAATTCCGACCCGAAACTCGGCGTTGCGGTGAGCACAAGAGACGTTCCAGGGGGGAAATTGCCGTTGCAAATCGTACCGCAGTTGAGTGCCGCAGGGTCGCTCGTTACGGTTCCGCTACCGGCTCCGTCTTTGGCCACAGTAACTGCGAAAAGGGCTTGGGGGGCAAACAGGAAAGATCTTCCCGAGAGGGTAAAGACATTCCCGAATTGCGAGGTGATATCCGTTGCAGCGGAACCGTCCCCTCGGGAGATCCCGGAACCAGAGTCCATGCCGCTTTCGGTGGTGAAGGATTTGTAGTCGAAGCGGATGGTTCCATCGGGATACAGCACCACCGCGAAGTTGTTGGGCGAGTAGAGGCCCTCTTCCGCGTATGTTTCAGTATTCCACTCGATCACGACCCGTTCAGGGTTGGTTTTGTGTTCTATGAAGACGCCACCGTAGTAGCTCGAAGATAGGTCGTTATTCCAGGTAGCAATGACCGGGCCGCGGCCTGTGTCGGTGAGATTTATCGAATAGGCGGCATTGGCGGAGTTGAACCAGACATTCCCGTTAGTGTCAGCCGTGATCCCCGAGTAGCTCCTCCCATAGAACTGAACGTTCCAGGGAAGGTTGTAGCTGGCACTCTCATCATCACCGTAGGCGTAGTCGTAATCAGTGGTTGGTGGATCAAGGCGGCTGGCAGTGGTACCGTCCCACGCCGGATGGGTGACTTCACCAAGCTGGTAGTAGCCATCCGCTGCAGCAGCGTATGCGTCCAGCATTAATGTGGTGAACACGAAGAGGATTCCCAACACCCAATATTTTTTCATTACCACTCCTAAACATCTCAGCCCGGCCACTAAAACTAAACCTGGCGGCAGGTTATTGAATACATCATGCTATTATGAGGCAAGGATTTGCTACATAGCGACAGGTGCTGCAGAGATTTTGTGGCATGATTGGGCATCAGTGGCGCGCGTCAAGCTAGTTGTCGCCTGATCATGCCGCGACTTTAATTTTATTCTCTGCCCATCTCCCCCGGTGTTGTGGACAAATGGCCATCTTTATCTGTCACCTACAGACGGATTTCCCGGTCTCTGTCTTGTGCCAGGTGCTATGCGTCTCCAGAAGTGGCTATTAGGCTTGGTTACGCAGGCCTGAGAGCCAAAGAAAGACGGAGGACAAGGCGCTCTCGGAACGGATCAAGGAAATCCACAAGGAAAGCAAGTGTGAGTATGGCAGTGAGGGCCTCCGTGTGCATTCCCATAGTGGAGCCTGGGCCAGTTGGGCACCAAATCCTGCCTCCTTTGTCTGGATATCCTCTTCCTTCCCTCCATCGTGTCATAGAATCGGCACGGTAAAAGTCAGTCCCGTCTCCATATATTAAATTATGCTACTTACTATGTTGAGACAGTGACTCAATTAAGATCAATCACAAGCTTGGCATCTTTGTCTATCTGCCCAGACTCCTCAATCTTTTCTGTGCAAACACACTTTGCACCTATTCCAACCCTATTTGCAGAAATATACTCGTACTTTAAAAAACCTTTTTCAGTACAAATATTTTTGCATCGCCAAACTTCTTTGTAATAGTCCCACATTACCAATAATATAATTACAGTAACTATGGGAAAAATAACCCACTTCACAATCCAGATTTCAATAAAACTCGGAAGCTGTATTCCCATTTGGAACCTACCTACTTCAGGTTATTTAGCCAAAACATATCCACTATCAACTTTATTGATCTTTTTCCAGACTCCATCCATTTCTACGCCTGCAGCACCATCCTTTTTAACCAACTTGCGCCATTTGTCGAGAATCCAAATAAAAGTCTCTTTTGGGTTATAAACAGTCTTCAATCCTGGCTGACCAGAACGATTTAAATCATATGCAGTTCCTATAATATGCCCGGCATTATCAAAATAGTCATAGGTTAACGAATTAAAAACTCCGTTGTGCTTATCATCAGACAGAACTACGACTCCATTTTTCCTAGTATCCAGCGCAAGAGTTATGTTGTACTTATCCATACCGATAATTCGGTTCATATATGTGATGAGCAAGTCACTATTGGTTTGATTTTTAGGCACATAAATTGCGTAGTCATTAAGATGCACCTCTCGCGCATCCTTTAACCAAGGGTAGCTAGTCAATAATGCTTGACGATAGGAATCAGGTAGTTTGTTTAGAGGAACTGCTCCCTTCGGTTGCATTGAGAACCTGCCAAACCAAAAACTTATCAGCGAAGCCACAACGATGAGGGCAACCCATAAAATCAAGCGCATTTGGAACCTCACATAATTATAATCAGTTGTTAGGACACTGCTTCTTTTTGTTATTATAATCAGCGATAATCTGCAATGCCTCAAGCGGATGTAGTGCTGCCCATGAAGGGTCCATAGTACTAAATGAACCATCCAATGCACGGTCCTTATTAAAATTGTTCACAGTAATAGCAAGACCGGACTTAGCCGCCTCTGGGTCCAGAGCTATTTGTGAAACAGTATAAGGGCCAAAATCAGGCAACAATGCACCTAATAAATTTAGTCCAAAATCTTTGATGGAATCCCAAGCAGATAAGCCGTAAGGGTCAATGAGATTAATCGGATTATTGTGAACGTATCCGTAAAGATTCACATCTCCGCCCGCAAAAGAGATTGGATCTTTAGAAATGAACCTTCCCTCCATCGGGTCGTAGTACCTTGCCCGGTAATAATAGAGTCCGGTCTCCTTATCCCACTCTCTGCCCGTGTAGCTGTAGTTACTTCCAAAACTTGTTGATGGTTTGATTCCTCCGAATGAATCATATTCGTAACTTTGCACAACATTACTGTTGACGTCGGTCACGGCAGCGATGCTCCCCAAACCGTCAGCGTGATAGAAGTAGTTGCTCCCGTTTCTTTCCAAGGCAAGATGCTCATCAATCCCCGCACCATGTGTGTAAAAAGTCTTCACCGAACCTGTTTCATCGGTATATACCTCCAATGCGATGTCCTGAAGGTCATATACATATGCCCAGGTCCTCGTCTGCGTCACTCCACCAACGATCGTCACCAGCTTTTTTTCAATCCTCCTACCGAAAGGATCGTACTTGAAGCTCACAATCCGCTTCTCTGCTCCTTTGGATCGCTCCATTTTAACAAGCTGATTCTCGTAATTCCAAGTCACATTCCAACTCTTGCCTGGTGAGTTACTGTTGGTCCTCGAAACTTGATTGCCGTTATTGTCGTAGAGGTAACTTAATATCCTGCCAACGATGGTCTGGTTGCCGGCATTATATACATATTTCGTGTCCTTCGGACCGGGACCTGAAAGGCGATTTCCAACTTCATCGTAACTGTATTTTTCGATTCCTCTCGGGGTAGCCGTCTCGGTAAGGCGGTAGACGGAGTCGTAGGTGTATGTATTTGTACCGCTGGCGCTTACCCTGCTCTTTCTGTTGCCGACCTTGTCAAAGCCGCTGTAATTAGCAAACGTGATAAGCGTTGGTCCGTTTGCGTGTTTTAGGGAGGTAAGTCGGTTAAGGTCATCGTAGAGGTAAGTGGCTACGACACCGTTCGGGTAAGAAACGCTGCTTCTTCTGCTGAGCTTGTCGTACTTGTGGGTGAAAGTCCCTGCGGAACTTGTAATCTTTTCAACACGGTTTGCGCTATCGTGAACGTAGTTGATGGTCCGTTGATCGGTACCGTCTTTGACAGTTATTTGTGTTCGCTGCCCGATATTATTGTAGCTATCATTGGAGACACCTCGGCCGTTACCGTCAGTGACGCTTTTCAACCTGCCATTGTCATAATAATCCAGAGTGTAGCTGATTGCCCCGTTAGCCGCAGTCTTCATTCTGCCATTAACGTCATATGTGTATGTCGAACCGGGGCTGCCATCGGCATATACCTTACTCGTCAGCTGACCGCGGGAGTTGTATTTGTAGGTAAACAAGAGCTTTTCGTGCTGCCCGTCGGTGGCGTCAATTTTCCCCTTGAGAAGGCCGTTGTCATAGTAGGTGTACTTCATCACCTTTCCCAACGGATCGGTCTCCGTCTGAAGCCTCCCGAGCTCGTCATAGTCATACTTCGTTTGCTGATGCTTGGCATCTTCGATCATTGTCAGTTTGTCCACGCCGTTTGCACAGCTTGGACATCCACTAGCACCATAAGTGAGATTGGTTTCCTTTCCGAGAGCATCGACTATCGTTTTGACGAGTCCACTGTAAGTATAGTCGTACGTCGTCTGGTTTAACTCGGGATCGATTATTGAGGTAAGGTTGCCGTTACCGTCGTAGTCAAAAGCCGTTACCAAGCCCGGATTATCCGAAGCTGTCACAGTTTGGCTCTTAACCCGGTAGCGCTCATCATAAAGCAAAGCGATCATGGCCCGCAAAACGCCTTCACTGTCTTTAATCTGGATCTCGGTAACGTTCCCATTACCGTCGTATGCAGTGTATCCAGTGGTTACTCCAGACGGGGCTGTAACGGCGCCCAACAACCCGTCTGTGCGATATGCATAGCTGGTTACTTTCCCGTTTGCATCGACAATGGACGTAACCTTATTCTTGGAATCCCGGATCATGGAGGTAACTGCATTGGCCGGATCAGTGATTGTGATCACGAGATTGCCATTGACATCAACAGAGTAACTATAATTAGTGGTGAGAACATGCGCCGGATCACGCAAATCACTGGCAGAGGTAATTCGATTTTTGATGATTAAATCGTCGCTGGTATCGTAGGTATACCTGAAGGCGACGTTCAATCTGATATCGTTGACAAGGTCGGTTACCGTGCTTGGATCTACCGCAAGAGAGGAGGCATCTATAGGCTCCGTTTTCGCAATGACATTGCCGAATGAGTCGTATCCGAGAAAAGAGGTGTATCGGATACCGTCAATCGGCGGTTTTGTCACGCTAAGTAAATTTCCCTGCCGATCATAGGTATAACTGGTGACATTGCCAAGAGGATCGGTGACGCTGCTGATTCTTTCACTCAGAGTATCGTAAGCTTTGGTCCAAGATTTATTGTTTTCATCCTTATACTCAGCATAATTTCTGGGTAGGGCGGCAACCGGATAAGGATCGGGAACTTTTCCGGGTAAGGCTGCCGAGGACGATCCGGAGGAATAGCTTAAGGCCCCTCCGCTCGGGCTGGATATGGACGTAACGGCCTTGCCTTGATAAAGGTAACCTGAAGTTTGCTGCCTGGGGTCCGTTTTCTGTTGAAGAAGGCCGTTTTCGCTATTGTAAACGTAGTTCCATTCATCGCCCCCCGGCAACCTCAATCTGGCAAGAGACCCGTTATTGTATTCAAGGGCGTACACTTTGTCACTAGGATCAAGTATGGAGCTCAGCTTGCCGCTATTGTACGTAAACCTGACAGACCTCCCATTCCGGTCGGTAACACTCTGCAGCATCCCTCCAGAGTTGGCAAAGACCAAGGAATTGCCAAAGCGGTCGGATACAGAAGTTGCTACTCCGTCAGCAGAGAAGTACCGCCTCAACCCGTCCTTTTCCGTGAGGATGAAGGTACCGTCCGCATTCTTATCCAGTGAGGAGTAATCGCCTTTCGGAGCGGAGAAGGCGCCGCCGTGAACAGTGTACAACCTCTGTTTCCCGTTCATCCAGAAGGCGACGGAGTCATCTGCGCCTGGCTGCAGCGACATCTCATAGCTGTGGCTCCAGCCGTTCCCGATTCCACTCGGTGCAAAAGGCTCGCTCCTGTAATTTAGAAACAAGCTGAAGTTCAGGGTCGTACCGGTATTGATTGAAAAAAGATGCTGGCTATGAGAAAGGCGTCCAGTACCCAGATTGACAGTAGAAAGTCCTTTCTGCTCTGTATTAGGGCCGCAGGTGCACGGATCTACACATGGTGGTGGCGCTTCTGGTGAATCCGGTCCATGCGGTCCACCATCATACGATGGATTCGGTCCGGGTGGCCCATCCGGCCCATCCGGCCCATTCGGCCCATTCGGCCCATTCGGCCCATCATTCGGGTCATTAGGATCATTGAACTGTGCCCCTAGGCAATTTGGTGTTAGCGGCAAAATTAGACCACGTGTAAAAATATCAACATTTACGTCTCCACCGACGTATTCAGTCATATCCTTACCGCCGAATTCCCCGGTAAACCCTGGATGTACTAATACGAAGTGGGTTCCCTCTCTATTACGAAAGATTTTATAGAACTCATTACCTGCAGAAATACCAGTAGCGTACGACTCAAGAGCCCAAGGAGCAACCGTGTCATCACCATAGGATGCTAGACGTACCACCTTGCCGGATTGGTCACACGTTAAAAGGTTCGTTTCATACAAAACCTCAGTGTTGTCACTTATAGTCAAAGGGACACACGTTTTCGCAATCCATTCCTCACCGATAGTCGTTATCCCCATCTTTGGATCACATGGCACCGGTTCTAACACCGCATAGCTCGTCCCTCCGCAAGAGAGGAGAAACGCTGCAAGTGCGATAGCTTTAATCATCAAATTTTTGACTTCACGTGATCGACTAAACATTGGAAGATATCCTTTGAACCAAGATGTTGAGAAAACAAATAAATAAAGACAGACCCATTCAAATCAGGACAGAGTTCTAAAACCGAATGCTTCACCTGGCTCAGCAATCTCGGCAACCTCAAGAACGCAACAAATGAGCCCTGTTGTTGCGTGTATCGTAAGACTGGCGATTCTGGAAATTTAATGACAACGTCATGAGTCGGCGGCTCATTAATAACACAATCCATGCCAAACTTCGCATGTTTATTTTTAGTATGTGAATCAAGACGTTGAAGCATTTTGACAATTCGTGCACCAATAGTCCGCAGAAGGGGCAGGTGTGCATTTTTTTACACTGCATTTCAGTAGTGTCCGGTTAAGGACTTGCATGTGATGACGGGCCATCAACGGTGCCGGAGATACTAGTGTCGAGCTCAGTTATTTCGGCCATCAATTCAGGC
>Ga0209317_1001712_pt1 | contig 18073 bp, 13 predicted proteins | sample RifGroB2_FD_183994 | JGI IMG/M metagenome (GOLD analysis project Ga0209317, IMG submission 183994) | Soil microbial communities from Rifle, Colorado, USA - Groundwater B2 (SPAdes) (version 2) | ecosystem: Environmental > Terrestrial > Soil > Unclassified | place: Rifle, Colorado | collected... | reverse complement strand
ATGACGGCTATCTTCATGCGGTCATTCATCGTCGTCATCGAATCCTCCTTCAAGTCTCGGATCATACCCGTCTGCAAGCGCCTGTCTGGCTGTCTCGATACTATCAAGTATTAGTCGCCTGATAAATGGATGGCGCGACTCCGGCAGAAATCCTCCAACCAGACTCAGGGCCGTAGCAAGTGTCTGCTGGATAAGGCTGTCGTTAGAATCAATCTGCTGCATGTAATCTGCAGTTAACAGCAGCCGCTTTATCAGTTCTCCCCGGCGTGGAATTATTAATTGACTGCAAAAAAGCGCCAGTTCCGCTTCAAGCATGCTCTCGGTAATACCGTCTTCTGTTGCGGCAAGTTTCTCCAGCTGTTCAGCCGCATCATATACGGCAGGTTCTGATAAAAGCCATCCCTCAAGCGCGGGGCTATCAAGCAACTCACTTCCGGCAGCAATAAATGCAGGTATTTTTTCAACTATGCCGTCAAGATATTCGACTTTGAAGCGCGGAAGGTAAGCCTCCGGGTGCAGCGAATCATGGGTAAAAAGTCGCCTGTCCACATAAAAATCCGGGGGGAGAAAAAAACCTTGGGCACGGCTCTGAAACAGTGAGTCGCGCAGCAAAGCCAAAGCATATCCCGGATCAACAGGCATAAGCATCTCAGCAGCCGCTACATCACCCAGTACTACATTGTACTCTGCCTCGTCCTTTAATCTATAACTAAGAGCGTTTATAATTCCATCATTTTCACCGGAAAGCAGCAGCAAGGAGCCGAATGACTCATCTTCAAGTTTCCAGGAGAACCAAAGCGAGCGTGATCCATAAATGTCGATGGGACCTACGAGGACCTGATAAAATGGCAGAGAGGATGGAAATGAGTGCGGAAGCTCCATTTTTTCTGATATACCGAGAAAAGAAAGCCTTCTGATGCTTCGTTTGATCAATGCTGATATATCGGCAGGATGTCGATCGACTGCGTCAAGCAGAACAGTTAAAGCATATCCGTTTTTTATTCTTCCCAAAGTACGAATAACTTCGCTGACTACTTTCTCCCGCTCGAAAGTGAGCAGGATTCCAAGCATGGCCACCGCCTCCGGCGTCCCATTATCTCCAGCCTTCCTGATCATCCGCTCACGCACATCATCTGCAGAATCCAGGAAAATATCCATGAAGCGAACGAGACCCCGTTCCCCATCTTTCAAACAATCTTCAATGAAGCCTTCAAGGGAGCTTGAACCGTAGCCGGTCATGCCGGCAAATGGCGGAAGTGTTACATCAATGCCATAATCCTGCAATGCGTCAAGAAGCGCCAGACGCCCTTCTTCCTCTATGTTGGTGCGCTTCAGGGTAATCTGTACAAGCTGGTCGAGCCATTTGTAATCATCGAAGAAGTCAAGCATGCAGGCATAACGGTAGATGGCAGTGCCGCTATTTTCCCTCCAGAGCTTGCGGACAAGCGGATTTAACGCACGTCTGCCGGATTTTTGCAGCCGTTTGCCGATCCGTTCCATCTGATCTGAAGTGAGATCATCCCTTTTGAGAAAATCGAGCAGCCTGATAATGCGCCGCCGTTCCCGGAGTGATCTGTCTATTTTAAGCGGTAAAGCCATTTGTTATTTATTCTCCATCTTCTTCCATGTCTTCCAGTTCTTCATCCTCTTCTTTTTCTGCCAACCTGGCAACTGCAACAACTTTTTCCTTCTCCTCGGTCGTAATCAGGCGTACTCCCTGAGTATTACGACCAATAACCGAGAATCCGGAAACCGGAACACGCAAAATTTTGCCATTATCCGTAATGACCATCAGGTCATTGTCATCAGATACCTGCATGACATTTACAACCTGGCCGTTACGGTCAGTTGTCTTGATAGTGATCATACCCTTGCCGCCGCGGGACTGGTCCTTATATTCATCCAGATCGGTCCGTTTGCCGTAACCGTTCTCGCAAACAGTGAAAATAGTTGACTCAACCGCCTCATTATCGACAATTTCCATTCCAATAACATGATCGTCTTTATTGAGATTCATACCTCTAACGCCCCTGGTAACGCGCCCCATGGAGCGGGCATCTTCTTCATTAAAACGGATCGCCTTGCCGTTTCGAGAAGCAAGGAAAATATCCTTCTTGCCATCAGTAAGCGCAACTCCGATCAGTTTATCTCCTTCATCCAGCTTGACGGCAATAATGCCACCAGCACGGACGTTGGAATATTCGATCAGAGGTGTTTTTTTGACCACGCCATTTCTGGTAGCCATAAACAGGAAGGTATCCTCGCTAAATTCCTTCACCGGCAAAATGGTGGTTATCTTCTCATCCATGCCGACATTGACCAGATTGACAACCGCTTTTCCTTTGGTGGTACGGCTTCCTTCGGGAATTTCATAAACCTTTACCCAGTACATCCGACCGGCGTCGGTAAAGCAGAGGAGGTAATCCTTGGTGGAAGCAATGAAGAGTTGTTCAACGAAATCCTCTTCCTTGGTCTTCATCCCGGTCTTGCCTTTGCCGCCGCGCCGCTGTGAACGGTACAAATCCACTGCGCTACGTTTGATATATCCGGTGTGGGAGATAGTTACCACCATCTCCTCATCTTCGATTGTATCCTCAAGTGAAATATCAGCTGTTTTGTCTGCTATTTCCGAACGGCGCTTGTCACCAAACCTGGTGCGGATATCCGTCAATTCGGCAACAATTATTTTAAGTATTTCCGTATCAGATGCCAGGATTTCCCTCAGGCGCGCAATAAATTTTAATACTTCTTCGTACTCTGCAATTATTTTATCACGTTCCAGACCTGTCAAACGCTGGAGACGCATTTCAAGTATGGCCTGGGCCTGAATTTCGGTAAGCTTTACCGTATCGCCATAACCTTCGGGACGCGGAAGCCCCAGTCGCGAAAGATAGGCCGGATCTGCAAATAATCCATCTATTAATCCCTGTTTCGCCTCAGGAGGAGTTTTTGATTCACGAATCAATTCAATCACGGCATCAAGCCAATCAAGGGCAATTTTGAGACCTTCAAGAATATGAGCCCGGGCCAAAGCTTTTTTAAGTTCAAAATTTGTACGTTTGGTCACCACTTCGCGGCGGTGCTCGATAAAGCACTCCATCATCTCGCGCAGCGTAAATACCTTCGGCCTGTTGTGGACAATGGCCAGCATTATGATCCCGAAAGATACCTGCAGCTGACTCTGTTTATAAAGCTGGTTAAGGAGCACCTCGGCGTTTTCGTCACGCTTGACCTCAATAACAATCCGCATCCCTTCACGGTCCGACTCATCACGTATTTCGGTGATTCCCTCCACCTTTTTCTCTTTTACCAGTTCGGCAATCTTCTCGATCAGCCTGGCCTTGTTTACCTGGTATGGGAGTTCGGTTACGATTATGGACTGTCGTTCAGATCTTTTGGATGCTTCAATATGCGCCTTGGCCCTGATCTGAATGATCCCTCTGCCGGTAGAATAGGCGTCCTGAATTCCTTGACGGCCATAGATAGTGGCGCCTGTCGGAAAATCCGGACCAGGAATCAAAGCCAACAGTTCTTCAAAGGTTATTTCCGGTTTTTCTATGATTGCAATTATTCCATCGATTATTTCCGTCAGATTATGAGGCGGAATATTGGTAGCCATTCCTACAGCGATTCCTGTGGAGCCATTTACCAGAAGATTGGGAAATTTTGAAGGGAGGACGGTCGGCTCCAACATTTCCTCGTTATAGTTGGGAGCCATACCGACTGTTTCTTTGTCAAGATCAGCCAGCAGTTCATGGGAGAGCTGGCGGAGGCGGATCTCGGTATAACGCATCGCTGCCGGACGGTCTCCGTCCACGGATCCGAAGTTTCCCTGTCCATCCACAAGCATATAGCGAAGAGAAAAATACTGGGCCATACGAACAATCGTATCGTAAGCGGCCGTATCGCCATGAGGATGATATTTACCGATAACATCACCGACTACACGGGCAGATTTTTTGTAGGGTTTGTTGTAATCATTCCCCATGTCGTACATGGCGTAAAGGCAGCGCCTATGTACTGGTTTCAGGCCGTCTCTTACGTCTGGAAGTGCGCGTCCAATGATAACGGACATGGCATAATCCATGTAAGACTGCTTCATTTCATCTTCTATATTTACGCTGATTCTGTCTTGCGGAGTGTTGATCATTGCAACCTCTTTTTAAAATTAATAGCTTCATCCGGTAAATCCGAATTCGCCAGCAGGAATTAAATATCCAGATTCGTCACATTAAGGGCATTCCGTTCAATAAATTCTCGCCTTGGCTCGACCTGATCACCCATCAGAATAGTGAATATTTCGTCAGATCCCACCGCATCCTCTATTTTTACCTGCAATAGCACACGATTTTCCGGATTCATGGTAGTCTCCCAGAGCTGTTCCGGGTTCATTTCACCAAGACCTTTATAGCGCTGGATCCCAAGACCTTTTTTGGCATTTTCCAGGAAAAAGATAAGCAGTTCTTCATGGTTGGATGTTTCAAAAATTATCTTTCCTCCATCCTGTTCAACCGTTGCACGACTGTTAGCCATTGTCTCTACTACACGTCTATGGTTTTCAACCAGCATCTCATATTCATGAGTAGCGAGCACTCCAAGAATTTGTTGATCAATAATGGCGCGGATATTTCCGATGTAAAAGATGATTCTTTCTTCTTCAATCTGATATTCGGCACTTCCAGCCATTGCATTCATCGTATCGAGGTACGGCTCCATCTGAGAAAGTTCTTCGATTCCGGCGGGAATGTTGCTGCGGACGATTATGGAAAGCAGATCTCCATTGATTCCTTTTTTCACCACTTTTTCAAATATTGCTCTGTTATCGATAAACTGTTTGACTACCGGAATGATCTGTTTGCCGATATAAGCGCGATCACCTTTTTCCAGACGCAGCGTGAGATCTTCCGTTCCCTCGCAGCTTCATTTTTCAGATACATCTCTTTCTTGCCCCGCTTGACCTTGTACAGAGGCGGCTGAGCAATGTATAGATGACCACGCTCCACCAGTTCTCGCATGTTTCGGTAGAAAAAGGTTAAAAGCAGGGTGAGTATGTGTGAGCCGTCAACATCGGCGTCAGTCATGATGATGATTCGTCCGTAACGAAGCTTGGCAATATCAAAATCATCTTTTCCAATTCCGGTGCCAAGAGCGGTGATCAGAGTTCTGATCTCCTGGGAAGATATCATCTTGTCGAAACGGGCTTTTTCGACGTTGAGTATTTTTCCTTTGAGTGGCAAAATTGCCTGGAATTTCCGCTCTCTTCCCTGTTTTGCCGATCCGCCTGCAGAATCACCTTCGACCAGATACAGCTCGCAGAACTCAGGATTTTTTTCCTGACAATCGGCCAGTTTTCCCGGCAGACCCCCAAGATCAAGAGCACCTTTGCGGCGTACGGTTTCTCTGGCTTTACGGGCAGCTTCCCTGGCGCGGGCAGCTTCTATGGACTTTTCAAGGATCCTTTTGGCAACCTGCGGATTCTCTTCGAGAAACTGGGCCAGTTTTTCGTTTATAAGAGTTTCTACATATCCTTTAACTTCTGAGTTACCCAGTTTGGTTTTAGTCTGTCCCTCAAACTGCGGTTGTGGAATTTTTACCGATATTACGCATGTAATGCCTTCGCGCAGGTCATCTCCGGAGATTGAAACCTTTTCTTTTTTGAGCAGATTATTTGCAGCGGCATAACTGTTCATGGTACGGGTAAGCGCCGCTTTGAAACCTACCAGATGGGTTCCGCCTTCATGAGTATTGATATTATTTGCAAAGGAATAAATTTTCTCATCATATGAATCATTGTACTGCATTGATACTTCTGTCTCTACCCCGCCCTTTTCGCCTTTGAAATAAATCGGCTTCGGGTGCAGCGGCGTCTTGCTGCGATTGAGATATTCTACGAAAGAATTTATTCCACCCTCGTAGAAAAATTCATGCGACTTGTCATCTACCCTTTCATCGCTTATTTTTATCCTTACACCGGCATTCAGGAAAGCCATTTCACGCAGGCGTTGTGAAAGAATATCGAAAGAAAAATCAACAGTTTCAAAAATCTCCTCATCCGGCATGAAGGTGATTTTTGTTCCACGTTTTTTGGTGTCGCCTGCTACCGCTAACGGCTCCTGCGGATCACCTCTACGGTAGGACTGACGCCAGATTTTCCCGTCACGACGAATTTCAAGTTCAAGCCATTTTGAAAGCGCATTAACAACTGAAACACCTACACCATGCAGACCACCTGAAACCTTGTAGGAATCATTGTCAAACTTTCCGCCTGCATGAAGCACAGTAAGAACGACTTCCGCGGCGGAGCGGCCTTCCGTGGAGTGTATGTCTGTGGGAATACCACGTCCATTATCAACTACTGTCACTGAACCGTCTGCATTAATTGTAACATTAACATTATCGCAGTGTCCGGCAAGAGCTTCGTCAATTGAGTTGTCTACAATTTCATATACAAGATGATGAAGTCCGGCAGCGGATGTAGATCCGATGTACATTGCAGGGCGTTTGCGAACTGCGCCGTATTCCTCGGTTTCTGTTTTTGCCGTAATATTGTTAAATTCACTCATGTTTTTTGTTTTCCTCAAACGTCAGATTGCCGTCCTGCACATGGAAGACGGAGTAATTTTGTGCGGCCGAATCAAGAAGTGCAGGTGACCGCTCCGTTGTTGTGATAAATACCTGAATATTTTTGGTGGAAAGACAGTTTAATAGATTTCGGCTCCTTTTGGAATCAAGTTCGGAGCTCATATCATCAAGCAAGAGTATTGGAGATTCAGTGAAAATTTCTTCCAGATATTCAATTTCAGCCATTTTCAGAGCCAGTACGAAACTTTTTTGCTGACCTTGTGATCCGAAAGATTTCAAAAGTTTCCCATTCAGTGCAAAAACAAGATCATCGCGATGAGGCCCGGACGTGGTCGTTCCATATCTTTCATCATTTTTGGCATTACGATTTAAAAGATCAAGAAGTTCAATTCGTATTGCAGACCTGTTGTTGGTAGCTTTAATCCCTTCCGGACGGTATGTTATTTCAGCTGTTTCGGATCCACCTGAAATAAATGTATAATGTCTTTTTAATCTTTCATTTAAAATTGACACAAAACAGTGACGCCGTTCGATTACTTCAGCACCGACAGTTGCAAGTTGGTCTGTCCATATATCAAGACCCGTCGTATCAATTTTTTTTAGGAGGTTATTGCGTTGCTTAAGAATCCGATGATAGTCATGCCAGCAATGCAGATATTGAATATCAACCATATAAACTGCCCGATCCAAATAACGCCTGCGTGAGTCCGGTCCGTTTCTGACCATCCCGGTATCATCGGGAGAAAAAACAACAGAGTTTAATTTTCCATGTAATTCAGATGCTCTGGCTATCCCTTTTCCGTTTATTTCAACCCTCCGACCCGCCTGTTCCAAGGTAAGCATAATATTACTAATTACCCTGTTTGACTCTACTTCTCCTTTCACAACAGCTTTTTTTTCGTCATGCCTGATAAGCTCATGCTGTTTACAATTCCTGAAGGATCTGGGACTTCCCAGCAGAAATATTGCTTCAAGCAGATTGGTCTTCCCCTGTCCATTCAAACCGTATATTAGATTAAAATTATTACCAGGTTCTATCGCTATGCTTTTAAGATTTCTAAGTCCTGCAACAAAAAGTTTTTTTATCTGCATTTATTTTTAAAGTCTCATAGGCATAATCACCGCAAGATAGCTGTCTGAATTTTCAGGTGTGATTATTGATGGCGAAAGTTCATCCCTGAATTTCATTTCGATATTTTCCGTATCTGTTATCGCTAAAACGTCCAATAGGTAACGAGCGTTAAAACGAACCGTAAACGGTTCTCCCCCATATGTAATATCTATTTCTTCCATAGCGTCTCCCAATTCGGGATTGTTGGATGAAATTTTTATATTGTTTTGGGATATCTCCAGCATGATTCCTTTAAATTTTTCACTCGATAGAATAGCCATTCTTCGGACTGAATGGGTAAAATTATCTTTATTAATGACAATAATTCTATCATTGGAAGCTGGAATAACCCTCTTGTAATCTGGAAATTCACCATCTACAAGCCTCATCACCATATATGAGTCGCTCTGCTTGATGACTGCGTTATTATCCATAAAGCCAAAAAGAAGAGTCCCATTATCCTCTTCAGTTATTTTCTTAAGCTCTAAAATTCCTTTTTTAGGTAAAATTACTCCATTTTCAAGTTCAGCTCCTGTTTTTCCTTCGAAAGCGCCATTTGCAATTGATAGTCTATGACCATCTGTTGCAACCATTTTAAGATGATGCTTTCCATTTTCACTTATTTCCACTTTTGTAAATAAACCATTCAAATTATATTTTGTATCGTCATTACAAATCGCAAAGGATGTTTTATCGATCATTCCTCTTAAAAGAGAGCCGGCTATTTCGAAAAGGTTATCTTCTTTTATTATTGGAAAATAAGGAAATTCCTCTGAAGAAAGACCAACAATATTAAAATGAACTTTGCCACATTTTATTTCAACCCAATCATTTTCCTTAGATGAGAATGTGATTTCCTTATTTGGAAATTCCTTCACGATCTCAAAAAGTTTTTTTGCACCAACTGTGATTTTACCTGCAGTTATCACAGTAGCCGGATAGGTACTCTTCATACCGACTTCCAAGTCAGTTGCGGTAACCATAAGTCCTGACTCTCCAGCTTCCAGCAAGACATTTGAGAGAATAGGCATTGAAGTCCTTTTTTCGATAATCCCCTGGATCTTCTGGAGTGATTTCAGAAAAATTTCCTTATCAATTTTGAATTCCATCTTCTCTCCTTATACTGTTTATTTAAAATATAAAAACTTGGTAGTTCTTGTAGGTGTTGTGGATTAAGATAATATTTTTGTAAATATCTGAAAATATACGCTAAATAGTAAAATAAAGCTGTGGATAAAAAAAAGGATAAGTAGGTTGTTATCAACAGCCAAGGAATTATCCATAGTTATCAGGATTTTATCCACAGGGTTTTACTACTTTAAAAGTATGTTCTTTATATCATTAATTTGTTTAAGTAATTTAGAGTCATCTTTTAATGCATTATCAATTTTCTTGGCCGCATAAATTATGGTGGAGTGGTCTTTTCCGCCAAATTTTGATCCTATGTCAGGGTAAGAAGCTTTAGTCATATTGCGGCAGAGCCAAATTGCCACCTGGCGAGCTTGTACAAAAATTTTAAGTCTTTTTTCAGATTTCATATCAGAAATTTTAAGACCGAAATATTCAGCTACCGTTTTCTGTATCATCTCAACGGTAATATCTTTTCGTCTGTCGCCAAGGATATCTTTCAGATTTTCCTTTGCCATTGATAATGTTATAGGAATGCCCCTCAGACTGCTGTAGGCGCCAAGTCTTATCAACATTCCTTCAAGTTCGCGAATATTACGTGTATCGCTTGAGGCCAGGAAATAGATTACATCTTCAGGAACTTTTATATTAGTTATTTCTGTCTTTTTCTTAATAATGGCAATTTTGGTTTCCAGATCCGGCGGTTGAATATCCGCAATCAAACCCCATTCAAATCTGGATCTTAACCGTTCTTCCAGATCTGATATTTCCCTGGGAAATTTATCAGAGGTTATAACAATTTGTTTATGCGCATCATAAAGAGCGTTGAAAGTATAGAAGAACTCTTCCTGAGTTCCTACTTTCCCGGAGATGAATTGAATATCATCAATTAAAAGCACATCCAGATTTCGGAACCTTTGCCTGAATTGCTCCATTTTTTTGTGACGTAATGCGTTTACCATCTCATACATGAATTTTTCAGCAGAGCAGTAACACACTTTCAATTCCGGAGAGCTGCTTCTTATAGTATGCCCAATGGCATTCAACAGATGGCTTTTCCCTAAACCGACGCCACCATAAATAAATAATGGGTTGTATGTATCAGCTGGGTTGTTGGCTACAGCCATGGCTGCGCCGTGAGCAAATTGATTTCCACTGCCGCTGACAAAAAGATCGAAAGTATATTTAGAATTAAGAGGGGTAAAATCCGATTCCTGAGTGGAATTTCTGTTTTCGTACGTTTCAGGGATTCCAGTTAATATCAAATCTTCCTGTCTCAGTAATTCCGATTCTGCGACGTTTTTTTCCCTTACAATAAAATCAACAGCTAGTTTTTTCCCGGCTGATACAGTTATAGCTCCGGTCAACATTTGATAATAGTGTTCCTTAAGCCATTCCTTGTAAAAAGAATTGGGAACGTTCAGATATAAGGTGGAATCATCATGATGGCTGTATTCTACGGGTTTTATCCAAGTAGAAAAATCCAGCTCGGAGAGTACCTTTTCGATGTTGTTGGAGGCTTGTTGCCATACATTTTGCATAAAATCACTTTTGTTAATAAAAGATTTAAATACTTTATCCACATGATTGTAGAACAGGTAAATTACAGTGGAATAAGAATCTTTGACAGGAAAACTTGGAGTTGTTAAAAAGTTATCAACAAGATTGTAAACACCTGTTGATAATAAAATACTGTAAAAAAAACAATAAGATAAACAGATAAATTGAATTAATTGATAGTTTTATACTGTTGGGAACATTATCAAATGGGCAGTTTTTTTTCAAGGTAAATAATGTACTGTAACAATTGATGAAATAATAATTAACTTGACAAATAAGGGTTTAGATGGTTAAAAGATAATTTTGCTGAAAAAATTATCGGAGTTAAAACATGAAAAGAACTTTCCAGCCTAGCAATGTTTCTCGTAAACGCACCCACGGTTTTCTTGTAAGAATGTCTACTAAAAATGGCCGACTGGTCATTAAGCGCAGAAGAGCCAAAGGTCGCAAAAATCTTGCAGTAAGAATCGCAGCTAAGTAAGCGCCGCTTTGCTTGCTTCAGAGAAGCACTTGTCAGACTCATTTCCCAAATCGGCGCGGCTTCGCAAGCGCGCCGATTTTATGCGTTTATCTAGTGCTGCCAATAAGAAAAACCAGAAAGGTTTTCTTGTGGTCTGGCTTGAAAATGAATTAGGCTCTGCACGACTTGGTGTAACTGTAAGCAAAAAAATTGGTCCAGCTGTTGTTCGTAACAGGATAAAACGTCTAGTGCGAGAAACATACAGAATACTACGGCACCAATTGCCGACAGTCGATATTAACGTAATCGCACGTCGTGAGTGTGTATATATGGACCACACCATGATAAGCCGAGAAATAAACAATGCATTAATTAGTATCGGCACCATTCCATGTTCAAAATTATCCTGCTCCTCTTGATCACTCTGTACCAGAAGTTGATTTCTCCACTTCTACCGGCGGCTTGTCGCTTTTACCCCTCATGTTCTGTGTATTCCCGAGAAGCCATACTTCGCCATGGACCTTGCAAAGGTCTTTTTTTTTCAATTGTCCGCCTCTGCAAGTGTCACCCGTTTCACCCTGGCGGACATGATCCTATTCCTTGATCTTGATACAAAACTGGAGCCTTTATGGAAAAAAGAGCTTTACTTGCAGTTATTCTTTCAATCGCGGTTTTTTATGTATTTTCACTTTTTGTGACTCCTGAGAAAAAAAAATCTACTCCCCCGGTGGCAACTGATTCGGTGTCAGCTCCTTCAAGCACTCCTCCTTTGCAACCGCTTTCAAATACTCAAAATGCTGCTCTTCCAGCCAAAGCGGCAGATTATTCTCAGGCATCAAAGCAAGAAATTACCGTAGATACAGATTTGTTTATTGCTGTGTTTTCTTCTCGTGGAGCAAGCCTCAAAAGTCTTTCGCTAAAAAATTATAAAGAGCAGAATACCCCAGGAGGGCAGGCAGTAATTCTTGGAACCGATGCTGACCCTGCCATAAATAACTTTTCTACCAGGGCAACGGGTTTCAACCTTCAGGACAATATCAATTATGAAACCTCGCAGAATTCACTTTCAGTGCATGGAAATGACAGTAGACAGATAACATTTAATTATATTTCTGATCAGGGTTTCACTGTACGTAAGATCTATACTTTAAATGGCAACAGCTACGCTATAAAACTGGATACCCAGCTGTTTAATAATTCACAGGCGCCACTTGCAGGTAAAGTTCAGCAAATATTGACCTATCCCGCAGAACCACGTGTCAAGGATAACAGGTATGATACAGCCGGTTCGTACCTTTTTAGCGATAACAGTTTGCATGTAGACAAAATAAAAGATGTTGCCGGTTCTTCAAAACGATATGACAAGGCGGTTCAGTGGGCCGGTTTTGCCGATAAATACTTTCTTACTGCAATACTTTCTGAGAGTCAGAGCATTAGCTCCGTAGAACTGAAGAAAAATGCAGCAGGTTATTTTGAATCTATTATTTCCTCCCCACAACTTGTGGTTAACCCCGGTAATTCAGTAACTGTTACCCAGCGTCTCTTTATAGGACCTAAAGATCTCGATATACTTAATGCTCAAGGTGCTTCTCTTGTTCAATCCTTGGATCTTGGCTGGTTTACGGTCTTGGCCAAGCCGCTTCTTTATTCACTCAAGTTTTTTTATAAATATGTGGGCAATTATGGCATTGCAATAATAATTATTACGCTAATTCTTAAGATAATTTTCTTTCCTCTAACTCATAAGAGTTATAAATCAATGAAGGATATGCAGAAGCTACAGCCTAAAATGGTGGCTCTGAAAGAAAAGTTCAAGAATGACCGTGACGCAATGAATAAGGCTGTTATGGAGCTTTACCGGGAAAATAAAGTAAATCCCATGGGTGGTTGTCTCCCCATGATTGTACAGATTCCTGTATTCTTTGCTCTTTATAAAGCTCTTATGTTTTCCATTGAGCTCAGGCACGCTCCTTTCATGTTATGGATCACCGATCTCGCAGATAAGGACCCATATTACGTCACTCCTGTGGTTATGGGTGTAACGATGTTTATCCAGCAAAAGATGACTCCTTCACAAATGGATCCTATTCAGCAGAAAATGATGCTGGCGCTTCCAGTTGTCTTTACCTTCATGTTTTTAAGTTTTCCTTCAGGGCTCGTCCTTTACTGGCTGGTAAACAATATTCTTACTATTGGTCAGCAAATGTATATCAACAAGCTTGTTAAAGATTAGTGTGAGCATTTATTCATGTATATACGCGATACAATAGCAGCCATCAGTACCCCTCCAGGTAACGGAGGCATAGGTATTATAAGAGTTTCCGGTGATATGTCAGTGTCTATTGCCGAGCTTGTTTTTATACCAGCAGCTAGCGGTGGCCTTACAAGCCACCGTTTTTATTTCGGCAGAATTATTGACAAAAACAGTAATGAGATATTAGACGAGGCAATGGCTGTCTTGATGAAAGCTCCTCGTTCTTATACCTGCGAGGATGTTCTGGAACTTCATTGTCATGGTGGAACAGTCGTAGTAGAGAGGGTGCTTGCTCTTGTGCTCAAAAGTGGAGCAAGGTTAGCGGAGCCAGGTGAATTTACAAAAAGAGCTTTTTTAAACGGACGGATCGACCTGATTCAGGCCGAATCAATCATGGATGTCATTGAAGCAAAAACCGATGCCGCGCTCAGATTGGCTCAGCAGCAACGCGAAGGATTGCTTTCCCTTAAAATAAAGCAGGCTGTGGAAAAAATTCGTATTTCTCTTGCACTTGTAGAGGCTTATATTGATTTTCCGGAAGATGATCCTGGAGTTACTGACCTTGGAGTAATTTATGATTCCTTGAATCAGGCCAAGGCTATTTTGGCTCAACTAGTCCACAGCTACGATGAAGGTCATATAGTCCGTGATGGTATTTCTGCCTTGATTGTCGGGAAGCCAAACGCCGGCAAATCCAGTTTGCTGAATGCACTACTCAAAAGCGAGCGCTCAATAGTAACCCATATACCCGGTACAACTCGCGACATTATTGAAGAATCTGTCAATATTGACGGACTGGTTGTAAAATTCCTGGATACTGCAGGCATACGTCATACAGACGATCTGGTGGAGAAAGAGGGAATCACTCGTGCCCTGGCTAAAATCCCCCTGGCGGACATCGTTATATCAGTCCTTGATTCTTCTCGTTCCTACAATGATGAAGACAGGATGATCTCAGCTGCTCTGATCGGAGTACCGGTTATTCATGTTCTTAATAAATGTGATCTGCCATTTGTAATTGATCTGCCGCCAACTTTTAATAAAGAAACACTTTTGCACATTGATGCGCACTCCGGCAGTGGAGTGGATGAGCTTGCCGGAACGGTCAGAAGAACTTTTCTTCATTCAAGCGGAACTGATGACAGGGATGTTGTTGCAATCACTCGGGCACGTCACCGTGATGCAATTGTTGCGGCCGCATCAATTATTCAGCGTTTAATAGATTCGATGAATACTCTTTTGATGCCCGAGCTGCTCGCTGTAGAGCTTAGGGATATCCTTTCCATTCTTGGCTGCATTTCAGGTGAGACAACAACTGACGATCTGCTGGACATCATCTTTTCATCTTTTTGTATAGGCAAATGATTGTCGCTGATATCGGAGCATAAGCTATATGATGGTTTATGAAAAAAAATATGATGTGATTGTTGTGGGAGCCGGTCATGCCGGATGTGAGGCTGCACTTGCGGCTGCAAGGCTTGGATCAGTGACCCTTCTTCTGACAATTAATCTTGACGCGATAGCGCTTATGTCATGCAATCCCGCAATCGGTGGTTTAGCCAAAGGACATCTTGTAAAGGAAATTGATGCTCTGGGCGGCGAAATGGCTAAGAACATCGACGCTACCGGCATCCAATTTCGTATTCTTAATACCAGAAAAGGGCCTGCCGTGCGTGCGTCTCGTGCACAGGCCGACAAGCAGATGTATCGCTTGAGAATGAAGCGTGTTCTGGAAAACCAGAATAATCTTCACCTGAAGCAAGGGGAGGTAACTTCACTGTTTTTGAGTAATGGTGAACTTGCAGGGGTGGATACCCGTTCCGGAATCCGTTTTCTCAGCAAAACAGTCATTATCACCACTGGCACTTTCATGCGTGGATTGATCCATATCGGGCTTTGTAATTATCCCGGAGGCAGGGCAGGTGACCTTCCGTCTGTCGGTCTTTCAGATCATCTCCATACCCTTGGTTTTGAAGTGGGTCGATTGAAAACAGGGACACCGGCCAGGCTGGACGCCAGGACAATCGATTTTACACGACTCGAAGAGCAGCACGGTGATGATCCACCAGTTCCCTTCTCTTTTTCTACAGAAAAAATTTCTATGCAGCAGGTTCCCTGTCACATTGCTTATACCAACCCCAGATCCCATGAAATCATTCGTTCCGGTCTTGATCGATCACCTCTTTACTCTGGAATAATAGAAGGAGTTGGCCCCAGATATTGCCCTTCAATTGAAGATAAAGTAGTCAGATTCCCAGATAAGGACAGGCATCAAACTTTTGTAGAGCCTGAGGGTCTATCAACTGTCGAAGTTTATCCGAGCGGATTGTCAACCTCACTGCCGATAGACATTCAGGTGCCGTTTTACCGTTCTATAGAGGGTTTTGAGAATGTAGAAATCATGAGGCCTGCCTATGCTATCGAGTATGATTATGTAGATCCCGTTCAACTCCATGCTTCGCTGGAGACAAAACTGCTGCCAAATCTCTATCACGCAGGACAAATAAACGGAACTTCCGGCTATGAAGAGGCAGCTGCTCAAGGTTTAATGGCCGGAATTAACGCCGCAAGGCGTGTAAGCGGCTTGGATCCTGTTGTGCTTGGTCGTGGAGATGCTTATATCGGAGTAATGATAGATGATCTGGTGACCTTAGGGACTAAGGAACCTTATCGGATGTTTACCTCCCGTGCTGAATTCAGGTTGTTGCTCAGGGAGGACAACGCTGATTTACGCTTACGCGGGATCGCACATTCAATTGGACTTGTTGATGATATCTTGTATTCAGCTTTTTTGGAAAAACGTCAAAAAATCAATTATGAACTGGAAAGAATTACAAGAACAAGAGTTTCCCTGACAGATGATGAAGTTGCTGCTCTCGGTAAATACGAGCTTGGTGATGTGCGTAAGGGAACTACACTTGAGCAGCTTTTAAAGAGACCGGAAGTGACTTATGAGGTTCTTGCCGAGTTTGATGATGTTTCACGTGAAACAAGAGCAGATGTAAGAGAGCAGGTAGAGATTCAGGTTAAATATAATGGTTACATCGAGAGGCAGTTGGAACAGATAGAAAAAGCGGCAAAACAGGAAAATACCAGGTTAGGCGAAGAACTGAATTATTCTGAAATTAAAGGACTAACAACAGAAGTAAGAGAAAAGCTGATCCGGTTCAGGCCGGATACCCTTGGACAGGCATCCAGAATTCAGGGGATTACGCCGGCCGCTATATCAGTACTGGCAATTGCCCTGAAAATGAAAGAACGTGAGAAGTAGGGTGATGCCGGATTATCTTGAGCAAGCATTAAAGCTAGCGGGTACAAATGTGACGGTTGAAGCGAAAGCGCAGCTGGAAGTTTTTACCGCAGAATTGCTTAAATGGAATAAAAAACTAAATCTGACTGCTATTACGGACTTAAAGGGAATTTCCGCTAAACATATTGTTGACTCTCTGCTTATCTCGTATTTGATTGATAATAAGAGTTTGATCTTGGATATAGGATCTGGTGCCGGTTTTCCTGGGATACCGCTTGGTATCACAAGAGCTGATCTTGAGGTTATTTCGGTAGACGCCGTTGCTAAGAAAATCCAATTTCAAAAGCATATAGTGAGATTGCTTGCTCTTTTGAAATTTAATCCTATCCACTCGAGAATTGAAGATCTTGATAAAATTTATACAGGAAAATTTGATGTAATTGTCTCTCGCGCTTTTACAAGCCTTGGTCATTTTGCCGAAATATCAAAACCTTTTATGAAGCCAAATGGAAAAATCATTGCCATGAAAGGTCCTGGAGCTTTTGAAGAAATAGCCGCTGCTGCAAAAACGCTGGCAAATCTTAACCTCATGGTAGTCGACCAAAAAGTATTCAAGCTGCCATTTGATTCAGGTGAGAGGACAGTCATAATTTTGAAAGATGCCGGTTAAATTTACATCAAAAGTAACAGCCGATTTAAAGCCTTTTTGTCACAAAAGAAATAGTAAGGCCTGCATCTCGGTAAAAAAGGCTTTAAAACTAGTTTTTGAAGCAAATATTCACTTTGCAAGTTTTTTGTCCGCTGTTTTGTTATATAGAAGTTGCGAATGAGAACATTCTGCTCTACAGTATATATTTGGTGGGAAATAAAATTATCTGTGAGGTAAGTATGAAAAAATATCTTTGCATACTTGTTGCTGCAACACAGATAGCGTCATGTGCTACTTACGAAAAACGGGCCATACCTTTTAAGCATCCGGAGACATATTATAATTTTCAAAATGCATCCGGTCTTTTGATAGGTGCGGAGGCTTTTACTGATAAAAAGAGCGCCGGCGAAATATTCGGTTTTGATATTAGAGGAGCCGGCATACTTCCTGTACAGGTAGTGTTCGAAAATAAGAGTGGCCAGAATGCAGAGGTAATATCCGGGCAAACTTTCCTCATCGATAAAACGGGCAACTATTGGAAAATCCTTTCTTTCAGGGACGCAGTGAATCGCGTAGAGCAGGCTACAAGTTCCGGGGCCATAGCAGAAGGAACGGGTAAGGGTGCTGCAGTTGGCGCTTCTATAGGTGCACTTCTGGGTTTGGCTATTGGTGTTGTTTCAGGCCGTGGCGCTGGGGAAGCTGTTTTAAAAGGTGGGGTCCTGGGTGGTGCCGGAGGTGCTGTGATCGGCGGGGCTGGCAAAGCAGGCGACAGCGGTAGCCGTGAATACGGTATAGCCGGCGACTTGAGAGAAAAGGGGATAGAGGGTAAAGTCCTCACTAAAAATTCCATTGCTAACGGCTTTATATTTTTTCCCGGTGAAGCATTGAGCGCTTCAGAACTAAGGCTCCAGATCAGGTTTATTTCCTCTGGTGTCTCAGAAACAATTAAACTTAAGGTCCAATAAGTGGAAGTTAGAGTTTATTACGAAGATACTGATACTGCGGGAGTGGTTTATCACTCAAACTACCTTAATTTTATGGAACGCGCACGCACGGAATTATTTCGAAGCCATGGTTTG
>Ga0209317_1001711_pt1 | contig 18080 bp, 15 predicted proteins | sample RifGroB2_FD_183994 | JGI IMG/M metagenome (GOLD analysis project Ga0209317, IMG submission 183994) | Soil microbial communities from Rifle, Colorado, USA - Groundwater B2 (SPAdes) (version 2) | ecosystem: Environmental > Terrestrial > Soil > Unclassified | place: Rifle, Colorado | collected... | reverse complement strand
ATTCGATTTTGTCTGCACCTTGCTAGCCTTGCCACTGCTCGTCCCCATTTTTTGCCTGGTCGCCATCGCGATCAAGCTTGACTCCCCCGGCCCGGTCTTTTTTGTGCAGAAACGGGTTGGAATACGCAAATATTTGTTTTCTATGTATAAATTCCGCTCGATGCATGTGAATGCCGAAGATAAACTGAAAGAAATTGAGCATCTGAATGAGGCGGAAGGCCCCATCTTTAAAATAAAGAACGATCCTCGCATTACCCGAATCGGCGAATTTTTGCGAAAAACCAGCATAGACGAATTGCCGCAGTTGATCAATGTGCTTAGGGGCGAGATGAGCCTTGTCGGGCCACGACCAATGTCTGTCAGGGATGTCGATCTTTTCGACCGTGGCAAGCAGCGAAAGCGTTTCAGCGTGCAGCCGGGCCTGACCTGTATCTGGCAGGTATCCGGCAGAAGCAATCTGCCATTTGAAAAGTGGCTGGAACTGGATCTTCAGTACATAGAAAACTGGTCGTTATGGCTCGATGTAAAGATTTTATGCAAAACCATTCCCGCGGTTCTTCATTCAAAAGGGGCTTCGTGAAGGTTATGACAATTGTCCGTAACGTATAAAAAGCAGATGGCAATGAATACTTCTCAACGTCTCGTTCTCAACACCACTGCCGTGTATACCCGGTCTCTCCTGAGCGCGGGTCTGGCATTGTTCAGCAGTCGCTGGGTGCTGAACTCGTTGGGTCAGATCGATTTCGGGCTTTTCAGTCTGGTCGGCTCCGTCCTGATTTTCATCGCCTTTTTCAATACCGTAATGGCAACCAGCGCATCCCGTCATTTTGCTTACGCAATTGGTCAGGGGGATTCGCGGGAAGTCAATCGCTGGTTCAATGCAGCCCTCAGTATCCATCTCTGTTTTGCAGTCGCCCTGACCCTGGCTGGGTGGAGCGTCGGCGATTATCTCATTACCCATATCTTCAATGTTCCTCCGGACCGGATTGCTGTGTGCCGCCAGGTTTTCCATATTTCTTTGATTTCTCTTTTTACCGGCATGTTTTCCATTCCGTTTATCGCCATGTTCAGGGCGAAACAACGTATTGCGGAACTTTCCGTCTGGGACATGATGCACTCGTTTCTCAACTTTGCTTTTGCCTGGTATCTCACCACAACCACCGGCGATATGCTGTTGGTATACACCTTCGGCATAACCGTCATTCTGGTCTTTTTTCACAGCGTTCTGGTTGTCCGAGCTGCGATTAATTTTCAGGAATGCAATCTGGTATTCAGGCAATGGTTCGATCGAAAAAAGCTCGGTGAAATTTTTTCGTTCGCCTGCTGGAACTTGATCGGCAGTCTTGGGGCAATTCTCCGCGATCAGGGTTCGGCAATTTTGCTCAATGTATATTTCGGCCCCAAGGTAAATGCCTCCTACGGTATCGCAAAACAGGTGTCTACCCAGACCGGGCAACTGGCCGGGGCGATGATCGGAGCGTTCTCTCCGGAAATCACCTCGCGAGAAGGACGTGGCGAGCGTTCCGGCATGATCGATCTGTCTCTTCGTGCCAGCAAGTTCGGAACCCTGCTGGTTCTGGTCTTTCTCGTGCCGCTTATGGTGGAAATGGAATATGTACTCCAGCTTTGGCTCGTCATCCCGCCAATGTATACGGAAACACTCTGCCGTCTGATCCTGTTCACATTTCTGATCGACCGTTTAACCACGGGATATATGCTGGCGATAAACGCTCATGGCAGAATAGCAGGATACCAGGCTACACTGGGCGGTATCCTGGTTCTGACCTTACCCCTGGTCTGGTTGTTTCTTCATCTGGGATTTCCCCCTCCGAGCGTCGGTATCGCATTCATCATCACTATGACACTTTGTTCGTTTGGTCGAGTGGTCTGGGCTCGGTATCTCCTCGATGCGCCGATCCTGCTTTGGCTGAAATCGGTATTCATCCCCTGCAGCAGCGTGGGAATCGTGTCGATGTTGGCCGCGGTATTGCCATTTTATCTCCTTCCCTCCAGTTTTTTGCGACTTGCATTGGTGACGGGGACCAGTCTGATCGCATATTCGGTACTTACCTGGTTCATTGCCCTCGATCGGAGAGAGCGAACATTTTTTTGCCAAAACACCAAAAGGGTATGGTCTTTAATGTGCCCGGATCGACGCTGTGCTTGAAATCGTCATGATATCTGAAGAAAAACATTCGGTGAATGCGCTAGCGAAACATACCCTGGGCGAGGAGCAGTCCCTCTGTGCAGGGTGTACAGCCTGTGCAGCCATTTGTCCGGTCGATGCCATCACCATGGCGGCGGATGCCGAGGGTTTTCTCCACCCTGTGATTCATACGGATTTATGCACCGATTGCGGCCTGTGCAGAAAGTTTTGTCCCGTTCACAACCTTAAAAACGGCGGAAAGACTGGATGGGAAGGTCATGGAGTTTCCCTGGTCTTGGCGGCGTGGAACCTGGATGAAAACATCCGCCGCAAGAGTTCTTCCGGTGGCGTTTTCACAGCCCTTGCGGAGAATATCCTTGAGAAAGGCGGTGCTGTTGCGGGAGCTGCCTTCGACGACCGATTGCATGTTCGACACTGCATCGTCACAACAATGGTGGAACTGCATCGATTACGGGGTTCCAAATACGTCCAGAGTGAAATTCCTAAGGAAATCTACGAGGAAATCGAACATCTGCTCCAGCAGGGACGATCGGTTCTTTTTTCGGGAACGCCATGCCAGATCGCGGGAATCCGCTCTTTCTTACGTAAACCATATGAGAGGTTTTACTGTTGCGACCTGGTTTGCATGGGGGTGCCTTCCTCTCTGCTCTTCGATAAATACATCGCTTGGAAAAACGCTCAGCTAGAATCCCCAATAGCTTCATGTGGCTTTCGAGACAAGACGTCAGGATGGAAAACACCCGGCATGATCCACAGCTCTCTTGATGGAAGGTGTGAGTACACGCAGCAGAGCGCCTATTATCTTGCCTTCATAAGAAGATTGGCATTGCGTCCGTCCTGTTACGCCTGCCCTTTCAAGGGGCTGAACCGCCCCGGCGATGTAACTCTTGCCGATTTCTGGGGTGTGGCAAAAAAATATCCGGAATATGACCGGGACGACGCAGGTACCTCCTTGGTCCTGGTGAATACCCCCAAGGGTAAGGAATGGCTTGATGAATGTGGGGCCGGGCTTTTTCTGGGCAGTGCCGATATCGATACGGCCATAGCAGGCAACGCGATGCTTGTCCACCCGGCCCTGCGCCCCCCGGAACGCAGTGAGTTCTATGGCGACCTTGGGACCATGGCTTTCAAGGCGCTTATCCGCAAGTACCGGCTAAAGAGACCTGCTGTTCATCAACGCCTTATAAAGTCGCTGAGGCAAAGGTTGTCGAAAGGGATAGGGCAACTGATAAGGTCGACTCGGCGACAGGAGCAGCAAATATGAAAATCGGCATAATGACATTCCACGCTGCCTCCAATCACGGAGCTGCGCTTCAGGCATACGCTCTGCAGACCCAGTTGGAGAAGATGGGGCACCAACCGTTTTTCATCAACTACCTGTTTGGAGAGCAGCCCAGGAAAGGAGTATTGGCATGGATTGGCCGTTCTCCTGCAAATACCTTTGAAAAGGTGGATAAGCAGTTCAGGTACAAGCCTTTTATTCCCTTTCAGAAAAAATATTTACGTGTCGGCGATGTCAGGTACTTGAGTCACGACCAATTATCTGCCGCCCCACCAGAGGCCGATATGTATATCTGCGGCAGCGATCAGGTATGGAATCCGAATCTATTCAGAAAAGAAAAAGACGAGCGGGCATTTTGGCTCGATTTTAATAACAACGGCGTGCGGCGAGTGGCCTATGCGCCGAGTTTTGGCGTTATTCATCTTGGTGATGATGCAGTCCGCAGATATACAGCTTATGCGAAGCATTTCGATGCGGTAAGCGTGCGTGAGAAAAATGGTCTCCATATTATGGAAAAACTTGGAAGACTCAATGCCGTTTGGGTGCCTGACCCGACTTTACTCATAGAACTCAATGACTTTCTGAAAATTGAACAGAAGCACCAGCAGTCACAAAAACCTTATCTTTTTTCCTATCAGCTTCAGACTCGCCGTTCCCTTCCCTCGGCAGCAACAGCAATTAACAAAACCGTCTGTTCCCGGTTCGGGCTTGAATTGTATGACTCATATTCTGTTTCGGTAATATATAACATTTTTCGGAGGAAGTACTTAAACCCAGCGCAATGGCTTTATAAATTACATAATTCGGATTTCATCGTAACCAATTCATTCCATGGAACTGTTTTTGCTTTATTATACCATCGTCCATTTATCACTATACTTCGAAAAGGCTTGTCGTCGGGAATGAATAACCGGATTGAAACGCTGCTGGAAGTTGTTGGTTTAAGTAATCGTTCAGTCACCGAATTTGATCAAAATTGTGTTGAAGCGTTGTGTCAGGAGGAAATAGATTGGAGCGGTGTTGAGACAAATATCAAAGGGTTTCGTGAAAAAGGCATTAAATTCCTTAAAGATGCTCTCATATGATCAATGACTAATTCATGCAGAAAATTTGAGGAAATAAGAGAGGAGAATAAAAAAGTGTCATATGATTTTCCGCTTATTTCCGTCATTATTCCAAGCTATAACCGCTCCCATTGCGTGTGTGATGCGATCTTGAGTGTGATGTCGCAGACTTTCACCGATTACGAAATTATTGTTATCGATGATGGTTCCACGGATAACACCAAAGAGGCTCTGCAACCTTATCTGTCGAAAATTGCATATATTTTCCAGGAAAACAAAGGAGTGAGTGCAGCACGAAATACAGGAATAAGAGCAGCAAAAGGGAAATGGATTGCTTTTCTGGATTCGGATGATGAATGGTTGCCCGGCAAATTGGAGCAGCAAGTTAAGGATGTGTCGCAATATCCGGATGCTGTACTGAGTTGCTCTAACATCTCATTTGAGGGAAAGACTGGAATGGTTTCGATAGACTTCTTAAAAACATGCCGGAATTTTGTCTCTCATCAGGTTGAATTCATCCAGGAACCGCTTTTCAAATCCTATGCATTCACTTCAACCGTTCTGGCAAGACGAGATGCGATCCATGAGGTTGGGCTGTTTGATGAGGAACTCTCCATACATGAGGATAGCGACCTGTTTTATCGCCTCTCCCTGCTTGGCGGATTCACCGTCAATCCTGCTATTTTAGCAAGAGCCTATCGCAGGGATGAACCCGTGGATGTCAACCTGAGCATCCAGGCGTTGAATGACAGCGTGAAAAACTATAAAAGCCTGATCAAAATTTTTCAAAAACTATTAAATGAGCAACTTCAAGCAAAACAACGCGTATTTGTGCAGGAAAAGCTCAGCAGCTCCTGGTTTGATCTAGGTTTGGTCTATCATCGAATGAAATACCCAGGAAAAGCGAGGCGATGTTTCTTCATTTTTTTTCAGACTCAACCATCTTTTGGCAAGATTTTGAAATTCCTTGTCGGGCTTTCCGGTTCGGCAGGAATCAGCTTGCTCGAACAAAGAAGAAATGCAAAAAGCGGGTTCCGACGTTCGGTATACTATCGACTATGATTTCAGCAGACAATATTACAGTCATAGCAGCTGTCAACAATCGTCAGGTTTCGGAGTCCAATCTGTTTCGTTCGCCGCTGCTCTCTGCGGACGGGGTGCAATTCATTACCGCCAAAGGATTCGGCGCGGCAAGCCAGGCGTATAACTATGGCACTGCAAAAGCAACCGGGGAGATTTTAATTTTTGCCCACCAGGATGTGTACATTCCTGCCGGCTGGCATCGGCAGTTGCTCGCTGCAGTCGCAGTGCTCGACCGGAAAGACCCTTCATGGGCGGTATTAGGAGTGGTTGGGGTGGATGGCCTCGGTGCGGTGAAAGGGTGTTCCTGGTCCACTGGCCTGGGGCGGGAGGTTGGTACTTCCGTTCAGCAATCAGAACCTGCTGTGTCTCTCGATGAATTGATTCTGGTGGTGAAAAAGAGTTCGGGCCTGCACTTTGACGACAAGCTTCAGGGATGGCATCTCTACGGGACGGATATTGTCCAGGAGGCTTTGCTCTTGGGCATGGGGGCCTACATCATCCATGCGCCGGTCATTCACAACAGTCTGCCGGTTGTGCGACTGAATGGGGATTTCGGGCAATGTTACTCCTATCTGTGCGGCAAATGGGCGAACAGTCTGCCGATCCAGACCTGCTGTACCAGGATGACGCGGTTCGGCTGGCCGCTCTTGAAAAGGCGCATCGCGCAGATGCTCAGAACGACCGATAGAAGCATCCATAAGCGGCTTGCGGACCCGACCACAAAAGCCAGGGAACTTGGTTATGAATAAGCCTTTGTCGTCACCGGAGATATCGATTGTTCTTCTTGGTGCATCGTTTGTCACCGGCAATCTGGGGGTCAATGCTCTGGCCTGGTCGAGCATCAAAGTTATCAGGAATCGATGGCCTGGCGCCAGGATAGTTCTGGTCGGGGTGAGCCGAAATCCAGGGTACGCTGAAATCAAGATGGATGGTCGGGATGAAGCGTTTTTGACCTGGCCGGTGCGATATTGCACCAACCTGCTGGCTTCCCATCATATTGCCAGGTTATGGCTGGCAGTGGTTGTATGCCGGCTGTTTCGCCTGCCGAGACAGAGACTGGCCGGCAACAACTCCACCTTGGGCGAACTCTTACGTTGCGACTTGGTGTGCGACATTACCGGTGGCGACAGTTTCAGCGACATCTATGGCCTTTCCAGGTTATTCCGGGGATACCTTTTGAAGCGTACCTGTCAGATGACCGGCAAACCGTTCATCCTTCTGCCGCAGACGTACGGTCCGTTCAAGAGCTCTTTAGCCCGGCGCCTGGCCCGCATAATCCTCGAAAGAACTGCAACGATCTATTCACGGGATCAGGAAGGGATAGCGGTGGTTGAAGAATTGACTGGCCCGTCGCGCAAGGTGAAACTCTGCCCCGATGTGGCCTTTATCATGGAGCCGGTAAGACCGGTGACCGGTCATATCGCCCACCTCGAACAATTTAAGGCTACCGGCCAGCGCCTGATCGGCCTGAATATCAGCGGCCTGCTGTATCACGGCGGCTATACCCGAGACAATATGTTTGGCCTGGCGTGCAACTATCCCGCGCTGGTCAGGGAGATTATCTCTTTTTTTGCCGGGCAGGCCAATCTGCAGGTATTGCTCGTGCCCCATGTGCTTCCCGATGCCGATTTTGCTGTGGAGGATGACCTTGTTGCTGCTCAGCATGCCGTGCAGGGTTTGCCCTCGGAGATCCAGAGCAAAGTTACTATTCTGGAGAGAGGTTATGATCAAAACGAAACGAAGTACGTCATCGGTCTCTGCGATTTTTTCCTGGGAGCACGGATGCATGCGACCATTGCTGCGCTTTCGCAGGGCATCCCTGCGGTCGCCATGGCATACAGCAGGAAGTTTACCGGAGTATTCGCAACGGCAGGGGTCGCGGACTGTGTTCTCGACCTGCGCACACTCACCAACGACCAGGTGCTGCACGGGATCATGACTACATATCGGCGTCGGGAAGAGTTGCGCGCAGTGCTCGCGAAAACGGTGCCTGAATTAAAAAATCTGCTTTTCCATATGTTCGATGGCATACGCGAGCCGGCGGCATTGAGCGACAATCGCGAAGTATTGCCTGCTTTCCGGCGATGAAGAGGAGTAGTTGGTGAAAGTTACCAGTTTAAGACAGGTTGTCGAGTATCAGCTGTGCTGCGGTTGCGGGCTATGCGCGTATCTCGACTCGGAAAATATTGTGATGGCCGATGTGCCGGCTTTTGGCCGTCGACCTCGCTTCACCGAGGCTGGTGAATACTCAAAAAATTGTCAATTCGCATTCAACCTGTGCCCTGGAGCGGCAATGTCGCGTGCTTCGGAAATATGGCAACGGCAGGGGGTGACTGGCTCGCTGCTACGAGAGTGGGGGCCAATCCTGGACATCTGGGAGGGATATGCCGCCGATCCGGAAATTCGTTTCAAAGGTTCAAGCGGCGGGGTATTGAGCGCCATTTCCCTTTACTGTCTGGAGCATGAAGGCATGCATGGAGTTCTGCACACCGCCGCGGACAAGATAACACCGTACCTGAATACAACGGTCATGAGCCGGAATCGCGGGGAAATCCTTGCTGCCGCCGGTTCCCGGTATTCTCCTGCAAGTCCCTGCGAAGGTTTACACGAGGTTGAAATCGCACCTGCTCCCTGCGTTTTTATCGGCAAGCCCTGTGATGTTGCCGCGCTGCAGAAGGTCCGACGACTGAAGCCCGACCTGAATGCTAAGGCGGGCCTGGTCATGGCCTGCTTTTGTGCCGGCACTCCCTCGACCAACGGGACGCTGGAAATGCTCCGACAGATGGATGTCGATTCGCCGAACGAGCTGATTGGCCTTCGTTACCGGGGGTGTGGTTGGCCTGGAAAAACTACAGCCATACAATCCGGCAGCCTGGCATGTCGGGAATTGACCTATCGTCAGTCGTGGGGCGATATCCTGCAAAAATACCGGCAATGGCGTTGTTATATCTGCGCCGACCATACCGGTGAATCTGCGGATATTTCGACAGGTGATCCTTGGTACAGACAAATAGAAGAAGGCGCCGATGGCCGGTCGTTGATTCTCGCCCGAACCTTAACAGGACAGCGGATTATCGAAAGGGCGATATCGACGGGATACCTTGTAGCAGAAAAGGCCAGTGCCGGCCTGCTGCCGGCATCCCAGAAGAATTTGTTGAAGGCTCGCGCCAGGCTGTGGGGCCAGATGGTGGCGCTTAAGCTGCTGCGGGTTCCCCGGCCGGCATATCAGGGGTTTCAATGCTTTTCGTCGTGGAGAGCCCATCTGACATATAGAGAAAAAGTTCAATCGATCCTGGGTACTGTACGACGTATCTATTCTAAAAATCTTAAACAACGGATAGCTCTGCCGTTAAGGTAAAATTTGATGCGAAAAGAAAGAGTTGCCAGCATTCAGGATTTCGCTGAGCAGGAGGCTATCCGCATCAATGATCTTCCCTGGCAGATCGCTTTATTTCTGCTGGCGCTGCTTATTCCAACAGAAGCGTCTTTTAACTTTGGGGAATACCGTCTCACGGTGTACCGCCTGGTCTTACTGCTGTTTTTTCTGCCATGCTTCGTAAGGGTATTCACAGGCAAATGCGGTCGGGTACTGCCCACGGATTGGCTGCTTCTCGGCTATTCCTGCTGGGTCTTGATGGCTCTTTCCATACATAACGGGTTTTCCAGTGGACTCAAGTCCGGCGGAATTCTGGTGGTGGAATCCTTTGGCGCCTATCTGTTTGCCCGTTCTTTTATCAGAAATGAACTGGAGTTCGGCAGATTTGTTAAATTTCTTATTCTCACCATTATTTTCCTGTCTTTTGTCACTATCCCGGAAGCATTAACCGGCATAAATATCCTGCGCCCCGACGTCGGACATATCGGCGGCCGACTGGGATTAACCCGGGCCTTCGGGCCGTTCGATCATCCTATTGTGTACGGGATGTTCTGCGCCAGTGCTGTATCACTCTCCTTACACGTCACTGGTCTGAATATTCTCGGAAAGGGGTCGCAGAAATTGAGGGCGGCCTGGGTTATTGTCGCGGCTTTTATGTCCGTTTCCAGCGGAGCCCTGGCTTCTGTGTTCGTTCAGCTCATATTGGCTGTCTGGAATAGAATGACAAAGGGTATGCAGTCAAAGTGGCGGATCTTTTCATTTCTGCTGGTGATTGCCTACTTCTTTATCGATCTTCTTTCCAACCGGACCCCAATGAAAGTCATTCTGCACCGGTTGACCTTCAGTGCCGAAACTGCCTACAACCGCCTCATTATCTGGGAATGGGGGACGAAACATAATGTCGCAGAGCATCCGTGGATTGGCATAGGCTTTGCCGACTGGGTTCGACCCTCCTGGATGCACAGCACCAGCATGGACAATTTCTGGCTGGTCAACATGGTTCGTTATGGCCTTCCATCCTTCTTTTTGCTGGCTGGCGGGGGACTGATGCTGATGTATGCCGTCAAGCAGCAAGCGAATCTGACTGAACCCGCCAAACTGATGCGGACCGGGTGGGCGTTTTCCATGATCGGCCTGATCATCGCCGGTTGCACGGTACATTTCTGGAACAGTCTTCATGTATGGTTTTTTTTCATGTTAGGCAGTGGGGCCTGGCTGGCTGCGCAGGACAAGACTTACTCCGTAGAATAATGAAGAATTAATTTCTATATTCTCCGAATACAAATCCATGTTCGTAGAATTGCGGTGAGCATGAAGCTCATTCACCCATACAAGCAAATTAATCCTTGCTTAACTCTTTCCAATCGCCCTTCCTTTTATATCGCAACAGGCTGTAATTTAAACACTTCCAATATTTTTAACCTCTGAAGATATAAACAACACGTCATCCTAACGCGGGCACGAAACTTGCTTAAACAGGATATAGCGCGAGTGTTTTAACAGGCAAGCCGAAGCTTCGACCAAATCGGTTGTATTCGATACCTTGCAAGAACCTAAGTAACTTTTTATGCCGGTTTCGATCATCATTCCTGCCCATAACGAAGAGAAAGTCATCGTAGCAGCGTTGACTGCTCTTCTCCCGGGTATCGCCGACGGCTCCATCGAGGTTGTCGTGGTATGCAACGGCTGCATCGATAATACGGCGGGTGTTGCTGCCGCTGTCCATCCATCGATAATCTGTCTCGAAACACCGGTGGCATCAAAAGCCAGGGCTCTTAATCTGGGTGACCATGCGGCCAAATGGTCCCCCCGCATTTATCAGGATGCGGATGTCGTCCTTTCCCTTGACAGCGTTGCAATGATTGCCGGGGCGCTGCAGCAGGGACCGCAGCTTGCCGCTGCACCGGCAATGCGTATGGAGTACCACGACGCCTCATGGGCTGTCAGGAGTTATTACGAACTCTGGCAGCAACTGCCGTACGTCCGGGAAGGCATGATTGGATCAGGCGTATACGCGCTGTCGGAACAAGGGCGACGGCGATTCGACTCTTTTCCGGACGTTATCGCCGACGATGGCTACATCAGGGCACTGTTTCGGCCGCACGAGCGGCTTCTCGTAGAAAACAGCTGGTCATCGGTACGGGCACCGGTAAATCTTGGCGGCTTAATCGCAATCAAGACAAGGAGCAGGAGGGGACGATACGAACTGGCGAAAAAAAATCCAGAACTGATGAAAAATGAAGAAAAATCGTATGGCAAGGCGCTGTTGCCTCTGGTGGGGTCGATATCTCTCTGGCCGAAAATCGCAGTGTATTTCTATGTCAATATGGCTGCGAGAATTCTGGCCGGATTTCATTCCGCCGGGGAAGGAAATACTACCTGGGAAAGAGACGAGACCAGCCGCGATTCGCAACTCAGGCAAAAAAATAACAATGGAGAAATGGTCTGATGAAAAAAGTAATGCTCGTCGCTTCTTCCGGTGGTCACTGGGTACAGTTGAATCGTTTGTATCCTGCCTTCGAGGGGATGGAAAAAATCTATGTTACAACCGAAGAGCGGTATCGTTCCACAGTCGACTCGGCCAGGTTTCTCGTTGTTCCCGATGCGAGTCGCTGGAATAAGCTGAAGACGCTCTGGCTGGCATTGGTGATGTTGAAACATGTTCTGACGGTCCGTCCGGATATCGTGGTATCGACCGGCGCCGCGCCAGGGTTTTTCGCCCTGCTGTTCGGGAAGGCATTGGGCGCAAAGACCATCTGGCTCGACAGCATTGCCAATGTAGAGCAACTTTCCATGTCCGGTCAAATGGCCGGCAGATATGCCGATCTCTGGTTTACTCAATGGGAGCATCTCGCCACACCTGAGGGGCCGCTGTATAGGGGGGCAATTCTGTGATCCTTGTAACAGTCGGTGAGCAGCTGCCGTTTGATCGGTTAATCCGTACCATGGACCTGTGGGCGGGTCAGCAGCAGCAGAAAGTTTTTGCCCAGATCGGGCGGTCTACCTTTCGTCCCAGCCATATTCAGTATAAGGATTTTCTGGAGCAGGGCGAATTCAGGCAAAGACTGCAGGAGGCGCAGCTTGTCGTCGCCCATGCGGGAATGGGCACAATAATTTCCGCACTGGAGACGGGAACGCCAATCATCGTCATGCCGCGCAAAGCGGCTCTTGGCGAGCATCGCAATGATCATCAGATCGCCACGGCCAGCCGTTTTCTTGCGCTGAGCTATATCGCTGTGGCCTTTGACGAAAACGAACTCCGACAGAAACTTGCCGACATGGAAGACATCTGCAAGAGCCAAGAAACGTTAAGAAATATAGATCCTTCCCCGCTGCTCATGAAATCGATTCGTGATTTTCTTCCTGGCAATTGAAACATGCCGGCATGTTCCAGCATGATCAGTATCCAGCCATTTTCTACCAACATCATGGTGCAGTCAGGCGCTCTGCCGCAATGCGATCTCAGTATTGTCGTCGTCTCGTATAATACCCTGGAGATGACCAGAGAATGCCTTGCCTCGGTTATGCGCAATAGCGCCGGATTGACGGTACAGGTTGTTGTAGTCGACAACAATTCCGAGGATGGCTCTGCCGCCATGATCAAGAAGATATTTCCTGACATTTTACTGATCGAAAACGCTTACAACAGGGGATTTGCCTCCGCCAATAACCAGGGATTTGCCCTGTGCGGCGGAAAGTATATCCTGCTTCTCAATTCAGACACGGTCGTGCTGGACGATGTGCTGAGGGCTTCAGTCGAGTATCTGCAGCATAACAGCCGGACTGGTGCAATGGGATGCCAGGTTCTTAACCCGGATCGAACCATTCAGCATACCTGTTCAGGATATCCGACTCTGGTTCGTCTGTTGATCATGACTCTCGCCTTAGACAGAATTCCCGGTCTGTCGTTTCTCGATTGTTACCTCATGCGGGCGTGGCGGAGGGATGAAGAACGGGAGGTGGAGGTCGTCAGCGGCTGTTACCTTATGATTCGCCGAGAACTCCTTGCAACTGTCGGTTCATTTGACGAGAGGTTTTTCTTTTTTGCCGAAGAGACGGACTGGTGCAGGAGAATCAGGGAATCCGGTTGGATACTTGCCTTTACTCCGGTCGGGACAATCATCCATCACGGGGGAGGAAGTGTAAAAAAATTGAATTATAACCGGGATGTCATGTTGACGGCCGCAACCGTGAGGCTGCATCGGAAACATGGAGGGAGTATCGCTGCAATGTCAGCATATCTCGTACTCATGTTTTTCAACCTCTCCAGGGCTATGGTGTGGAGTATAGGCTCCTTTTTTGCGGCACGATATAAACCAAGAGCTAGTCATTTCGTGAATGTGGTTCGGGCATATCGAACATGCTGGCCTGGTCGGTAAAATATGAAAATACTTTTAATTACATGGGCTTGTGATCGAGATGATGTAAGCGAACCCCAAATTGCCTACCGGTGGGTTCGTGGAATCGCTCAACGACATGAGGTCACCCTATTTTCGGTAAGTCGACCGGACAGGTTTGGTTGTGTGAAAGAGCAATTTCCAGATCTCACTGTTATCGAATGGTGCGATATCAGAGTCCCCAATTATCTTGAACGTTTCAGGTCAATCGCAAAACCTGGATACTTTTTTTACTTCAAGAAAGCTCGCAAGCTGATACAAAAATTAATTCAACAAAATAGTTATGACTTAATACACCATCTCAATCCATTTGCATGGCGATATGCATCGCCTGCGTATGGATTGGGTTTGCCCTTGGTTAGAGGCCCTGTGGCTGGAGGGTTGCCTACTCCAAAACCTTTATGTAATGAAATTCGTGAGGCATTTCATCCTTATAAATTTCTGAGAAAATCCGATGGGCTCAGAAAAAAAATCGACCGAACCCTGAGAAATTCATATTTGCTTACGGACTGTGTCCTTGGCGGTGCGCCATATATTTTAGATCTTATCAAACCGCTTCCAGTAAAAAGGTTTGAGGTAGAAATTGAGCATGGACTTGACCATATTGAGTTTGTAGAAGAATTTGAAAGAAATTGCACGAACAAGGAGAAGGTGCAACTATTATTTGTGGGGCGAGTCATCAGGACAAAAGGAGCGAGAGATGCTATTCGTGCCGTATCAAGGATGAAGAACAAGGAGAATATTTCGTTTACTATTATAGGAGATGGTGATGATTTACCTTCTTGTTTGAAAGAAATCAGAGAACTGAACCTGACTAGCATTATTACCTGTGCGGGATGGTGTAATAGTAAACAAATTGAAATTGCTTACAGAGATGCTGATATCTTCGTTTTTCCGAGTTTTCGAGAACCGACCGGAGGTGTCTTGCTTGAAGCCATGTCTCATGGATTGCCATGCATTACATGCAATTATGGCGGCCCAGCCTATTTGGTTAATGAAGGTTGCGGACTGAAAATACTGCCAACCGAACCTGAAGAATATGCACAAAATATAGCTGATGCTTTAGACTTTCTCGTTGAAAATAGAAAAATTAGACAGGAAATGGGGAAAAATGCGTTCATTTACGCCCAACGAGAGTTCGATTGGAAGAAAAAAATGGCAAGATTGGATGCAATATACTCTTCTCTTATAAGCGAATAAGCAGGTCATATTGAGGTGTTCTAGATGAATCCATTTTATTGGCGAGGAACGACGAATTTCGGTGATTATATGAATCACTGGTTGTGGCCGAAACTCATACCTGATCTTCTCGATCCACAAGACGATATAAGGCTTGTCGGCATAGGCTCTCTTTTAAAGTCTGAATTGAATTATGTTAAAGGAAAAAAAGTAATTTTTGGAACAGGTAGTGGATATGGAGATATTCCGCCGCAGTCTGCAATAGATGATTGGTATTTTTATTTTGTTAGAGGGCCTCTGACTGCCAGCAAATTTGCACTTAGCCCTGAGAAAGCCATTGTGGACGGTGCCTGGTTAATTTCCAAAGTTCCGGGATTCTCATCGATTCCTCAGAAAAAAGGGGTTTCTTTTGTTCCTCACTGGAGAACTGCCGTAATAGGCAATTGGGAGAGCGTATGCTTACAGGCTGGGATAACATATATCGACCCATTGGGAGATTTTGAACAAGTAATACAAGGTATTGCAGAGTCAGAGTTAGTTATTGCGGAATCATTGCACGCGGCAATTCTGGCCGATTATTACAGAACCCCATGGATTCCTGTACAAATATCACCTTCATTTCTCAACTTTAAGTGGCATGACTGGTGCCAGTCTGTAGGCCTGGAATTTAAATCGGTAATATTGCCTCCATCGGATTTTTTTGAATGCATATACAACAGGAAGAATCCCTTTACTCTCAATTTGCAATTACCGTGTATGCAATCCCCTCCGTTTAGTAGCTTGGCAATCAAAAAAGTTCAGACCTCCTTTCCAATCGTTTATAAGCAAAAAGTCAGAGTTAAGTCAGTATTGAAATCGATGCGTGAAAAGGCATTGTTGAAAATAAAAGAAAAAAGAAATATGGCGATATTTAGACCTTGGAATGAAAAACACTGTCGTGAATTAAGCAAGCTACTGAATATGGTTAAGGTGGTAGAACCACTTATGAGTCATGATTCTATCAGGGAACAAAAAATTGAGAAACTGGATGCAGTACTGGAAACATTAATCAGGGATTACAAGGATGGTATGTTTGTGAATTAAAAGCCAAAGCCATCTGTAGATTTAGTTACTGATTTTTGTCGGTGATACAATAAAATTTGAAGGGATTGGGACAGACAGTTGGCATGTAGGGGAGGATCCTCTAATAATTTCCCAGTTTGATTCGACCTGACTTGTAGGGTACGCCACTCCTATCGAATTACCGTTTAATGCCGTAAATCTACCAACCTTCGTATAAGGCGGAGTTGGTGTCTTGAGGCAATCTCCGGGGTTAGCAGGGTCCGGACCCCATGTTACTTTATAATACTTACATCCGGCTCCAGATGGGTAAGGCTTACAGTCGGTAACACTTTCCCTTTTATCTGGAGTGACACAGGGGTCATCTATCGTAATAAGTCCATTTTTATCTGTTCTATCAATGTAATCTATGAGCATTTGAGAGTTAACGGCCTCACAAACATCCGGGATTAAAAACATTGTGGCAAGCAAAGCTCGCTGAGGCCCGAGCGTTGAGGTTAGATATCCTGCGCCGGGTTTGTTTGGTGGCCCATCTATATAGCCATGTGGGTCTCGACCTGTCCGTTTTCCATTCGTAGTTGTGCATGTCCCTGTTGCGCCATCGTAGCACTGAGAGATGAATAAATTCCCCCAATATGCCGCCTCTTCCTGGTCCCCGTAAATAACGTCGCCCCATACCGCCCTGTTGTGTTTTCCCTGGTGTATTTGGGTAAGCTCGTGAGGCCCGACACTGGCACGGTCCTGTCCCTCAACTCCTGCTTTCTTGATCAAATCTTTTTGCGTTGAATTGCGTAACAATGCAGCGAACAAAACTGCAGGAAGGAACCGTCCCGAACTTTGCGATGCTCCGACTCCGAACCATCTCGTTACGCCCGCGGGTGGATCATATACTGCACTAAATGTATCCTGCCCGTATGTCAGCATAGCGGCCAACGCCTGCGTTTTAGCGTCCAGAGAGAGATCATTGGAAAACAAATGCATGAGATCATTAGAAAAAGCTACACCTGCGCCCGCGCCATAATCGTCGATCAGCGTATGGGATCGGAAAGCGCGCCCCCCTTCTGACCAGCCTGAAGCACTTACTGAATTAAAAACTCCAAAAATTTCTGTGCTATGACTCCACCGTTTTCGTATATCCTCTAGTTTCGTGGTTGTTGGGCCAGCCAGAAAATTTTTACCAGGGATTTTCGATAAATCGAAATCCGAGAGCTTTAACATTTTTTTTGTTTGTCCGGTAATGTTCGGTCTAATAGAGTGAGCTCCGGCATTGTCTGGAACGGAGGATAAGATTGTAACGACATTATATGAATCTATGCACGCTCCGACAATTGCAGATGTTCCGCAATTACCTTCGATAGCTTCGTTACGCTGTACTGCGGCAACAATGGAGGATGTCGTCGTTAATGACATTGGAAGCTTAGGTATTATATTTTCGGCCGAATTATAGTTCCCGTAGTTTTTTGAACCACTCATTAGTCCCATTGATTCTGGTATTGGATCAACGTCGGCACTCACTGATCCATTACTGGTGATTGACGCGATCGTAACGGATGTTTGCCCTGCTGCTGGCGCAACCCAATAATCACCATTGGCGAATTGACCGCAGCGGGCGTCACCGCCCCCTGAATGAAAGGCCCAGGTATACTCTGAATTAACAGCAATCCCATTATTGGGTGTCCCTGCTGTGACTGACACGAAAATAGATAGACCGGTACAGGGGGTGTTTGCATCGGTCGATCCGCAATCACAGGCAGCCTCGCTGCCAAGAGGAAGGAGATCGATTATTAAGATCGGTATCAACAATAGGATTTTATATTTTATCAACATGATGTTATCCGTTGGTGGCAACCAAGTTTCTGCCGTAATATGTCAGAATATTCATCTGTTCGATTTATATCCTGCACTCAAGATCGTGAGAGTGCCGCCCCGATTGTGAATATACGTTTTTGACTTCTTCTGCAGGGCTGCGAAGAAGACAAGGCCTATTCCGCATATTTCAAGAATCCAGACGACCTGCTTACCGATGAATGGGTTGGATAGAAATGTATCGCAGTGATACATAGTTGCGGCTCGGATGAGCACATAGCCGAGTATCGCCGCAGTGCCCACCAGGGCAAACCGTTCCGCCCTGGCTGAAAATCTGAATACTGCCACGAACACGAAGAGCATGGAGATTGAAAAGAGTCCGAGAGCGGCAACAAAAACGGCCTGGAATGTGCGGCGCTCGGCAAACCAGCCGAACTGGTGGGCAATATGTCGTCCTGTTTGGGTAAGCAGTGATTGCAGGTCCAATTGTTTATTTATTCCGAGAAAAAGGAAGGCAAGGAACAGCGTAAGCCAAAGCCCGCGAGCAAAAGCGAAATGGCTGCCGGAAGAGATGGCTCTTGACGGCAGACGACATCGTTCCGAGGCATGAAAACAGAGAAGAGCGGTAAGGAGGTACGCACCAACCGTGACCCAGCCGATGAGAGTT
>Ga0209317_1001710_pt1 | contig 18087 bp, 16 predicted proteins | sample RifGroB2_FD_183994 | JGI IMG/M metagenome (GOLD analysis project Ga0209317, IMG submission 183994) | Soil microbial communities from Rifle, Colorado, USA - Groundwater B2 (SPAdes) (version 2) | ecosystem: Environmental > Terrestrial > Soil > Unclassified | place: Rifle, Colorado | collected... | reverse complement strand
GCTTCGAAGCGCAGGCACCGGCGCAACTGCGGCAGCCAAGACACCGGTCGACATCGTTGCGGATGGTGCGGGTGGCCGGATCCCTGTAGAGAGCGCGCCGGCCTGTCTTTTGCTCCGGTTCGACCGGGCACGCCTGCACGCAGGGCGTGTCGGCGCACATGGCGCAGACGATGGGGACGTCGACGTCTGGATTGAAGCCGTGGACCCGGATGTTCGCATAGCGCGGGTTGCCAAGCCCGGGGAGTTCCTTTCCGCCGACGGACGCGAGCCGATTGCGTGACGAGCAGGCTGTTTCACAGGTACGGCACCCCGTGCACTTCCCGTAATCCACCAGGACCATCTTGAGGACCGGCTCCGCCGAGAGAGCCCACGCCGCCGTATGGACCCCGAACTGCCCGAACAGCACGAGGGCGCCACCCCCTATCCCGACGCCCTTGAGAAAGTGCCGGCGGGTGAGTTTCATCCTTTCACCAGGAATGCTTTCCTCTGTCTCCATGTTCTGCCTCCATTAGAATTTGTACCGATACTACCTTGGAAGCGGCAAGAGGCGGTATAGCGATCCTGCCTATTTATTGCCTGATCCTGCGCCATCCTAAAGTTGGGTGCCCCCCACCACCTCACGCCGATAAGTCACAAAAAAGGGACAGATTGTTCAGCCGATCTGTCCCTTTTTGATAAGTTCTTGCCGATTCGGCATCATGTCAGTAAACGAAGATCATTTCCCCGAGGACCTCTCTATCGCTTTCCCGCCGCTCTGAACGTCTTCGCCGACGCCTTTGACGGTGTGACAGCCCGAGAGGATCCACATGCATGCCATCATAACGACCACTAAAGCAGCGATTTGACGTCTCATTTATTTCTCCTTTCAGCGCCTGGGATTCGTACAGCATTAGTTTCCAACGTGCAACTTATTATAGACCCCTAATTGCAAACCCGCAATGAGCAGTGCCGCTGGCTGAAATATTTCCACTTGTCATTCCCGAATCGAGCATTAAACTTCTCCAACAAACAAGCAAGGGGGTATCCATGACCTATAACAACGACAGCCACACCGAGATCATCGCGAAATCTGCCGTGTTGATCGACGAATTAACCCCGGAGATGTTCGGCTACCTGATATCGCTTATCCCCACACCAGAGAGGCATAGCGAAATCCATGAACGCTTCGAGGCCAGCTTCGCCGGTTCCTTGAAAGGCGACCCCGAAAAGGTCAAGGCGTGCGAGGCAGACCGTCAGGCGATAAACGAAAGCTTTGCCATTCTCCACGGGTTGGTCAAAGCGGCGGCCATCAAGGACCCTACCCTTCCGGAGAAACTGGGCATGGGTCGCGCAGCCGAAAGGACGGCCTCTACCACGACAACCATCAGTGCTCCTAAAGATTTCAGGATCGCTTTTGACAGTAAGGGGGGGCAGGCTTTCGCTTCGTTAACTAAGCTGGCGGGTGCAAAGATATACGAAATCTGGGCCTGCGATGGCGATCCTAGCGTTGAAGCAAACTGGAGGCTGCTGGACTCGTCAAGCAAATGCCAAAAGATACCGATCCTGGGGCTGAACCGCACGAAGACCAATTTTCTCAGGGTCAGGGGGAAGAGCGGTCACATCGTCGGCCCATGGTCATATTACTTAAGCATTGACCCGGCTTGAAACCTTCCTCGACCCCCCTGGGGATTTCCCCGGGGGGGTCTTTACTCCTCCCAACCGATCACTCCCCCGCAACCCGCCTTCCTTTTCGTGTTCGCAAATCGTCAAATCCCCACCAAAATCGTGATCCTGGGAACAGATTGCCGGTTTTTTGTCGGCAACAGTGAAATTCCAACTGGATCTGTCATTTCCTTTTCAAATATCGCATATCCTGCTCAAATATCGCATATCCTGCTCAAATATCGCATATCCTGCTCAAATATCGCATATTCTGTTCAAATATGGCATTTCCTATCCAAATATCGCACATTCTTTTCAAAAATATCGCATATCCTGTTCAAATAAACGATATCCCATCCAGATCTGCGATATTTTTTTCAAATGCATGATATTTGAAAGAAGTATCAGCATATTTTCTTCGTATGCTTCATATTCAAGTTGAATATCTGACTTCTTTTGCTAAATATGGCATTTTACTCGAAATAGCTCACTTTCTTTTCCGAATCGCAGCTATTCGATGGGAATGCGTCGCATCAAAATGAGATATCCGGAGTACAGGCGCATGATGGCCCAACAACACTTCGAGCCATTGAAGGAGCTTGGAGAGGGGTGCTTTGCCTGGCCAGCTACTTAATTGTGGACAAAGGTTCGAATCTTCCTATATACAGATGGTTCTGCACCTTATGGGCGTTTCTGGCGCAACACAAGGCTTGCCGGATCATCGGCTTCCGGAAGATCACGGCGTCTTCCGGAGCTCCTGCCTCACGGCAAAACGGGGATCGCATATGTACAAAGAGCTCTACGAACAGCCGATGCAGAAGGACCATACCCCTTTCCAGCTCCCCGAGTGGATAGCCTGCGCCCCGTTCGAGGAGTACCTCGGGATGGAGATCATCGAGGCGGCGGAAGGACGGGCGACCCTCTCCATGCCTTTCAAGGTGAAGCTGGCCCAGGGGGTAGGTCTCATGCACGGCGGCGCCGTCACCTCGCTCGCGGACACCGCCGTTGCGATGGCCATCAAGAGCATGGTCCCGGAAGGAACGGACTTCGTCACGGTGGAGATGAGCCTGAAGTTCCTGGCTGCCGTGCGCGAAGGGGTGGTCCGCGCCGAAGCCAGGGCCATCCGGTTGGACGAAAGGAAAATATCAGGGGAAGCAGAGGTATTCAACGGCGACGTCAAGGTCGCTCATTTCAAGGCCTTCTTCATCATCAAGAAAAAAGGGTGATCATCCACCCTCTCGGCCCGCTTCCCCTCCCCTCTCACATAATCTCCAGCAGCAATCAATCGGCAGCTCAACGACAGGCCTAGTCCCCTGGGTCCTTCCCCCGAACGATAATCAGACTAAAATAACGGGTTCGTCAGGCACGGTCAGAGGCCATCTGCGCCAGAGGTCGCGCAAATTTTCGGCAATTTTAATGGATACCTACGACGTTTTGCCCTCATTGCCGTCATTTCCGACATTTGACAACGTTAAAACCCAATGAGATACTTATCCGCGATCATTAATTTAATCAAACCTTTCGCCTTGCGCAAACGGGAAAATTTCATGTGGGAGACGATTCGAAAAGAGCCCGATTCATGGAGCGTCAGGCCGCACCTGCTTGACTACGAGAGGAGTTGTGCCGAATTTTCCTGGGATGGGGTCAGGCACGAGCTCGACGGCCTTCCGGGCGGGCAAGGCTTGAACATCGCCCATGAGGCGGTGGACCGCCATATCGGCTCCGCGCGGCAGGACCGCCTTGCCATGCGCTGGCTCGGTAAGGACGGAACGGTGCGGGACTTCACCTTTGCCGACCTGAGCCGGGAGAGCAGCCGTTTCGCCAACGTGCTCCGGGAGCTCGGGATAAATAAGGGAGAACGGGTTTTTGTACTGTCGGGGCGTATCCCCGAGCTTTATCATGCGGCCCTCGGCACATTGAAAAATGCCAGCGTCTTCTGCCCCCTTTTCTCCGCCTTCGGACCGGAACCGATCTGCCAGCGGTTGGAGCGCGGCGACGCCCGCATCCTGGTTACCACCGAACGGCAGTACGAGAAGAAAGTGGCGGGACTCCTGGAGCGCTTGCCGCAACTAAGATTCGTCCTTCTCACCGACGCCTTGACGGATCGCGAGGCAAAGGTCCTGTCACTCCCTCGCCTGATGGCCGGGGCCTCCGCAGCGTTCACCATCCCTCCCACCGACCCGGAAGACATGGCCCTCCTCCACTTCACAAGCGGCACCACCGGAATGCCGAAGGGGGCGGTCCATGTCCACAATGCGGTCCTCACCCACTTCAGCACGGGGAGGTATGTCCTTGATTTCCATGACGACGACATTTACTGGTGCACCGCCGATCCCGGCTGGGTGACCGGTACCTCCTACGGAATCGCCGCTCCGCTGGTTCACGGCATTACCAGCATCATCGATGAGGGTGACTTTGACGCAGAGCGCTGGTACCGCATCCTGGAGGAGCAGCGGGTGACCGTCTGGTACACGGCCCCCACTGCGATCCGGATGCTTATGCGCGCGAGCATCGAGCCGCGCGGCCGTTTTGACCTCACGGCGCTGCGCCTTATCCACAGCGTAGGCGAGCCCCTCAACCCGGAGGCGGTGGTCTGGGGAGAAAGGGCCCTTGGCCTGCCGATCCACGACAACTGGTGGCAGACCGAAACCGGCGGCATCATGATTGCCAATTACGCAGCTATGGAGATCCGTCCCGGTTCCATGGGGCGGCCGTTACCAGGAATAGAAGCAGCCATTGTCCGGAGAATAGACGACAAAACCGTCGCGATGGCCGGTCCGGATGAAGAAGGAGAGCTGGCGCTCCGCACCGGTTGGCCCTCCATGTTCCGCGGCTATCTCCACGATGAGGAGCGGTACCGAAAATGCTTCGTCGGCAACTGGTACATCACCGGCGACCTCGCCCGCCGTGACCGGGATGGCTACTTCTGGTTCGTCGGCCGAGGCGACGACATAATCAAGACGGCCGGACACATGGTCGGGCCCTTCGAGGTGGAGAGCATCCTGATGGAGCACCCCGCAGTGGCCGAAGCGGGGGTGATCGGCAAGCCCGAACCGGTTATCGGGGAAATCGTCAAGGCCTTTGTCGTCCTAAAGGAAGGGTATGAGCCGGGCGAGGCGCTGCGCCTGGAACTGATCGGATTCGGCCGGACCAAGCTCGGCTCTGCGGTGGCGCCCAAGGAGATCGCCTTTATCGAAACCCTCCCCCGCACCCGGAGCGGGAAGATCATGCGGCGGCTCCTCAAGGCGCGGGAGTTGGGTTTGCCGGAGGGGGACACCTCAACCCTGGAAAGCGGCGCATGAATGCGAGTAAAACCATGAGAAAAAAGATGCCGCACCCGACAGCCGACCGCGACAGCGGTCTCCGCCTGCTCCGGCAGATGATCCTCATCCGCCGTTTTGAGGAGAAATGCGCCGAACTCTACACCGCCACGAAGATCCGGGGTTTTCTCCACCTCTACATCGGCGAGGAGGCGGTCTGCGTCGGTGTAATGTCTGCCCTCGCCCCGGATGACGCAGTGGTGGCGACCTACCGGGAGCACGGCCAGGCTCTGGCACGGGGGGTAAGCCCTGGCACGCTCATGGCTGAGATGTACGGCAAGAAGGAGGGATGCTGCCGGGGGCGCGGCGGCTCCATGCACATCTTCGACGCCGCGACCCGTTTCTACGGCGGCAACGCCATCGTCGCAGGAGGGCTTCCCCTGGTCATCGGACTGGCGCTGGCGGACAAGATGCAGGGGCGGCGGCGGGTTTCCTGCTGCTTCTTCGGCGACGGCGCAGTGGCCGAGGGGGCATTCCACGAGAGCATGAACATCGCGGCACTGTGGCAACTCCCGGTCCTGTTCGTCTGCGAAAACAACCTTTATGCCATGGGGACACGGATCAACCTGGCGCAGTCGGTCACCGATCTGGCCAGCAAGGGGGGCGGGTACGGGGTCAAGTCCGAGGCCGTGGACGGCATGGACGTTCTGGCGGTGGAGGGCGCGGCAAGAAAGGCGGCTGAGTTTGTGCGCCAGGGAAAAGGCCCGTATTTCTTGGAATGCAGGACCTACCGTTTCCGCGCCCACTCCATGTTCGACGCCGAACTGTACCGAACCAAGGAAGAGGTAGAGGAGTGGAAGAAGCGCGACCCCATCGCCCTTCTTTGCGACAGTCTGCGAAAGAGGGAAATCCTCAGCGACGCCGACCTGGAAAAAACGGAGAACGAGGTAGCCAGGGAGGTTGAAGCTGCGATCGCCTTTGCCGAGGCAGGAACCTGGGAACCGGTGGAAGAGCTTACGCGCTTTGTCTACTCGGATCGGAGGACGGGATGAACGGGGGGGAGCGGAAGGCGCGGACAACCTACCGGGAAGCGGTTCGCGAGGCGATCAGGGAGGCGCTTGTAAAGGATGAGCGGGTTTTCCTCATGGGGGAGGATGTCGGCCACTACGGCGGCTGCTACGCGGCGAGCAAGGGGCTCTTGCAGGAGTTCGGCCCGGAACGGGTCCGTGACACCCCGATGTCGGAGCTCGCCTTTACCGGGGCAGGGATCGGCGCGGCCCTGGGAGGGATGCGCCCGATCGTGGAGATCATGACGGTCAACTTCAGCCTCCTGGCTCTCGACCAGATCCTGAACAACGCCGCTACCCTCCTCCACATGTCGGGAGGGCTCTTCAACGTTCCCCTCGTCATCAGGATGGCGACAGGTGCGGGTCGGCAGCTGGCGGCCCAGCATGCCCACTCCCTGGAGGGATGGTACGCCCACATCCCCGGCATCAGGGTGCTCGCACCGGCGACCTGCGAGGACGCCCGCGGCATGCTCCGGAGCGCCTTGGAGGACCCTGACCCCGTACTCATCTTTGAAAACCAGACCCTCTACCCCATGGAAGGAGAGTTGCCGGTCTCCGCGGGGGGAGTGGATATCGAACATGCGCGGGTGCGGCGCGAAGGGCGCGATGTGAGCATCATCACGTACAGCGCAAGCCTCTTCAAGGCGCTGGCCGCAGCGGAAATCCTGGCGGCCGAAGGTATCAGCGCAGAGGTCATCGACCTGCGGACCTTGCGCCCCCTGGACGATGCGGCCATCATGGCCTCGGTTGCCCGGACCCATCGCGCGCTGATCGTTGACGAAGGGTGGCGCAGCGGGAGCCTCGCCGCCGAAATAAGCGCCCGCATCATGGAGCAGGCCTTCTATGAGCTGGATGCTCCCGTGGAGCGGATATGCAGCGCCGAGGTTCCCATGCCTTATGCCAGGCACATGGAGCAGGCAGCGCTGCCGCAGCCCGAGACAATCGTGGCGACGGTCAAAAGGATGGTACACGCCAATGGGTGAATTCCGCATGCCGAGCCTCGGCGCCGACATGGAAGCGGGCACCCTGGTCGGGTGGATGGTGAAGCAGGGAGACCGGGTCAGGCGCGGCGACATCATCGCCACAGTGGAAACGCAGAAAGGTCTCTTCGAGGTGGAGAACTACGAGGAAGGTGTCGTGCAGGAGCTTCTTGTCCAACCCGGGACAGAGGTACCGGTGGGGACGGTGCTGGCAACGCTCACCTCAGAAGGGATAGCTCCTCCTGCCATACCGGCCGTGGCTCAACCCGTAGCGGCGACGGAGCCCGCCGTGAAACCCGCTCCCGCACCCCCTCCCCCGCAGCCGGCGCTCTCTCCGCAAAAACGTCTCCCCGTCTCCCCCTCGGCGCGCAAACTGGCAGCCGAACTGGGTGTCGAACTCGGCGCGATCCGTGGAACCGGCCCCCACGGCGCCGTCCAGCGCGCCGATGTGGAGCGGGCGGCGCAGGAGAAAAAGGGCGCCGTGCCGACGCAGGTTCCTCCTGCTGCGGAGAAGCCCCCCGTAGTCGATTACCACTCCGGCATGCGGCAAGCCATTGCCGCGGCCATGAGCCGGTCCAACCGCGAGATCCCCCACTACTACCTTGAGACGGCCATCGACATGACTGCAGCGCTCCGCTGGCTGGAGGGGGGGAACCAGAGACGTTCCATCAAGGAGAGGATCCTCCCGGCGGTGCTCCTCCTCAAGGCGGTGGCCAGGGCGCTCGCCGAGGTGCCTGAACTGAACGGCCTCTGGATCGACAATCGCCACCAGGTCCAGGAGTCGGTGAACATCGGCTTCGCCATCTCGCTCCGCCAGGGAGGGCTGATCGCACCGGCCATCCACAACGTCGACCTCTTGAGCCTGGAGGAACTAATGGCCGCGACGTGCGACCTGATTGCCCGCACTCGCAGCGGCCACCTGCGCAGTTCGGAGATGACCGATGCCACCATCACGGTAACGAACCTGGGGGACCTTGGAGTCAACACGGTCTACGGCGTCATCTACCCCCCGCAGGTGGCGCTGGTCGGGTTCGGCCGGATTTCCGAGCGTCCCTGGGCGGAAAACGGCATGCTCGGGGTACGGCGGGTTGTGACAGCGACACTGTCCGCTGATCACCGCGCCACCGACGGCCACCGCGGCTCTCTGTTCCTGGAGGCACTCAACCGCCACCTGCAGGACCCGGAGAAGCTATGACCGATCCTCAGCTCAAGGAGACGGTATTACGGGTTTTGCGTCAGATCGCCCCCGAAGCTGATCCGGCTGCCCTTCTCCCGGAGGAAAACATCCGGGAGGCTCTCGACCTCGATTCCTACGATTTCCTTCAATTCCTGATCGCCATCAGCGAGGAGACCGGGGTGGAGATCCCTGAGGCTGACTACCAAAAGACATTCACCCTGGCGGGTCTCTTTAACTACCTTTCCGCCGCCTTGTCCAAGAAACCTTTCTAACGTTCAGCCCGGCAAAGGAGATGACATGGGTGACAGGTCACGCTACATCAGGTGGTTTAACGAGATCTCCATCGGCGATCTCCCGCGGGTGGGTGGAAAAAACGCCTCTCTCGGCGAGATGTACCGCGAACTTTCCCACTCAGGCATCAGGATCCCCAACGGTTTTGCCGTGACCGCAGACGCCTACCGATACCTGGTCGAGGCAGGGGGGAAACTGCCGGAGATGCGCAGGATCATCGGGGAGATCGACAAGAGCGATCTGGACGACTTCGCCAGAAAGGGGCGCCGGTTGCGCGAGCTGGTTTACCAGGCGCCGCTGCCGCAGGATCTCAGCGCGGAGATCTGCGCCGCCTACCGGCAGCTCTGCACGGAGTACGGGGACGCTACGGACGTGGCGATCCGCAGCAGCGCGACGGCGGAGGATCTCCCCGGCGCATCCTTTGCCGGCCAGCAGGAGAGCTACCTGAACATACGGGGAACCGCGCAGCTCCTCGACGCCTGCCGTCGCTGCTTCGCCTCCCTGTTTACCGACCGCGCCATATCGTACCGGATCGACCAGGGGTTCGACCACTTCGGGGTCGCCCTCTCCATTGGGGTGATGAAGATGGTCCGCTCGGACCTGGCGGCAAGCGGGGTCATGTTCACCATAGACACGGAGACCGGCTTCCGGGACGTGGTCCTCATCAACGCCGCCTACGGGCTCGGAGAAAACGTGGTCCAGGGGGCGGTGAACCCGGACGAATTCTACGTCTTCAAGCCGACCCTCAAGGCGGGGTACGGCCCCATCGTCGGCAAGAAACTCGGCGAAAAGAAGATCAAGATGATCTACGGCAGCGGCGGATCCAAGGTGCTCACCCGCAACGTCGAGGTACCGCAACAGGAGCGCCGCCTGTTCTGCCTGACCGACCCGGAGGTCCTGGAACTGGCGCGCTTCGCCATCACCATAGAGGAGCACTATGCCAAAAAGGCGGCACACGATTCTCCGATGGATATCGAATGGGCAAAGGACGGGATAAGCGGGGAGCTCTTCATCGTGCAGGCGCGACCGGAAACGGTCCAGTCGCAAAAGAGGATGGATTTCCTGGAGATCTACCACCTGGAGGGAAAGGGAGCGCTCCTCGCCTCGGGGACCAGCGTCGGCGAGAAGATCGCGGCAGGACCGGTCCGCGTCATCACCGACCTGCACCGGCTCTCCCAATTCAGGGCCGGGGAGATCCTCCTTGCCGACACCACGACGCCGGACTGGGAGCCGATCATGAAGCAGGCCGCCGCAGTCGTCACCAACCGTGGAGGACGGACCTGCCACGCGGCGATCGTCAGCCGGGAACTCGGCATCCCTTCCATCGTCGGAACCGGCGACGCCACCGAGAAGATCAGGGACGGACAGGAGATCACGGTAAGCTGTGCCGAAGGGGAGATCGGCAGGGTCTACGACACCATGCTGCCGTATCGAGTGGAGCGGGTCCCGCTTACCGACCTGACCCGGCCGCGCACCAAGATCATGATGAACCTCGGCAACCCCGAGGAGGCCTTTGCCCTCTCCAAGATCCCCAACGACGGCGTGGGGCTCGCCCGCATGGAATTCATCATCACCAATTACATCAAGGTCCATCCCATGGCCCTGATCCATCCCGAACGGGTAGCCGACAAAAAGGAACGGCAGGAGATCGATCTCCTCACCTTTGGTTACCCCGACCGCGAGAGCTATTTCGTCGAGCAGCTCGCGGGGGGAATCGCCACGATCGCCGCCGCCTTCTATCCCAAGCCCGTAGTGGTCCGCATGAGCGATTTCAAGACCAACGAATACGCAACCCTTCTGGGGGGCGGCGCTTTCGAGCCGGAGGAGGAGAATCCGATGATCGGATTTCGCGGCGCCTCCCGCTATTACGACGAGCGCTACCGGGAGGGGTTCGCCCTTGAGTGCCGGGCGCTTAAGCGGGTGAGAGACGAGATGGGGCTGGTCAACGTCATCCCGATGATACCTTTTTGCCGCACGGTGAGCGAGGGGGAGAAGGTACTGGCCGAGATGGAGCTGAACGGGCTCAAGCGCGGAGAGAACGGGCTGCGTGTCTACGTCATGTGCGAGATCCCCAACAACGTGATCCTGATCGACGACTTCAGCCGGCTCTTCGACGGCTTTTCCATCGGTTCCAACGATCTTACCCAGCTGACCCTCGGCGTGGACCGGGATTCCGCGCTGGTGGCTCACGTCTTCGACGAGCGCGACCCGGGCGTCATGGAACTGATCTCGCGGGTGATCGTCGGCGCCAGGAGAAACCAGCGCCACAGCGGGATCTGCGGCCAGGCCCCGAGCGACTACCCCGAATTCGCCGCCTTCCTCGTTTTGAAGGGGATCGACTCCATCTCCCTCAACCCGGATTCGGTCATGAAAATCACGCTGAAGGCACTGGAGATGGAACGAGAGCTGGAAGTCGCGGCGAACGAGAAGGGGTGAGGACCGATGCGGCAAAGCCTCAAGCCGCCGGCAAGGTTGCCGGCGCGGGGAGCGGCATGGAAGACGACATTCTTGCCACCATCATCGCTGCAGAGCATGAGATCCAGCAACGTCTGGCCGCCGAGGATCAACAAGCGGCGCAGATGCTGGATACGCTGCGGCGTGAACTGGAGCAGGACGCCCGCCAAGAGGCCGCGCAGGCGAGCCGGTAATGGAACGGCTACTGGCGCCGCGCTTCGCACTCGCGGTGGCCGAGTACCTCACCATAAAATTCCGCGGCCCGGGAGACCCATCATGAGCATGTTGTACCTTTGGCATCCGGCCGTCATCAAAGACGGCACCGTGTTGGACATGATCCTTACCAGGGGCGATTCGGACCAGATCGGCGGCGGGTCTGACAGGTTCGTCAGCGCCGTTCTCAACGCCCTCGACGTGACGGCTCAGGCGGAGAAGTGGTCGATCAGGCCCTTCCGATGCAACTTCTACGGCGAGTACTGGATGGAGGACGACTGGAAGTCCAAGTGGGATTTCGTTTGGCGCATGACGGTTCACTTCAAAGAGGCTGTCGCCGTCAATCCCTTGAAGCTTGGCTACCTGGGCATCGACGACATCGACGACTACTCTCCCCTGATGGAGAGCTACAGGTACGAGCCGTATGCCTGCCTCGTCGTCGCAGCTTTCCTTTCGGAACAACAGGCAAAGACAGCCGCCGGGAAAATCGTCGAAGACCGGGACCTGCGGGAGGCAAGACGCGCTGCAGTGGCGCCTGAGCCGGTGCCCGAAGTCGTTCCCGCCGGCGGGGACTTCCACCTGCGTGCAGTGATAGGGAGCGGCGAAGACTCCTTCTTCAAAGGTGACTATCCGAAATTGGTGGTCTCCCTGCTGGAAAAAAGCGGCGGTGTCGTCCATGCCGAAAGCTGACGCCATGTCATACCGGAGCCCCGATGCGGTCAACCTGCAGCTCGCCCTGGAGTGGCTCACGCACCTTGTCAGCGGCTACCTCTCGGTGCATTTCGGGAAGGCGACGAGCTTCAAGGCGCAGTCGCTGGAGTTTTGCAGCGAGGACTCCCCCCTGGAGCTCTTCATAAAGAGCCAGGACCCGACGATGGAGGAGTTCGCGCTGGTCATGATCGCCCTCGCGCCGCACCTGCGCCCGGGCTTTTTCAACACGGTCATCTCCGGGTTCCTCCCCGAGGGGGGAGACCTCCCGGAGTTCGGCGGCGTCAAGGGGACCGATCACCGCGCCATCCTCCCCACCGGTGAAACGGCACGGTTCATACTGGCCGGGCACGACCTGGGGAGGAGCATCGAGGTGCAGTGGCTTCTAAGCAGCGAGCATTGGCTTGCTAGGAAGAAGATCCTCTGGCTGGATCCGGTGCGGGCCGGAGAACCGATGATGAGCGGCCGTCTCTGCATCGACCCGGAGCTGGTGGAATGGGTGACGCTCGGATCGATCGGCAGGCCCCGCTTCAGCATGGAGTTTCCGGCTCAAGCGATCGAGACCGAGATGACGTGGGACGACCTGGTGCTCCATCCAAGCACCATGCACCAGATCCACGAGATAGAGAACTGGATCAAGCACAACGACACCGTACTGGAAGAATGGGGGATGAAGACTAAGCTGAAGCGTGGCTACCGCGCGCTCTTCTACGGCCCTCCCGGCACCGGGAAGACGCTCACCGCCACGCTCCTTGGCAAGTACACCGGCAAGGACGTCTTCCGCATCGACCTTTCGCGGGTGGTTTCGAAGTACATCGGCGAGACCGAGAAGAACCTCTCCACGCTGTTCGAGAAGGCCGAGTACAAGGACTGGGTCCTTTTCTTCGACGAGGCCGACGCCCTTTTCGGCAAGCGTACCGACATCCGCGACGCCCACGACAGGTACGCAAACCAGGAGGTCTCCTATCTCCTGCAGCGCATCGAGGGGTACCACGGGCTGGTGATCCTGGCGACCAACAAGCGAAGCAACATGGACGATGCGTTCGTGCGCCGGTTCCAGGCGATCATCCATTTCCCCATGCCGCGCCCCGAGGAGCGCTGCAGGATCTGGCAAAGCGCCTTCCCGTCGCAGGTTGAGATAGCACCGGACATAGACTGGCAGCAGGTGGCGGCGCGGTACGAGCTTGCCGGCGCGGGGATCATGAACGTGACGCACTACTTGGCCCTGGAGGTCCTGGCGGACGGCTCGCGCCACCTCGACCTGAAGCGGCTGGAAGCGGCGATCCTGCGGGAGTATGTGAAGGAGGGGAAGGTCGTCTAGGGTTCTTTCGGTTGAGATAAAAAGGCTTGCAACATCCCCTCCAGAGGTATATTTTTTCCATGACATGGACGGTCACCTTTACCGGAAAAGCGAGGAAGCAGAAAGAGCAACTCCCAGAGAGGATACGCGGGTTGCTCTTTCGGCTCGCCAAGGATATCGAAGCTTTTGGCCCGGTGCGGGGAGACTGGCCCAACTATTCCAGGTTGAGTAATAACCGTCACCATTGTCACCTTAAGAAAGGGCATCCGACCTATGTTGCGGTATGGACCGAAGACCGAGGGACCGTATCGGTGGAGATAATCTATGCAGGCACACACGAAAAAGCACCTTACTGATGAGCTTGTAACGATAACCCTGCGCGTTCGCCGCAGCAATGTTTCTCAGCTTCAGCGTTACGCGGAATCCCTTGAAACGGAGGAAGAGAGGTCCTATTCGATTGCTGAAGTCTTTCCCGAGTATGTCGGAAGGGTGCAAGAAGTGGCTCTTCGGGCCTACCGCAACCGGGAAGGCTTAACGCAGAAACGGCTCGCCGAATTGACCGGCATCCCTCAGCACCACATCAGCGAGATGGAGCACGGCAAGCGGAGCATCGGCAAAGAAAGGGCGAAAAGACTCGCTGAAGCGCTACACTGCGACTATCGCCAGTTGTTGTAAAATCGCACGTTAGTGCCTTTTTCTCCCACCCCTTTAATTGGCTCTTCTATGGACGCCAGGAGGCTGAAATATCATTCTTTCACCCGATTACTGCTGATCTGCAGCTTGCATCAGTGCCGTGGGAAGTCCCCCTTTAACAAAGGGGGATTTAGGGGGATTTGCCTTAAGGCGCGCCGTCAGGACCCTGTTGCAACCTCGGTAAAATCCCCCCCGCCCCCCCTTTAACAAAGGGGGGAGGTCTTGCAGCTGCAGATTAGCACTAATTAGTTTCTTTCAAAACATCCTGCTGTCGTAGGCCCAGTGCAAAAGCGCCTGGCGCTGCTTCTTTCGGCAGGCGAGGACCCCCTCCGGGCAGTTCTTCCTTAACTGGGCGATGTGCCTGGTCATCGCCTTCCACCTCTTGATCTGCCGCACGTCGTCTCCCCCCCTTCTCCCCATGTAGTAGCGGCAGTACCACTGGAACCAGCCACGGGGGTCGTCCTCGTGGATCCACCCCATCTCCCGCCAGTAGGAAAGCGGTTTCGAGGCGTTTACTCCGTAGAAGTTGAATTCCGGGACATGACGCTCGTGACAGAGCCTCGCATCGGCAAACCAGTCAGCGGGAAACTCATCGGTGCAGTCGGTCATGTACTTGCCGCCGAAGACACCCATTTCAAGCATCTCCTTTGGTGTCAACTGAGGCTTGAACTCAGGATGGAAGTTCTCCCCCATCGGTTCGGTGAGATGGTAGATGTAGTTCTTCTGCATCAAGTCATTGACGCAAATACGGATCTTCTTCACAGTCACCTCATAAACATCCACTATTCGTTACCCCCGGCTAAATGTACATTTGATGCATCCTCTGTCAAGGAACATCAAATTCAGTGTGTATCATCATGCTGCTGACCTCCCCGCCAACAGCATCATTTCTGTTGTCGCCAACGCACCCCCTTTCCTACCGCTCCCTTACAACATTCATGCTGTTCCGCAGCAAAATCCCCTGTCGCTGTTATGATTAAGGATCATTCGAAACGAGGCTCATTAGTCTGCGCACCAACTCAGTTTTCTTGACCTAGGTCAAGAACCTTTTTGAACTCCCGTTCTAAAGTCGCCATACCGATAGCGTTTACACTACAGGCAGAGCGCCGGCAGAAGCAAATTGACACCGTTACATACCAAAGAAGAACAAGGAGTTCGTCCATGCCCCAGACATTCGTCACGCTGCGCCGCTTCCTTTTCCTGCTGGTGCTCCTTGCCGCAGGCTCCGCCCAGGCAGACGCAGGGAAGGATCTCTTCGAACAGCAGTGCGCCAGCTGTCACTCCATAGGCGGCGGGGACGGTGGCGGGCCCGACCTGAAGGGGGTTGCCGCCAAGCGCTCCCAGGAGTGGCTTGTCAGAGTGATCTCAGAGCCGGACAAGCTGACGGCCGAAAAGGACCCGACCCAGCTGGAGCTCATCAAGAAGTACGGCTTCGAGATGCCCAACGTCGGGGTGAGCCGTGCGGACGCCGCCAAGATCGTCGCATACCTTGGCGGAGGGAGCGCGCCTGCCAAGGACGCGGCAGCAGGAGGAGACGCACCGGCCGCGGCTGCTGGCGAGGCACAGCCTGTAGAGGCGCCGCCGGCCGAGCTGGTGGTCACCAAGGAGCTTCTTGCCACCGGCCGGGACCTCTTCACCGGGAAGGAGCGTTTCGCCAAGGGGGGCGCGCCCTGCATCTCGTGCCACGCCCTGCGCTATCCGGGGATACACAGCGGCGCCCTCGCTTCTGACCTGACCGGCCTCTACGGCAAGATGGGTGAAAACGGAGTGCGCGGCGTCCTGAAAAGCCTCAGTTTCCCGGTGATGAAGAAGATCTACGCCGAGCGACCCCTGACCGAGGATGAGATCGCGGCCATGACCGCGCTCTTCAAGGATGCTGCCGCCAGAAAGCATGTGGCCAGCGACCCCTATCCGCTGGCGGGACTTGGCTTCTTCGCCCTCTGCCTGGTTGCCGCCATACTGTTCAAGAGGAGAATCAAATAATGTCTCACGACAGGATCAAGGACGACCGCGCCCCGCAAAACCGCGACTCGGAAGAGTTCTACCGCAATCGCGCCCAGTACGACAAGGTGGTGCGCAGCACCCACGGCGTCAACTGTACCGGGGGGTGCAGCTGGATGGTGCATGTGAAAGACGGCATCGTCGGCTGGGAGTTGCAGGCGAACGACTACCCGCAGTTCGACGGCTCCATACCGAACCACGAGCCGCGCGGCTGCGCCCGCGGGATCAGCTTCTCCTGGTACCTCTACAGCCCGATGCGGGTGAAGCACCCCTACCTGCGCGGGGCTCTGCTGGACCGCTGGAACGAGGCGAAAACCCGTTTCCCCGATCCGGTGGACGCCTGGGCCAGCATCGTGGAGGATCCCGAGGCGCGCGTCTCCTACACGGCCAAGCGCGGCATGGGGGGCTTCAGGCGCGGGAGCTGGGACGTGGTCACCGAGATCATCGCCGCCTCGACGGTCTACACCGCCAAGAAGCACGGCCCGGACCGGGTGATCGGCTTCTCCCCGATCCCCGCCATGTCGATGATCAGCTACGCGGCGGGTACCCGCTTCCTGCAGCTTTTCGGCGGCGTCGCGATGAGCTTCTACGACTGGTACTGCGACCTCCCCCCCGCATCCCCGCAGGTCTGGGGGGAGCAGACCGACGTGAACGAGTCGGCCGACTGGTACAACGCCTCCTACATCATCCTTTGCGGCTCCAACGTCCCGATGACCCGCACCCCGGACGCCCACTACCTGGCCGAGGCCCGCTACCGCGGCACCAAGGTGGTGGTCATGTCTCCCGACTACTCAGCGGCGAGCAAGTTCGCCGACGCCTGGCTCCCGGTCGAGCAGGGGCACGACGGCGCCTTCTGGATGGCGCTGAACCACGTCATCCTGAAGGAGTACTACGCCGACCGGCAGGTGCCGTTCTTCCAGGATTACGTCAGGAAGTACACCGACCTCCCCTTCCTGGTGCAGCTCACGCCATCCTCCCCTCTCCCACTGGGAGAGGGTCAGGGTGAGGGGATCTGTCGCCAGGGTGAGTTCCTCCGGGCCTCCCAGTTCGAGCGTTCAAGCGGCATCGAGAACGCCGACTGGACCCTCTGCGTATCCGACCAGGATGGCGAGGTGCGCGTCCCCCACGGGAGCTTAGGGTCGCGCTGGAGCAAGGAGGAGGGTAACTGGAACCTGGACATGAAGGACATGGTGGACGGGACGGAGATCGACGCTGCGCTGAGCTTTCTCGGCCAGGAGACCCGCAAGGTCCGCTTCTGCATCGAGCGGGAAAAGGACGCCATCCGCGAGGTGCCTGTGCGCCGGGTCATGACCAGGGACGGCGAGGTCATCGTCACCACCGTCTTCGACCTGATGATGGCGCAGTTCGGCGTATCCCGCGGTCTTGCCGGCGATTATCCCAGGGATTACGATTCCGAGCTCCCCTTCACCCCCAAGTGGCAGGAAAAGCATACCGGCATCGATGCGCAGACCCTTATCAACATCGCCCGCGAATGGGGCACCAACGGGGAGCAGAGCACCGGCCGGAACATGGTCATCATCGGGGCCGGCGTGAACCACTGGTACCACAACGACCTCCTCTACCGCGCCGCCATCACCTCGCTGATCCTGACCGGCAGCGTCGGCAGAAACGGGGCCGGGCTCGCGCACTACGTGGGACAGGAGAAGGTTGCTCCGCTCGCACCCTGGACCTCCATCGCCATGGCGCAGGACTGGACCAAGGCGTCACGCCTGCAGAACACCCCGAGCTTCTGGTACATGCACTCGGACCAGTGGCGCTACGACCGGAGCTTCGTCGACTACTTCAAACCCGAGACCGGCGAGAACATGCCGATGCACACGGCCGACTTCAACGCCAAGGCGGTCCGGCTCGGCTGGCTCCCCTTCGCCCCGCACTTCAGCGAGAACCCGCTGGAGCTGATGAAAAAGGCGAAGAGCGAGGGGTGCAAGGACGACACGGAGACCCGCGCCTGGCTGGTGGACCGTCTGAAGAAGGGTAAGACCCGGTTCGCCATAGAGGACCCGGACGGAGCCGGGAACTCCCCCAAGGTCTGGTTCATCTGGCGCGGCAACGCGATCTCGTCGAGCGCGAAGGGGCACGAGTTCTTCCTGAAGCACGTGATCGGTGCGCCGAACGCCAGCTTCACGGCAAAGGAAGTCGCCAAGGGGGAGGTAAAGGACATCGTCTGGCACGACAAGGCGCCCGAGGCGAAGGTGGACCTGGTGGTCGACCTGAACTTCAGGATGGACACCTCGACCCTGTACTCGGACATCGTGCTCCCCGCCGCCACCTGGTACGAGAA
>Ga0209317_1001706_pt1 | contig 18128 bp, 7 predicted proteins | sample RifGroB2_FD_183994 | JGI IMG/M metagenome (GOLD analysis project Ga0209317, IMG submission 183994) | Soil microbial communities from Rifle, Colorado, USA - Groundwater B2 (SPAdes) (version 2) | ecosystem: Environmental > Terrestrial > Soil > Unclassified | place: Rifle, Colorado | collected... | reverse complement strand
CCGCCGCTTTCACCATTACTAAAAAGGCTGCTTCGGTAACGCCTAATGCCGGGAGCAAGGTTTATGGCACCCCCGGCCCTGATGCTCTGACCGGAACACTGACCGGCTTCCTCGCCTCCGACAATGTGACCGCTGCCTACAGTCGGGTGGCGGGTGAGAGCGTCGCCGGTGGCCCATACGCCATCAGCGCCACGCTCAGCCCTGCCGGCGCACTCGATAACTACGACATCACCTACAACTCTGCCGACTTCACGATCACCAGAAAAGCCGCTTCTGTGACGGCGAGTCCAGGAAGTAAAATTTATGGAACGCCTGGGCCGGAGTTGCTGACCGGCACGCTGACCGGCTTTCTCGCCTCCGACAACGTGACCGCTGCCTACAGCCGGGCGGCGGGTGAGAGCGTCGCCGGCGGCCCGTACGCCATCAGCGCCACGCTCAGCCCTGCCGGCGCGCTCGATAACTACGCCATCACCTACATTTCCGCTGACTTCACGATCATCAGAAAAGCCGCTTCTGTGACGGCGGCTCCGGGAAACAAAATTTATGGAACGCCTGGGCCTGATGCTCTGACAGGCACGCTGACCGGCTTCCTCGACTCCGATAGCGTAACTGTTAGCTTCAGTCGGGTGGCGGGTGAGAGCGTTGCAGGGGGACCATACGCCATAAATGGGATAGTCAGCCCTCTCGGCGTGCTGAACAACTACGACGTTACCTATAACTCCGCTGACTTCACGATCACCCGAAAAGCCGCTTCTGTGACGGCGAGTCCAGGAAGTAAGATTTATGGAACGCCTGGACCGGAGTTGCTGACCGGTACGCTAGGCGGATTCCTTGCCTCCGACAACGTGACCGCTGCCTACAGCCGGGCGGCGGGTGAGAGCGTTGCCGGTGGCCCGTACGCCATCAGCGCCGCGCTCAGCCCTGCCGGCGCGCTCGATAACTACGACATCACCTACAATCCCGCCGCTTTCACCATTGCCAAAAAGGCCGCTGCCGTAACGCCAAATGCCGGTAACAAGATTTATGGTACCTCCGACCCTGATGAGCTCACTGGTACCCTTAGCGGATTCCTTGCCTCCGACAACGTCACCGCGAGTTTCAGCCGGGCCGCGGGCGAGACCGTCGGCGGCGGTCCGTACGCCATCAGCGCCACCCTCAGTCCTGCTGGCGCGTTAGATAACTACGACGTCACCTACAATCCCGCCTTTTTTACCATTACTAAAAAAACCGCTTCCGTGACGCCAAATGCCGGGAGCAAGATTTATGGCACACCCGGTCCTGATGCCCTGACCGGTACACTGACCGGTTTCCTCGCCTCCGATGTCGTGACTGCAAACTACAGCCGCACTGCAGGCGAGACCGTAGCCGGGTCTCCCTATACCATCGGCGCCACGCTTACCGCCGTTGGCGCATTAGCCGATTACGATGTCACCTACAACACGGCTGAATTCATCATCGACAGGAAAACTGCCTCGGTTGTAGCGATCGCCGCCGGAAAGACATACGGTGCAATCGACCCGGTCCTCTCAACCGAAAGCAACGGTTTTCTGGCTGAGGATCTGGGTGACGGTAAAATCACTTTTGCCTCGGCACGAGCGGCGGGAGAAAACGCTAAGAGCTATACCATCACCCCAACAGCCAGCGACACTAACACGGGACTTTTGGCGAATTACGTCGTCTCCTTCGTCCAGGCTAGCTTCACCGTATCGAAGGCGCTACTTACAGTCGCCGTACAGAATGAGTCCAGATCAGTCGGTGCGCAGAATCCGGCTTTCACGCCTATCTACACAGGGTGGGTGGGTGTTGATACACCTGCTTCGCTCCAAGGGGTTCCTGCTTTCACGACGGACGCCGACGCGGCGAGTCCGGCGGGGCTATATCCCATCGTGGTGGGTCCCGGATCGCTCACCTCGACGAATTACGACTTCTCATTTGTTAACGGCGTCCTGACCATAGACGGAGGCGCTCCGCAGACCATCACCTTCGACCCGATGCGGCCCAAGACCTTCGGCGACGCGGACTTCGATCCGGGCGCTACCGCCTCAAGCCACCTTGAGGTCGAATACGCCAGCTCGGCCACCGGCATCGCTACCGTGGTCGCCAGGAAACTACGTGTGCTGGCGCCCGGTACCTCGGAGATCACGGCTTCGCAGGCTGGGAACCAGCAGTACGAGGCTGCGGCTGACGTCACCCGGACGCTGATAGTGAATCCACCTCCCTGGAACGGGCTCGGCTTTGACGGAAGCGACGACGTGATGCAAGTGGCGGATGCGCCCCAACTGAACTTCGATAACCTGACTGACTTCACAATTGAGACCTGGTTGCAACTGGATGGTTCACAGCCGGACGGAACCGGTCTGTTATCGAAAGGGGAGGGTGGCGTCGCATGGAGCGGGTACCAGTTGATCCTGCACCAAAACAGGATTGCCGCCGAAATCGGAGCGGGGACCGCAAGCTTCGGGGTTACAGATGGGTTGGTAGGGACCAGCAACCTGAACGATGGACAGTGGCACCACGTCGCGTTGTCGGTGGATCGCGCCTCGGCCACGGCATCGCTTTACCTGGATGGCAGGCTTGAGGCTCAGTTAGCCAATTCTTATCTCGCGGTTAATCTCGATAACGCCAATGCACTAAGGTTAGGAGTGGATCGAAGCGGAAGCCGGTTTTTCAAGGGGCGAATCGACGAAATGAGGCTCTGGAACAGCGTGCGCAGCAAGGAAGAGATCCGGACGGCGGTCTCCCAGATCATAGACCCGCTGGACGAGTCCCATCTGGCCGCCTATTACCATTTCGATGAAGGGGATGTGGGACTGGATAACACCGCTTTCCCGACGGCCCCGGAGAGAACGGCAAACGGCGCCAACGGCAGCCTGCAGGGCTTTGCCTTGAGCGGAACCGATTCCAACTGGATCCGTTCCGGCGCCTTCCTTCCGCTTCTGGAGACCGCCCCGATCACCCAGATCACCACCAATGGCGCCACAAGCGGAGGCGAGGTCTATCCGAACTATTACCCTGCAACCGAGGTAGGTCTGTGCTGGGGCACAACTTCGAACCCCGGATTCACCGAGACCTGCAGCCATTCCGGGGCGGGTGTCGGTGAGTCTGGGGTTCCCCAGGCGCCTAACGGAGTGAATGCGGGCTTGTCCGCCGAAGTTGCCTGGGTCCCCCAGGCGTTTAACGAAGGCGGAAGCTTTGTCGGCGTCATGGCCGGGCTCCTACCCGGTTCCACCTATCACGTCAGGGCCTTTGCCACCAACCAAATGGGGACCGCCTACGGAAACGACATCACATTCCAGGTGGCGCGACTGGATCAGAACATCAGCTTCGGACCTATTACGGAGCGGACCTACGGGGATGCCATTTTCAATGCGGGTGGTAGCGCCACGAGCGGATTGCCCATTACCTACACCAGTTCCAACCCCGCTGTCGCGGTTTCAGTTGACGGCCAGATCCGGATCATCGGCGCGGGAAGCACTGTCATTACGGCGTCCCAGGCGGGAGATGAAAGATATAATCCGGCCCTCGACGTCTCGCAGCCATTTACCGTCAACAAAAAAGCCCTCAGCGTGAGCGCCGTAAACAAGTTCCGCGCGTACCTGGCCGCCAATCCGGTGCTTTCGGTGACCTACCAAGGGTTTGTAGCGGGTGAGGACATTGCTGTCATCTCCGGTACTCCGGATCTGTCGACAGCTGCGATCCCCGCCAGTCCGGTGGGAAATTACGATATCGTGATCGGACTGGGAACGCTGGCGGCGCAAAATTACAGCTTCGCGCTCACAAACGGTACCCTCAGTGTGAGCCGTGCAGCGCAGACTATCAGCTTCGGGCCGATCTCAGAAAGAATCTACGGGGACGCCTATTTCGAGCCGGGCGGCAGCGCCACGAGCGGGTTACCCATTACCTACACCAGCTCCAATCCTGCTGTGGCGACTCTGGAGAACGGCAAAGTCCGGATCACGGGTGCCGGTCACACAGTCATCACCGCATCGCAGGGCGGAAACGTGTCATTCGAGCCGGCCTACGACGTCTCACAGCCTTTCACGGTCAACAAAAAATCCCTCAGCGTGACCGCGGACAACAAGTCCCGCGCCTACCTGGCCGCCAACCCAGTGCTTACGGTGAACTGCCAAGGGTTCGTAGCAGACGAGGGACTTGCCGTGGTATCGGGTACTCCGGATATCTGGACAGCCGCGACGCCGGCGAGTCCGGTGGGAAGTTACGACATTGTAGTCGGCCTCGGCACCCTGGAGGCACCGAATTACAGCTTCACCCTTACAAACGGCCTTCTCACGGTTAGTCGCGCAACGCAGACTATCAGCTTCGCCTCGGTGGCAGACAGTATTTACGGGGATGCCGGTTTCGCTCTGTTGGGCAGCGCCACGAGCGGGCTCCCAGTCACCTACACCAGCTCCAATCCTGCTGTTGCCACTGTCGTGAACGGTGCAGTACTGATCGTGGGCGCGGGAAGCACCGTCATTACCGCATCGCAGGGTGGCAACGAACTTTATGAGTCGGCTACTGATGTCTCACATCCCTTCATCGTTAACAAAAAGATCCTCACCATTACCGCGGACAACAAGTCACGCGCCTACCACACCGCCAACCCTGCGCTTACCGCGGCATGGCAGGGGTATATCCCTGGCGAGGACATCACTTTCATCTTCGGTGCTCCGGAACTCTCCACGACGGCGACCATGTCGAGCACGGTCGGAGCCTATGAAATAGTGGTAGGCCTAGGAACTCTGACGGCTGATAATTACACCTTCGTGCTGCGAAACGGCATTCTCACTGTGCGGGCCGCTTTGCAAGACATCACTTTTGACCCGATGCGGGCAAAAACCTTCGGCGACGCAGACTTCGATCCGGGTGCCAGCGCCTCAAGCCTGCTCGACGTGGAATATACCAGCTCTGCACTGGGCATCGCGCCGGTGGCCGGCAGAAAAATACGGGTACTGGCTCCCGGTACAACCGAGATCACGGCATCGCAGGCTGGAAACGAGCAGTACGAGCCTGCGGCAGACGTCATGCGCACCTTGACGGTGAATCCTCCACCATGGCACGGTCTCGGCTTTGACGGAAACGACGATGTGATGCAAGTGGCGCATGCGCCTCAGTTGAACTTCGGTGACGATAATGGGTTCAGTATCGAGACCTGGCTGCAATTGGACGGTTCCCAGCCGAACGGAACCGGACTGTTATCGAAAGGAGAGGGTGACGGCGCCTGGAGCGGTTATCAGTTGATCCTGCACCAGGACAGAATTGCCGCAGAAATCGGAGACGGCACGGTAAGCTTCGGAGTTGCAGACGGGCTGATCGGGACCAGCAGCTTGAACGACGGACAGTGGCACCACGTCGCCTTGACGGTGGATCGCGCCTCGGCCACGGCATCGCTTTACCTTGACGGCAGGCTTGAGGCCCGGCTATCCAATCCGGCTCTCGCAGTCGATCCAGACAATGCCGATGACCTGAAGCTAGGTGTGGATCGAAGCGGCAGCCGTTTTTTCAAGGGACGGATCGACGAAGCGAGGCTCTGGAATAGCGTGCGCAGTAAGGACGAAATCCGTGCTTTCGGCTCACAAATCATAGATCCGCTGGACGAGCCGCATCTGGCCGCCTATTACCATTTTGATGAAGGAGATGTGGGACTTAACAACGCAGCCTTCAGAACTGCCCCGGAGAGAACTGCAAACGGTGCCAACGGCAGCTTACAGGGTTTCGCCTTGAGCGGCGCCGATTCCAACTGGATCCGTTCCGGTGCCTTCCTGCCGCTTCTGGAAACCGCCCCGATCACCCTGATCACTGCCGACGCCGCCACCGCCGGAGGTACCGTCTATCCGAACTACTACCCGCCAACCGACCTCGGTCTTTGTTGGGGGACAACTGCCAACCCCGGGCTAACCGACACCTGCAGCCACTCCGGCATCAGCTTGTCCGCCAGAGTTGCCTCAGCCCCCCAGGCGTTTAACGAAGTGAATGCGGGCCTGTCCGCCGAAGTTGCCTGGGTCTCCCAGGCGTATAACGAAGGCGGAAGGTTTCTTGGCGCCATGACCGGTCTCACCCCAGGCGCCACCTATCACGTCAGGGCCTTTGCCACCAACCTGATGGGGACCGCCTACGGCAACAACATAACTTTCCAAGTCGGACGCTTGAATCAGACCATCAGCTTCGGACCCATTTCCGACCGGACCTACGGGGATACCGGTTTCAGCCTGAGCGGCAGCGCCACCAGCGGGCTCCCCATTACCTACACCAGCTCCAACCCCGCCGTCGCGCAGGTGCTTAACGGCCAGATCCGGATTGTCGGTGCCGGGAGTACAGTCATCACAGCATCCCAGGCGGGGAACCAGACCTACAACCCGGCCGCCGATGTCTCCCAGCCTTTCACCGTTAACAAAAAGGCCCTCGCTGTGACCGCGGACAACAAATCGCGCGCCTATCAAACGCTCAACCCGTGGCTTACGGCGAGCTACCAGGGATTTATTCCTGATGAGGACATATCCGTGATAACTGGGGCTCCTGATCTTTCGACAGTCGCCTCACCGGCCAGCCCGGTGGGAAGTTACGACATAGTGGTGGGGATCGGCACCCTTGCAGCGCAAAACTACCGCTTCGTTTTTACCAAGGGGACGCTCACCGTCTTCCAGTCCTGTCAGGAAATAGTTTTCCCGCCCATATCTGACCGAACCTACGGAGATGCCCCTTTTGACATCACCGCCTCCTCATGCAGCGGGCTTCCTGTCAGCTTTACCAGCTCAAATCCGCAGGTGGCCCGGATAAACGGAAACAGCGTGATCATAATCGGCGCGGGAAGCGTCACTATCACGGCTTCGCAAGGAGGAAGCAGCGACCTGGAAATCCCCCCGGATGTCTCTCAGACCCTGATCGTTCATAAGAGCGGGCAGGTTCTGAGCTTCTCGTCCCTGACCAGGAAGCTGCTGGGAGATGATCCCTTCAGCCTTGCCGCGACTGCCTCCAGCGGTCTTCCGGTGAGCTATCTCAGCTCGGACCCGAGCGTCGCCGAGATAAGCGGGAGCGTTGCGACCATAGTGGGCGCCGGGACCACCGTCATCACCGCCATTCAAGAGGGAGATGACAATTACAACGCGGCGCTTCAGGCGTCCCAACCGCTCATCGTTTCCCTGGAAGGGACTCCGCCCCTTATTGTCCTCTCAACGCTTGCCACCGGCGCCGTCACCTCTGACCCGGTGCTAAATGTGATGGGCACAGCCAGTGATGCCTCGGGAATCTCCAGCCTGACCGTGAACGGCATTGACCTGACCGGCAAAGCTGATCTCTTCAGCAGCGCCGTCCCGCTCGGCATCGGTGATAATAGCGTAACTGTGACCGCCAAGGACGGCGCAGGGAACGTGACAACGCAGACGCTCGGCATCGTGCTCGATGCAACAGCGCCGGCTATAGCGCTGCTGGAACCGGCGGACAACAGCGTCACGAACCTCCCGTTCTTCACGGCAAGCGGCACGGTGGCGCCGGGAAGTGCTGTCACCTTCAACGTCAATGGCGGCTCGACTCAGAGTCTCCCCGTCGTCGATGGCTGCTTCACCGGTAGTGGTTACCTGGAGAGCGGGGTGAACACCATAGAGTTCAGCACCGCGCTGACGGGGCGCAGTTCCAGGATCAAGAGGAGCGTCATTCTCGCGTCGGACAAGCCGTTCGTTGCTATCACCGAGCCTGGCGAGGACATCCGGACCGAGCAGGATACCATGACCATTCGCGGCATAGCGGGAGCAGTGGGAAGCGCTGTCAGCATGAAACTTGATGTCGACGGAAGCGTCTTCACCCCGGTACTCACGGATGGAGCTTTCCAGCAGCAGATCGCACTGGATCACGCCGGTCAGATCAGCATCAGGGCGAGCGTCACCGACAGTGGCGGCAAGGTGAGTGTCGCCCGGAGGAACATCATTCGGATCGAGAAGATCCTGGGCGATTTGAACCTGGACGGGCTGGTGGATATTCAGGATGCCGCAGCTCTACTCAGGATTTCGCTCGGCATGGATCCGGCCACGCCGCAGGCATTTGCCCACGGCGATGTGGCCCCGCTGGTGAATGGAGTATCTCAACCGGACGGTAAGATCGACGTGGGGGATGTACTGGTACTTTTGCGCAAGATAGTGGGACTGGTGGATTACTGAGCGGGAAGTTCGGAACGGCAAGCCTGGAGTTCGGAGATTGAAGTAGGAAGTTGGAGTGAGTCGGTCGAGAGCTCTTTCGAAGCAGAAAGAGCTCTCGGAGTTTTAGTTAGTAATCAGACAGCATTTTTTCCGCGACATCGCGGGAGCTGACCTGGTATTTGCCATCCTTTATCAGCGCTTTGATCGACTCAACGTGCTTGGCCTGTTCCGTTTGCCGGTTTTTCAGCTCGGTGTCCAGTGACCGTGAAAGCTGCACGGTGTCTCCCTTGTCGAGGGGCTTTGCTGCCGTTTTTTGCTTTGCGGTCTTCGATTCGGTTTTTTCGGCCCCGCTGTCGATTTTTTGCTCTGCTATGGTCGGCTGTTGATGTCCGGTATGGATCTTCATCACAGTCCCCTCTTGTTGTTTTGTTAGCGGCCATTTGAGCTACACCCGAATAATAAAGGTTTTTCTGCTTTGTTCCTAGTCATTTTTGTCTAATCCAGGGCAGCGCCAGCCGGAGCCGGTGGTTGGGACGTGGCTCACATCTGCTCATCATACTGCAGTTCAAAAGCATACCCTTCCTCAAACCACCACCTTCGAACTGTCAAAGCGTCGAAGTTTTACTTCCACATGATGCCCGGTGCTGAATCAAAATCGGGCAGGTCCACTGAAGATGGGGTAACAACTCTCAGATGATTGGGCCAGTGCAGCTGCTAAAGACATAACTTTTTCTTGTGCTGACTTTTCTCTGCAGCATCTGGTGCGACCAACTGTCTGGTTGGTGTTATCGCTCTTCTGTTGCTTCCTGCCGGACTATTCCCTTGGGATTGAACTGATAGCGCAGTGGCATAAGGATTTACCGGCTTGACATTAAGAGTCATTAAGTTATTTTTGGAGGGTGCTTGTGCCACCCGTAACAGGCTGTGCCATCGATTATTCCAGCAAAGTGGTCTCTCCGTTAGTGTAACCAACACCGCAGCTACTAGATGTCATCGCGCTATTACAAAGTGGAGTGAACTCCGGTATGGCGTACTTGGAAGCTACTAGAGAGATCTACTGGAACGTTGGACGTGGAGTGGTCGGACCCATGTACGTGATGGCGGTCATCGCACTCGGACTTTGCGGCTGGGGCTTTTACCGCCGGATCCCGGTCTACCGCCAGGGGAAGGCACCTATCGACCGCCTGGACAGGCTCGGCGACCGGTTCAAGCTTTTCCTGAAGCAGGTGTTCGGGCAGTTGCGGGTTCTTCTGGTGTGGCGGCCCGGTACGCTGCATGCCTTTTTCTTCTGGGGCTTTCTGCTGCTCTTCATCGGCACGCTCCTCGTCATGATTCAGGTCGACTTCACCGAACCTCTGTTCTCGTGGCGCTTTCTCCGGGGTGTTTTCTACCTCGGCTTCAAAATTGTTCTAAACGCTGCCGGGCTGGTCGCTATCGCCATGTTGCTGGGATTTGCCGTGCGACGATTCCTGATCAAGCCGAAGGGGCTGCAGACCGGGAAGGACGATTACTTCAGCCACGTCCTGATCCTGGTCATCCTGATCACCGGTTTCGTCCTTGAGGGGGTCCGCATCGCCGTCACCGAACTTCCCGGCAATCCGTGGCTGGCCCGTTTCTCTTACGGCGGCTTGCCGGTTGCCTGGCTGCTGGAAGGGCGGGATCCCTCTGAACTGCGCTCGTTCCATAAGGGACTCTGGTGGTTCCACCTGGTTACTTCGCTCGGTTTCATCGCCTGCATCCCTTTTACCAAGCTGCGGCACCTCTTCATTACCGGCGTTAATTATCTTTTCACCGATCTGCGTCCCAAGGGGGTTATCGAGACCATTAACCTGGAGGACGAAAAAATGGAGTGTTACGGAGCGGCGACCCTCCCGGAACTTTCCTGGAAAGACATCTATGACGCCGATGCCTGCACAGCCTGCAAACGTTGCCAGGACCGCTGCCCTGCCTGGGATACCGGCAAGCCGCTCTCGCCCATGAAGGTGGTGCAGCAGATAGGCGAGGTCGCCTTTGACGCACCTGAGACCAACCTGATAGAAAAAGTCTCCAAAGAGGTGTTGTGGGAATGCACCACCTGCCGGGCCTGCCAGGAGATCTGCCCAGCCAACATCGAGCATGTTAACAAGATCCTGGAGATGCGCCGCCACCTGGCGCTTATGCAGGGGGACTTTCCCGGCGACGAGGTCAGGACCGCAGTCAGCCATCTGGAGGTAAACGGCAACCCTTTCGGGCTCGCCTTTGCACAACGGGCGGAGTGGAGTGCGGGGCTGGATGTCACCGTTTTGGGGGAGGGTGGCGAGGCTGATATTCTCTACTTCGTCGGCTGTTACGCCGCCTATGACAAGCGCAATCAGGCTGTGGCCCGTGATTTTGTCAAGATCTGCAACGTTGCCGGCGTCCGTGTCGGCATCCTCGGCAAACAGGAGACCTGTTGCGGCGAGCCACCAAGAAAGCTCGGCAACGAGTACCTGTATCAGATGGAGGCGCGTGCCAACATCGAGTACATGAAGCAGTACGGAGTAACCAAGGTCGTCACCACCTGTCCCCACTGTTATCAAGTCCTGGCGCGCGATTACCGGGACCTCGGTTTCGAGGCGCAGGTGGAGGATTACACCACCTTTATCGAGGGGTTGATCCGGGCCGGGCGACTCCCCCTGGCACCCGGCGAGCTTGACTGCAGCTACCATGACTCCTGTTACCTCGGCCGCTACCAAGACATTTACAGCGCGCCCCGTAACGTTTTGGCCGGTGCGGGGGCGCGCATCAAAGAGATGAGCAGAAGCGGTTCGGAGAGCTTTTGCTGCGGTGGCGGTGGAGGACTGGTACTGGCGGAAGAGAGAGTCGGCAGTCGAATCAGCGAGACCCGTGTCGCTATGGCAGTAGAAACCGGCGCCCCGGTGCTGGTATCCAACTGCCCGTTCTGCCTCACGCTGTTCGAGGATGCCGTCAAGACCGGAGGCTTCGAAGGCCAAATCCAGGTGAAAGATCTGGCCGAGGTCGTTGCCCAACGGATCGCTCAGAGTCCTCAACCCGCGCCCCTGGAAAAGTAGATGTAGTTGACCACCGCCCGTTCTGCGAAAAATTGTAGGGATACTCCTTGCGGGCATCGCCATTCAGTTAACTAAATCGGCGCTAATCGTCAGCGCGTTTTTTCCATCACTCATCCTTGCAAAGCAGGGGCGAACCTTGTGTTCGCCCGGGTCCAGCGAAATTCCGATGGAAATGGTGAGCAACGAATCTGGGCGAACACAAGGTTCGCCTCGACAGATATTCGACACGTAGGTCGGGTTAGCCGAACGGCGTAACCCGACATGGTGATATCGCCACGCAGCGTCGGTAGAGGCCGTCGGGTTACGCTACGCTAACCCGACCTACGGTTCCACGGTTCCAGTAACTTAAAGACAGTACCTTCTTGCGGGCATCCAATCTCTCTAGGAGATGGGACCCGTCAATTGTCCGGTTAGAAAAACAGCGAAGGGGGGAGGTCATGCCACAGACAGGAGTCACCACAGAGACAGCAGTAACCCCACAGGCACCGGTCACGTCACCGGTCCTACAGGCAGCAGTCACGTCACAGACAGCAGTCGTGCCGCCGGTAGCAGTTGTCAAACACTCCTTCGCGACATTCAGTTGGACCGTCACCTTGGCCCTCATCTTCATCTGTTTCTGCATCATGTTCTTCTACGTGAGGCGGAAAAAGAGCACTAAGGAAGTTGACGAGAAAGCCGGCGACGAGGGAGATGATTGAAGTGCTACCGGTTCAGGTCACAGGAGACAGCATATGACGAACAATCTGACAGTTGGCGCCGATTGGGTGCAGGAGCAGATGAAGAGAGGGGAGCCTATTTTCTTCATAGAGGTCCGTCACGCGGGGGATCTTGATCTCGCCGTTATGAAGGTGCGAGGGGCTCTGCGCCTGGACAGTGATCAGGCGCAAAAACCCGATCTTAACGAGATCCCGAAAGAACGAAACGTGGTGGTCTATTCGACTGCTCCAGGTGATGAACCGGCGGCGGGGTTGGCGCAACTGCTCCTGAATCATGGAGTAAAAGAGGTCCATGTGCTCTCCGGAGGGTTCAAGGCTTATCTCAGCGCCGGGCTGCCTGTCGAGGAGATCGGTTCAGGAAGAAGCATGACACGGGTGAGGGGGCTATAAGGTGGCAGGCTGCCCCACCCGGGCAATGAGGGAGATGATCGGCTCCATCCCTGTGAATACCGGGGATCCCGGCAATTATCGCTCGCCGCAGTCTGAACCTTGCTGCAGAGGATGAGCTGGTTGACAGCTCTCGGAATGACGATATATTGGTATCCGTTAAATTTGTTCACATTAGATTTTGCAGATCGGAGAAATGTCGCCCAGCGGATCACCGTAGTCGCCGATCTTGTTGACCCCAAAAGTCAGTCTAGACATGGTCCCTCTTGCCGCAGCCGGCTGGAGACCGCAAACGAGTCCGTCATGAACGGCGCGGCTCTACAATCGAGCAGGAGGATTTTCTGACGGAAACCCTTCTCACCAAGGAGGCCACACAGATGAAAAAGATCACAAGCATGCTGGTCGTTATGGCAGTGCTGGCAATGGCCAGCATCGGGTACGCAGGGGAAAGAGCGGGGGCATTCTCCATCTCGCCCTTTGTGGGCGGCTACATTTACGATGATGATCCACGCGACCAACCTGGTTTGAGAGAGAACCGCCCGTTTGTCGGCCTAAGGCTCGGCTATAACCTGACCGACTATTTCGTGGCCGAATTGGTGGGGAACTGGGTCCGCGCGGAAATCAAAGCCATCGACCACGATGTGAACCACTTCGGGATGCGGCTCGACCTGCTGTACAACATCATGCCGCACTCGATGTTCGTCCCGTACCTGGCTGTCGGCGGCGGCGCGGAAACGATCGACTACCCCGGTGAGAATTCAGAGGATGCCACCTTTAATGCCGGCCTGGGCTTCAAACTGTTCATGACCGATAACGTCGCCTTCAGGGCCGACGGCCGCCACATCACGGTTTTCAGCCACAAGACGCTGAGTAACTGGGAATACTCTGCCGGTCTTAGCTTCCTGTTCGGCGGCAGACAAGAGGCGGCAGCCACCGTCACACCTGTTACGGAACCGGTGCCCGAGCCTGTTGCTCAAGAACCGGTTGCTCAAGAACCTGTGTTGGAGCCGGTACCTGCGGCGGAACCGACTACCCCTGGCACCTACAAATACTGCGTCACGCTGCAAGGTGAGTTCGACGTAGACCAGGCCGTGATCCGTCCCGAAAACTTCGATCAGATCGCAGTCGTCGGCAATTTCATGACGAAGTACCCGACAACCACCGCCGTGATCGAGGGGCACACGGACAACGTGGGTAACCCATCCTACAACATGGATCTCTCCCAGCGCCGGGCCGAGAGCGTGGTGAATCATCTGGTGAGCAAATTCGGCATCGACCGCTCCCGTCTATCCGCCAAGGGATACGGCCTCACGCGTCCCATCGCCGACAACTCGACTGACGCCGGCAGGCAGAAAAACCGTCGCATTGAAGCCATCATCGATTGCGCCTTTGATGTTCAGCAGGTACAGCAGCCCGACAGGCTTTGTATGAGCCTGGTGCTGGATTTCGACTCCGGCAAAGCCGACATCAAGCCGCAGTACCGGAACGAGATCTCCAAGGTTGCCGATTACATGAAGCAGTACCCGAGCACCACCGCTCTTATCGAAGGGCATACCGACAACACCGGCAGTCCTGAAGCCAACATGAAGCTGTCCCAGAAGCGCGCGGAAAACGTGGTGAACTACCTCGTCGACAACTTCGGTATCGACCGTTCTCGTCTGGCTGCCAAGGGGTACGGTTCGACCATGCGCATCGCTTACAACAACACCCCGGAAGGAAGGCAGAAGAACCGCAGAATTAATGCTGTTATCGACTGCGTCATCAATAGATAGCGGCCTGAAATCTCACAGTAGTCAGCCCGGTTACTAGCAAGTCGCCCACATTGACCAACCAGAGGAAGTAATAAAGAAATAGCCCATAGCATATATGGGCTATTTTTTTGCTGATAGTTTGTTGCAGTTAATCAAACTGATATTATGCTGATATACTTCTGGGCGTCGAGTTCCTTTGATGTCAGTGGGATCCGCCTATGACCAAAGCCCGAACATGATCTTCATCAGGCAGAGTTAAATGATTCATGCTGATCCTGAAGAAGAGAGTTTTCGGCGTTGAACTCATCAAATCTAACAGAGGAGGCATTATGATAAAGACCAATTTGACTCTGCCGCAAATATCTCTTATTGCCATGACAAGAGTGGTGCTTGGCGGCGGCATTGCCTTGTTGTTTAGCGACAGGCTCAGTGAGAGCCAGCGAAAGGCCGCTGGTTGGGCGCTTTTTCTAACCGGCGCGGCAACCACTATTCCACTGATGAAGATGGTGCTCAATAAAAGGTGCTAGAGGCATAGAGGCCGTTCTACGTTCTACGTTCTAAGTTAAAGGCGTAAGGCGTAAGGCGTAAGGCGTAAGGCGTAAGGCGTAAGGCGTAAGGCGTAAGGCCGTAAAGTCAGTAGGACGGATTTGACGTAAAACGCAGAACGGCTGTTAACGTAGAACGCAGAACGGCTGTTAACGTAGAACGTAGAACGGCTGTTAACGTAGAACGTAGAACGGATTTTAAGGAATTCAACGGTTTCCGGGAGGCTTCGATGTATAAGCGAAAACTAGGCCGGCAGGGCCTCGAAGTTTCTGCCATGGGGCTTGGCTGCATGGGTATGTCGTATGCCTACGGTCATCCGGATGATGCTTCGTCCATCCGCGTCCTGCGCCGCGCACTGGAACTGGGCATCAACTTCTGGGACACGGCTGAGATGTATGGACCGTTTAGTAACGAGGAACTGCTGGGAAGCCTGCTCAAGGAGGTTCCGCGCCAGCGGCTCACCATCGCCACCAAGTTCGCCTGGAAGTTCGGTCCGCATGGCGAGTTGCTCGCGCTCGACAGCAGCCCGGCACAGGTACACAAATCCATCGAAGGCTCGCTAAAAAGACTCGGTACGGACCATATCGATCTCTACTACCAGCACCGGCTGGACCCGGCGGTCCCGATAGAGGAGACCATGGGTGCGCTTGCCGAGCTGGTCACTCAAGGGAAGGTGCGCTACATCGGCCTGTCGGAGGTGGGCCCTGGCATCGTACGCCGTGCGCACGCCGTGCATCCGCTCAGTGCAGTCCAGTCGGAATACTCGCTTTGGGAGCGGGGGGTTGAGGATAAGCTCCTGCCGGTGCTGCGCGAGCTCGGCATCGGGCTGGTAGCTTACAGTCCTATGGGGCGCGGTTTGCTGACCGGGAGGATAAGTAGTCTTGAGGATCTCGAGTCATCGGACTGGCGCCGCACCAATCCACGCTTCCAGGCCGAGAATATGATCCACAACCTCGAGCTGGTCTCTGCGGTTAAAGAGATCGCTTCCGCTCACGATGCGACCCCCGCTCAGGTGGCTCTGGCGTGGCTTTTGAGACGGGGTAGCGACATCGTTCCTATCCCCGGCACCAAGCATCTGCGTTATCTGGAAGAAAACGCCGATGCGGTCGGGTTGAAGCTTGCCGACGAGGTTTGGGCAACCCTTGATAAGGCTGTTAATTCTTTCAGGGTCGCCGGCGAGCGTTACACCGAAGCCGCGCTGCAGTTCATTGACACCACCGAGTAAAATGCCGGCCGCCGCCGGTTCGATTTTTCGATATTGCCGGCTTCATCCCTGACTGCGATTTGTCGGAATCTGAAGCTGGTATGGACTTGATGTCCGGATCACTGTCAGTGAGGGCAGATGATTCTATCAACGAAACGATTGCACTGGCAAAGCGGCCGGCACTTATCAGCATTCTCCTCAAAGCGTTACTCCGATCCTGTCTTAAAATCCCGCTCCAATGGCATATCTTCCATCTATCGCTATAATGAAAGGAGAAGCGCAAGACGGCTCTCCTGTCAACTGCTCCTTCCTGACAGCAGATTGTCACGGCTTTAGGTTTTAAAGCATGTGGCCGGAAAGCTCGTGCCAGTATCTCGATCCACATTCACTGTTATGAAGGAGCAGCACCCATGTCTGCCAATCCGGTTTCTCAAATATCCTCTCCGAGCTTGGACCAGCTCTGCGTCAACACGTTACGCTTTCTGGCGATCGATGCGGTACAAAAGGCGAACAGCGGCCACCCCGGGATGCCGATGGGCGCGGCTCCCATGGCCTATCAGCTCTGGACCCGTTTCCTTAAGCACAACCCGGCGCGTCCCGACTGGTTCGACCGCGACCGCTTCGTGCTCTCCGCAGGGCACGGTTCCATGCTTCTTTACGGTCTGCTGCATCTGACCGGCTACGACCTCCCTTTAGATGAAATCCAGCGCTTTCGCCAGTGGGGCAGCCGGACGCCGGGGCACCCCGAGCGCGGCGTCACTCCCGGTGTCGAGGTTAGCACCGGTCCCTTGGGGCAGGGCTTTGGCAACGCGGTCGGCATGGCGATTGCCGAGGCACGTTTGGCGGCTCAATACAACCGCCCCGGTTTCCAGATCATTGACCACTACAGTTATGTGATCGCAAGCGATGGCGACCTGATGGAGGGGGTGGCCTCTGAGGCGGCGTCTCTTGCCGGGCACCTGCGGCTGGGCAAGCTGATCTGCCTCTACGACGACAATTGCATCTCCCTCGCTGCCTCGACCGAGCTCAGCTTCACGGAAGATCGCGCCGCGCGATTCCGCTCCTACGGCTGGCAGGTGCAGACGGTTCAAGATGGTAACGACCTGGAAGCGATCGGAGCTGCAGTAGAGAAAGCGCGCGCCGAGTTGCAGCATCCTTCCCTCATCATCGTCTGTACTCATCTGGGGTATGGCTCACCCGGCAAGCAAGACAGTTTCGAGGCGCACGGCGCACCGCTTGGCGTGGAAGAGGTGCGGCTTACCAAGGAGCGGCTTGGCTGGCCAGCTGAGCCTTCCTTTCACCTGCCGGACCAAGCGCTGGGGCATTTCCGCGAGGCGCTTAGCGAAGGTGCCAAGGCGCAGGGCGCCTGGGAGGCGCTTTTCGGGCGCTACCAAGGCGAGTATCCGGAACTCGCCCGGGAGTTGAGGCAGGTCATTGGGGGAGAGCTCCCCTCCGGCTGGGAGGCTGCTATTCCCGAATTCCCCGCTGATCCCAAGGGTATGGCAACTCGCATCGCCGTGGGTAAGGTACTGAACGCGCTGGCGGCTAAACTGCCGCAGCTGGTAGGCGGCTCAGCGGACCTGAATCCCTCGACGTTCACAGCTCTTCAGGGACTGGGAGACTTCCAGAGCGCGCTCCGCCAACCAGCCGACCGGCAGGGAAGCACTGGCGGCGCATGGGGGCCCGGTGGCGCCAATATCCACTTCGGGGTGCGCGAACATGCCATGGGGGCGGTGGTCAATGGCATGGCTGCCCACGGCGGCACTATCCCCTTCGGCGCCACCTTCCTTACCTTCTCGGACTACCTGCGACCGACCCTGCGCCTGGCGGCCCTCTCTGAGTTGCAGGTGATCCACATTTTCACCCACGACAGCATAGCGCTTGGGGAAGACGGGCCGACCCATCAGCCGGTGGAGCATCTGGCCAGTCTGCGCGCCATCCCGCGCCTGGTGGTGATCCGTCCGGGCGATGCCAATGAAAGTGCTGTTGCCTGTCGTGCAGCACTTTCCCTGAAGGGGCGACCGGTGGCGCTCATATTGTCGCGCCAGTCGGTGCCGACCCTGGAGCGCAGCCGTTATGCCGGCGCCGAGGGGCTTTTGCGCGGCGGATACATCCTGGCCGATGCCGAAGCCGGCCTGCCGCAGTTGATCTTGATCGCGACCGGCTCGGAACTCTCCCTGGCCGCTCAGGCCAGGTTGCAACTTCTTGAGGAAAAGGTGCAGGCGCGGGTGGTCTCGCTTCCCAGTTGGGAGCTTTTCGAGGAGCAGCCGCAGGATTACCGGGATCTGGTCCTGCCGCCGACGATCACAGCGAGGCTCGCCATCGAGGCGGGCTCGCCGCAGGGG
>Ga0209317_1001704_pt1 | contig 18160 bp, 11 predicted proteins | sample RifGroB2_FD_183994 | JGI IMG/M metagenome (GOLD analysis project Ga0209317, IMG submission 183994) | Soil microbial communities from Rifle, Colorado, USA - Groundwater B2 (SPAdes) (version 2) | ecosystem: Environmental > Terrestrial > Soil > Unclassified | place: Rifle, Colorado | collected... | reverse complement strand
AGCTCGGCCTTGCATGGTTTTGTTTTTCACAGGTGACAACGGTGGATAAGGATATATTAGCCCTTATGAAAAAAGCAGGCTGTTACAGCATCGGTTTTGGAATAGAATCCGCAGATGAAGCAATACTGCAAAAAATGGGCAAGCCTATTGCGCCTGCAAAAGCAAAGGAGACGGTAAAGATAGCAAACAGTCTCGGAATAAAGACGCAGGCATTTTATATCCTTGGCTCCCCGGGCGAGACAAAGGAACAGATGCTGAACACCGTGAAATTCTCGCGTGAAGTCGGTTCGACGCTGGCTTTCTACAACATGCTTGTCCCTTTCCCCGGAACGAAGGAGTTCGATTATTTTCTTGGGTCAACACCGTTGAAGGATATAGACTGGGAGAAGTTCGTGGCTATCGGCGAGGATTGCGTATTGAAAAAATCAGAAGTCCCGGCGGAAGAAATCGAAAAAATAATCGCCATGGCCAACAGACAATACTATACACGCCCCGGGAGGATACTAGATCTCCTGCGCCATATAAGAACAGTGTACGAGTTTTCCAACTACCTCCATGGCGGACTCGCATTGCTGAAACAGATAGGGCGATGGGGCAGAAGGCACTGACTCTGCGCTCTTGACAGCAAAATATCAATAGGGGGATATGATGAAAGAGAGCTTCATCAGTAGACAGATCGTAACACTTATGAAAAGTCAGCTCGCCTTATTTCACAGGGTTCCCCTACATCTTCTGCTTATTATTCTTGCCGGGATTCTCATTTATTCAAACACCTTTGATGTCCCCCTTGTCTTTGACGATGAAGCAAGTATTATAGATAATCCCGCCATCAGGGATTTCGGTTTTTTCAGGGACACTGGAAAACTTAAGACTGTTATGATGTATCAGGGGGTAAAGGATTTTTTCATGACCAGATATATAGGTTATCTGACTTTTGCCTTTAATTATAAGCTCCACGGCCTGTCTGTTTTCGGCTATCATGCTGTCAACAATACGATACATATCCTGAATGCCTTGCTGGTCTATTGGCTGATTTCGTCAACATTGCGTACTCCTTTCCTATCAGCTCACCCTCCTTCCGGCGACAGGGAACGAGCTTTTAAGTATCTCCCCTTACTGACATCTCTTATGTTTATCTGCCATCCTATCCAGACCCAGGCAGTCACATATATAGTTCAGAGGTTTACCTCACTTGCAACTCTTTTTTACGTGCTTTCGTTGGTCCTTTATATCAATTCGAGACTGACCGGAAAAAACCTGCGTCGTTACGCCATGTATTGCCTTTCCCTTGTTTCAGCGCTTCTCTCGATGAAAACAAAGGAAATTTCCTTTACACTTCCCTTTATTATCTCCCTTTATGAGTTCTTGTTTTTCGACGGAAAGGGTAAAAAGAGGTTTCTGTTTTTAATCCCCTTTCTCCTCGCCCTACTGATTATTCCCCTTACGCTGGTGGCTGTAAAGGGTTCCATTGCTGATATCGCCCATATCGATGAGTCTACCCGACTTGCCGGTGGGGAGAATATCGCACGGAGCGATTACTTTTATACACAATTGAGAGTGATTGTTACCTATATGCGACTGATGCTGCCCCCTGTAACCCAGAATCTCGACTATGACTATCCGGTATATAGGTCGTTTTTTGAGCTTCCGGTTCTTTTATCTTTTCTTTTGCTTTTATCAATCGTTGGACTTGGTATTTATTTGTTTTATCGTTCACGTTTCACGTCTCACGTTTCACGTCTCACCGCCTTTGGAATCTTCTGGTTTTTTATAACCCTTTCTGTAGAGTCGAGTGTCATCCCCATTGCTGATGTTATTTTTGAGCATAGGGTTTACCTGCCTTCCATAGGGTTCATACTTGGGCTGATAACTGCCATAGTCATGGCAGGCGACTGGCTTGAGAGTCAGAGAGTAAAGACGGGAAGACTTGGTATTCCGTTGCTTTTCGTATTCATTCTGCTGTTTGCAGGCGCTACCTATGCGAGGAACAGCATCTGGCAGGACAAGGTGACTCTATGGAAGGATGTGGTCGAGAAGAGTCCCTTGAAAGCCAGACCGCATAATAATCTCGGCATCGAATATGCGACAAGAGGTCTCCTCCATGAGGCAATCGAGGAGTATAAAACCGCTATAGCACTGAAGCCTGACAGTGTTGATTCGCACAGCAATCTCGGTGTTGTTTATGCACAACAGGGACATTTTGATGAGGCGATTGAGGAGTATCAGATTGCTTTAAAATTAAGCCCTGATTATTATGAAGCACATAATAACCTCGGCGTTGCTTACAGGGAAAAGGGTCTTTTCGGCGACGCTATAAAAGAATTTGAGACAGTGCTGAAATTCATGCCTGAGTATCCTCGCCCCTATTACAATCTTGGGGTAACATATGAGAAACAGGGCGATATCCCTAAAGCAATCAGAAGCTATCAGATGGCATTGAAACTAAAACCAGATTTTGTCAGGGCACTATATAAGCTTAAAGCGACTATGCCATATATGATAAGCTTATGGGAGAATGCCGCCAGAAAGGATCCTGAAAATCCCTATCTCCATTACAACATCGGGCTAATGTACAGCACACTTGAACGTTATGATAAGGCAATACAAAAATATCAGCTCGCTGTAAAGCTGAAGCCCGATTATGTCGACGCATACAGCAATCTTGGAGTGGTATATGCTGATCAGGGTAAATTAGAGGAGGCCATAAGGAATTTCCGCACTGCGGTGAGGCTTAATCCTGACGATAAGGGCGTGCAGATGAATCTTGACCTTGCACTCAGGAAAAAGATGGGTACCCTCCAGAGGTGAGTCCAGTAATGCCTGCCGGAATATCGGCTCAGCGGACAGTTGTCCAGTTACTGTTGATTGCATTCATTGGGGTTCTTGTATATTCAAATACTCTTAATGCCCCCTTTGTTTTCGATGATGAGCCGAATATTGTCGATAACCCCGTTATCAGGGATTTTGATATATTCAAGGGTGCTGCACATACCAAGCATATCAGAATGTATAAAGGGGTTGCGGATTTTTTCGGAACCAGGCACATGGGTTTTTTCACTTTTGCGGTGAACTACCGGCTGCATGGCCTTGATGTTTCGGGTTATCATGTCTTCAACATTTCGACGCATCTGATTAATGCCCTCCTTGTCTATTGGCTTGTCCTCCTCACATTCAGGACGCCTTATATGACGGCACGACATGACAGGGAAAGCACAGGAGAGTTCCATACAACAGCAGCATTCCTGTCCGCCCTTGTTTTTGCCGTCCATCCTGTGCAAACGCAGGCGGTTACGTATATTGTACAGAGATTTACCTCTCTTGCAACGCTCTTCTATCTCCTCGCGCTTACACTCTATACCCGGTCACGGCTTTCCAACTCGACAGCAGCACGCTGGGGAATATATGCAGTCGCCTTCCTGTCTGCAATCCTTGCCATGAAGACAAAGGAGATTTCTTTTACTCTTCCCGTTGTCATTGTTATCTATGAGTTAATGTTTTTTACGGGGAAGAAGGGTAAGCGGCTACTGTATCTCCTTCCGTTGCTCCTGACCATGCTGATTATTCCGCTGTCTCTGGTCGGAGGACGGGGAGGAACCGGCGGAATTGATGATGCCATAAAGCTGGCAAGCTCCGGGGATGCTTCCCAGTGGAACTATTTTATAACACAGTTCAGGGTGGCGGTGACATATGTGAGGCTTCTGTTGCTTCCGATAAATCAAAATCTCGATTATGATTACCCGGTATACCGTTCTTTCTCAGACCCTCCGGTGTTGTCCTCGTTTTTGCTTCTTGCGTCTTTTCTCGGTGTTGGCATATACCTGTTAAGGCGATCAGGTCTTTCGCGAGTAATGGCATTCGGAATCTTCTGGTTTTTTATTACTCTCTCTGTTGAGTCGAGTATTATCCCTATAGATGACGTCATTTTTGAGCATAGATTATACCTCCCCTCGGTAGGATTCATTATGGGTGCTGTAGTATGCTTAATGACTGTGGCGAAGAGGTGGGGCTCGTCTATACCGTATATGAAGAAAATAGCGGGGACAGGTGCGTTGTTAGTTACGCTTACCCTTGCAGGTGCTACATACGCAAGGAACGCTGTCTGGCAGGATACAACCGCACTATGGGAGGATGTGGTCAGAAAAAGTCCTGGTAAGGCCCGAGGACATGATAATCTTGCTGTGCTGTACAAAGAGCAGGGGCGTCTTGTTGATGCCCTTATGGAATTTCAGGCCGCCCTGCGCATAAAACCGGATCTTGATGATGCGCACAACAACCTCGGTGTGATATATTTGAACATGCGTCTCTTCGATAAAGCTATAGAGAAGTTTCAGGCTGCTCTGCACATCAGCCCTTACCATAGCAGTGCGCATAGTAATCTGGGACTGGCGTATTTCAATAAGGGGGACCTCGTACAAGCAGAAAGGGAACTCAAGGCCGCCCTCCTGCTTAACCCTGATCATGCTGATGCCCACTACAACTTGGGGCTTCTATACGAGCAGCAGAGGCGCAGCGGTGAGGCCAAAAAGGAATACCGCGTCGCCTTTAAAATCAACCCGCTTCTTGTCAACTCATATAATAACAGCGGCGTTGAACTTTTCCGGCAGGGAAAGCTCGACAGTGCCATTCTGAGATACCGCACTGTTGTTGAGCTTAAGCCGGGGTTGGTCCAAGCTCATTATAATCTTGGGTTGACCCTTGCACAAAAGGGGCTGCTCGATGAGGCGGCTGAAACCTTTCGATCTGCGATCCGTTTGAACCCCGACCTTGAAAGAGCCTATTATAATCTGGGACTGATTCTGGAAAGACAAGGACGCTACTCCGAGGCGGCACAGGAATTGGAAATTGCTCTGAAGATAAAGCCGGATGATCCGGATACCCTCAGGAAATATGAGGCCGATTATAAAAGAATAAAAGCGGCTTCAGGGCGCAGGTAAGATCGTATGGAAATACCGGTGAGTAAACAAACATGCAGCGCAGATATGGCCGGTATAGGAAACGGCGGCTTTTTCAACCGTACCCGTACCCATACCCATCTCCTGCTGATCATAGCAATGGGTTTTGCAGTATACGCCAACACACTCCACGCCCCCTTTCAGTTCGATGATCAGGCGAATATTGTAGATAATACCGCTATCAGAAGTTTTGAAGTCTTCAGAGATACTCTAAAGAAAACCCTAATGCAATGGTAGAAAAAAATATCTTTTTTCGGCTGCCGTTTTTTCATATGTTTCTTATTATGGCAGTCGGCTTTTTAGTTTACTCTAATACTTTTAATGTGCCGTTCATATTTGATGATGGAGTGAATATTGTTGAGAATCCTGTAGTCAAGGATTTTGAATATTTCAAGGATAATTCGGAAGTTTATGGTAGTAAGGCATATAAAGGGGTTAAAGATTTTTTTCGGACACGGTATATAGGATATCTGAGCTTTGCTATAAATTACAGGCTGCACGGACTGGATGTATTCGGGTATCACGTCGTGAATATCGCAATTCACATTATAAATGCCCTGCTTGTATATTGGTTTATCATGCTCAGCTTTAGAACGCCTTTCTTTAAGGGCAGCATGTTTGATGTCGATACTGCACTGGAGTCTAACAAGAACCTTACAGGTATAATTGCTCTTTTGTCTTCTCTTTTATTTGTAGCACATCCTATACAGACACAGGCAGTAACCTATATTGTCCAGCGGTTCGCATCGCTGGCTACGTTGTTTTATCTCTTTTCGCTTATTCTTTACATAAAATCGAGGGTTATGGCAGTCAGCAGCAGTCAAAAAGCCGGATATGTAAAATTTAAGATAGGGGCTTATTATTGCGGCTCTATAATTTCTGCTATTTTAGCGATGAAGACAAAAGAGATTTCTTTTACGCTTCCTTTTATTATCGGCCTTTATGAATTTTTATTTTTCGATGGGAGACTAAAGAAAAGAATTCTCTTATTATTTCCCATCTTTCTTGCACTGCTTATCATTCCAATAACGCTTACAATAAGCTATTCTTCAGAATTACAGGATATTGAAGACGCGTTTAACATAGCAAGTTATATAAATAAAATTTCACGATGGGATTACCTCATTACCCAATTTAGGGTGATAGTGACATATATTAGACTTATGTTATTCCCTATCATGCAGAATCTTGATTACGACTATCCGATATACCGTTCTTTTTTTAATATCGAAATAGTTCTGTCTTTTATCCTTCTCGTAATGCTTTTAGGTTTTGGGATTTATCTGTTGCGCCGTTCATCCTACCCGAACATGCGGAATAATCATATATTAAGACTATCGGCATTCGGAATATTCTGGTTTTTTATAACGTTATCCGTGGAATCAAGCATTATCCCCATAGCCGATGTAATCTTTGAACATAGATTGTATCTGCCTTCGGTAGGCTTCTTGACGGCTATAGTTGCGGGCATAATAGTAATAAAGGACGGATTGAAGGAAAAAATTCCTAACACCGATAAGCTTGTTATCTATTTGTCTATATGCATAACCGTACTATTTTCAAGTGTTAGTTACGCAAGGAATATTGTCTGGCAAACAGAGATAGGATTATGGGAGGATGTGGTAAGTAAGAGTTATGGGAAGACTCGGCCTCATTATAACCTTGGGCTGGCTTATTCCAAAGCGGAAAAGTTTGATGATGCCATGCAGGAATTTTTGTATGCCATAAAGAAGGCAGATTTTGACAGCCTTCATTATAACCTTGGATGGGTTTATTTCAAAAAAAATCAGCTCGATGATGCTGTAAAGGAATATCTTGCAGCTATAAAACGTAATCCCGATTATACGGATGCCTATATAAATTTAGGCGTAGTCTACGCAAAGCAAGGCCGCCTTGACGATGCAATTAAGGTATTAAAAAAAGCGATTACCATCAAACCTGATGACCCCGATGCCCATTATAACCTTGGATGTGTTTATGAGGAACAGGGATTGCCGGATGAGGCCGTAGAGGAATACAGTATCGTTTTACGGCAAAGGCCGAAACTTGCAGATGAACAGAATAATATCGGTGTCGAGCTTTTCAGGCAAGGCAGGTTCAAAGAGGCTGAAAGAAAATACCGCATAGCCATAGGACTTAAGCCTGACATGGATCAGCCTCATTACAATCTTGGTCTGGCGCTGAAGAAAATGGGGCGGCTTGACGAGGCTGTAAAGGAATTCAAGGAAACTATCCGGCTTAACCCGGACATGGAAAGGGCATACTATAACCTCGGAATGATATATAAAGAGAAAGGACTTTCAGGGAAGGCGAAAGAGTCATTTCAGACAGCCATAAAACTGAAACCCGATTATCAAGATGCGCGGAAAGAACTCGAAGCCCTTAAATAAGATTCTGCAGGAATATGACCGTTTTTGAACCGTAAAGCCCTGTTGACATAGGTTTCATTTGCTATCATAATGACAATAGGGCATTTGAAGATATTTTGTGCGAATGCATTACTCTGTAACCGGAGGGGGGGATTATGCATTTTATCGGACTTGACGCCGGTTCCGTGGCCGTTAAGCTTGTTATCCTCGATGAAAACGGGTCGGTTATTGAAAGGCATTATGTCAGGCACTACGGACATGCCGTCAGAGCGGCGCTCGAACTTTTTAAGGGCATAAAAGAAAAATTTCCCGAGACCTCCTTATCCGTTACAGGCTCTGCCGGAAAGAGCATCGCTTCCACGTTCAAGATACGGCCTATCAACGAGATAGTCGCTCAATCCTATTCGGTAAAAAAAATGTTCCCGGATATTAAAACCGTTATCGAACTCGGGGGAGAGGATTCCAAGCTCCTTATTTTAGAAAATGGAAATATAAAGGATTTTTCTATGAATTCCGTTTGCGCCGCAGGCACAGGCTCTTTCCTGGAACAGCAGGCGGAGAGGTTGAGGCTCGGCATCGAGGAATTCGGCGAGATTGCTGCGCGGTCGAAGAGGCCGTCGAAGATTGCGGGCAGATGCAGCGTTTTTGCGAAGTCGGACATGATACATCTTCAGCAGATAGCGACTCCTGTTGAGGATATCGTTTCAGGCCTCTGTTTTGCGGTTGCGCGTAACTTCAAGGGCACGATAGCCAAAGGCAGGGATGTAAAATCTCCGATGGCCTTTCAGGGAGGCGTAGCCGCCAACAAAGGAATGATAAGGGCTTTTAAGGAGGTCTTTGATCTCGATGATCTCTTTATTCCTCCGGATTTCGCCTTTATGGGAGCTTTAGGATCTGTTTTGAAGGATATGGATGAAGGCTGTATAAATACGTTTGATATTAATGCGCTTGAATCCTTTGTTTTATCCGCGAAGTTTTCCGAACAAGGACATGCGCCTTTAATAACGAAGGGGGATGATTTTTTTGAAAGACACAGTAAAGGCAGTCATCAGTCAGAAAAAAATAAAAACCTATCGCCTTCTAAAATTAATGCGTATCTCGGAATCGACATCGGCTCGATCAGCACCAACCTCGCCGTAATTGACGAAGACTGCAATCTTCTCGCCAAGCGTTATCTGATGACGGCAGGAAGGCCTATCGAAGCGGTGAAGCAGGGGCTTGAGGAGATTTACGAGGAAATCGGAAGCCGGGTTGAGATTGCGGGCGTCGGGACTACCGGTTCCGGAAGATACATGATAGCGGATTATGTCGGCGCGGATATAGTGAAAAACGAGATTACTGCTCAAGCGACCGCCGCGATATACATAGATCCCGCTGTGGACACCATTTTCGAGATAGGGGGGCAGGATTCCAAATATATTTCAATACGTGACGGCATTATCGTCGATTTCGAGATGAATAAGGCGTGCGCCGCAGGCACGGGCTCTTTTATAGAGGAGCAGGCCGAGAAACTCGATATCTCGGTAAAGAAAGAGTTCGCGGAATGCGCGTTTCGTGCCGCGAGCCCGTGCAGGCTCGGCGAGAGATGCACGGTGTTTATGGAAAATTCCCTTATGGCGAATCTCCAGAGAGGCGCTGAAAAAGACGGCCTTCTTGCTGGGCTCGCGTATTCCATTGTTCAAAACTATATAAACAGGGTCGTTGCAGGAAAGCCGGCGGGCAAGAATATCTTCTTTCAGGGGGGGGTGGCTTTCAATAAGGCGGTTGTCGCCGCGTTTGAAAAGTATCTGGACAGGAAGATAACAGTTCCGCCGAATCACGACGTAACAGGCGCTATCGGCATGGCGCTTATAGCCATGAGGCATATGAAAGACCGTAATGCGTTATCCGTGATGAGTAATGAGGTCAAAGGCGCATCACGATTTAAGGGTTTTGAATTTTCAAGAAAGCCGTATGAGATAAGCTCTTTTGAATGTAAAGGATGCCCGAATGTATGCGAGATCAACAGGGTGAAAATTCAGGATGAAGAAGGCTATTTGTTTTACGGCGGGAGATGCGAAAAATACGACGTGAGAAGGGCGAAAAAGTCCGAACTTCCGGACCTTTTCGCGTTCAGGGAAGAGATGCTATGGAAGGAACATAACGCAAGAACGGCAAAGGGCAACGGGCAAAAGACAAAGGGAATTATAGGGATTCCTTATATTTTCTTTTTCCACGACCATCTTCCTTTCTGGTCTGCGTTTTTATGGGAACTCGGATTTGAGGTCATTGTTTCTCCAAAGACAAATAAGCAGGTCGTGAACCTCGGCGTCGAAAACGTCCTTTCCGAGGCATGTTTTCCCGTAAAGGTCGCGCACGGCCATATAAAATGGCTTAAAGACGCGGGCGCAGACGCCATATTTATCCCGAGCTTTATCGGATTGAACCGGCGCGGCGAAGAGTATAACAAGGGAACGGCATGCCCGCATACACAGACGATCCCGTATGTCTCAAAGGCAGCGATACAGGGAATCAAAATACTAAGCCCTGTTGTTAATTTTGAGTTGGGCGTAAAGTCCCTTAAGAGGGAACTGAAAAGGGCTCTAAAAGAATACGATGTAAGAGGCAAGGATATCGAGAGGGCGTTGCAGCGCGCCGAATCCGCTCAGGCGGAGTTTCAGAGTGCGATTAAGGAAAAGGGAAAAGATATATTAGGAACCGGAGAAACGAAAAATCGGGGAAACGGAGAATCGGTTATCGTAATCATCGGAAGGGCGTATAATGCATTCGATTCCGGGGTCAATCTTGAGATCCCTAAGAAACTGTCCTATATAGATGTGCTATCGATCCCCATGGATATGCTTCCGGCGGATAATGAAAGGCTTCTTGATTCATGGCCCAATATGTACTGGAAGTCGGGCCAGAAGATACTGGGAGCGGCGCGGATCGTGAAGAATACGCCCAATCTCTATGCGATCTATATAGGAAACTTCTCATGCGGCCCGGACTCTTTTATCCTTAAATATTTCAAAGAGGAGATGCAAGAGAAGCCTTTCCTGCACATAGAGATAGACGAGCACAGCGCCGATGCGGGCGCTGTAACGAGGTGCGAGGCGTTTTTGGACAGCATAGAACAGCAAAGGAGAGGCGGTGATGAGTTAAGAGTCAAGAGTTATGAGTTTAAAGACTTAAAAACTCAAAAACATAAAACTCCGAACTCTGAACTCCGCAAAGCGGCCATTGGCCGAACTCCGAACTTAAAAAAGAAGACCGTCTTCATCCCGCGCATGGCGGATCACGCGTTTGCCCTTAAGTCTGCTTTTGAATACTGCGGCGTTCCCGCGGAGGTTCTGCCCGAATCGGATAAAGAATCGGTAGACGCCGGCAGGAGATACGTATCCGGCAAGGAGTGTTACCCTTATCTGGTAACCGCAGGCGATATGTTGAAGAAGGTCTTTTCAGCGGATTTTAAGCCTGAAGAATCGGCTTTCTTTATGCCGTCCGGCACAGGGCCCTGCAGGTTCGGCCAGTATAATGTGGCGCAAAAACTCATCCTTGAAAAACTCGGACTTAAGGAGGTGCCTATTTTCGCTCCCAATCAGGACATCGAGTTTTACAGGGATCTCGGCATAGCAGGCAAGGATTTTTCAATGAGGGCGTGGCGCGGGATCATCGCATATGAGATGCTTACGAAATGCCTCCATGAGACGAGACCGTACGAGAAAACACGCGGCGATTCCGAAGGCCTTTATGAAAACTATAGCGAAAGGATAGGTCTGAGCATAAGCGGCAGGAACGGGGATATTAAAGCTCTTCTCAAGGATATGGGGCGTTCGTTTATGTCCATATCGCTCAGAAAGGAGAAGAGGCCGCTCATCGGCATTGTCGGGGAGATATTCGTGAGGTCTCACAAATTCTCCAACGAGCAGTTGGTTGAAAAAATAGAATCCCTCGGCGGCGAGGCGTGGCTTGCGCCGATAGAGGAATGGATATACTATGTGAACGCCATGTCTCAGAGAAAGGCCTTGATAAAAAAGGACAGGTCTGCTATCATGAATATCTTCTTGAAACGGGTCTTTCAAAAGCGCATTCAGCACGGATTAGAGAAACCTTTTAGAGGTTTTTTGAAGACGCTGAAGGAGCCGGATACAAAAGAGATATTGAAGCAGGCGTCGCCGTACGTTCACGATTCCTTTGAAGGTGAAACGGTATTAAGCGTGGGCAAGGCGATAGACCTTATAAATAGGGGCGCATCGGGCATCGTCAACGCTATGCCCTTCGGCTGCATGCCGGGAACCATCGTTACAGCGCTTATGAAGGCGGTAAGCAAGGATTACGGCGTGCCGTGCATAAGCATACCGTATGACGGCACTGAGTCGCCGGCAACGGCGCTTCAGATCGAGGCGTTTATGGAAGCGGCAAAAATAAGGAGGTGATGGTGTGGGGAACGTCGCAAAGTGGCGTAAGAAGAAGATGCGCAAGCATAAGCATAAAAAGTTGCGCAGAAAGACAAGGGCCCAGAGAAGAAAGTAATTTCGGGCTGATGATCGCATGTTGAAATCATCGGTCTTAAATCATAAATCCGAAATCAAGACAGGAGCCTATAATGAAAGAGATAATCGCTTTACAGGAAAGGCTGTCTCTTATGGATCAGGAGTTGAAAACCCTTGCCGATAAGGCTATCAAGCTGGAACTGTCTTTAAAAGAAGTTGACGATCTCAAGCTTGAAATAAGAGGGTTGAAGGTCTTTCTGGGAAGGGTGCACCCGGAGTTTAAGGCTCAATTCCCGGATATAGTCAAAAAATTATAGCGGTTCGTGAAAGCGCGTGATTTCGGCTCCCGCAAAGGGCATTTTCTTAATATAGTCTTTGAATAATGCCTTTTTTACAATTCCTCCTTTGCCCTTTATTCCGCTTGCGTGGATCAGATAAACCTTTTTGTCTTCTGTTTTGATTATCCCCATATGAGCTACGATCTCGTCCTTATGTGATCTTTTCCTGGGGTCTTTTATGAAAAAGATAATATCCCCGCTTTTTAAGGCATTCACCTTTGCCCTCAATTCATCGGGCGGCAGGAACTCTATGAAATCCTTCCCTCTGGAGCCGTTTGCTCTTTTGACCCTGCCGATGTGCGCCGTTATATCCCTGCCCCACTTGCCGCTGTGTATCATGTCCTCGCCGTATTCAAAGCGGTTATCGTAATTGCCGACCTTTCCGTCTTTAATAATGCCCTTTGAATGGAATCTTTTGTCGAGGGCGATATGGACGGCTTCCTCAGGCGTGCCGCTCAGCGCAAGTTCCACGGCCCTGAATGTAAGATACATGCAGTCAACCCTTTCGTCCGCCTTAATTACCGCCCTCGAGACATATTCTCCGAGCGGGTCTTTATCATAAGGAACTCCTATGAATTTTTCAGCCCAGAAAGCTATACGTTCACCGACGGGTTTGTTTTTCAGTTTTGACTGAAATCCGATGATTTCTCCGTCCGAAAGGGCAAGGCAGGGTTGAGCCGGGTATAGCAGTAATGAAAAATAAATAGCCGGCAGGAGAATGAATTTCATGTGCTATAATACCACATGTCGAATATCATCAAACCCTTTTCTACCACAGGCATCGGCAGCCTTCCACATAAAGATCCCCGCGAGGCGTGCGAGCTTATCCTCAGGACGTTTGATATTCCTTTCTGGCCCCAACTGCCTGCGGTTTCTTTCAAGGAATCGATGACAGTTCAGTATTCCGAAGGCATGCCGTATCTAAGGATCGACGAAAACGAGCAGACAGTATGGGTTATGAGGGACGGCAGCGACGAACTCGAGAGGTTTTACGAATCTTACTCCGACAACGCGAAGATAGCCGTATCAGAGGATTATGCCGCCGGGTTGCACGCATTTTTGAAGATGATAAAGGGCAGGAGATTCGATGCGATCAAGGGGCATATCACCGGGCCGGTTACCTTCACCCTCGGCCTGAAAGACCATTACGGAAGGTTGGTGTATTTTGACGAGGAACTGCGCGAAATTTCATCCATGCTGCTCAGGGCAAAGGCTCGCTGGCAGGTGGACATATTAAAACAGCATTCGGAGAACGTGATTATTTTCATAGACGAACCGATTCTCTCCGCGATAGGCAGCTCTTCGTATTTAGGGGTTGACGGGGAAGAAGTCCTGCGGCTGCTCAAAGATACAGCCGTTGCTATAGAAGATGCCGGCGGCATACCCGGAATCCATTGCTGCGGAAGGGCGGACTGGCCCTTGGTGATTAAGAGCGGCGTCAGGATACTTAATTTCGACGCCTTTGAATATTTCGATACCATTGCCATATATAATGAAGAATTGAAAGACTTCCTTCAAGGCGGCGGCTATCTCGCGTGGGGAATAGTGCCGACATCGGATGCAATAAGGGGCGTTGATGACGGCCGGCTTATATCTCTTATGCGCGACCATGTCGATAAATTGTGCCGGCATGTGCCGTCGGAGCTTGTGAGATCGCGCATCATCATTACCCCTTCGTGCGGCACGGGTTCGAGGAGCATAGAGGAGACGATCAAGGTCTTCCAGTTGATCATGAGGCTGAAAGAGGCGATGTCGTAGGATGGGAAAAGGCATATTCATTTCCCTCGAAGGTATAGAAGGAACCGGCAAGACCACTCAGGCTAAGCTCTTGAGCGAAAGGCTTTCAAAGGAAGGATACGATGTTGTCCTGACAAAAGAGCCGGGAGGCACCGTTATCGGAAGCAGGATTCGCGAAATACTGCTTCAACCGGATCATACGGAGATGTCGTATCTTGCGGAGCTTCTTCTTTATAATGCCGACAGGGCGCAGCACTTAAACGAAAAGATCCTGCCGGCTGTGAATAATGGAAAGATCGTTATTACAGACAGGTTTACCGATTCTACAATCGCCTATCAGGGCTACGGCAGAGGGATCGATATAGAGTTTTTGAGATCAATCGACCTTATCGCGACAGGCGGCATAAGGCCGGATTTGACAATACTTTTTGATCTCGACGTTGAAACCGGTTTGATGAGGAACAAGGGAGCCAATAAGGTGGACAGGCTTGAACTCGAAGATATAGAGTTTCATAAAAAAGTTCGCGAAGGTTATTTAAAGATATTAGAGGCTGAGCCGGGAAGGATAAAAATAGTGGATGCGTCAATGCAGCCGGAACAGATAAGAGAAAAGGTTTGGGAGATAGTAGAATGGCGCTTAAAGATGTCATAGGGCAGGAGCGGGCGCTGCGAATACTTTCAGGCACTCTCAGGAGAGACAGAGTGCCGTCCGCTATGTTGTTCTCAGGAGATTCAGGCATTGGAAAGAGACTGGCTGCAATTAATTATGCCAAGGCGATTAACTGTATGCAGCCTAAAGGTTTCGACTGCTGCGATGAATGCGTATCATGCCGTAAGATAGACTCGGCAACCCATCCAGATGTCTTGACCATTACCCTTGAGAGCGTAGAAGACGCGCTTTCTTTAAAAGAGAAGACAGGCAAAGATAAGAACAGGTATGAGTATCCGATAGAGGCCGTGCATAAGATCGAAGAAATTCTTTATTTAAGCCCTTATGAAGGCAGGAAAAAAATTATTATCATCGACGACGCCGATGTTATGAATATCAATGCCGCAAATGCCTTTTTGAAGACCCTTGAGGAGCCGCCGCCGGACAGCTTGATAATACTCATATCCGCCAATCCGGACAGGCTGCCCGACACTATAAGATCGAGGTGCGTGAACATAAAATTTTATCCGCTGCCTTTGGACGGCTGTAAAGGCGTGATGTCGGAGCATATCGACGGGAAGGATATGGATTTTGTGCTCAATTTAGCGATGGGAAGGCCGGGTCTTGCGGTGTCGATGGATCTCGTAAAAGAACGGGAGCGGTTTACGGGGACTCTCAATAACATGATTCGCGGTGAGTCGAAGGACGCGTGGGCGGATAAGGGTGAAATCAATTCATGGCTCGATACGGTATCGGTTCTGTTAAGAGATATGGTTGTTTATGGAATTTCCGGAAAAGAGACCGATTTGATATTAGGCAATAGGCAATCGATAATAGGCGTTAGAAGAGAAGCGAAGGATATTTTAGACGCGTATCAGGAAATGCAGCGGTTAAAAGGACTGCTTGATTTTAATCTCAATAAATCCATAACATGGAATTATGTGTCAACGATAATGAAAGGGGTAATGGAGGTATAGATGCCGGATGTTGTAGGTATACGATTTAAGAGTTGCGGAAAGGTATACGATTTCGAGGTTAACGGAATAGAGGTGAAGGAAGGGGATTCCGTCGTCGTGGAGTCGGATTTCGGCCTCAGTATAGGCAGGGTAATAAAGGGAAGGCGCACGGTGGAATCCGGAGGAAGGGAACTCAAGAAGGTTATGAGGATTGTCGGCGAAGACGATATAAGAACGGACGAGGGAAACAGGAAGCTCGAAGAAGAGGCCAAGGATTTCTGTGTCGAGCGGATAATGGCGCGCGGCCTTCAGATGAAGCTCGTGGGAGCGGAATCGACTCTCGATAGAAAAAGGATAATTTTTTATTTTACCGCGGACGGGAGAATAGATTTCAGGGAACTCGTAAAAGACCTCGCCGCAAGGTTCAAGACAAGGATAGAGATGAGGCAGATAGGCATACGCGACGAGGCAAAGCTCATAGGCGGGCTCGGCGTTTGCGGCAGGGAGTTGTGCTGCAGCACGTTTTTGACTTCATTCGAGCCCGTATCCATAAAAATGGCCAAACGGCAGGATCTGGCCTTGAACGTGGGCAAGCTCTCGGGACTTTGCAGCAGGCTTATGTGTTGTCTCAGGTACGAGTACGACGGAGACATGGGAAGCATTGCAACCGACGATGAGATCCCGGCGGAAGAAGAGGTGCGCGAAGACAAGCAGGACAGCAGGATTTCGGAAGTCCTGTCAAAACTGGAACAGAGCGACACGGTCGAGGAATCCATACAAACCCCGCCCGATAAGGTTTCCGGCGAGGCTGTCGAAGAGAAAAAAATTGAGCAGCCGAAACCTGACCAGCCTAAATCAGAGCAGCCTAACTCTGAACAACAGCAGCATAAGAAATTCAAGCATAAGAGGAGGCGCTTCAGGCGATGAACTCCGGCGAGCGTTTTTATGTTACAACACCCATATATTATGTGAACGACATACCCCATATCGGTCATGCCTATACGACGATCGCCGCAGATATTCTTGCGCGGCATAACCGCTTCATGGGCAATGAAGTTTTTTTCCTTACAGGCACCGACGAGCACGGGCAGAAAGTGGATAAGGCTGCGAAGGAAAAGGGCAAGACGCCGAAAGAACACGCCGATAGCATGGTGGAGAATTTCAAAGGCCTCTGGAAGAAACTCAATGTATCGAATGACGCCTTTATAAGAACCACAGATACGGAGCATATTAAAACGGTGCAGGGGCTTATGCAGATGCTCTTTAACAAAGGAGAGATAGAAAAGAGGAGCTATGCCGGATGGTACTGCGTTCCTGACGAAAGGTTCTGGACAGAGAAGGATTTAATAGAAGGGAATTGTCCTGATTGCGGAAGGCCTGTCGAGCAGATACAGGAAGAAAATTATTTTTTTCTTATGTCGAAATATCAGGAAAGGCTGATAGAGTATATAGAAAAAAATTCCGGCTATATACTGCCTGAAACAAGAAAAAATGAAGTTCTCGGTTTTCTTAAAAACAATACACTCGGAGATTTATGCATTTCGAGGCCCAAACAGAGGCTTGCGTGGGGAATACCGCTTCCTTTTGACGACAACTTCGTCACCTATGTCTGGTTCGATGCGCTGGTAAACTATTTTTCGGCCACGCGTTATCTCATCCCTCACGCTGAGAACGCTAAACTCGGAGATTTCTGGTGGCCTGCGAATCATCATATAATCGGCAAGGATATACTCACAACCCATGCGGTTTACTGGTCAACAATGCTTATGGCGTTTGATCCTCCTATACCCCTGCCCAAAAATATATTCGCTCACGGCTGGTGGACGGTTGACGGGAAAAAGATGTCGAAATCGTTCGGCAATGTTGTCGACCCCAATGAGATGGTTGATAAATACGGCGTTGACGCATTCCGCTTTTTTCTTTTCAGAGAAGTGCCGTTCGGGCTCGACGGCGATTTTTCGGAAGACGCCTTGATAAGGCGCATAAATACGGACCTTGCAAATGATTTAGGAAATCTTTTAAGCAGGTTTTTGACAATGGCGGAAAAATATTTTGAGGGAAGGGTTGAGATTCCAGTGGGCGACACTACAGAGCTGAATGAGTTCGCACAGTTGTGCTTAAAGGCGAATATGGATGTACATCGTCAGGAGTACTGGGCCCGCCTGCAGTTTAATTTCATTCTCGAAAATATCTGGGCCATTATCGGAGAAGCGAACAATCATATCGCACAGAAAGAGCCGTGGAAGCTGGCAAAAGATAAGCCTGATGAACTTAAAACAGTAATGTTTAATCTATGGAACGCGCTGAGGCTTACTGCTCTTTCTATATATCCGTTTATGCCTGAGACGGCAGAAAAGATGTGGAAACAGCTTGGGCTTAAATCATTAAAAGAAGAGGCAATATTTCAGTGGGACTGGAAACCGTCTTATGAAATAAAGGTCTCAAAAGGCGAGCAGCTTTTTCCCCGCATAGAGAAAAAAGAAGAAAAACAAAAACCTGAACAAAAGAAGGAGAAAGCGAAAATGACAGAGGGCGTTAAAGAGTTAATCGCCATAGATGATTTTGCAAAGGTCGAATTAAGGGTCGGCAAGGTTGTAGCCGCCGAGAAGGTCGAGAAGTCCGAAAAGCTTTTAAAATTAAAAGTGGACATAGGAACCGAAGAAAGACAGATAGTAGCGGGCATCGCA
>Ga0209317_1001702_pt1 | contig 18161 bp, 17 predicted proteins | sample RifGroB2_FD_183994 | JGI IMG/M metagenome (GOLD analysis project Ga0209317, IMG submission 183994) | Soil microbial communities from Rifle, Colorado, USA - Groundwater B2 (SPAdes) (version 2) | ecosystem: Environmental > Terrestrial > Soil > Unclassified | place: Rifle, Colorado | collected... | reverse complement strand
AGGAGGGGACTTCGTCGTGAGCTCAGTCGAACGATTGAAGGGGTGGGTAAAAAGTCGTTTGGTTTTTGTCTTTTAAAACCCAACCCAATTTAATAAAAAGGAGAATGGTATGAGAGAACGAATAGTAAAATACGGAAGTTCGTTGTTAGTAATGTTCGCCGCGATGCTCATCACCTTCGGGTTAACACATGCCCAGGAAGAGAAACCCGGCAAGGAAGGAAAACCTCTAAAAAACATCATACAGAAAAAGAAGGCGGTAAAGACGAGTTATGCGCCTGTGACCATAACTGAGTCCTTTGAAGACATGATGGCTCGAATGAAGGCTGCTAAACCAGAAGTAATGAAACAGCATATAGACTTACTTAACGAGCGCTACGATTTAAGCGATAACCCGGCGAAAGGCATAGCCATGTCCCGGGGAAAATCCATACAACAAGGTGTGCGGGTAAAACTCCTGAAAGACGTGACCTGGGAAACCCTGGCAGCTATGACTCCGGAAGATATCCTGGCAAAAGACCTTTTCCCAAAAGGTCTTTTGCCGCTTCCACACCCAAATCATAAAGAAGGCGGTATGCTCTTCCCCAAGTTTCACATCGACGAGATAAAGAAGCAAGAGGGAAGAGACCTCACCCGCTTTGACCTGGATTATGATCTTCCTGACCACTTTTTGCCAGAATTCCCGCCGCCAATTTATTTGACCACGCGGCCTGATTTAGGAGACGTCTCTCAAGGTAAGCTGGTAACCATCATCAACTATTACGAGCTATTCAACGGGATATTGAATCCCAAACAGCTTGAAGGCTTAAGACTGTTGGTAACGCCCTTCCCTCAGCAACAGTTCAACCAAACGGAAGACCGCCGCTCTGAACAACCGAGCCGCGGGGTTGTCTGCTTTGACTGCCACGTGAATGGACATACCAATGGCGCTACCCATCTGGTGGGTGACATCCGCCCCCAGGAATTTCGCCATCGGCTCGATACACCTTCCCTGCGCGGGGTAAATATCCAGAGATTGTTCGGCTCTCAGCGGGCATTGAAAAGTGTCGAGGATTTCACGGAGTTCGAACAGCGCGCCGCTTACTTTGACGGCGACCCGGTCATTGCTACAAAAAAAGGTGCCAATATCCTCGAAAGGGGCAGTCAGGTGCACTTCATGGCAGAGGTTCAGGAACTATTCGACTTTCCACCGGCTCCCAAGCTAAACATCTACGGCATGCTGGATTCAAAAAAGGCCACAGAGGTTGAGCTTCGCGGGCAGGACTTGTTCTTTGGCAAAGCGAGATGTTCTTTTTGTCATCATCCTCCTTACTACACGGATAACCTCATGCACAACCTTAAAGCGGAGCGTTTCTACAAACCACACATGTTCAATGGAGTTATGGCCAGCGCTGACGGCCCTATTAAGACCTTTCCACTGCGCGGCATCAAGGATTCGCCTCCGTACCTGCATGACGGACGGTTGCTAACACTGGAAGATGCCGTTGAATTCTTTAACTTGATTCTTGAGATCCAGCTTACAAAACAAGAAAAGGATGACTTGGTAGCCTTTTTGAGGGTACTCTAGTTGTTAGCAATATCTGATGCTTAAACATGAAAACAGCAAAACAATGTTCTGATTGTAATTGTAGAGTTTGATTAATATTTTGGGGGACAAGCATGAAAAAGTCTTTGGGTGCAAAAACGATAGTATATCCAACACCGGTATTTATTGTGGGAACTTACGATAAGAATGGAAAGCCAAACGCCATGAACGTTGCGTGGGGCGGGCTTTGCTGTTCCAGTCCTCCCAGTGTGGCGATTTCTCTTAGAAAGGCAACCTATACGTACGGAAATATTGTGGAACGGAAGGCATTCACGGTAAATATCCCTTCTGAGACCCATGTAAAGGAAGCCGATCACTTCGGGATTGTATCGGGAGGTAAAGAAGACAAGTTTTCAGCAACAAAACTCACTGCTGTAAAGAGCGATCTCGTGGATGCCCCTTATATCAAGGAATTCCCCCTCGTTCTGGAATGTAAATTAACCCATACCGTTGAAATCGGGTTACACACTCAGTTTATTGGTGAGATCGTGGACGTCAAGGTTGAAGAATCCGTGCTCGGAGAAGGCGGCGTTCCTGACATAAAGAAAATAAAGCCATTCCTGTATGCCCCTGAAATACGTGCTTATTACGGCATTGGTGAGTGTCTCGGAAAGGCATTTTCAATAGGCAAGCAGATTTAAAAACACGTACCTTTTTATTCTTCTTAACACACCCCTAACCCCTCTCTAGAGGGGAATCAAAAAATCCCCTCTCGGGAGGGGATAAAGGGGTGGGTAATGATTTTACCTATCCAGGAAAAGTGCTGGATTTTGTCTTTTAAATCCCAACTAATTTAATAATGAATGTGTTTGCAGAGGAAATAGCGCCTCGGACTTTGCTTTATTTTCAACCATTTTCAAGAGGTAAAATTATGTCCCTTACCAACGCAGACATCAGCGCCCTGATAGAGAAATTCGGGAATATCACACCCGATATTTTGAAAACCATTGGCTGGACACCTCTGGTAAGATTGAATAAGATCACGCGTGACATAAAGCCAAACATCTTCGCCAAGCTGGAATTTCTCAACCCTGCCGGGAGTGTAAAGGACAGGATGGCCTTGTTCATCATTGAGGATGCTGAAAGGAAGGGATTTTTGAAGCCGGGAGGGACTATCGTGGAAAACTCATCTGGCAATACCGGCGCCGCCCTTGCCATGATTGCAGCAGTAAAGGGCTACAAATGCATAATCACCATGCCTGATAAGATGAGTGACGAGAAAAAGAACCTGATGAAGGCTTTTGGAGCAGAAGTGGTTGTGACCCCCACGGATGTCCCTCCTGATTCACCCGAAAGTTATTACAGCGTTGCAAAAAAAATAGCGCGAGAGACGCCTAATTCATACTATCCGGATCAATATAACAATCCAAGAAATATAGACTCACACTATTACACAACTGGCCCTGAAATATGGAAACAAACTCATGGAGAGATAGATTGCTTTGTTGCCGGGATAGGCACTGGCGGCACAATGAGCGGAGCTGGAAAATATCTCAAGGAACAGAACCCTGAAATAAAGATAATTGCAGTTGACCCCGAAGGCTCAGTTTTTTATGATTATTTCAAAACCGGGAAGCTCATAAAACCACACGTGTACAAAGTAGAGGGAATTGGAGAAGACTATCTCGTAAAGGCTGTTGATTTTAACCTCATTGACGACATCATTCAGGTGCATGATAAAGAATCATTCTTGATGGCAAGGAGACTGGCGAAAGAAGAGGGAATCTTTGCGGGAGGATCAAGCGGCAGCGCTGTATGGGCGGCTATGAAGATTGCCGGAGAAATAAAAGAAAACAAAAATATCGTAGTCATCCTTCCGGATTCCGGCAGCAGATACCTCAGCAAGTTATATAATGACGATTGGATGAAGGCAAATGGTTTTCTGACTTAATATCAAAATAAATAAAATGAAAATTCCTATACAATCAAATTAGGCCTTCGGCGACTTTTTCGATGTAGCGCGAACTTCAGTTCGCTTACATCCTATGCGAACTAAAGTTCGCACTACAACTGCAACTTTGAAATTCCTGAACATTTAAGAATGAGCGATAGCATGAAACAGAAATTTGAAACACGGGCTATACACGCAGGCTGCGAGCCTGATTCAGGTACAGGTGCCATCATGACGCCAATATTTCAGACAAGCACGTATGTCCAGGAATCCCCCGGCAAGCACAAAGGATACGACTACTCGAGAACGCACAATCCCACCAGAACAGCCCTGGAAAAAAATATCGCCTCTCTGGAAGAAGGAAATTATGGGCTTGCCTTCTCATCCGGCATGTCCGCTATTAGCGCAATTACCCAAATGCTAAGCGCAGGCGACCATATCATCTGCAGTGACGATGTCTACGGCGGGACGTTCCGGCTATTTGATAAAGTATTGAAGAAATTCAACCTTGAATTTGATTTTATAGATTTAACCAGTCTTCAATCGCTGGAACGACATATTAAAAACACCACAAAGCTGGTATGGCTGGAAAGCCCTTCAAACCCGCTCCTGAAGCTCATCGATATTGAATTAATCGCTTGTATCGCAAAAAAGCACAATATCCTGGTTGTTGTTGATAACACCTTTGCAACCCCTTTCTTCCAGAAGCCTTTGAAACTTGGCGCAGACATCGTCATGCACAGCACCACCAAATATCTCAACGGCCACAGTGACGTTATCGGCGGCGCCCTGGTAATGAACGATCAGGAATTATATACCAAACTCCAGTTTCTTCAAAATGCAGCAGGAGGTGTTCCGGGTCCTTTCGACTGCTTCCTGGTTCTTCGGGGAATCAAAACACTTGCCATCAGAATGGAACGGCACGCAGAAAATGCATTGAAGATAGCGCAATTTCTGGAAAGTCATCCAAAAGTAAGAAAGGTTATTTATCCGGGACTCAGCTCACATCCACAGCACGAGATTGCGAAGAAACAGATGGCCGGATTTGGAGGAATCATAACGTTCTTTATCAAAGGAGGGCTGGAGGCGGCACGGAGATTCCTTGAAAGAGTAAAAATATTCTCTTTGGCGGAAAGTCTCGGCGGCGTGGAATCGCTCATAGAACATCCGGCAATAATGACGCATGCCTCTCTCCCAAAGGAAGTCAGGGAGAAAATAGGAATATCCGACGAGCTTATCAGAGTTTCTGTAGGAATTGAACATGTGGATGATTTGATAAGTGACCTTAAACAGGCTTTAACTTGACGTTAAGGAATTTCCATGTAGGGGTTGAAGATTTTCAACCCCTACAAGTGGCTGCCAAAGACAGCCTAATTTAATCATGTAGGAATTTTTATTTATGCGGGTTATACGATGTAGGGCATAGAGAATCCCCCTTTGTTAAGGGGGACTTAAAAGGAATAATAACAGAAAGGAGGTCCTTATGCCGGTACAGAAATTAAAAGAATTTTTAGATAGCCACAATATTAAGTATGTTGTTATCAGTCACTCTCGTGCCTTCACGGCGCAGGAAACCGCAGCATCTGCCCATGTCCCTGTGAAAGAACTGGCCAAGACGGTCATGGTCAAAATGAATGGGAAAATGGCAATGACCGTCCTTCCGGCTTCCTGTAAGGTGGATTTTGACCTTTTGAAAAAGGACACTGGGGCTGCTACCATTGAAATTGCCAATGAAAAGGAATTCAAAGACCTGTTTCCCGATTGTGAAATTGGCGCCATGCCGCCGTTTGGCAATCTCTACGGAATGGATGTGTTTGTGGCAGAAAGTTTGACCGAAGACAAAGAGATTGCATTCAACGCAGGTTCTCACAGAGAACTGGTCAAAATGACATATAAAGATTTCGAGAAACTGGTAAAACCAAAAGTAATCACGTTTTCTGTCGATTCGTAAAGGAGGTGCAGCCATGATTCATCTGGAACTTACACAAGAGGAAAAAGAAATGCTGATTGACATCCTGGAAAACGACCTCTCTGATCTCCGCATGGAAATCACAGATACGGACAGTTTGGATTTCAGAGAAATGCTGAAAAAACAAAAAGAGGTTTTAAAGAAAGTGCTGGAAACGTTACGCCAGGCAAGAGAAAGGTAATAATTCACCGCTGGGAACAGGTATTCTATGTCATACAATATCAAGGACATCTTAGAAACAGCTATTTCAGAGGAAATAAAGGCAAGCCGATTTTACTCCAATCTGGCGCTCCAGATGGAAGATAAGGGCGCTCGTCTCAAATTTGAGGTCATGGCTGCCATTGAGATGAGACACTACGAATCCCTCGTCTTATATTATCAAGAAAAATTTAAGAAGCCGCCCTTAGTGCAGGAGGCAAAAGAAAGCAAGATCGTCCGGCCTGAAACACCGCCTAAAACAGCAACTTTTGGTGAGGCCATTAAGGTTATCATGGACACGGAACGAAGGGCATACGAATTCTATAAAAAGGCTCTAGAATTTTCGACTGATGAGAATGACCGGAAGATTTTCAAGGCACTTGCGGATATGGAACAAGCCCATTTTGAGCAGTTCAGGACAGAATACAACTACATGTCAGAATCCACCATCCGCTTCGCCAGCGAAGATATTCCGTGGATGATGGAGGTATACTGAGAATAAAAAATAAAGATATGAAACTTCCCAATTGTAACAGCGTTTACATCCCACCCTCAAAACTAAACGAGTATTTATTGTCAGAAACTCATATAATTGGTAAATCAAAAGCCCGAGTTTTTCGTGCTTGTGGGTTCAACGAAGATAATGTAAAATTATTTGAAAAAGGGTTGTTGAATATAGCTCGAAATGAAACTGTTTCTGAGGTCATATCATCACTTCATGGTAAAAAATATATCATTGAAGGCTTCTTAGAAACACCAAATAAAACTATGATAAAAGTGCGCACTATTTGGGTTATTGAGACAAAAGAAAGCAGTCCACGTTTTGTCACAGCATATCCAATTAAGTCAGCAAATACGGAGGTTTAAAATGATTCACGAATTAGATACGGTTGTCCTTTCTCGCAATATTAAAGAAAACGGCTTGAAAAAAGGCGATGTAGGCGCGGTAGTGCATTGCTACGAAAATGGTAAGGCATTCGAGGTTGAATTTGTAACTTCTGGCGGCGAAACAATCGCCCTGTTAACATTAACTCAAGAAGACATCCGTCCAATAAACCGCCGTGAAATCTTACATGTCCGTGAACTCGCATCGGTGTAATATTCAAAATGAACGTAATATACGATCCAGAAAATGATACCCTTAGCATTATATTCAGGAAGACGAAGGTTTCTGAAAGCGATGAGTTGCGGAAAGGTATAATCATAGATTATGGGCAGGATGGCAAGATCGTTTCTATGGAGATACTTGATGCCTCAGAACAGGTTTCAGAACCTCAAGGAATATTTTACGAATTAAAAGGTAAGAAAGAAGTTGTTGTTAAATAGGTCGGTTTAAGCAAAGCAAATCCCAGTAATCAAACCAAAAAGAAGTTGACTTCATCCCTCCAATGTCTATAATCCCTCTTATGCAACTGCTCATTATTGGAAATGAAGGTCTTATCCCCGAAAAATTCAGAAGTAGTTTTAAAAAACTGGCAGAAAAGTTACATGATTTGGTGAGTGTGCATATCTGCCAGTGTTTCTCAGGCGGTTATTCTGAATCGTCGCCCCTCCTTGTATATGCAACTTACAAAAATTCAAAAAACTATCAGGTCTTTAAAATAGGCGAGAATCAAATCATTAAGGAAGAAGTTCGCGGATGGAACGAATTCATAAAAAATGGCCCTTACGAACACTTGCATGTTACCCACCTGAAGGAGCACATCTCCGACTCGCCTCATAGCCTTATTGTCTATAACTATGCCGGCCGGATTGATAAAGAACCCATTACCTTTGAAACCCTTTACAAAAGTAATAAAAATTCAGAAAATCTCTTAAAATAAGTATTCGATGCTGTGCTAAAACTCTTTTCCGATATGGTCAGGAGAGAAAATGGAACTTATTTTTGAACATATATTCTGTCAATATCCAGATATAGAACATCATATTTATGCAGCTACTTAGATTTATTTCCTCACACATTATTTGAACGAGAAATAAAATAACATTTGATGCGCGATCCCTTTTATCAACAAATTATCGAACGTCTAAAAGGACGTGTTGATCCGGATCTATTTGAAGCGTGTGCTTCTGACATTTTGCGCACTGATTTCCCAACACTTGTTCCTATTCGAGGCGGCAGTGATGCGGGCATGGATGGTGCAGTTGCAGATGGTAAGGAACTGCCATTCCCTCTTATATGCACAACAAGTAAAGATGTAATAGGAAATTTGACTAAGAATCTTAAATCTTATTTGAATAATGGGAGAACTAGGAAAAAGGCTGTTTTTGCAACTACACAAGAATTGACACCAAAAAGACGAAGAAACCTTGAAGCTCGTGCACAAGAATTAGGTTTCGTTCTGATTCAGATTTACACACAAGTAGCTTTTGCAGACCGGCTGTATTATAACCAGCGATGGTGTCTCGAACTTCTTAATCTAACCGGAGAACCTTCTCCAATTTCTATTGTTCCACTAACCAAAAGGCCTTTACTTGGTGAGACATTGATCGGCCGAGAAGGAGATATGGTTTGGATTAAACAAACCAAGGGTGATCGTTTATTGGTTGGTCAACCAGGATCCGGCAAAACTTTCCTCCTTCATTTATATGCAAAGCAAAATGAAGGACTTTTTGTTATTAGAAAAGATTGTACGGCAATTGCCCCTGCTATAAGAACCCAGAATCCCAAAACACTTATCGTTGATGATGCCCATGTAGATTCTGACTTTCTGGTGAAACTTCGTCAACTTAGAGAACAAATAGGTGCATCATTTGAAATAATTGCAACTTGTTGGCCGAACGCGCAGAATAAAATAGCAGGAGCACTAAATCTCCCTATATCTCAAATTCATCAATTAGAATTATTAACACTTGATGAAGTTGTTGAAGTTGTGAAATCTGCTGGAATAAAAGGCCCATTGGAGCTTATTCGTGAAATTGTAAGTCAAGCACAAGGCAGACCTGGACTTGCTATCACTCTTACATATCTTTGCTTACAAGGAGATATTCAGAGGGTAGCTTTAGGTGATGCATTGAGTGAATCAATTCTCACTACATTTGAACCAATGGTTGGTGGTAAGAAAGCAAGTGCTGTTCTTGCTGCATTTGCAATCGGAGGTGACTCCGGAATGACAATGAAAGTTGTAGCAAATGCTCTTGAACAATCAGAAATGGAAATTCGATGTATTGTTACAGAACTTGCTTCAGGTGGCGTTATTTCTGAGATCGCCAGGAAAAATACTTTATCAGTAAATCCTGCCGCTTTACGATTTGCGCTAGTCAGGGATATATTCTTCAAAGGCCCACAATCATTAAGTCCGGAACAATTAATAGAGACTGCACCAGATTTAAATGGAGTTGCGATTACATTAATTGGAGCGAAGGCTCGTGGTGCACGTATACCATCTGATAAACTTCTTATGATACTTGAAAAGGCTCGATCTGAAGATGCATGGGTGGGATATACCTGGCTCGGTAAAGATGAGGCAAATACGGTTATTGAACTACACCCCGAACTGCTAATTAGAATAGCTCGTGCTGCACTCCACAAAACTCCAGAAAGAGTAATACCCTTACTTTTAAAAGGTGCAGTGGGTAATGAAAGGGCATTGCACTCATCACCAGATCATCCATTACGCTTAATTGGTGATTGGATTAAAGAAAGTTACCCAGGTTCAGGGGTTGTTATAGAACGCAAAGAGACTCTTCTTAAAGTAATTAAGGATGTTATTTCAAAAGGAATGGACGAGCGGGTATGCTTCAAGGCATTGCCTTTCGTTTTTTCTCTGAGATATGAAAACCATACTACCGATCCAGGCTTAGGTAGAACTGTAACCTACACACACGGTCCAATTACGCTGGATGAAATAAAAAGGATAGCGAGCTTTTGGCCAGAGGTTTTGTCGATAGTAAAAAAATTGAAAAATCCTGATTGGTCTCTTGTAATAGAAGTTATAAATGAAATTGCATTCCCAGGTCCTTTTATATCCGGAACGTCTCCCGATTTTCATAAGATTAGGAAAAATATTGTTACTCAAATGTTGCACGACTTGGTTTCTTTGCCAGGAGTTCGAATTGGTTTGTCACATAGAATAAAAGATATCTCACAGCAGTTAAAGATAAAACTTAAGATAAAGTTGGATAAGGATTTTGAAATTCTTTTTCCTTATCGGGAAAAGGGAGATTGGAAAATTGCCCAGGAGTGCCAGAGAAAGGCGGTGCTTAAACTTGCTGAAAAATGGGACAAGGTATCTCCTGATAAAATTGTTGGAAAAATTGCTTTATTTGAGGTTGAAGCAAAGTCTGTTGGAATAAGTTGTCCACGTTGGACTCCAATTTTATGCTGGGAAATTGCACAAAAAGTTAAATTAAGATTGCCTTGGATAAACGCAATGATTGACGCAGGATTAAGTGGTGATCTAATCGAACACTTTCTTCGTCAGGCAGCTTTAAAGAACGAAACGGGATGGAAAATGGTCATATCTGAATGTTTAAGTAATAAAGATTTAAAAGGGGTTGCAATTTCTATATTGCTGACAATTCAGTCACCACCCGCATATCTAATGAAAAAGGCCATTCAGAACCTTGAAGGATTTGCCGAAACGATAAAAACATTATGCTTTAGAAAAGAAATCCCAGAGGAAACGTTGGTTCAGCTATTACACCATCCTGATCCTTTGATAGCCGGTAATGCAGCAATCGGCGAATGGGAATCAGACCCCAAAGGAAAAGTGCAAGATAGGTTGAAAAATGATTGGGGAAAGGCATTACTCCATTTAAATTACGATGAATATTTTTTAGGTGAAATATTAAAACATAATTCTGAACTTGCATACAAATGGCTAAAAATCCATATCAAACAAAAAAATGTACCATATGAAATGTTAAAGATTTATCAATCAGCAATAAGTTCACTAAGTTTGGAAAACCGAAAAGAATTATTAATGATATTTCCTAAGGATTCTTGGCGAAGTGAAATTATTAACTTTCTGGTTGGAGATTCATTAGAACTTTACCGTGTTCTGCTCGAAGATAAAAATAAAAAAGGTTTTCATCTTTTGCCACTCAGTAAATACAAAGATTATTCATTTGAGCATGTAGTTTGGAAAGAAGAGGATTGGATTGCAAAAGCAAAATTTGCCCTTGAAGCTGGCTACACTCCAGAGGTCGTTGCCAGAACCGTTTTTCCCTTTGAATCGTCTTGGGGAAATGAATCGGATATGTGGAAACGCTCCATTGATCGTTATAATGGACTATGTTCTAATGATGACCCAAGAATACGGAAAGTTGGTGAAATTAATAAAACCGAAGCTATGAAGGTACTTGAGCGTGTTCTAGCGGAAGAAAGAAGGGAAGCAATTTATGGGTACACTTAGAGATTGGATACAACAGAAAAAAACCAGGAGACAATTATTATTCATGGAAGTTTGATTCCTTTGAAATGGTTAAATCCTTCTTTGATAAGATCGCTGCTGATATAATAGAGACCACCTATAAAACAAGTCTTATATTATGAGGGCAAGCCAAATTCTGTTGGCGAAGATGATAATCACTGGGATAATCTTTATAAAACGGTTGCTTTGGCCTATTTGCAGAATCGACGATAAACTATAATATGACAAACGGCAGAGAGGATTTTTCCTCACTGCCACATTTTTATAGACTGCGAAAATGTAGTTTAAACAAGCAAGACCCAACAATTTATCACGGATCATTCCTAATCATCAAATAGTGGTCAATGCCGGCCTCTTTAAACATATCTCCGACAACCTCAAATCCGTGCTTTTGGTAAAAGTCTTTCAGATATGACTGGGCATGCACCTTGAATTTCTTGAATCCGTGGTCCTTTGCAGCGGTTATCATAAAGTCGGTCAGCTTGTGGCCAAGCCCCTTTCCCCGGTATGATTTCCGTATTGCCACACGCTCCAGTTTTGCATACTCACCAACGGCGCGTATTCGGCCTGCGGCAAAGGGCTCTCCATCCATTTCCCCCAGGACATGCGTTGCCGAGAAGTCATGTTCATCGTGTTCTACTTTATAGGGAACACCCTGCTCTTCAATAAACACGATACCTCGCACAACAAAGGCTTTGATCAGGTCTTCCTGATTCGTCACGACTTTAAACATTTTATTTTTCCTCTGACTCACCGCAAAGGCGCAAAGGGACGCAAAGAGTAAATGTGAGAGGTGTGAAGCTGGAAGGAAAAACTACACTTTGTTTTCTCATCTTTGCAACTTCACAATTTCTTCATTACATTCTTTTTTAGCAAGTTTTTAGAGATAGTGTCAAGTGACATGTAGAATTACATCCGTCACTCGCCACATGTCACTTGTCACTCAATACTTGGCACATATCTTATTTTTGGCTGCGGATGTATTCCGTTAGTTTATTGACGTATTTCGCCAGACAAATCAATAACTAGCCAGTTTTCGTGGTCGGGTTCTAACCGCTGTCCTGCAGAAGGAATCAATTTCCAAAAACTACTGCGCCTCTTTTTCGCAGGATTCTCACGGGTTACCAGATACCTTTTTTTCTCTGACATGATGTCATTAAAGGTCTGGAACATGTGAATACGGCCAAAGACAATATTCAGGCTATGATCAGCAACGAATAAGATACAGTAATTCTTTTTGTCGGATAAAATCATACGATAGGAATACGACGTGACGGAAATTACCTGAGCTGGCATTGCAACTGAGAATGCCTGCACAATCAGGGGAACCAATTTCTTTATCTCCTCGTCCTGAAAGACCCGCAAGGTCTCTTCCCTTTTAAATAACCCTTTTTCTTTATAATAAATATCTGATAATATTTTTGTGACAAAATCTCCCGTTAGTTTATAAGGATGGTTGAACTGGATATGGTGACCATCCCTTTTCACGGGCAGTTCCTCGTGTTTTACGGTAATCAGACCATCCTTATAGACATCCGCACGGACATCCCCTGATTTCCAAAGGAATATCATACAGGTAATACCTGCACATAAAATCGCTCGTTTCAATTTTTGATTCTTCATATAATTTATGACCCTTCAACAACATGCTTGCCACAGAGGCCACAGAGATCGCAGCGTGGCGAAAACACAACCAAAAAATAGCACACAGATTACGCAGATTAAATAGATTTACACAGATTTTAATCTATTATAAGACCAACAAAATGATTTAAAAAAAAACAAATAGCTTAAAAAACTTTGCTAAAAAAGCACGGTTTTATAAATTTGTAATACAGCAGGTTTTTCCTCTGCGGCTTCTGTGTGCTCTGTGGCTATATTGTGGTTAATCTTCTAAATGCGGAGCTGACCGTCGCATGCGTTTTGCCTCGCCTTTGCGATGCTTGGTTTCCAGCCTGCGTCTCTTTGATGCAAAGGTAGGTTTTGTTTTACGGCGGGGCTTGGGCTTCTCGGCTGCCTTACGGATTAGCTCGGTCAGACGGTTGATTGCATCCTGCCGATTACCTTCCTGTGTACGGAAACGCCTTGCTTCGATAATCAATACGCCTTCTTCGGTAATCCGCCTGCCAGCCAGGTGAATCAACCGCTTGCGAACATCGTCAGGCAGTGACGGCGAGTTAACCACATCAAAACGGAGCTGCACAGCGGTGGCAACCTTGTTGACATTCTGTCCGCCGGGTCCCGGGGAACGGATGAATTTCAGTTGAATTTCGCCCTCGTCAATTGCGATGGTGTGCGTGATTTGAATCATACCACTGCCTTTTTGTGCTTACTAAAAATTGCTTTAGCGTCAACCAAAAAAGTGCCAAATGACGTGTGGCGAGTGACGGGTATAAACCGCTTGTCACTTGACACTCGACACTTGTCACTATCTCTATGTGCTTGCTAAAACTTGTCCTCACGAAAATAGGGAAAACCTTTTACAAGGTAAACCCTTATAAAAAGAGCATGAAAATATGCCACCCTCCCTTTGTCCCTCCCATCGTTCGACTGAGCTCATGACGAAGTCAAGGGAGGGAAAGCTTCCTCGCCCCTTGTGGGAGAGGATTAAGGTAAGAGGATTTTCGTGTCAAATATTACAAAAAATATGCGGTGATGGCGATGATGAAGTAAAACGACAACAGCAAAAACCCTTCCCACCAGTTACTCTTATTATCGTGGACGACCAGCCACACGCCGCCAATGGACATACCCAAAGTGATTAATTCGATCTTGTTAAAAATCAGGTTGAAATTCTGGCCAAACAGACCCGCGATAAGGACGCAAATGGGAGAAACAAAGAGGGCGATCTGTGTACTGCTCTCTGCAGCAATGGCAAGGCTCAGATTGATCTTGTTCTTCACGGCGCTGGTGATAGCTACGGAATGTTCGGCTACGTTGCCGACTAAAGGCAAGATGATTAAGCCCACAAATGCGGGTGGAATGTGTGTGGCTGCGACGAGGGGTTCGATCTGGTGCACCAATATCTCGGAGATATAAACAAGCCCTCCCGTTGCCGCAACAAGGACAAAAAGGCTCTTTGCCATACTCCATTTGGGCGCAGTGGCCTCAATGGCTTCATGGATAACCTGAGATGCCTCCTTTTTCTCGCGATTCACCATGGCATAAAACATTCCCACAAAATAGACCACGAGTAACACTATGGCAATGCTGCTGCTGTATTTGTTCAGGGCAAGCAGGGTCTCCTCTCTGGCAAAGATGGAGGGTACCCCGAAGCACATGGCAGCCAGAGAAAGGTGGATGACGGTGGGGCCGGTAATATTAGGGCTCAGTTTCAACTCCCCAAATTTTACACCGCCGACAAAAAGACTTAATCCCAGGATGAGCAGGATATTACCTATAACCGAGCCAATCAATGAGTATTTTACAATATCTATCAGACCGCTCCTGATGGCAATGATTGCGATGACCAATTCCGCTGCATTACCGAAGGTGGCATTGATAATACCCGAAAAGTGATCGCCTGTCTTCTCAGAAATTACCTCCGTAGCCTCACCTAAAAAGTGCGCCAGTGGCACCAGAACCGCCGAAGCCAGGATAAAGGTGATAACTGCAGGAAAGTGGTAATTATGGGCAACTGCAGTGACGGGTATAAGCAGGAGCAGATAATGCCAGAAGCTAAATTTTGGAAACAATAGCAATGTCCTTATCTAAACGAATGGAATAAAAAAAGGTTGAGATCGGGAAGCGCGCCTCTAACCTCAACCTTTCCTTCAATATTTTTATTCTTTTTAATTTTGGTCGGGGCGAGAGGATTTGAACCTCCGACCTCGACGTCCCGAACGTCGCGCTCTAGCCAAGCTGAGCCACGCCCCGCACCATTTTTATAATAATATTTCACCACAAAGACACGAAGAACGCAAAGAAAAATCCAGGCAAAAAGAGAGAATTACCTATAGTGTAAAGGGACTGACGATACCTTTGTTTTTGTCCATTTATCTGTGTAATCTGCGAAAATCTGTGTCCTAATCCTATCTCACCTCAAACATTGCCTTTTCCACACCAATATTTCCTTCACTATCAAATGCATTCACAATGAGGGTGTAATCGCCCGGCGTGAGGTGTTTGGTGGTTATTTGAAAGGATTCCTCCTGACTGTCGAAGACCCCGTCTACCGGATATGCAGATATCCATTCATGACCGTCGATCGTGTACTGAACCCTTATAATATTGCTGTATTCGTCCTTTATTGCCCCTGAAATGACATACCTGCCATCCGCTCCCATCGCAGTATTCAGAGACTTTATCATCGGTCTTGAATTGTCAATTACTATGGGTTGTATCGTGTTTTCAGCGCTGAGAGCAGTCTCCGGTGGATTATCCGGCTCGTCACCGGCAACCAGTTTAACCTGATATTTCCCATCAGGCAGACGCAGGGTATCCCATGCATAAGAACCTTTTTTTTGCGTGTTCTTATCAATAACCTTCCATGCCTTTTCGTCTTCACCCTTAAAATATATTATCAATTGAAGGGCGTCATTGTTTGGGTCTTCCACATCCCACTGGATATTTTTTTGCGCTATCTGGTGGTGCGGTTTCTGGATCGCAGGCGTTTGAGATTTTGTTTCCGGCTTGCCGTCTGTCTTTGCCTCCGGTGGTTTTTGTGATGCGGAAGAAGATTCTTTTTCTATGGTAAAATTAACTATTTTAGGAGGCTGGTTTTTTGGCAAATACGATAACGATACCATGTTTATTGCAGGCGTCGTATCGGTATTCATTGTTTGTAAGGCAGCTTTATATTGTATAAAACGCGCAGGGGCGCTTATTATTCTTTCTCCAGACGACAGGTACGGAGTTGACCAACTATCCCAGGTAAGATCGGGTTTCTCACAGTTTCCTGAACGCGTAGCCAATGTTACGTTCGTGCCTTCTGGTTGTGTAACTTGCCAATAAATACATCCCCAATCCGAGATGGTTGTTGTATCAAGCACGTTAGAAATAAAGGCGCCCTCTGTTACAAAAGACGGCCATATCTTATAAACCTTTCCCATATTGCCGGTACCCACGTATAATTCATTATTGGTATTTAAACAGCAAAGCACCTGTACTTCTTCAACATCTACCATACTGCTTGAAGTCTCATCTTTGCAAACTTTATATACACCCGGTCTATTCCCGGTAACCACATAAAGGTTATCCTGTGTATCCAGGGAAACGCCGAGGATAAGCGCCTGGCCGGTTTCGAATATCTTTCGTACAAGTCCTTCTTTTGTAATTTTATAAACATAATTTGGCGCCATGGGAATGCCTGTAGTTTTCGGCGGCGCCTCGGTTTCCCTTGATGGTGGTCTTTGCTGCGCCATACTCGCAGGTTGTGCCATTGGTAATTCTTCAGGGAGGTTCAAATCCCAGGCCCTTTCTTCTTTAGAAAAAGGCGTAACAACTCCGGACTGGACGACGACCTGGGCAGCTGGAGCCGCAGGCACAAAGACTTGTGCGCCCGACGCCGTCCCCGCATAAATATTGCCTGACGAATCCATTACAAGACTATGAATTTCACCTTCGCTCGCATCGTACAGTACCTGTGCCTCTCCAGCGGGAGTAATCTTATAAACCAAACCGTTTGGTTCCGTTCCGGCATAAACATTGTTATATTGATCAAGCAGAATATCCAACAGGTTTGTTTCCGGTGAATCAAAAAATATGGACGGGATGCCGTCAGGCGATATTTTGAACAGTATGCCCTCATTTCCCGTTGCGGCGAAGAGATTCGAATCATTGTCTACTGCCATATCCCATACATAAGCAGCGGGCAAGCTGCAAAACACCGATGCCTCGCCCCTGTTGTTTATTTTGTAAATAATGCCTCTCGGTGAGGTGCCTGCATAGAGATTGCCGTGTTTATCACAGACAATGCTCTGGATGTATAATTCGGGTGACTTGAAGAGTTCTACGGCCTCAGAACCATTTTTTATGCAATAAACAGTCCCGGGGTCACCCGACCCAACAAATACCTGATTCTGTAAGTCCGAAGCCATCGACCAGACGAAGGCGCTTTTGATGCCCGTAACGGCCTCTGTTTTGGGCGAAAGCCGTATTTCACCGGTACTGTGGATCGATACGTTTTGATTAATGCCTTTGTCAAACTCAGATTTTGTCGATTGAGTCCAGATATTTGTGGTCGTACCATCGGCACGTGAAACCAGCAACAGGAGGAAAAACAACGTACAAATTTTTACCATAAGTAAACCTTTCATGCGTGTTCCTTATTGTTTATTTAACCGATACCGGGATGCTTTGATTTCCGCTCACCACATATGCGGTTGGGATACGTGATATTACTTCGTCAAAGAGAGGTCCGATTCCACTTTGATTGGAAAAACTCATAATGGAAAGCATCGAGGTTGGAAGCGACGGGAATCCTTCTCCTTTATAGGTAACTCCTTTTTTTGGTAAGAGAACACGTACCATGAGATTATTGTTTCGTTCCATGTTTTCTACGTAATGCAAAAGCTGTTCAAAATTCGTTGGCAGGAACTTTCCGGCAGACCTGCCCATGTTTAATGCCTGTCCGTACGTGGCGTCGCAGGCAGTAACATTCAGCGTACTTCCGGGAAGCGTATCTTCCGGTATTTGCATCAATACCGTTTGATAAAAACTCTCCCCCGTAAACGGTTTGATACGCACGTCTACCTGTAACGTGTCGCCGGGCTTAACTTGTTTTTTATCTACTTTAATGGCTTCAATATATGCCGTTTTGCGTGTGTCTAATACCTTAATTTTAAGTTCAATCCGATTCACCCGTACTTTTTGAAACTGGTTGTTAAGGATCATGGAAAATGGCTGGACTATATGGTTGAGGGGAAACCACGATGGATCGAGTTCATAAAAAACGTTTTCAACCACAACGGGTTTTTCGTAACCATCGATTTGCGCTGAAAGTTTTATGTTTACCGATTTTTCCCCTAATCTCCTTTCCGTCGACAGCACAGCGCTTTGGGCAGCCATCAGAACCAGGCTTGGCGTCAGCAGTTTATTATCAATGATCTCAAAATCGTAGACAAGGTTCTGTGAACCTTCCACTTCGATACGACAGGGCACCATGCGGGATGATTCACCAAAAGTACCGGCAATCCCTGACCTTCT
>Ga0209317_1001701_pt1 | contig 18177 bp, 14 predicted proteins | sample RifGroB2_FD_183994 | JGI IMG/M metagenome (GOLD analysis project Ga0209317, IMG submission 183994) | Soil microbial communities from Rifle, Colorado, USA - Groundwater B2 (SPAdes) (version 2) | ecosystem: Environmental > Terrestrial > Soil > Unclassified | place: Rifle, Colorado | collected... | reverse complement strand
TGCCGTGCGGCTCGGAGAAGGCGGTGAGATCGTCGAGGCGTTTTCTCAGTTGGGCGGAAAGGGCGAGGAACTCGCCGTCGCCCAGCGGGATGAAGCGGCCGGAGGCGTCTTTCGCCAGATCGATCAGTTGCTGCAGCCCGAGTGTCAGTCCCTCGTTGAGCTTGATCTCTCCCTCAAGCTCGAACCAGTCCTTGGACTGCCTGATGGAGAGCCTGCAATGACCTGAGCCGGCTTCCTGCCGTACCTTGAACTTGGCCCCCTCGGGCCAGGCGACGCGGATGGAATCGCCAAGCGACTGGAGTTGCAAAAGAAGCTCAAGGGCGGCGTCGGTGGCGGGGACCAGCCACTCTCCATCGTTCTCCTCGCTCTCGCTTAAAAGAGGCAGCGCCGAGACCGCGTCGCTGGTGCGTCGAACTTCCAGCCGCAGGTCCCTTCTCGCCTGTACTCTTTTCCCCTCGATCTCCGCCATGACCGTCTCGCCACCTGCGCCGGGGCGAAAATAAGGGCCGGCATCCGAGAAGGGACGTATCAGCAGCTCCAGCTTCAGGCCGGCATTGTAGGGGAGCAGGTGGAAACAGGGGGTGGCATCGCCGGAAAGGAGCTCAGCAGATTCGCTGCCGATGTCGGAGTGGACGGTGAGGATCGAGGAGAGCGAGTTGACCGCGGCCAACGCCTGCTCCTTGGCCTGGGCCGGCAGCTTGAGTCCTGTGCCGATGATCGCCGCGATTTTCTTGTAGTCGTCCTTCGCCTCGAAGATCTTCAGGCGGGTCGGGCTTTCCTTCAGGATGTAGATCTTCTGGTCCTGCTCGAAGGGGGGATAGATCTGCATCTTGAGGGTCTCACCCTCGGTGGAGAGCTGGATCTCGGCTTCTCCCTGCACCAGCTCTAGTCGAACCGAGGCCGCGGGATCGAGATAGACGTGCGGATGCCCGATCATGAGCGGGAGGGCCATGTTCTGGTCGAGCCGGTACACGTCCCGGCCGTAGTAGCCGTAGCCGCGCTCGCGCTCCGGTTTGATGCAGCCGCAGATGAGCCGGTCCTGCTCGCTCAGGAAATCCATGCTCGCCGTCTCCTCGGCGAGCCTCTTCAGAGCGGCGTTCCTGCCGGAGGTCCATTTGCCTGTGGCGGTCTGCTTCTGCTCGCGGGGCTGGATCTCGAAGTAGCCGCCCAGTTCCTCGAAATGCCAGATGAGCCGGGCCTGCGCCGCCGCCTTTCGTGGCGCCTGCTCCTCGCTGCTGTTCAGCCTGATGAGCGCCTTCAGGGCGTTCTCCCAGAACTCTATCTTCTCCACGGCGCGGCAAAGCGGGACCAGTCCCAATGACTGATAGCGCTTTTCCAGGACCTGGCTGTTTAAGACGGAAACGCCGCAGGCGAGGGCGGCTTGCTCAATTTCGTCGGCAAGCCAGAGATGGCCGCAATGGCGGGTCTTTTTCGCCAGGTCCGGCAAATGTTTTGCTGCTTGCTGCGTCTGGCTGGAATCGCACCACCGCAGTGCCATGGTGAGGAAAAGCACGTTGAGGGGGGAACCGGAGAACCTGGAGGAGGTAAACTCCAGTCGCTCGGCGCTGCCGCGCTCCCCGTTGCGTTCCGCCGCCACAAGCTGCAGGATGAAGTAGATTTCCTGGTTGGGCCACTCCTTTTTCCCGATGACGAAGGCGCACTGCTCGATGGCCTGAAGCAGATGCTTCGGGTCGCCGGAGCCGATCAGCGCCAGGATGAAGAACGGGCCGGTGACGTTGTCGAAAAAGGTCTTTCGTTTTCCGGTCTCCTTCTTGAGCCGGGCGAGAGCCGTCTCGAAATGCTCTATCGCTTCCCGGCATGAGCCGCGCAAAAGGGCGCCCCAGCCGAGAACCGCGACCTGGGTGGAGCTGACCGCTTCACCTGCCGCCTGCTCCGCCTCGGCGAGTCTGCCGCGCAGCATCAGCTCTATGCAGAAGATGTCGGCCAGATCCTGCGCCAGGGCGCGCTTTTCCGCCAGATCGCTGAGCACCTGGAAGGGGGCTTCGGCGGGAAGGAGGTTGGCGCCGGCGTGGACCAGGATTTCCTTGAGTGCCGCCGCTTGCAACTTCCCGGGGAGCGAGCGGAACCAGAGTTCGTCGAACGGCTGGTTGCAGATGGTGACGAAGGGGTGGCAGCGCAGGGCGTCGTAGGGGAACTGTCTCTTGAAGCGCCCTTCCATTTCGAAGGCGAGTTTCTCATTGCCGCAGTAGAACCCGATGCGCACGTCGCGCAGGGCGTGCAGTTGCGAGCGGTAATAGCTGCTCCCCCAGTCGGTCACCATCGGGATCTCGGCCTGTACCGTCCGTGCCATCCCCAGGAAGGCGCCGTCGTCGATGGCGCTGAGCGTCGCGGCATGCATGAGCTGCGTGTTGCAGCGTATCCCGTCCTTGGTGAGCAGGACCAGCTTTTGCTGACTGAGCTTTTCCAGGGCCTCGGCGAGCAGCAGGCCGGTGTAGGGGCGGCCTGCCGGGCCGCGGTCGCCGTTTCGCTTGGCGATGTTGAGCAGGACGTTTTTGGAAAGGGGCGCGTAGATGATCGAGAGGAGCTGGATCAGCCTTCTTTGGTCCGGGGTGCAGGCGGCGAAGGAGTTTAGCAGCTTTTGGGTCAGCTTTATCGGGGACGACACGGGTTCTCCTTGATCATGATGCACGATGCATGTGAAGCGTAAACCGGGACGCTGGAGCGTCCCGGGATTGCGTTCCCACGCAGGAGCGTGGGAACGATAGGTTCTTGTCGTCGTTCAGTCCCTGTAGCGGCGCACGATGTCGGCGTAGGCGTCGATGCGGCGGTCGCGCAGGAAGGGCCAGATGCGGCGCACGTCCTCGCTGCGGCCCAGGTCAAGCTCGACTACCAGCAACTCCTCGTTTTCCGCGCCTCGCGCCAGCAGCTCTCCCTGGGGGCCTGCTGCGAAGCTGGAGCCCCAAAACCGGATGCCGGCGCCGGCGCCGGTTGGATCGGGCTCGAAGCCGACGCGGTTCGCGCTCAATACCGGTATCCCGTTGGCGACGGCGTGGGAGCGCTGCACCGTGACCCAGGCGTCGAGCTGCCTTTGCCGCTCGTCCTCTTCGTCCCTCGGGTCCCAGCCGATGGCGGTTGGGTAGATGAGCAGGTCCGCTCCGGCCAGCGCCATGAGTCTTGCCGCCTCGGGATACCACTGATCCCAGCAGACCAGTACGCCCAGCCGCCCCACGGAGGTCTGGATCGGCTCGAAGCCGAGGTCGCCGGGGGTGAAGTAGAACTTCTCGTAGAAGGCGGGGTCATCCGGGATGTGCATCTTGCGGTACTTCCCGGCGATGCTTCCGTCGCTCTCCATTACTACCGCGGTGTTGTGGTACAGCCCCGGCGCGCGCCTCTCGAAGAGGGAGGTGACGATGACTACGCCCAGTTCGAGCGCGAGCGCCCCGAACAGTTCGGTGGAGGGGCCGGGGATGGTTTCGGCCAGGTCGAAACAGGCGGTATCCTCGGTCTGGCAGAAGTAGCTGCCGGTGTGCAGCTCCTGCAGCACCACGAGCTTGGCCCCTTGGGCGGCGGCGCTCCGTATCGAGGCGACGCTTGCCGCTATGTTCCGGTCGCGGTCGGGACGCAGACCCTGCTGTACCAGGGCAACCTTGAGCTTTTGCATTGTTTTTTCCCCTCTATGGCTTGAGCGTACCCTTGGGAAGCTGCATGGTGACGCAGTGTAGCGAGCCGTGCTGCAGGATGAGCGGCAGGCAGTTCAACCCGATGATCTCCCGTCCTGGGAAGGCCAGGGCAACGGCGTCGAGCGCGGCCGCGTCGTTTTCGTCCTCATAGGTCGGCACCAGCACCGCGTCGTTGATCACCAGGAAGTTGGCGTAGGTCGCGGGAAGCCTGGTTCCTTCCTCGTCGATCCTTACGGCCGGCCAGGGGAGGGGGATGGTCCGGTAGGGGCGGCCGTCGCGGGTGCGAAAGGCTAAGATCTCCTCTTCCATCGCCTTGAGCGCCGGGTAATGCTCGTCGTCCGGGTCGTCGCAGCTTACGTAGGCTATGGCGTCGTCTGGGCAAAGGCGCGCCAGCGTGTCGATGTGCGAATCGGTGTCGTCGCCTGCCAGGTACCCGTTGGCCAGCCAGAGAAAGCGGTCGCTTCCGAAGAGGCCGTGCAGCTCCTCTTCGAGCTCCTCGCGCATCAGGTGCGGGTTCCGGTTGTCGTTCAAAAGGCATTCCTCGGTGGTAAGGATGGTGCCGCGGCCGTCGCTCTCGATGCTTCCGCCTTCGAGTATCAGGCCGACCGTCTCCAGCGGCGCTCCCCAGACGCCCAGTGCCTGCAGCCTCCGGTTGATCCGGTTGTCGAGGTCCGAGGCGAATTTGAGCCCCCAGCCGTTGAAGCCGAAGTTCAGCAGTCTCGCGGCTCGGTCCTCCAGCACCGCTATCGGTCCGAAGTCCCTGGCCCAGGTGTCGTTGGTGTCCACTTGGTGGATGCGCACCCGTTCCAGGTCGGCGCCGGATTCACGCAGCTTCTCGCGGACCGCCTCCGGGTCGGCGGCGGCTATGACGGCCGTCTCGAACCGGCTTATCTGGGTTACGATCTCCGCGAAGACCGGCTCTACCGCGTCGAGGTAAGGGCGCCAGTCGCTCTCCTCGTGCGGCCAGGCGAGGAGCACCCCGTCCTGCGGCTCCCACTCTGCGGGCAATCGTCTGCTGTTGTTCACTGGAATCTCCTGCGCGCGCACGCTGCTAATTAAAGGGCCGGAAGAAGTTTATCGTTCCCATGCTCCAGCGTGGGAACGACCTGGCCACAGCCGGCAAGTAATCCGGAAAAAATTAGCATACCGCGTCAAGGCAATGCAAGCTAAAAGGTCCCGGAGCTGTCCCGGAGCGGGAGGCTTGCATTTGCTTGAAACTGTTGATTCTCTCGGCCGATGCTGTATATTATGGCTCTCATTGGGATGGACGATTTTCAGCAGCGAGGAGCGGATGCATGGCATATCCCGAGACGATCAACTTGCCGTTCAACGGCGAGATCATCAGGTCCCGGTTCACCCAGATAAAGTCGGCGGCGCTAGCCGGTGCTATTGCGGGATACTGGGCTTTTTTGCAGGGGGAATCACTGCTTCTGTGCGGGAACGGCTTGTACCGCGGGGATCTTCCCGACCTGCTCGCGATTGACGGCGCGCCGCTGCTCTTTGGCGAGTGGGATGGCGAACCGGTGCGGCTTTGCACCGTACCCGCGGAGCTGTCGCTGCCGGATACCATGCATGCCGTGCACTGGACTGAGCTGCCGGATGAGCTGGCGACCCTTTACGGCCTGGCCCGGCAGATCCTGTACTGGGAGAAGATGAGCCGGCACTGCTCGCGATGCGGCAATAACCAGATGCAGCGGCTCTCCCACACCTGGGGCAAGCGCTGCGCCGGTTGCGGACATGAGCATTACCCCCATATCCACCCCTGCGTTATCGTGCTGATCAGGAGGGGGGAGGAATTCCTGCTGGCGCGAAAACCCGAATGGGCACCGGGGCGCTACAGCCTGGTGGCGGGGTTCGTCGACTTCGGGGAGTCGCTGGAGGAGTGCGTGACGAGGGAGGTGCTGGAAGAGACGGGGCTGAAGGTGACCGATATCCGTTATGCAGGGAGTCAGAATTGGCCCTTCCCGAGCCAGTTGATGGCCGGTTTCGTCGCGCAGTACGTCTCCGGCGAGATAGCTCTGGACGGAGAAGAGCTGGAAGACGCCCGCTGGTTTTCCCGGGAGCGCATGCCGCCGGCCCTACCGCCGCCGCGCAGCATCGCCCGCTGGATTATTGACCGTTTCGCCCTCGGCTGCACCGGCACGGCCGAGCCTGGTGCGCCGCCGGAAGTCGTCGTTTCCGCTTAAGGGGTGCAAAAAAAATTAAAGTTCACCGGCCCGGGTCCGATAGGTATCTATGAACACCCAGGAAAATAAATCCAGGATCTCCTTTTTGGAGGACGGTTAGCGCCGTCCTCCCTTTTTTTGCCCGCCCCGCACCTTCTTCTGTTTACCTCTTCCGTACCTGCCATCATAATTCCGGCATGTTTTTCCATATGCACCGCCTGCCGGAAAACACCGTCTTCCCTGACGCATGGTGCTGTTGTATTGAGGGGCGCTTTCTGGTAACGTAAGCGGTTCGATATTCACAGCCATGGCGGGAGAACTCAAGTCAGTGGAAAAAACCGGTAACGCCCTGCTGCGGCATCTTTTACAGATGCCCGCTGCGGTCATATACGCACTGGCGGACAAGGTGCATCTCTTCAACGGCTTCGAGCTGTGCAAGAGAAATCCCGTATCCAGGATCAACTGGAGCGACGACGGGACCGTCTTGAACTTGGAGATCTCCGATGGGGGGGACTACCGGGTCTCCTTGACGCTTGCCCAGGGGGAGCTCTCCAGTACCTGCAACTGCGGGACCTGGAGCCCACGGGGACGCTGCCCTCACCTGGTTGCCTCTCTTGCCACTCTCAAGAAGGCTATCGCCCCGGCCTCCTTCCCCATGCTGCAACTCCCTCAACAATACCTGGAGACGCTTCGAGGCAAACTGCTGAGAACCCCTTCGAAATACGCCGCCGGAAACGGATCCGCCGTCCCCTCGGAGACACTCTACTCCCTTGTGATCAACCGGCAGGAGGAAAAGGTCCGCATGCGTCTCATGCAGGACCAGACCCCTGTGACGCTGTTCGATCCTGCGCTCCCCTCCTCGATACGTGAATTCCTGAGGCTTATGTACTCTTCCGCCTTGCGCGGCAGGTGCATCGAGGAATTCCTGGCCAGGTTTCGCGGCAGGTTTCCGGTACTGTACGCCTCGCCCGATGCCCTGGTGCCGCTTCGTTTCGATCCCTCCACCGATCGGACGGTCTTGTTGCAGCTCGATTTTTGCCGGGGAGAACTCCGAGTCAGGAGGACCCTGGAGGACGGGCTGGCGTTGCATCAGGATTCCTTCGTCTTTCAGGGTTATTATTTCGACCTCGGGCGCTCGACCATTCAAAGGGCGGACGACGCGGGGATCGAGCTCTACGGCTCCTTGCTGGCCCGCGTGGAGCGGACAAGCGACTCGGAACTGGCGCAGGAGACGGAGAGTTTCGCTTTCGCCGCCCGTGCCTTCAACCAGATGCAATTCACCCTGGGGGCAAACGAGCTGCCGCGGTTCTTGAAGCGTGCCGCCTTTTCCGTCGAGGGCGCCAAGGTGCAACCGAGGACGGTTCAGCCGCATTATCGCCTGAACATTCGGGAACTGGGAGACACGGTGCACCTGGTCGCCGAGGGGGTGGTCGAAGGGGTCGCCTTCACGCTTTCGCCCGCCGTCTTCCGGTTTTTCACCCCCGAGGGGCGCGCTCAGTTGCCGCAACCGCTCAAGGCGAAGAAGCGGGTAGCCGCCGTCATCAAGGCCTGCTTCGCCACTCTTGCCGGCAGAACCAGAACCGAACGGGACAAGATCGCGCGCCTGGCCCTGAACACCCCCGACTTTTTCAAGCGGGGGGTGAGGTCGGAGGCGCGCGGCATCATCACGGCCTTTTGGCAGGCGGCAATCGAGCCGGCCACCATGTTGCAGCTCTCCGAAGCAGGCGAGTGGCTCGCCATCGACATCGAGGGGGAGCGGCAAGGGAGTCTTTTGGAGGTGGCCTGCGAGCTTTTCGGCTGCGATATCTTCTGGCAGGCGGAGGCGCCGGGAGAGATGGCGCTGGATCGCATGGTGCTGATGAAAGACCTTACCCGGTTGCGCAGCGCTCTGGCCGAGCGGGGGTTCTCCCTGGCCATCGGCGGCGAGGAGCTGGAAACGGTCTCCTGGTCTTTCACCCTGGACGCCACCCGCTCGACGATCGACTGGTTCGAACTGCGCCCCGAGATCCGCTGCGATGGGGAGCTGATCGACGAGGGTGAACTGCTCCAGGCCCTGCAGGGTGGAGGCCTGTTCAGAAGGGGAGGGGGCCTGGTGATCCTGGACGCGCTTAGCTCCAGCACACTTTCCCTGTTCGCGCCCGGCACCAGGCGCGAGGTGGTGCGGGTACCACGCCTGCAGATCCTCGACTGGATCGCGCTCCGCAGAAACGGCGTGCGCGTGCTCCTCTCGCCTGAAGACGAGCGGATCTTCGACAGCCTGACCAACTTCGAGAGCATTCCGAGGCGCTCTTCCCCAACCGGGCTCAAGGCGACACTGCGCAATTATCAATTGGAAGGGTACAGTTGGCTCGCCTTTCTCTACGAGCACCGTTTTGGCGCCTGCCTAGCCGACGACATGGGGCTTGGCAAGACCATCCAGGCGATAGCGCTTTTGGCGGGGCTCAGTGAGGGGGGAATCGCCTCCGAGCTTCCCGCCGGCGTGCCGCATCTTGTGGTGGTGCCGCCTACCCTGATTTTCAACTGGGAGAGCGAGCTGGCGCGCTTCTATCCGCAGCTCAAGGTGGGGGTTTACCGCGGTCAGGGGCGCCGCGCCGATTTTTCCGGACTCGACCTCGTGCTGACCAGCTACGGCGTGATCCAGCGCGACATTGAGGTGCTGGGCGCCATCACCTTCAACGTGATCGTCTTTGACGAGGCGCAGTCGGTGAAGAACATCCACGCCGAGACCACCGGTTCGGTCAGAAGGCTCAAGGGGAGGTTCAAACTCACCCTGACCGGTACCCCGGTGGAAAACCATCTGGGAGAGTATTTCTCCATCATGGACCTGGCGCTCCCCGGGCTCCTGGGCCCTTACGAGCAGTTCCGCAAGCAGATGGGGCGGGAGGGGACCGGTTTCATCGAGACGCTGATCCGGCGCACTCACCCTTTCATACTGAGAAGGACCAAGGATATGATCGCGGCTGAGTTGCCGCCCAAGGTGGAGACGGACATTTACCTGGAGATGAGCCCCAGGCAAAAGGCGCTCTACGCGAGGACCGTGGCCCAGGTGAAGGCTACGGTGGCTCAGGCCTACAGCTCGAACGCGCCGGGGCAGGCGCGCATCATAGCGCTTACCGCCATCCTCAAGCTGCGCCAGATCTGCCTTTCCTCAAGGCTTGTGCTTCCTGATGCGCCGGATCGTTCCCCCAAGATCGAGTTCCTGGTCGATCAACTACAGGAGTTGTTCTCTGAAGGGCACAGCGTCCTGGTATTCTCCCAGTTCACCTCCTTTCTCGATATCGTGCAGGAGGGGCTCACGCAGCATGGCATCCCGTTCTCAAGGCTGGACGGCTCCACGGCGGTCGGGCGCAGGAAGGATCTGGTGGAGAGTTTCCAGAACTCGGTCGAGCCGGGGGTGTTCCTTTTGAGCCTGAAGGCCGGGGGGAGGGGGCTGAACCTTACCCGCGCCTCCTACGTGTTCCATCTCGATCCCTGGTGGAACCCGGCGGTCGAGAACCAGGCCTCGGACCGGGCACATCGGATCGGCCAGCAGAGGCAGGTGACCATCACCAGGATCTTGATGCGCCACAGTATCGAGGAAAAGATGATGGAACTCAAGAAGCGCAAGCTGAAGTTGTATCGGGCGCTTCTGGAGAATGCGGAGCACGAAGGTTCGGCTTCGATCGGCCGGGAGGATTTTGAATATCTGCTAGGTTGAAGCAATTGACGATTGACGATTGACGATGAAAAGCTTGCCAATTCAGGCTTTCGGCTGGGTGAAGTACCTGCAAAAGGAGAGGGTGTTCTTCCCTTCCTTGGTGCTGTAGCTTACCTCGTCCATGATGGTTTCTATGATGAACAGCCCCATGCCGTTCTCGGGGATGGAACTTATCACTTGGGGGTCGAATTCCAGGCTGCGCGGCGAGAAGTCCTCGATGGACTTGCCGCAGTCGGAGATCTCGAAGGAGATCCTGTCATGATGCAGGGTGATGGAGGTCTCCACTTTGAAGCCGTCCACGCGCCGGTAGGCGTGCGTGATGGCGTTGTTGACCGCTTCCACCACGCATATCTCCATCTCGCCGTGGACCTCGGCGCTGAGCGGCGAACAGGCGCATACCCCGCGCACAGCATGTCCTACCAGGGCAACGTCGCTCAGCCTGCTTTCGATGCTCAGATGTAGGGTCTTTCCTTGTTTTTTCATCGGCTTTGTCCCGTATGTTCCGGCGTCACCAAGTTGACCTTTTCCACACCGGCCGCTATTCCCGATGCAGGGTCCTGCCTGCCGCAAAATCTTTAGGACGGTTCGACGGGTGGCGCCTGCTTCGGCACCGCTTGTTCTACCCACGACTGCGTGACCGAAAGCTGCTTCAGGAATTCCGCCGCGAAGAGAAACTCGCCAAGGGGAGCGGCTACGTTGATGCTCTCGTCGCCGCGCTGGATGGTGAAGGCGTACCCTTTCCTGCCGTTTCTCAGGTAGCACTCCACGCTCAGCTTGGTGACGGTCTCGCCTTCTCCTGCGTCGAACCGGTGGGTGAAGGTCTCCTTTCCCCCCTCCGGTAGCACCGCGTTGATCCTTCTGCTCAGCTCGAACGCTTCCCACGGTTCGGCGACGAAGCGGATCTGATGCGCTCCGGCGGCGAGCCGGAAAAAACGGAGGGCGATCCTTCCTTCTTGCGGCTTTCCCTGCTGCTTCTTCTCGCAGGGAGAGATTTCGACACCGCTCTCTTTGGCGTAGATAGTGAACCTGGGCATTCTCATTGGACCCTCCCGGCAACGCCGATAATTTTAGCCTTCTTCCGGGGGTTGTCAAATAGTTAGAGCAGCACCGGCAGGCATTGGCTCAGGCGGATCTCGGTCCGGGTAACGATGGCCCGGTAGGCAAGAAGTTCCACGCCGGCATGCGCCGCTTCCCGCAGCAGCGCGCCGTAGGCGGGATCTATAAGATCGGCGGGGGAGACCGATGCGCCGTCGCCTCTTTGCACCACGAACAGGTTGACTCCCCGATGCCCCTGGCGTACCACCTCCATGAGCTCTCTTAGATGCTTTTGCCCCCGGGCGCTCACGGCGTCGGGAAAGAGGGCGCACCCTCCCTGTACCATGGTGACGTTTTTCACCTCGACGTAGCAGTTGCCGCGTGAAGGGCATGACAACAGCAGGTCGATCCGGCTGCCGGTGCCGTAGGCCACTTCGGCACGGATCTGCTGGTAGCCTGCAAGCTCGGTTATGGTGCCGTCTTCGATCCCTTCCCTGACCAGGGCGTTCGGCAGCAGCGTATTGATACCGACCCAAATCCCGTCGGTATGTACCAGCTCCCAACTGTGCGGGTACTTTCTTCCGGGATTGCCGCTTTTGGAGAGGAGCACGCGGCTTCCCGGACGGGCGCACCCTTGCATGCTCCCCGTGTTGGGGGTGTGGGCGGTGACCTTTGTCCCGTCGTCGAGCTCCACATCGGCTAGAAAGCGTTGGTAGCGGCGTATCAGCGTGCCGTGGAAAAGCGGCTGCGGCAATTTCATTTGGCGGCTTCCTTTGTTCCGTTCATGCCGGCGAACATACCTCCCCCCGTCGGGTCATGTCCAGCCAAAAATGAAGCCGGGGCGGGGATGCCGGGGGGCGCGAGAAATGTATTGATCTGCTTGACCATTCTGCTACACTCAGGGGCTGGATCGGCCTGGGCTCAGCCCGGTGCGGCAGGAAAGGGAGGTCGTTTGGCTAAGGGAGATAAGAACAACAAGGAGCATCTGGAAGCGGTGCAGCTTTTCGGCAAGTCGATCAGCAAGAGAGCCGGCTTTCGTTGCGAATGGTGCGAAGGGGGCGAGGGATTGCGTCTTTGGGAGTACCAGCCTGACCGTGACCCGTCCCCGGAGAACCTGGCCCTCATATGCGAATCTTGCCGGGAACTGAACGCCGCCAAGGTTTCCGACCCCCGCAGGCTGCGCGCCATACGCAACGCGCTCTGGAGCGAGGTGCCCGCCATAGCCGAGGGGGCCGCCATCGTGCTGTCGCGCTGCAAGGAGCCCTGGGCCCGCGAGGCGATCGAGGAGAGCCTGATCGACCAGGCGGTGAAGGACAGGCTAAAAACAGATTAAGATCGAGATTAAGATTAAGAAAGAAGATTAACAGGAAGGGGAAGTAAAGATTGAGAGGTGCTTTTTAATCTTAATCTGCCTCTAAGCTGCTTCTGAGGCATTTCTTAATCTTAATCTGCCTCTAAGCTGCTTCTGAGGCATTTCTTAATCTTAATCTTAATCTTAATCTTAATCTTAATCTGCCTCTAAGCCGTTGACTCATGCCGCGGCGGTGTGGTAAGAAATTGTCTTTTGATTATGTGAAGTTCCAGCTTCAGGAAGAGGTGTTATGGCTCAAGGGATAAGGAAGGGAATACTGCTTGCCGGTGGCGCCGGGAGCAGGCTCTACCCGCTGACCATGGTGGCGAGCAAGCAGCTTCAACCGGTCTACGATAAGCCTATGGTGTACTACCCGCTGGCAACGCTCATGATGGCTGGAATCGCCGAGGTCTTGATCATCTCCACGCCGCTTGACACCCCGCGCTTCGAGGCGCTTTTGGGGGATGGCTCGCGCTGGGGGATCCGTATCAGCTACGCGGTGCAACCCGAGCCGAAAGGGATCGCCCAGGCGTTCCTGGTGGGGGAGGAATTCATCGCGGGCGACCCGGTCTGTCTTATCCTGGGTGACAATATCTTCTACGGCAAGATGGAGTTGGACCGCCTGATCGCTAATTTCGACGGCGGGGCCAAGATCTTCGGTTATTACGTGCAGGATCCCGAGCGCTACGGCGTGGTCGAGTTCGACCCGCAGGGGAAGGTGCTCAGCATAGAGGAGAAACCCGCCGTCCCCAAATCCCGTTACGCAATACCGGGGCTCTACCTCTACGACGGTAACGTGGTCGCGATCGCCAAATCGATGACCCCCTCGGCGCGCGGCGAGTTGGAGATCACGGACGTGAACCTCGAATACCAGCGGCGCGGCGAGCTTTCCGTGCAACGGCTAGGCCGCGGCATAGCCTGGCTTGATACCGGAACCCACCAAAGCCTTCTCGAGGCTTCTCATTTTATCGGCACCCTGGAGGCGAGGCAGGGATTGAAGATCGCCTGCCTGGAAGAGATCGCCCTTCGCATGGGATACCTGGATTGCAAGGCGATGGAGCAGGTAATCGCTGACACGCCCAATTCCTCATATCGCGATTATCTGCTGCGGGTTTACCAGGAGACGACGCTTTGCGGCGAAGGGGTTGCAAGATGAAGCAGATGACGAGCTACGGCAAGGGGCGCGTCCATGACGTGATGGCCAGGCCCTTGAACAAGTTTTTGGATGAGCGGGGCTGGCTCGCGGAGTTGTACCGCAGCGACGAACTCGATGCGGCGCTTATGCCGACCATGGCCTATGTCTCCATGACTCAGCCCGGTGTTGCCCGGGGACCCCATGAGCACAAGGACCAAACGGATTACTTCTGTTTCATGGGACCTTCAAATTTCAAGGTGTACCTCTGGGACGCGCGCCCCGAGTCCCCGAGCTTCGGCGTGAAGCAGGTGATTTTCGCGGGGATCGATTCCCCCATGATGCTGGTGGTCCCGCCGGGCGTGGTGCACGCCTACCGCAACGTCGGAATGGAGAACGGTATCGTCTTCAACGGGCCCAACCGGCTCTACGCCGGCCCCGGCAAGCGCGAGCCGGTAGACGAGATCCGCCACGAGGAAGAGGACGATTCCCCGTTTCAACTGGACTAGCGGCGGGCGGTTTCGCTGCGTGACGACCATCCGTTTGTTAATTCTTCGATAGGGGGCCGGGTGCCCCCTAAACCATTTTTTGAGACCGATGAAAAAGCTTCTGATACGCTACAAGCGATTCCTCACTGCCGCCCTCTTGCTGTTAACGGCGTTTCTGACCTACGCGCTCAACCTGAGAGAGAAGGAGCACGCCAATCCGGTGGAGCGCGCCGTATTGAACGTCGCCGCCCCGGTTGCAGGGAGCGCCACGACCATGAGCGGCATGGTGGGGGATCTCTGGAGCAACTACATCGATCTCCTTGAGGTGCGGCAGGAAAACCTGGAGCTTAGAAAGAGCGTCAAGCTGCTCAACCAACGCATGGTCGCCAACCACGAGGCGCTGCTCGCCAACGAGCGGCTGAAAGGGCTTTTGGACCTGAAGACCGCCAGCGAGACCCCCTCGATAGCGGTTTCCGTGATCGGGGAGGACAGCTCCGCCTGGTTCAAGACCCTTTTGGTGGACCGCGGCAGTGCCGATGGTCTCTCGGAAGGAATGCCGGTACTGGCTGCGGAGGGGGTGGTCGGTCGCCTGGTGAAGGTGGCGCCTAACAGCTCGCGGGTGCTGCTTTTGACCGACCATGCCAGCGCCATCTCCGCGATAGTGCAACGCTCGCGGGCACGAGGCATAGTGCGCGGTGCCGGCGGGGGACGCTGCTCGATGGAGTTCACCGTGAAGGACGAGGACGTGAAGGTCGGGGACATGGTCATAAGTTCCGGTGTCGGTCGGGTCTTCCCGAAGGGGGTGCCGGTGGGTGAGGTCACCATGGTGAAGAAGGGGCAGTACGGGGTGTTCCAGACCATAGAGGTGAAGCCGATCGTCGACATCGGCCGGTTGGAAGAGATGCTGGTGCTGGTCGGGCGGGACCAATGAACAGATTCCCTGTGGGCGGATAACGGCCGTGATAGCTTATCTTAAAATAGCGGGTTGGGTTTTCGCGGCATATTTGCTGCAGATGACGCTGCTCCCCAGATATATTCTGGATCCTTTTCAGCCCAACCTGATCATTATCCTGGTGGTCTACCTGGGGCTCAAGCAGCCGCACCGTTTCGCCGGCTTTGCCGCTTTCGGGCTGGGGTTGCTCCAGGACAGCTTCAGCGGCATCTACCTCGGCCTGCACGCATTCTCTTATCTCTGCATCTACACGTTGTTGTCCGGGCTAGCCGACAGGCTTTATACGGACAACCGCGCGCTTTTCGTGCTGGTGGTGTTTCTGGCCACCATGTCGAGCGCCCTTTTGAATCTGCTCATGCTGGCTATCTTTTCCATCTCAAAAGGGGTATATGCCTCCTTGCTGCCTGCCCTGATACCTCAGGCCTTGGTCAATGCGCTGATCGCGTCGCTGTTTTTTGGGATCCGGTTCCCGTTGGAGGAACCCCGATGAGGCCGCTGCACAATATTCTTCCCGAAGACAACGGTGGGCGCCGGATCATTGGGCTCTCCTTCGGCGCATTTGCCTTTTTCTTCTTGCTGCTGTCGCGGCTTTGGTACTTGCAGGTGGTCGACGCCGACAACCTGCTGAACCAGTCTGAAAACAACCGTCTGCGCTTTGTTCCAGTCGCTGCGCCGCGCGGAGCGATACTGGACCGAAACGGCAAGGTGCTGGTCACCAACACCCCCTCCTTCAGCGTCGCCGTGATCCCGCAGGACGTTAAAGACAAGCAACTGCTGATCGACAACCTTTCCAGGTACCTGAACCTGGAAAGAAAAGAGATCGAGAGCAAATGGGCAAAGGGGCAGAGGAGGGCGAAGTACTACCCCCTGGTGGTCGCCTCGGGGGTCAGTCGCGACCAGATGGAGTTCCTGGAGGAGAACCGGCTCGCCCTGGCCGGGGTCAATATCGAGATGAAGCCTGTCAGGGCCTACAGCTACGGCCAGCTCGCCTCGCACCTCCTGGGGTATCTGGGCGAGGTGTCCGAGGATGAGCTGAACTCGGAGCGCTTTCAGGAGTACAATGCCGGCGACTACACCGGCAAGAGCGGCATAGAGAGGAGCTGGGAGTCCTTCTTGCGCGGCACCGACGGTGGTCGCCGGATAGAGGTGGATGCCCGCGGGCGTTTTCTGCGCACGGTGCAGGAGTCCGGCTCCATAGTCGGCAATACCGTCGTTCTCACCATTGACCTGGAAATGCAGCAGGTGGTTGAGGAGGCTTTGGGGGACAGGGCCGGCGCTGCTGTGGCGATGGACGTGAACACCGGCGAGGTGCTCGCCTTTGCCAGCAGCCCCGACTTTGATCCGGCCCTCTTCACAGGGCGCATGCCTCCCGACAGGTGGAAGCAGTACCTGGAAGACGAGAGACACCCGCTGCAGAATAAGGCGCTGAAAGGTACCTATCCCCCAGGCTCCACCTTCAAGATCATCACCGCCATCGCCGGGCTGGAGGAAGGACTGATCGACGAGCACTCCAGCGTCGACTGCCCGGGGTACTACCAGTTCGGCGACAACAAATTCAGGTGCTGGGAGAGGAAGGGGCACGGCCATGTCAGCCTCAAGAAGGCGCTCAGCGAGTCGTGCGACGTCTATTTCTATAAACTTTCCGAGCGTCTGGGGGTGGACAGGATTGCGGCCTATGCCAGGCGGTTCGGTTTGGGGGAGCCGCTCGGGATCGGGCTCGACAACGAGAAGGGAGGGGTGATACCGACCAAGGAGTGGAAAAAGAAGCGCTTTGGCAAAAACTGGTACCAGGGGGAGACCCTCCCGGTTGGCATAGGACAGGGATACGTGCTCACCACCCCGATTCAGCTCGCCTCCATGATAGCGACGGTCGCCAACGAGGGGATCATCTATAGACCGCACCTGGTGAAGCGCGTAATTGATTCAGAAGGCAAGGTGCTCAAGGAGTTCTCCCCCCAGGTAATAGGAAAGACCGGCCTGAAGCCGCAGACCTATCGTCTCGTAAAGAACGGACTCTTTTCGGTGGTGAACGACCCGCGCGGCACAGGGCGACTGGCCCGCCTGTCGGAGGTATTGGTAGCCGGCAAGACCGGCTCCTCCCAGGTGGTGAAACTGCGCGACAGCAAGGGTGACATCCCGTATCGATTCAGGGATCACGCGCTCTTCGTGGCCTTCGCACCCTACGAGAAGCCGGAGATAGCCGTCGCCGTGGTCGTCGAGCACGGCGGGGGAGGCGGCGCCGTAGCGGCCCCGGTCGCGGGCCGGTTGTTGAGGGCCTATTTCGAGGGGAAGGGGGTCATCAAAAAGCCGGTCCCCCAGCCCGTGCCGCAAGAGGAAGGGAGTGCTGAGGCCAAAAAGGAAGCCGGGGATGCCGGCGCAGTCGATACGGGGACAGCCGGGAGTGCCGATGCCGGGACATCCGGCTCCGCCGGAACCGAATAGCCACACCGACCATTGATCGTGGACCAACGTAAACCATTGATCGTAGAACGTAGAACGTAGAACGTAGAACGTAGAACGTAGAACGTAGAACGTAGAACGTAGAACGTAGAACGTAGAACGTAGAACGTAGAACGTCGCATTTACTTGAGGGTGACATGTTTGACAGACGGCTTTTTACCAACTTCGACTGGACGCTTCTCGCCGTGGTGCTGCTCATCACCGCGTTTGGCAGCATCAATATATTTAGTGCCTCGGCCTCGTACCGGGACATCGGCACCCCTTATTATCTGAAACAGTTGTATTGGATCGTCGCCGGCCTCATCCTCTGCCTGACGGTGTGCAGCCTCGATTACCACATGCTTGAGGATTTCGCTTACTGGCTCTACGGCGCGCTGCTGCTACTGCTCGTCATGGTGCTGGTGGCCGGCAAGACCTCCATGGGCGCTACCCGGTGGATCGACCTCGGCTTTTTCAATATGCAGCCCTCCGAGCCGATGAAGATCGTCATCATCATCACCTTCGCCAGGTACTTCAGCCGCTATCCGATCTTCAAGGGTCTGACCCTGAAGGATCTCTGTTACCCGCTACTGCTCCTTGGCGTACCGGTACTTCTCATCATGAAGCAACCGGATCTCGGCACCTCGATCCTGGTGGCGCTGATTGCAGGTACCATGCTCCTTTTCGTCGGGGTGCGCTGGTCCGCGCTGGCGACCCTGTTCGCCTCCGCCCTTCCCATCGTCTTCTTGGGGTGGCGCTTCGGGCTGCACGACTACCAGAAAAAAAGGGTCTACAACTTCCTGAACCCGGACATGGACCCGCTGGGGAGCGGCTATCACATCATACAGAGCAAGATTGCCGTCGGCTCCGGCGCCACCTTGGGCAAGGGTTTCATGCAGGGGACCCAGTCGCAGCTTCGTTTCCTTCCGGAGCAGCATACCGACTTCGCCTTTTCCGTCTTTGCCGAGGAGTGGGGCTTTGTCGGCTGCCTCCTCATGCTGGCGCTCTACCTGTTCCTGATTCTATGGGGGCTCGGCATCGCCAAGAAGTGCAACGACCGCTTCGGGGCGCTGCTTGCTGTCGGCGTCTGCGCCATGCTCTTTTGGCATATCATCATCAACATGGGGATGGTGATCGGCCTGCTGCCTGTGGTAGGTGTGCCACTGCCGTTCTTCTCCTATGGCGGGACTTCCATGGTGACCTCCATGGTGGGAGTCGGCATTCTCCTGAATGTCAGCATGCGGCGCTTCATGTTCTGATAGCGCCCCGCACGCGCC
>Ga0209317_1001700_pt1 | contig 18181 bp, 14 predicted proteins | sample RifGroB2_FD_183994 | JGI IMG/M metagenome (GOLD analysis project Ga0209317, IMG submission 183994) | Soil microbial communities from Rifle, Colorado, USA - Groundwater B2 (SPAdes) (version 2) | ecosystem: Environmental > Terrestrial > Soil > Unclassified | place: Rifle, Colorado | collected... | reverse complement strand
AAGGGCTTTGGCGGCGGTGAGGTGATCGAGCCGATGGAGCTCACCATAGGCGACCGGGCCACCTTCAGCTTTTCCGGGAAGGATATCCCGGTGCAGGAGATAGCACTTGCCGCAGCAAAAGAGTGGATGACGGCCAACCTCCGCAACGTCGACCCCGAACAGCACATGCAGTACCGCTTCAAGCTCGCTCCTGGCTCCCAGGAACTCACGGACATCTTTCAACGCCCGGGCGAGGTGAGGGGAGCCAACGACACCTCGGCAGCGGTGGGTTATTATCCGCTGAGCGCAACCGAAGAGGCGGTGCTCTCGCTTGAGAACGAGCTGAACAGCGAGCGTTTCAAGAAGCTCTTCCCCGAGACCGGCGAGGACGTGAAGGTCATGGGGCTGCGCCGTCGCGACGAGCTGGACCTGACCGTCGCCATGCCGCTTCTGGCGGGCAGGATCGCCTCCGAGCGGGAATATTTCGAGCGCAAGGAGGCGATAGCCAAGGAGATCAACCGCTTCCTGGTGGCCGGTTCCAGGGGATTTCGCCGGACCTTCCTGCACTACAACACCCTGGACCAGCCTGGGCGCGGCCTGGGGGGCGTGTACCTGTCACTGCTGGGGACCTCGGCGGAGGATGCCGACTCCGGGCAGGTCGGCAGGGGGAACCGCGTCAACGGTCTGATCCCCATCGCCAGGCCGATAGGCACGGAGGCCGCTGCCGGTAAGAACCCCATGAGCCATGTGGGGAAGATCTACAACATCCTGGCGCACAGGATGGCCCGCGAGATCTGCAAGTCGGTTCCCGGCGTGCAGGGAGCCTACGTCCTGCTGCTGAGCCGGATCGGCGACCCGGTAGACCAGCCGCACATGGCCAACGCACAACTTCTCATGGAGCCGGGGAGGCGGGTGTCGGAAGTCGAGGGGCAGGTGGAGGAAGTCTTCCACCGCGAGTTCTCCTCCATCAACGCTTTCTGCCTCTCCCTCGCCAGGGGGAGGTACCGGGTAAGCTGAAAAGGCTAAGGTTTTTTCCCGCGCTGCCGATCTTTGTAGATACTGTTTTTTTATCTCTGTGACTTATTTGCCCGAAGGTTCGGAACGTTGTTTATCACTATTAGTGGGGAGGGTGGACATGGGGCTTGATGCGGCGGTGCTGAATGACGCCAACACTACGGAGGATGCAGTCAGGAAAACCATAGCCGACATTACCAAAGGTGTATTCTCCACCATGGTGATGCTGGACGTGGTTGATGAACCTCCCTTGAACGCGCCGGTTCTTAACTTTCATGAGACTGTCACCAGCATGGTTGGGCTCGCCGGGAGCCACTCCGGCATTCTTGCCATCCATTGCCCCAAGAACCTTGCCCTCCTGGTCACTTCGAACATGCTGGGGATGGAGGTGACGGACGTGGACGAAGACGTGAACGACGCCATGGGCGAGATCGCCAATATGGTCGGCGGCGACGTGAAGCACATCTTCTCTCCAAAGGGGGCGGACATCAACCTCTCCATCCCGACCGTCATCTACGGCAGCGATTACGCGCTGGAAAGCATGTCGAGCGCCGAGTCGCTGGTGATGCCGTTTGTATGCGGCGAGGAGCGTTTCCTGCTCTCCTTCAAGATCGGCAAGTAACCCCTGGGCGGTCCTGCGGCGGGATGCGCGCCAAAGTGAATCCCCGCCACCTCGCCTCTCCCGCCGTCCGGACCCATATTCCCCCTGGTAAAAGTCATCGAAGCTGCAGCTCGCCTCCCCCATCGACGGGGGAGGCGAGCTGCTCTTGCCCGTGGAGGATGCGCGACAGGCGGAATACGCCAGTCGGGGCATGATTCCTGCTACAAATGGTTGACAAGAGGTGATTAAGTAGTGAAAATGAGCAATCGCTGAATCGTGGGCGCAGCAAGCTGCACCGGCCGGCACCTCGGCCCGCATCTGCACCCCGGAATATATACACGGAGGTTAATTGGACACCATCTTCATCGAACTGCTCGTCATCGCCGTCCTCATCCTGTTGAACGGATTTTTCTCCTGCGCAGAATTCGCCATAATTTCCATCAGAAAGAGCAGGGTTGCACAACTGGTAGCCCTGGGTGACGAACGCGCGGCCCTGGTCGAGGCCCTGCAGAGAGATCCGCACCGCCTGCTGGCCATCGTGCAGATCGGCGTGACCGTGGTCGGATCGACCGCTTCCGCTGTCGGCGGTGTCGTAGCGGTCGACTACATCCGCCCGATCCTGCAGATGTCTTCCTTCGAAGTGATCCGCGACGCTGCCGAGCCTCTGGCCCTTACCTTCGTGGTTGCGGTCATCTCCTACCTGCTCCTGATCCTGGGCGAGCTGGTTCCCAAGACCATAGGGCTGCAGTACGCCGACCCGGTTGCGCTGCGCATCGCCAAGACCATCACCTTCCTGGCCAAAGTGGCGGGGGTCCTGGTCACGGCCCTCAGCTATTCGACCAAGGCGGCCCTTGCCCTGTTCCGTATCAAGGGGGAGGGGAAGGCGTTCATGACGCGGGAAGAGGTGCAGCATATCGTAGCCGAGGGGCACGAGAGCGGCATCTTCAGCGAGACCGAGCACACCTTCATCGACAACCTCTTCGACTTCACCCATACCGCGGTGCGCGAGGTCATGGTCCCCCGCACCAGGGTGGTCGCCTTCGACCTCAACCTCTCCAACGAGGAGATCCTGAACGGGGTGCTGGACAACATGTACTCCCGCTATCCTGTCTTTCTGGGGAGCATAGAGGAAACGGTGGGGTTCATACACGGCAAGGACCTGTTGGGCCGGATGGTGCGGGACCCCGATTTCGACATCCGCTCCATAGTTCGCCCCCCCTTCTTCGTCCCGGAGGGGAAGAAGGTGAGCGAGCTCCTGAAGGAGATGCAGAAGACCCGCGTCCACATGGCGTTCGTGGTCGACGAGTACGGCAGCATAAGCGGCATCGTCACCACGGAGGACTTGCTGGAGGAGCTGGTAGGGGAGATAGAGGACGAGCACGATGTCGGCGAGCCGAGCACCGTGCAGGTTCTGGCGGACGGCGCTTACCTGGTCGATGCCCTCATCTCCATCTCGGACCTGGAGGACCTGCTCGAGATGGACCTCGGGGAGGATCTCCCCTTCGACACGCTGGCCGGCCTGATTCTGGACCGGATGGGGAGGTTCCCGGAACAGGGAGAGAAGCTCCGGCTGGGAGACTACATGCTGACCTGCGAGGAGGTTACCCGGACCGGCATCACCCAGGTGAGGATCTCCAGGGAAGAAGCAGGGGACTAGGGAGAAGCAGGGACCGGGGACTGGAAGACCCACTGCGTGGGCAGGAACGGCGCCTGAAAGCGCAGGGGGCTGTGGGCTGGGAAGATGGGGCGCAACCCGAAGGGGTTGTCCCTGGTTCCCGGTCCACGGCCCTTTTTTTTGCCTGGCCTCTGCCTACCCCCTGTGCTGTTTCCTGGCGAGCAGCACCGACGTCAGGATCGATATCACCAGCGTCCCGATGATGACGCCCAGCGACAACAGGAGCGGGATCTCGACGATGTCCGCCAGGAGCATCTTGGCGCCGACGAAGGCGAGGATGAAGGAGACCCCGAGCTTCAGGTAGACGAACATCTCCATGACATGGGCAAGCAGATAGTACAGCGAGCGCAGCCCCATTATGGCGAAGACGTTCGAGCTGTAGACGATGAAAGGGTCGTGGGTGACGGCGAGCACCGCGGGTATCGAGTCGACGGCGAAGATCAGGTCGCTCGACTCCACCACGATCAGGGTCAGAAACAGCGGGGTGGCCGACCAGATGCCCCGCCTCCTGATGAAGAACTTGTCACCCCAGGTCCTCTTGGTGATCGGCATGAAGCGGCGCACCAGCTTGACCAGCGGATTTTTCTCCGGCTCGACCTTCTCCTCTCCCCCGAAGGCCATCTTGAACCCCGTGTAGATCAGGATCGCGCCGAATATGTACACCATCCAGTGGAAACGCTCGATCAGTTCGATGCCTAGCAGGATGAAGACAGCCCTCATCACCAGGGCGCCTATGATCCCCCATTTCAGGATCTTGGGCTGCTGGGCTCTCGAGACGTGGAAGTAGGAGAAGATCATGATGAAGACGAACAGGTTGTCGACCGAGAGCGACTCCTCGATGAGGTAACCGGTGAAGAACTCCAGCGCCTTCGCGGGGCCCATGTAGTACCAGACCCCCACGTTGAACGCCATCGCGAGACTGACCCAGACGATGGTCCAGGCGAGCGCCTCGCGGAACTTGATTTCGTGGCTCTTCCGGTTGAAGACGAAGAGATCCAGAATGAACATCAGCGCGATCACGCTTCCAAAAGCAAGCCACATCATTTCCCTGGTCGACAAGTAAACCTCCTTTTAACGCCCCATCCGTTCCAGTCTGGCTATCCTCTCCTCCATCGGCGGGTGGGTCGAGAACAGCTTCATCAGGGCTCCCGCGCTGAGCGGGTTAACTATGAACATATGCGCGGTAGCCGGCCTCGCCTCATGCATCGGCAGCATGCGTGACGCCTGGTCCAGCTTTCTCAGTGCATTGGCCAGCGAGCGCGGGTGCCCGCAAAGCCTGGCCCCTCCCTCGTCCGCCAGGTACTCGCGAGACCTGGATACGGCTAGCTGGATCAGCATGGCCGCGATCGGGGCGATTATGGCGAGGGCGAGGCTCCCCATCATGCTCCCACCTTCTTCGTCGTCGCTTCTGTTCCCGAAGATGGCCGCCCACTGCACCATGTTCCCCAGCATCGAGACGGCGCCGGCGATGGTCGCTGCAATGGTGGAGATGAGGATGTCGCGGTTGGCGACGTGGCTTAGTTCATGTGCCATGACCCCCTCAAGTTCCTCGGGGGTGAGGATGCGCATGATCCCCTGGGTCGCGGCGACTGCGGCATGCTCCGGGTTGCGGCCGGTGGCGAAGGCGTTGGGGCTCTCGGAGGGGATGATGTACACCTTCGGCATGGGCAGCCCCGCCTGGACCGACAGTCTTCTGATCATGCCGTAGAAGGCGGGGTGGTCCATCTCGGTGATCTCCTTGGCCCCGTACATGCGCAGCACGATCTTGTCGGAGAACCAGTAGGAGAAAAGGTTCATGGCGCAGGCCATGAAGAACGCCAGGTACATGCCCCCCTCTCCCCCGATGGCGCTTCCCAGGGCGACCATGAGCAGCGTGAGCGACGTAAGCAGAATTGCGGTCTTGAACCTGTTCATGACGATACCTCCTTCTCGGCGGACCCGCCTGTCGAACAAAAAGAACCTTAAACAAAAAGACCTTTACCCAGGCGCGTTCGGCACTGGATAAAGGTCTTGCTTGCGTTTGACATGATGTCACGCCCCGGGTCCGGGCTAAAAAGCCGTCTTGACGAACACGGGTCGGTTGCGAACCGATAGCTACTCCCCTTTACACTAGGGGAAATATAGGTAATGCCTGCTCCCGTGTCAATGGTTTCTTTTCATGCAGGGAGCCAGGGCGCCGCCTTTTAGCCCCCTATGCTCTCGGTCAACAGGATGGCGTCCGCCAGCTGGCGCATCGATATCCTGCGGTCCATGGCAAGCCTCTGCATCCTGCGGAAGGCCTCGGCCTCGGAAAGCTTGTCCCGTTCCATGAGCCGCCCCTTCGCCTTCTCGATCACCTTCCTGCTTTCGATGCTTTCCCTAAGCGTCGAGACCTCTTCCTTTAGCCGCTCCACCCTGCGCGCCGCAGCGATGGAGAGGACCAGGGCCGCCCCAAGCTCTTCTTCCCGCACCGGTTTGGCCAGTATGGTGGAGATCACCGATTCGCCCCAGGTCTGCACATCTTTCAGGTCAGAGCTCTGTGCGATCATGATGATCGGTATGGCGTGCTTGTCCCAGAGCTTCTTGACCGTTGCGCAGATCTCCTGGTCGCCGGCGCAGAACTCGATGATGGCGACTTCGGGATGTTTCGCCTGGGTCTCGCTCAATAGCTCCAAGGAACTGCCGGACGCTATTATTTCAGCAAAACCTTGCTCCTGGAGCCTTTTTTTTAGGCTCTCGAGGAGATCTTCGTCGCGAATGTATAGCACCGCTTTTCCCATGAATTTCACCCCCTTACCACGATTGGAACGGCCGCTTAGCGGCAGAACTAGGTACAGAAGAGCATAGAGCGTTCCAAAAAAGATGAAGTGGTGTTATATAGTTCGAGGATCATTGGAGGTGCCTGTGAAAAAGAAGGTGATAATTGCGGCACTACTGCTGCCGGCATTGGCGGCGGCACTCGTTTTTTATTTTCGCCGGGATGCCGATCAAGAGAGCCCCGCCGTGTTGCGCATCTCGGGAAACATCGAGCTGACCGAGGTCCAGGTGAGTTTCAAGACTGCTGGAAGGGTGCTGGAGCGGTTGGTGGACGAGGGCGAGCTGGTTAAAAGAGGTGACGTTGTGGCGCGGCTGGAAGACACGGAGCTGGCCGACGCGCTTAAACTGGCGCAAGCCGACGAGGCTGCCGCCGCCGCACAGCTTGCCGAACTGGAGGCGGGCTCGCGCAGCGAGGAGGTTGCCCAGGGGGAGGCGCTGCTCGCCCGTGCGGAGGCGGAGGCGGTCAGGGTGGCGGCGGATTACCAGAGAAACAAGGCGCTCTTCGAGAAAGAGGTGATACCCAGGCGCGAGCTGGAGACCGCACGCGCACTGAACGATCAGGCGAAGGCCAACGTCCGTGAGCGCAAGGAGGCGCTAAAGCTCCTTCGCAAGGGGCCCCGGCGCGAGCGGATAGCCGCTTCCCGGGCGAGCCACGAGGGGGCAGTGGCCCGTGTCTCGACCGCCAGGGAGCGCCTGGGGTACGCAACGCTGCTGGCCCCCATCTCCGGGGTGGTGCTGACCAAGTCGGTGGAGCCGGGCGAACAGGTAGCGGCGGGGACCCCGGTGGTCACGCTTGGCGATCTGAATCAGTGCTGGCTCAAAGGGTACATCGCCGAGACGGACCTGGGGCGGGTAAAGCCGGGGCAAAGGGCGCGGGTGACCACCGACGGCCACCCGGGCAAGGCGTTCGAGGGCAGGGTCAGCTTCATCTCCAGCCAGGCGGAGTTCACCCCGAAGAGCGTCCAGACGGAGAAGGAGCGGGTGAAGCTCGTGTACCGGGTAAAGATCGCGCTTTCCAATCCGGGGATGGAGCTCAAGCCGGGGATGCCGGCCGATGCCGAGATAGAGCTGGGCGCGCCGCAGCCGGCACGCCGCTGAGGGGCGGGGACGAGATGGCGCAGACGGAGGCGATCAGGACAAAGGGGCTGCAAAAGCGGTTCGGTGCAGTCGCCGCGGTGGAGGGGCTTTCGCTGGCCGTTCCGAGCGGGGAGCTGTTCGGTCTGGTGGGCTCCGACGGCGCCGGGAAGACCACCACGCTCAGGATGCTGGCCGGCATCATGGAGCCCAGCGGCGGCGAGGCGTTCGTGATGGGGAGGAACATGGCGTCGCAAGCCGAGTCGGTGCGAGGCGAGATCGGTTACATGAGCCAGCGTTTCGGGCTCTACCCCGACCTGACCGTGCTGGAGAACCTCCGCTTTTACGCCGACATCCAGATGATCCCCCGCCGCGAGCGCTCAGCGAGGATCGAGGAGCTCCTCGCCTTCAGCAAGCTCGCTCCCTTCAAGCAGAGGTGGGCGGGGAAGCTCTCCGGCGGCATGAAACAGAAGCTCGGTCTGGCCTGCGCGCTGGTGCACAAGCCGCGGGTCCTTTTGCTGGACGAGCCGACCAACGGGGTCGACCCCGTGTCGCGCCGCGACTTTTGGCGCATCCTCCACGCCCTGCTCACGCAGGGGGTCACCATAGTCGTGGCGACGGCCTATCTGGACGAGGCGGAGCGCTGCGGCAGGGTGGGGCTCATGCATAAAGGGAAGCTGCTGGCCTGCGACACGCCCAGGGCGTTGAAGGGGCTCGTGAAGGGGGGCGTGCTCGAGCTCACCGCGGCCGAGCCGCGCCGGGCTGTCAGGCTTTTGTCCGGGGTCTTTCCCTCCGGGTCCGTGGTCCTTTTCGGAGAAAAGCTGCACCTTTACGCGCCGCATCCGGAAAAGGCTCAGGAGACCGCGGCGCAAAAGCTGAAAGAGGCGGGCCTTGAGCTGGTGCAGGTGAGGCAAGCGGAGCCCTCGCTCGAAGATCTTTTCGTTTCCCTGCTCCGCTAAAGCTGCACACCATCGATCGGTCGGATCGGTCCGATCGGTCGGATCCGACCGATAGCGGAGGAACGTTGGCACCAGTGAACAGTAGCTCAGCTGCTAAGCCGCAGCACCCAGCCCCCCCCCAGGTCAGCCTGCGCGAACTGACCAGGCGCTTTGGCGACTTCACCGCCGTCAACCGGGTCACCCTCGACGTGGCGCGCGGCGAGATCTTCGGGTTCCTGGGGCCAAACGGCGCCGGTAAATCCACCACCATCAGGATGCTTTGCGGCATCCTCCCCCCAAGCTCGGGCAGCGGCACGGTCGCCGGGTTCGACCTCGCCACCCAGTCGGAACAGATAAAAAACCAGATCGGCTACATGAGCCAGAAGTTCTCCCTTTACGAGGAACTGACCGTAGAGGAAAACATCGACTTTTACAGCGGGATCTACCGCATACCGCAGCAGAAGAGGAAGGAGCGCAAGGAGTGGGTCATAGAGATGGCGGGGCTCTCCGAGCAGCGGCGCGTCCGCAGTTCCGCCCTCTCCGGCGGCTGGAAGCAGCGGCTCGCACTTGGGTGCGCCATCCTGCACGAGCCCCCCATCGTCTTCCTGGACGAGCCCACCTCCGGCGTCGACCCCATCAGCCGGCGCAGCTTCTGGGAGCTGATCTACCATCTGGCCGGCGACGGGGTAACCATCTTCGTCACCACCCATTACATGGAGGAGGCGGAATGCTGCGACCGCCTGGGCTTCATCTTCGGCGGCGAGCTGATCGCGCTGGGAAGCCCGGCGCAGCTCAAAAGAGATTTCCCGGGGGAAGTAGTGGAGATAACCTGCGAGCGCCCTTTCGAGCTGCTGCAGCGGATAGAGTCACTGCAAGGGGTGCACCGGGCGGCCCTCTTCGGCTCGGGGCTGCACCTGGCGGTGGAGAACGCCCAGCAGGCGATACCGGCCATCAGGGACGCGGTGCCTGACCTGGAGCTGCGGCTGGAGCGCATCACCCCTTCGCTCGAGGACCTGTTCGTCTCCTTCATGGAGGCTCGCGAGGCCAAACCCTGATTTTATCCCTATTGCCGTTAATATTACTCATGTTTTCCGGTTGAATTCCGATAAAGGCATTTTGCGGGCATAACCTGCTTTTCACGGGTGGATCATGCGTTTCCGGCTTCCGGCACCACATAACAGCAGCAAACCGGCAGGTCTTCTCTACGCCTGCCTGCTGCTGGTCGTCTGCGCGGCTGCCGTCGGCCGGCAGACCTGGACCGTTGGCGCCCTGGCCGTGCTCTGCATCGCAGCTCTGCACGCCCAGCGGCTCAGGTGGCGCAGGCGATCGGACGACGCGGTGAGGCGCAGCGAGGAAAGGCTGCGCATCTCGCAGCGCATCGCCCACATCGGGAGCTGGGACTGGGACGTGGTGAGCGGCAGGCTGGACTGCTCGGAGGAACTCTGCCACATCCTCGCCATCCCCTTCGAGGAGGCGCCGCTAAGCTATCACGAGTACCTCTCGCTGCTGCCGCAAACGGCACGCGACCTGGTGGCTGCGGCCGTCGACGAGGCGCTGACCGGCGATGATTCCTTCGCGGTGGATTACACCGTGGCGCGGCCCAGGGGGGCGGAGCGTTACCTCCTGGAGGTGGGGGAGGTGTTCCGGGACAACTCCGGGACCCCGCTGCGCGTGGTGAGCGTAGTGCACGACGTCACCCAGCGCAAGGAGGCGGAGGGGGCACTGTTCTTCGAGAAGCGCTACCGCGGGCTGATCGAAAACCTGCCGCAGCGCATCTTTCTCAAGGACTGCAAATCGGTCTACCTTTCCTGCAACTCCAGTTTCGCCCGCGAGCTGGGGGTGGACCCGAGCGACGTCTTCGGCAAGACGGACTACGACCTCTTCGCTCCCCCCTTGGCCCAGAAGCGCCAGGAGGACGACGCGAAGGTGATGGCTGCGGGATGCACCGTAGAGCGCGACGAGCAGCGCGAAAGGGACGGCAACTGGTTCAGCAAGGCGCTCATCCCCCTCAAGGACGACAACGGCAAGGTCTACGCCCTTTTGGGCATCCTCACCGACATCACCTTCAGAAAGCGCGCCGAGGAGCAGTTGAAGGAGAGCGAGGAGCGTTTCCGCAACACCTTCGAGCAGGCCGCGGTAGGGATCTGCCATCTCGCCCTGGGCGGCACCCTGATCAGGATCAACCGGCGCTTTTGCGACATCCTCGGATACACGCAGGATGAGCTGCTGGGATGGACGCTGGAGCAGACCATACACCCGGAGGATCTGGCGGCCGAGCAGGAGAACGCGGCACGCCTGTTGAACCGCGACATCGATAACTACAGCATCGAGGTACGCCAGCTGTGCAAGGACGGCGCGCTGGTCTGGGTGAACCTGACCAAATCCATGGTGTGCGGCCCCAAGGGAGAGCCGAAGTACATCGCCGGCGTCATCGAGGACGTCACCGCCAAGCGCGAGGCGCAGGCCCTGCGCCGCGAGCGCGACATGGTGCAGGCGGCAAGCAGCGCCAAGAGCCAGTTCCTGGCCAACATGGGGCACGAGATCCGTACCCCGCTGAACGCGGTCATGGGACTGGGGCGGCTGGCCCTGAAGACCGAGCTCAACGCGAAGCAGCGCGGCTACCTTGAGAAGATCTGTTCCTCGAGCCGGACCCTGTTGAACATCATCAACGACATCCTCGATTTTTCCAAGATCGAGGCGGGCAAGGTGGAGCTGGAAAGGACCGAGCTGAGCCTGCACGAGGTGCTGGGGAACATCTCCGACATGCACACCCTGAAGGCCCAGGAAAAGGGGGTCGAATTACGGGTAAGGCTCGCTCCGGAGCTTCCCAGGAAACTCATGGGCGACCCGCTGCGTCTCACCCGGGTGCTGAACAACCTGATCGGCAACGCGGTGAAATTCACCGAAAGAGGCGAGGTGGTGGTCGCCATCAAGCCGGTACGGCGCGAGAAAGGGGAGGTCGCCATCCACTTCTGCGTCCAGGACACCGGCATCGGCATCAGCCCGGAGCAGATGGAGAAGATCTTCACCCCCTTCACCCAGGCCGACAGCTCCACGACGCGCAGGTACGGCGGGACCGGCCTCGGGCTTTCCATCAGCCGGCAGCTGGTCGAGCTGATGGGGGGGGAACTCCAGGTCCAGAGCCTCCCCGGCGCCGGGAGCAGCTTCTCGTTCACCGTGGATTTCCCCCTGCCCCCTGCCGGGAAAGGGGGCGCGGAGATCAGGGAGCAGGAGCTGCGCAGCCTGAGGCTTTTGGTCCTCGACAGCGGCCAGGAAGCACGCGAGGGGCTCTCCGGGATCCTGCAGGGGATGCCGATGACCCAGGAGTTCGTTGCCACGGTCCCGGCTGCGCTTTCGGCCTTGCAGGACGACTCCGCGTCGGAGGCCCCCCCCTTCGACCTGTTGCTCATCGACGGCGCCACTGCAGGCGAGGCGGGGATCAAGAGGCTCTGCCGCAGCATCAGGAGCCGGTACCGCAGGCAGGTTGCAGTCATCGCCACCGTCACCCCGTACCAGCAGGAGAGCGTGCAGCGGCAGGCAGACGAGTGGGGGGTGGGCGTGGTACTCGCCGCCCCGGCACGCCCGTCGCTGATCCTCGACGCGATGGTGCGGGCGCTGGCAAATGCCGGGGAGAGCTGGCCGGAAATCCAGCCAAAGACACTGCCAAGGGCGCCGTCCTGCGGCAGAAAGGCGGCGGTCGTGCCTTCCGCATTAGACCCCGCGCGGTTCGCCGCCGAGAAGGCCAAGCTGGAACGGCTTCTGGCCAGGAACAGCCTGGAGGCGAAAAGGCAGTTCGAGAAGTTCTGCGGCCAGATCCCGCCGGGGGCGTTCGCCGGGGAACTGCAGGCGCTGGAGGGGTGCATGGAGAAACTTGATTTTAGAAAGGCGCGGCAACTGCTGGCGATCTTCCCGCCAGACATGCAGGAGCCGGCATCTGAAGAAAGGGAGAGCCTATGAGACGCCAGACGGTCATGATCGTGGACGACACACCAGCCAACATAGAGATCCTGAGCGAGAGCCTGGGGGACGAGTACGAGCTGTTCTTCGCCACCAGCGGGGCCGACGCCCTGGAGTTGATCCGCGCTGACAAGCCGGACCTGATCCTGCTGGACATCATGATGCCCGGAATGGACGGCTATGAGCTCTGCAGCATCCTCAAGGGGGACGCCTCCACGCGTAACATCCCCATCATCTTCGTCACGGCCATGATCGGCGAGGAGGAGGAAATAAAGGGGCTGGAGCTCGGTGCGATAGACTACCTCACCAAGCCGATCAGCCCTCACATCGTCCGGGCGAGGGTGAAAAACCACCTGGAGCTCAAGCGTTACCGCGATCTGCTGGAGACCCTGGCAAGCGCCGCCGACCGCGCGAAGAAAGAGTTCCTGCGCAGCGTAAGCCACGAGCTGCGCACACCGCTCACCCCGATCATCGGCATGACCGATCTCGTGCTCGACACGGAGCAGGACGACAACAAGCGGAAGTACCTCACCATGGTGCAGAAGTCCGCACTGAGGCTGCTTGGCACCGTGGAGGACCTCATCGAGACCAGCAGGCTGGAAGGAGAGGGGAGCGCGCCCGACAACGCTCCGTTCATGCTCAAGAGCTTTTTCGACACCGTGTCGATGGAAGCGAGGACGCAGGCAGCCGGCAAGGGGCTCGAGTTCCGGTTCCTGTTGGACCCGGCTCTCCCCGGGGCGATCGTCAGCGACCAGGGGATGCTGCACAAGGTGCTTTCCATGCTTTTGAGCAATGCGGTAAAGTTCACCCCGGCGGGAGAGGTCGCGCTCGAGGTGCGTCAGCAGGAGGTGGCAGGCGAACCGATGCTGCAGTTCTCGGTCTCCGACACCGGGATCGGCATCGAGCAGGAGGATCTGGAGAGGATTTTCAGCGACTTCACCCAGTCCGATGGCTCCATCACCCGCTCGTTCCCCGGTCTCGGGCTCGGGCTCACCCTGGCGCGGCGGATGACCGAGCTGATGGACGGGAGCATCTGGGCCGAGAGTGCTCCCGGCGGCGGCTCGATCTTCCAGGTGCAGATACCGCTGGTCTTGCCTGAGCCGCTGGCCGCTCCCGGCAGCGCTTACCGCTCCGGGGCCGCTTGCGGTGCCCAAGGGTGAAGCCGAGGAGGGTCTCGGCGGTCGCCAGGAAGGAGTTCCTTCATGTGCTGCGCGACTGGAGAAGCCTCGGCATCGGCATCGCCATACCGCTGGTGATGCTCTTTCTGTTCGGCTACGCGCTCACCCTGGACGTGGACCGGGTGCCGCTGATCGTCTGGGACCAGAGCGAGACCCCCGCCAGCCGTTCTTACCTGGGCGGCTTCAGCGCCTCGCGCTACTTCGAGGTGATAGGGCACGCGCAGGGGTACCATGAGATCGAGCGCGCCATAGACGCCCGGGCCGCGGTGATGGCGCTGGTCGTCCCGGTCGATTTCGCCCGCAAGGCGGCCTCGGGGCGCGGCGTCTCGGTGCAAGCGATACTCGACGGCAGCGACTCGAACGTCGCCTCCTACGCCCTCGGGTATGCCGAGGCGGTGACCCGCAGGTTCAGCGAAGCGGTGACGCTGGACCACCTGCGCAGAAGCGGGGTCGCCGCGCCGGCCAGGGGGCTGGAGCTCGAACCGCGGGTCTGGTTCAACACGGACATGGAGTCGCGAAACTACATCTTCCCGGGGCTCATCGCCGTGGTCATGATGGTCATCGCCGCCCTGCTCACCTCGCTCACCGTTGCGCGCGAATGGGAAGTGGGGACCATGGAGCAGCTGATCGCGACGCCGGTCACGCGGGCCGAGCTGATACTGGGGAAACTGATCCCCTATTTCTGTATCGGGATGCTGGACCTGGTGCTGGCGGTGCTGGTCGGGGAGTTCGTCTTCCACATACCGCTGCGCGGAGAACTCTGGCTCATCTTCGCCTCCTGTTCCGTCTTCCTGACAGGGGCGCTTTCGCTCGGGATGCTGATCAGCATCGTCACCAAGAGCCAGTTTCTTGCCAGCCAGATAGCGCTGGTCGCCACCATGCTCCCCGCCTTCCTGCTGTCCGGGTTCATCTTTCCCATCGCCAACATGCCTTACCCGATCCAGCTCTTCACCCATATCATCACCGCCCGCTACTTCGTCGTTTTGCTGCGCGGCATCTACCTGAAGGGGCTCGGGCTGCAACTGCTGATCGCAGAGGCGGTATTGCTGATCGTCTTCGCGGCGCTGGTCCTCACCCTGTCGCACCAAAAGCTCAGGAAGAGGATCGACTAACCGGAGGAGCACCTTGTTCGATCGCCTGAAGGCCATGCTGGTGAAAGAATTCATCCAGGTGCTGCGCGACCCGCGCATGCGCTTCGTGATGTTCGTGATACCGGTGGTGCAGACCCTGATCTTCGGCTACGCGGTCAACACCGATGTGCGACAGGTCTCCACAGCCGTTTACGACCTGGACAACAGCAGCCAGAGCAGGGAGATCGCGGCCCTTTTCCTCAAGTCGGGGTACTTCCGGTTGCGCGAGCAGGTCTACGACGAGAAAAGGGCCCGGGAACTGGTCGACAGGGGGGAGGTGAAGGCCGTGCTCAGGATGAACCGCGGCCTGGGGGAGCGGCTTGCCGGGGGGGAGGGGGGGAGCGTGCAGATGATCCTGGACGGGACCGACTCGAACACGGCCGGCATCGCGCTCAACTACGCCCATCGGATCGTCGACGGGTACAGCGCCAGGCTCCGGCTCGACGCGGCGGCCCGAAAGGGGGGAGCGCAACAGCAACTTGGCGGGGTAGAGCTGGAGAGTCGCGCCTGGTACAACGAAAACCTGGAAAGCCGCAACTACTACGTCCCGGCCATCATCACCAACATCGTGTTCATCATAACCATGCTCCTCTCCAGCATGGCCGTGGTGCGCGAGAAGGAGATCGGCACCATCGAGCAGGTCATCGTCACCCCGATCGGCAAGGGTGAGTTCATCCTGGGCAAGACCATCCCGTTCGTGCTGATCGGTTTCGTCAACGTGACGCTGATCTCGCTCGTCGCCGTCTTCTGGTTCGAGGTGCCGATGCGCGGCAGCATTTTGCTCCTGTTCGGGGCCACCGCGCTTTTCCTCATGAGCTCGCTCGGTATCGGGCTCCTGATCTCCACCGTGAGCCGGACGCAGCAGCAGGCGATGATGAGCGCCTTCTTCATCATCTTCCCCGCCATACTTCTCTCCGGCTTTGCCTTTCCCATCGAGAGCATGCCGCGCACCGTGCAGTGGATCACCTACCTGAACCCGATGCGGTTTTTCCTGGTCATCATCCGCGCCATCTTCCTGAAAGGGGTCGGGATCGGCATCCTCTGGCCGCAGCTGACGGCCCTGTTGCTGCTGGGTGTCGCCATCCTCTCCACGGCCGTGCTCCGCTTCAAGAAGACGCTGGGGTGACCTCTTCGCCTAAGTGGCGAAAGGGACGAATGTTCTTGACCTGGCAGTGCAGCTTGACGTACCTTTTTGCCGGAGGTGACAGGGATAGGAAGGTTCCCGCCGGCTTCCATGCGGGCATGCGCGAATCCGTCTTGATGGGTCCGGTCACGCCTCCTAGTCCTTGCAGCGGGGAGTCCTGTCTTGAGTGAGCACCAGAGAAAACACGTGCATGTCGCCTGCGCCGTCATCGAGTCCGATGGGTTGGTGCTGTCGGCGCTTCGCAGCGCTTCGATGAACCTGCCGCTTAAGTGGGAGTTTCCCGGTGGCAAGATCGAGCCGGGGGAGGGGCGCGAGGAGTGCCTGAGGCGTGAACTTGTCGAGGAAATGGGGGTGCAGATAGAGGTCGGACGTGCGCTCACCCCTGCCACCCACAGGTACCCGAGCTTCGACGTGACGCTATATCCCTACGTCTGCAGCATAATCTCCGGCGAGATCATCCTCCACGAGCATTCCGCCGTCACCTGGCTGCCGCCCGAGAGGATGCTGGACCTGGAGTGGGCGGATGCCGATCTCCCGGTAATCCTGGAGTACCAGCGCGGTTTCCCGCCAGACGGATCTTCCTCCCGGTAGGAGCGGCATTCCTGCCGCGATACCCCCGTCCCCCGGCCCCTGGTTTACAGCACCAGCTCCTGTGAATCGTCAAGAACCTCCAACAGGTCGTCGATCTCGTCCTGGGTGAGCTGCAGCATGGCGCTTTCCGTCTCCGTCTCCAGGTCGATGGCCGGGTCGCGCAGCAAGCCGATCCCTTTCATCCTGCACGACTTGTTCACCAGCCTGACCACCGTCAGCACCGTGTCGCTGGTGTCGAAGTTGTCGTCGTGATGGTTGGCGACCACGTTGTAGTACACCCTGGGCATGTTCCAGTGTTCCATGAGCCGGCATCCCTGTTCCACATGCAGTTCGTCAAAAATCTCCAGCAGCAGGTCCTCTTCCAGGGCCGCTTGCGCCACCCCCGACTCGTTCAGCCGCTCCAGCGCCTTCAACAGGTAAAGCTTCCCCACATCGTGCAAAAGCCCCGCCATGTAGGCCTGCTCCGCGTACTGAGGATACCCTGCGCTTCGGGCCAGCCAGCGGCTCCCCATTGCACAGGCGTGGCTGTGCAGCCAAAGCGACTGCATGAAGCCGTTGATCACCGGGTTTTTCGACATGTGCAGCCCCGCCTGCGAAGCCGCCATCGCCAGGTTGGCCACCTGCCGGGCGCCGAGCCTGATCACCGCATCCTTGATGGTCTCCGTGCGGACCCGGCCGATGTACGCGGTTGAGTTCGCCATCTTCAGGATCTGCCCCGCCAGAGACTGGTCCTCGTTCGCCAGCACGACGACCTGGGCCATGGAGAAGTCAGGCCTCTGAAGAAGCTGTTGCAGCCTGACGGCTATGGGGTGGAAAACCGGCAGATCGATCGGCTGGTTTGACAGCAGGCGCCTGATGGTGAGCGAGAGGGGCATGGCGATTCTCCTTCTAAGGGGATGCTGGCCAGACGACAGTCTAATCCATATCCCGAAGCGTAAACAACAGAAAACCGCCGCCGCCTGACGCCGCGGAGCGCGCGGAGCACGCAGAGGAGCATCAGCGCGCACCTGCCGTATGTGCTCGGCGCCCTCGGCGCTCTGAAGCAGTCAGCAGGCGGATCTGCGAAATAAATCTGTTGCTTTGCAGCAGCAAATCGGTCAACTATGGACGCGAGCAGACGGATGAAAGAACCACGGAGAGGATATGCCGGCAGATTATCGTGACAAAAAAGTAGCCGTCGCCATGAGCGGCGGGGTGGATTCATCGACGGTCGCCGCCCTGCTGAAAGAGCAGGGGGCCGAGGTGATCGGCATCAACATGAAGCTTTTCGGGCGTGAAGGGGAGGATCCGGCCGCCAAGGGCGACGCAGAGATCGTCGCCGACTTCCTGGGGATCGAGTTCCACTTGGTGCGCCTGGAGGAGGAGTTCTCGCGCCTGGTCATGGACGACTTCCGGGCCCGGTACCTGGGGGGAGAGACACCCAACCCGTGCGTCCGCTGCAACCGCTACGTAAAGTTCGGGCTGCTTTTGGAGAAGGCGCTGGAACTCGGCGCCGACTTCCTGGCCACCGGCCATTACGTCAGGACCAGCCGTGACGACCAGGGGGTTTATCATCTGCTAAAGGCCGAAAACCTCGCCAAGGACCAGTCGTACTTCCTGTATACCCTGACCCAGCAGCAGCTATCCCGGGTCATTTTCCCGCTTGGCGGCATGCCCAGCAAGGACGAGGTGCGCCGGCTCGCAGCAGGGTTCGGCCTGCCGGTCGCCCGCAAGAGTGACAGCCAGGAGATCTGTTTCGTACCGGGGGACGACTACGTGGCGTTCCTGGAGAAGGACGGGGCGCTCTCCGGTAAAACCGGCGAGATCGTGCATGTAGGCGGGAAGGTGGTCGGGCGTCACGGCGGCGCCCACCGCTACACCATCGGGCAGAGGAGGGGGCTCGGTATCGCCTGGAAGGAGCCCCTCTACGTGCAAGCCATAGACGCGGCGCAGCAGAGGGTGATAGTCGGTGGAGAGCAAGGGCTGTACGCCCCGGGCCTCAAGGCGTGCGATCTTAACTGGGTGGTAGCGCCGGAGGGGGACACGGTGCAGACAACCTGCAAGATCCGTTATCGGCAGCAGCCGGTGGAGTGCAGCGTCACCCTTTCGGGAGACGGGGGTGGGG
>Ga0209317_1001699_pt1 | contig 18186 bp, 13 predicted proteins | sample RifGroB2_FD_183994 | JGI IMG/M metagenome (GOLD analysis project Ga0209317, IMG submission 183994) | Soil microbial communities from Rifle, Colorado, USA - Groundwater B2 (SPAdes) (version 2) | ecosystem: Environmental > Terrestrial > Soil > Unclassified | place: Rifle, Colorado | collected... | reverse complement strand
CCCGGCCATGTTCCTGGACCCGATGAAGATCCCCTCCTGGTTGAAGCTGCTCTCCTCCCAGCGCACCTGGAAGGTTTCGGCGGAGAGCGGGACCACGCTTTTGATCTGCACGGCCACCGTCTCCTGCCCGACCTTTTGCAGCGGCTGCTCCTTTTGCGCTATCTCGTTCAGGGTGTTGGCCGCGCTCTGCCGCAGATAGCCGTAAGCTGAGAGCCAGCGCTCCTTGGCCACTACCGCATCCAGAGGGACGGAGCGCACGTAGGTGACGAATTGCGAGAGAAAATACTGGAGTACCGCCTTGCTCGGGGTGTACTTCACCCGGGCCGCGGGACCGGCCGCCTGCACCAGCCCTTCGCTGTTCACCTGGACCACGTAGGGGACAACCGTCGACTTCGAGGACTGGTAGATGAGCCCTGCGGCGAGGATCGCGCAGATCCCCACCAGGCAAAGGGCCATGATGCGCCAGTTCTTCGCCTGCACCCTCGCGGCCCCGATGCGGTTGTCCCACTCCTCTTGAGCCTGCTGGTAGGGGGTGAGCGGCGCCCCCTCGGGCCTGAAGGGGACGGGAGGTTGGTTCAGTTCGTTTGGTGACACCGTTGTGCTCCTTTCCGCAACCAAAAATCACTTGCGGGGAATGGAGGGGTATTGTTTATCTAGATCTTTTAGGAACCCGGGTGCTGCAGGCACTGTTCGTGCGTCTTTCTTGGCCCAATCACGGTACGGGTTGTTTTTGTCCGTGGTGCGTGAAGAGTCTTCCTTTCCACAAGAAACCACCCACATCAACGTGAAAAGAAACAAGGCGCCTCTGAAATACCTTTGCATGGGAACCTCCTTTGAAAAGTCCTTATACTCCCCTCAACGGAACAGAAACACCGCCTCCCGAATGGGTATCATGCGGGATGGCCCCGCGAGTCATTAGAAGCCTATTTGCCCAACCAGGTCCCGAAGACGAAGAGGACGGAATCACTGAATTATCAGAGGCCTTCTTTGGAGAGAGGTTCTGTGCCCAGGCCGGTGCTGCGGATATAGCAGATGATTTATCCGATGTTGATACAGGTGATCCACTGGAAGTGGTTACAGGTCCTGCAGACGGTGTCATGGATGCCGCTGTCTGGGTTCCTGCACCACCTTCGCCGCTTCCACCTCTTCCCTCCCCACCACCTCTTTTGGCTGCGGCCGCCGTGGCCAGATGTCCTGCCTGTGCGATCTGCCGTGCTGCTTCTGTGACCATAGATCCGGCTGCGGCCACCACGCCGGCAACAGCCAATCCGGTTCCAGCCACAGCTCCCAGACCCAATCCCGGGGATCCTGCCATCAGACCACTGGCGATAGCGGGGGCGTGCCAGGAAAGGCCCATGACGGTGACCGCAGTGAACAGAACAAGTGATATTTGTTTAACAGTAGGGTCTGGTGGAAGAACGAAGGATGATAAGGTTTGCTGGGTCACTGAAAGAATAAAGGCAAGAACCATGAGACGGATACCGAAAGCGATAATCGCGCCGAATACCTTTTCAGCCAGGAAAGAGGTGTGTTTAAAGACGCCAAAAGGCACTAAGATAAGTCCCAGTGCGGAAATCAGATAAAACTCCAAATAGGTAATGAACACCAACAAGGCAATGCCGAAAAAAGCGATAACTATAAGAACCGCGCTAAGTTGTGTGGTTAGCATATCCAACGCGTGGCGTATGCTTACTGTCATCAGACTATAGTTTTGGGTATGATCGAAAACGGGCGCCGTGACGGCAAAACCATACTCTATGATCCGCGAAGGGTCCTCAATAAGCGAAGTGGGAGTGGTCCCTCCTCCGGCCATTACCCCAGCGTGCACAAACCCTTTCATGATGATGCTGCTCAACCATTGATAGTTGTTTATGACCCAGACGAAGAACCCTATCTGCATCACCTTTTTAAGAAAGGTGACCTCGATCTTATGTCCGCCGTCGAACGCCATCCACATACCAGCAAGAGCAATCTCCAGGGTCGCCAAAATGGTCAAAAGCGTCTTTGCATCCGGCAACAACCGTCCGTACCCCGGAACAATGGCATACATAAAAAGATTTAGAAGATCGGTGAGCACGCCCGAACCAGGTGCCATGACTATCTCCCTTACTTCAAGAAACCCGGGGCGGGTTTAAGTGTGCGCCTATCTTTAATGCTCCAATCCCGATACAAATTTTCGTTGGCTGCACGGGCAGCTTCATCCCCTGAAGTCTTCTCCGCAAGATAAGTTGCATCAGCCTTGGCCGTGGTTGAAATCAGCTGTTCCAGCTGCATGAGTTGTTTCGTCTGCATGATAAGAAGTTGATTCATGTTTTGCAGAAGATCCTTTGTTCCCGAAGCCGAATCCGAGCGGTTACTGAGGTATTTGAGGGTTCTCTGGTCCCGGGCCACTGACTCCTGCAGTTTGGTCGTGACGGTGAGAATGTCGTAGGCATTCTGCTGGTTCTTCTTCGACCACTCCGCCGACTGCTTCGCGTAGTCGACGCTCTTTTGTCCCTGGTAGGTCTTGAAATCGGGGTAGAGTTGCTGAAACTGCCCCTGCATCTGGGTGAAATCATTGCTGATACCGATGGAAGAACCCATGACGTGCTGCATCTGGTTAAGGTTGGAAAGGTCGATCTGGTAGCCCAGGTTGTGCAGGTTGGCGTAGTCGTTCTGCAGTTGGTTTATCTGCGCGGAGTACTGCAGGGTCTGGGTGGAATACTGGTTCAGGGAAAGGGCGTAGTTGAGGAGCTGCCGCTGAAAAGCGGCCGGGTCGAAAACGACGTCGCCGGCGCCGAAGAGGGCAAAAGCAGGTGAACTCACCCAGAGTGCAGTGAGCATCACGATCAGAGTGACGAAAGAGCGTTTAAACATGCCGTACCTCCAAGGAAGGGGAGAGACATTCCAGAATCTCCGCCGCCCAGTCAAGCCCTTTTGAAGCAAGCCAAGCGGCGTTAAATCCTTCCTTGCCGTGCTCCGCCAGCATCTTCTTCGCCAGAATCTGGTCCTTCTTGCTGGTGGCCGCGCAAAAGGCAAGTCCCAAGGGTCCCAGCCCCAGCTCGAAGAGCCGGTTCCCCATGGAACTCTGGTAGTAGTACTGGCGCTTGGGCTGGGCCACGGCGAGCATCTGGAGCTGCCTGTCGTTGAGCCCGAAACGGCGGTAGACCCGCGCGGTCTCCTCTTCCATTGCTCGGTCGTTGGGAAGGAATATCCTGGTCGGGCAGCTCTCGATCAGGGCCGCGGAGATGGGACATCTTTCGATATCGGTGAGACCCTGGGTGGCGAAAATGACCGAGACGTTCAGCTTCCGCAGGGTTTTCAGCCACTCCCGGATCCTCGGTGCGAAAATCGGGCTGTCGAAGAAAAGCCACGCCTCGTTTAGGAAAAGCAGGGTCGGGAAGGCTGCGGAAAACCTTTGTTCCAGTCGGTGAAACAGGTAGGAGAGGGCGGGAACCACGGCGGCCGAGGTTCCCATAAGGGCTTCCATCTCGAAGCTCTGCCAGCGGGAGTATTTGAGGGTGTCGCGGGTGGCGTCGAAGATATAGCCGAGCGGTCCGTCAACGCAGTAGGGGGTAAGGGCCTGCCGAATGGCCTGGTTCTGGCTCAAGGCTATGAAACCGGAGATGGTGCGTTGTTCCGGTGGCGTGGTGGCAAGGCTTGTGAGAGTGCCCCAAACCTCCGACTTGATCCTCGGGTTCACGATGATATTTTCCTGCTGCAGGATATCGAGGATCCACTGGCTGGCCCAGCTCCGCTCCGGTTCCTCATCCACCCCTGCAAGCGGCTGAAAGGCAAGCTCGTTGCCTCCTCCTCCGCTTCCCAGGTCGTAGAAGTCCCCTCCGAGCCCGGCGGTGATGACCCTTGATGACCCCCCCTTGTCGAAGATGTAGACCTGGCTTCCCTCGTAGCGCAAAAACTGCGCCTGGAAAGTGGCCATCAACACGTCCTTCCCGGCCCCGGTGGGGCCGCAAATCATGGTGTGCCCCACGTCGCCCACATGGAGGTTGAGCCTGAAAGGGGTGTTCCCGGAAGTGATGGCATGCATCAGGACGGGCGCGTCCAGGTGCTTGTTCCGGGTCGGTCCCGCCCAGACCGCCGAAAGCGGCATGAGATGGGCGAGGTTCAAGGTGTTCAGGAGCGGACGCCGTACGTTGGCCCGCGCGTGCCCCGGGAGGGACCCGAGCCAGGCGTCCACGGCGTTCATGGTCTCGTTGATGGTCACGAACCCCAGGCCGTTGATCACCTGCTCGACCGCCCTGGTCTTTGCCTGCAACTGCTCCTGGTCCCGGTCCCAGAGAACGACGGTCGCCGTGAAATACCCGTAACTGACATAGTCGCCGGCAAGTTCCTGGAAAGCTGCGTCCGCGTCGTAGGCCTTGTTCTCCGCGTCGGAATCGGACATGGCGCTTTCCTGCCCGGTGAGCCCTTCCTTTATCAGCACGAAGACGCCCTTGCGTTTGGCGAACCACCGTTTTTTGTACTTGGCGATTTCGGCCAAGGCCTCGGTCTTGTCCATGCAGATGAACCGGGTCACCCACCGGTATTCTATGGCAAGGCGGTTCAGGTTATCGAGGAGCCCGGGGACCGATTGGCCCGGGTATCCCAGGATGGAGATGACCTTCAAAGGGGTTTCCCCTAGCCGCGGTTCCAAGCCGCCAATCAGGGGGGAGTCTGGGAGAATCGCGTCCAGGTACATCGGTATTTCGGGGACTCGCACCGGATGACGCTTGGGACTGATGGTTGTGTGCAGGAAGGTGAGGGTCTGCTGATCGTTCAGGGGACGGATCTCCGGGAAAAACCCATGCATCAGATCCAGGATCCGGTTGGTCCGGTCGATGAACCGGTCCAATTGGATACCATAATCCACGGAACTCTCCCTGCTGTTTTCCAGGAACAGGGCCGCCATCCTGCTCTTTTTCTCCGAAGGGGGGAGGTAAAGGACGGTGAGGAAATAGGCGCTCTCGAAATGATCGTTGTCCTGGAAGGAGGCCCTGCGCTCCTCGTCGATCAGGAAGGCGAGGGGGTTTTTGAAGGTGGAGGGAGGGTATTCCCCGGCCACCATCCTCTGGGCTTCCACCCATACCGCCCACCCCGCCGAAAGGCGTTTGAACGCGTTGTTGACCCGGGCGGAAACGGAGACAAGTTCCGACTCCGTGGCGCTGTCGAGGTCGGGCCCGCGATAGCGAAAGGTACGCTGGAAGGAGCCGTCCTTGTTGAGGACTATTCCCGGCGCGACCAGGGCGGCCCAGGGGAGGAGATCGGCCAACCGGTCCGGCTTTTTTCTGTATTCACCGATATTGAACAAGGGCACCCCCCTTCAAGCGGTGTAGAGGTTTTTCTGCTTTATATGGCGGCGGAAGCAGCTGAAGAAATCGGGATCGGTCCTGGTCGCGGCGAGGGCCAAAAGGTGTATCAGTATCCCCACCGGAAAGGCCAGAAAGGAATGGAGCCCGAGCCCCAGCGCGGCGACCAGCGTGCCGTTCACAAGCGCGATGCTTCTAGGCACCCCGCCTATCAGGATCTGCTCGGTGAGGCTCTTGTGAATCGGGATTTCAAACCCTTCGATGGCCATCTTTTAGAACCCGAGTCCGCCGCCGTACCCTAGGAAATCGGAGATGAACGAGGTGGCCGCAAAGGTGAGTGAAAGGCCGAAGACAACCCCGACCACCTTCCGCATGAACCCGCCCCCCTCGCTGTAGGCGAGGCCCAGGCCGGTCGTCACGATGGCCAGAATCCCCCCGGCCTTGGCCACCGGGCCGGTGATGCTGTGCAGGATATTGTTGAGCGGGGATTCCCACGGCATGCTGGTTCCAGCGGCATAGGCGTTGGCTGTGAGCAACAAAACCATTATGAAAGTGGACGCTATAGCTATTTGCTTGGTGATCATCTGAACGCTCCCTTGGCTCTTGAGTGCCGGTGAGATTTCACGCAGACTGATATTAATACATTTTAATTTAATCATCGGCAGGCCGGAGGCGGACTTAAATAAAAAATTATTAAAAATTTTGTCGGACCATTTCCGATTCGACGGGGGCGTGAGATAAAGGAATCTTATGATGTGGTGAGCCTGCTGAATGCTTGAATTCATGTAATTCTGCCGGTCATATAAGCGCCATTTTCAATTCTTTCGACTTTGACAATCTCACTGATTTTTCGACCATTGCCGCAGCGTTCGATATGCACGACGATATCGACCGCCTCGGCTATCAGCTCCTTTGAAACGGTGACCACTGCCTCCTGGATCAGCTGCTCCAAACGGATCAGCCCGCCGACCGCGTTGTTGGCGTGGACGGTGGCGCACCCCCCGGGGTGCCCAGTGTTCCAGGCCTTCAAAAGTGACAGCGCCTCGCCTCCCCGGACCTCCCCGACCACGATCCGGTCGGGCCTAAGCCGCATGGTGGCCTTCAACAGATCGTTCATGCTGGCCACCCCCTCCCGGGCGCGGAGAAAGACCGTATCCGGGGCCGAGCATTGCAGCTCCAGGGTGTCCTCTATGATCACGATCCGGTCCCCGCTTCGCGCTATTTCGTTGAGAAGCGCGTTCACCAGGGTGGTCTTGCCGCTCCCGGTCCCCCCGGTAACCAGGACGTTCTTCTTCTCGGCAACGGCCCGGCAAAGGACCTCTTTTTGCCGCCCGGTCAGGATCCCCTGTGTCACGTAATCCTCCAGGGAAAAGATCATCAGCGCCTTCTTTCGGATGGTGAAAACCGGCGCGGTGACCACCGGGGGGAGGAGCCCCTGGAAGCGGCTGCCGGTGCCGGGAAACTCGGCGGAGAGGATCGGGGTGGTCTCGTTCACCTCGGCGCCGGTCCCCGACGCCACCAGCTTGATGATCCGCTCGGCGTCATGGCAGGCAACGGTGAGGCCGGTGAATTCCCGGCCGTGGCCCAGCCGGTCCACCCAGAGTTTGCCGTCCGGGTTCAGCATCACCTCGACCACCTGGTCGTCCCGCAAAAGCTCCCCCACCTGGGGGCCTACGGCGGTGGTGAGCATGGTGATCAGGCGCTCGGCGCTGGTATCTCTGGCAAGGGAAGAAATCGGCGTTTCAGTCATGGGTTTCCTCCTCGAAAGATAGTTCGCCCTGGACCGCACCGATTGGATTCTGAGGGTCGGCACCCTTAACCTCTTCCGCTTTTTTGTCTGCCTCCCGTTTCTTCTTTTCCTCTTCCTGATGCCGTGCCTGCCTTCTTTCTTCCTCCTCGTCGCCCAATAAGGGTCGCATGCCTTTGATGGCGTTTTCCGTGACCTTCTCCTTCAATTCTTCCGGGGCAGGACTCTCGATGACGCGCTGTGCCGTTACGGCAATCTCGGCATCCCTTGCCTCCAACTCATCCAGGGAAAGGCCGGAACGAAGCAGGAAAGGCTTGTGCAGAACCCGGCGTCGGTTGGCCTCAGTCCAGGGGATGGTCACCGGGGCCGGATTTCCGCCGGGGAGCATGAAATATCCGTGGCCGACCGGCAGGCGCATGATCTGCGCCGGCATGATCACCTTTCTCACTCGCACCTGCCGATTATGATTTTCCCCTCCCCGGTGCTCGTTTTCCGAGATCGAGTAATGGGTCGCCGATTCCCAGTATTCCTCCTCGCTTGCCAGGTCGGAAAAGAACCTGGCAGCCTCCGGGTCCCCCAGGTTCAGGACCAGTTTGGAGCCGCAAGAGTTGACGATGGTGTGGGCGTCTTCCCGGCCGTAAATGCTCTCTATGCTGGCGAAGTCGGGAATACCCACCTCCACGACCACGCCTTTTGAGCGCCCGGCCGTCAGCAATTTTTTCACGGTGGGGAGCCGCTGCATGTTCCCCAACTCGTCCAGAATCAAATACACGGTTCCTTCCGCATCGGTGCTGTCGGGGAGGCTCAGGATCCTTTTGCCGGCGAAGTCCGCGAACAGGGAAAGGTACGGCCTCATGATGTTGGAGGCCTCTTCCAAGTTGGTGATAAAGATGACAGAATCGCTGCCGTTCACGACCCAATCCCTTACCGAAAAGGAGCCGTCTGAGACGAATTGCAGCCAGGTAACGAAAGACATCAGGACGGCATGGACCCCTATAGCCTGTTTCGAACTGGCGTCCTGGATGTAGGTATACCCGGCCTGTCCCGAAGGGGTTGCCCGGCACATGTCGCGGATCTCTGCAATGGGTGAGGTAAGGGCCTTCCAGAGTTGGGCGTTGCTGCGCAGTTTGCGCTCGTAGCAGTAGGCCAGCACCCCCCGAAGGACGTCCTGGGCTGCGGCGCACCAGAAACGCTCGTCCCCTTTCCCCAGTGGTATCAGCGAGCCGGTGAGGGCGGTGAGGTCGGTTACCGATCTAAGCTCGTTGAACAAGGTCCACCCGAGCCCCCGTGCGTCCAGCGGGTTCAAAATCAGGTCCTTTTCCGGACGGTAAAAACGCTGCACCATCTCCCCTTTGTAGTCATTGACTATGGCCCGGCGCTCCGCCTTCTGAATGACGTCCAGGTGCTGGACCAAGACGGTTGATTTGCCGGAGCCGGTCTGCCCGGCGATGAGCAGATGGCGCCTGGAAAGGGACTCTGCGATGCGGATCGAGGCGATTGGGAGGATCCCCGAACCGTCGCACTTGGAGCGAACCTCGGCCTCGGATATGAGGCGTGCGCCCCTGATATGCTCGTTGTCCTTGATCCGCGCGGTAGCGCGCCTGACGTAAAAAAGTGCCAGCGGCCACAAGCAGGCCCAGCTTAAGAAGGAAAGGTAAAAGGGCAGACGGTAGGCCCGCAAAACTTGTTCGTACTTCACGTACCTGATCAAATCCCGAGCCTTCCAAACGACGTAACCGCCGGCATCGTGCGGCCATTTTTGCAAACGGTCCGGGGCATGGATATGAAAGGTAGGGTTGATGCCGAACCGCTGAACGAAACGGGCAGCGGGGTACTTCCAAAGAAATTCGCGATAAATCTCCGGGACCCTTTCCGCCGTCTGGAATTTTCCGTCATAGACCCCGAAACGCGGTATCCGCATCCCCATCCAGAAGAGAAGTATTTGCAGTACCAGGCAAAAAATGGCGATCTGAAAAAGCATCTTGAGCGTCATCATGACCCGGTGTTTCTGCACCTCAAATCCTTGGTAGGCGTTGGCCATATGGCACCTCTTTTCAATAGAATGTCCCAATTCCCGGCTGTTCAGTCCCGGGTCCTTCCACCTGTTCCGTGTCGGCTCCCGGATATTCCGTCCGGGTTCCTCTCAACTGGTCGAACCGGGCCTGCTCCGCTTGATCGTGCGCTATCAGCTGCTTTTCCATGATCTGGAAGAGGCTTCTGATTTTGTCGGCGCTGGGCATTTTTTCGTTCAGCTGTTCCAGCTTTTCATGCACCAGGGAGAGCTCTTCATCGAGATTTTCGGTGCGCTCCAGCGCATCGAGCGCGGCCGAAATGAGATCGGCGATCTCCCTGCGGCGGGAGGCGGCCATCTCCGTCAATCGTTCCAAAAGACATGCGTCCAGGCGGACCGGGAGGTGCTCTTTTCCCTGCATGGTTTCCTCCTTGTCTCGTGGTACCGCTGGTACCATAATGAAATCAAGGCCTTACGGTGCCATTTCAACTTCCGTGGTACCGCGCAAACATTTGTAATCGTTGGATTTTAATCTGATGCGGCCCGAAGGGCTGCGTCAGGTGTATATGGAAACAAGGCGAGGTTTTGAAGCCCCCCGGACGGCACGGGAGGGGGGCTTACTTTGGTTTTTTCAGCTCCCTGGCGATCTCGCGGACCGGCTGCGGAACTGCCGGCGTCGGAGCTGCTATCTCGACCTTCCTGGTCGGCTCCCGAGCCGGTTGTGATCGCGGCTGCTCTGTCCCCCTCGCCACGGTGTGCGATTCCCCCGGTCGCTGTCCCGCTTCCTTCACGGTGCTGGTCTTCAAGTCTACCATCCCGACCCCTTTTATTAAACCGTTCCAAGAGTTGGTGAATACGGCCGCCTCGGATCGCGACCGGGTCAAGGCGATGTTGAAGGCGTTGTAGGAGGTGCGGCCGAAGCGCTCGGTTTCCGCTTTGCTGTCGATCTCGGCAAGGGGGGCGCTCCCGCTCTCGACGGAAGGAGCAGGAGACTCCGTGGCGAGGCTCTCCTTGAGGTAGGCGAGATATTCCTGGTCGCGCAGGGGATGCTCGTTCATCAGATCCATGGCGCGGTCGTTGGTGATCGCGGTCACCCAGACCCCCAGGTCCCTGACCCAGTACATCCCTTCCCCCCTCATCAGCAGGCGGGTGGGCTCGTCTTTCAGCATCTCCTGTCCGTTGGCGAAGCTGACCGCTATCCCCTTCTGCTCCTGATTGCTTTGCCGGTTGCGGATCATAATCAGGGAAAGGGTGCCGGCATGGTCCCCTAATCTGGTTTCCAGGCGGTATTCCCTCTCGTAGGGGGAGAGGGCGCTGTTCCAGCGCTCGAACCGCTCCGCCGTGGTCTCGATTCCGGCCAGAGCCTGCAAGGCCTTCTGCTCGTTGCCGTCAAACGGGCGCACGAAGGCGAAGTCGATGACGCTGTCCACCGTGGTCCCCTCCCCCTTGTGGATGGTGATCACGTAGCCGTGGTCGAGGTGTTGCGGGCCGTGGCGGTCCAGGTTCACCCTGGCGAGCCGGTCCTCGGAGAGTTTCACCAGTGCGACGGCCCCCTCGCGGGTGGTCTCGATCGTCTCGATCTCACCGAGCTCGGCGTTGCGGATTTTGATCTTTTTCCCGCTCCTGGCGGAGACGATGCTCTTGTCGTAGGTGGTCTTGTTGCAGACGATGGTGTCGCCCGCCGCGAACTCCCGTTCCTCCTCCTGGTACAGGGCGCTTTTCCGGGCCAGTTCCACGGCGTCGAAGCTCCTGGTCCGCTGCTGGCCCCTTTCGTCCTGGAAGGAGAGTTTCACCTTGTTCTGGTCCAGGTTGATGGAGACGACCTTTCCCTCCCCGTTTCCCGGAATCCCTTCCGGGATGTTGATCGACCCGTCCTTCCGGCGCTCCCCGGTGAAGCAGACGGTCATGCCGGGCAGGTAGCCGGAAGCAGTGACTCCCTGCCCCACCGGGACCAAGACCTGCACCGTCGTCCCCTGTCCCAACTCCCCTTTTTCGATCCGGGCTTCCCGGATCTTCCGGTTCAGTTCCTGCCGGTCCGCGTTGAGTGGGGTCACGATCAGGACGCTCTGTTTTTTCCCGGCCGCGGCGGCGGCCGGGTCCGGCGAGGGTTGCCCCGTTTGCTCCAGGTAGTGCCGTACCGTGGCGCTGACCAGGGCCTCATAGGTGGGAATCTCCCGCACCCTCCCCTGTTGCTTCAGCATCTTCAGGGCGTCCACCGCGTTCTCCCCCAAAAGCGGGATCTCCCGGTCCCGGTTCAGGGTCCTGGCCACATCGAGGAGGGCGGCGTCTTTTTGGCGCACGATCTCCTTCATGACGGTGTAGTCCCCCGCCCTCTCCCGGGCCAGCTGTGAGGCATGGATGAAAAAGGGGCTCGCCTGGATGCTGGGAAACTGCTTGAAGTCCCCGATCAGGGAGGGCTTCGCTTCCAACTCCCGGGCCTTCAGCTCACGGACCACCTTCAAAAGGTGCTCCGCCTGCCTTCCTCCCACCAGCGAGGCCTCGTCCAGGCGGATAACCACTTGCGCCCCGTTCGGGGCGCATAGCTCCTGGCAGAAAGCGGCGGGACCCTTCTGGTAAAAGCGGTTCAAAAAGGAATCGACCGTGTAGGCCTTGTTGTCGCTGGCCTTCTCCATCTCCAGGGCGGCCTTGTTGGTGTAGGCGATGTTCAGGGCGTGATGGGCCCTGCCGGTAGGCTTGAGGACCTCGGCGTTGAAGCGCTCGATCACCCCGAAGGCGAAGGTTTTGCCGGTGCCGGGGTCCCCCTGGGTGACGGCGAATCCCTTTTCCCCAGTGAGTTCGTTCAGGACGTACTCCCTCTGCCCGGGGGTCAGGGAGAGGAAACCCGTCGGAGCGGCTGACGCCGCTCCTCTCACAAAGGCCTCCCGAAATGGAACCTGGTCCGGGGTCAAGCTCCCTTCTTCTTTACCGGAAATCCCTTTCAGAAAGGCCTCGACTTCGGGTCTTGAAGTGAGGCTGCGAAAGGGGGGGAGCTCCCGCAGGGCGGCGAGGTTTTGCCGCTCCAAGCGCAGCATCTCCCGGGTGGTCAGGAACTCCTGGCCCGCGTTGGGACCGGAGCTCTCCACGCCTAGGGAATGGAAAAGCGTCTTGTCCTCGACGGCGGCTCCGAGCTCGGAGATATGGTGCTCTCCGCCCGAGATTTTTACGGCGGTCTTGATCAGCTGGCCGCGCGTGAAAAGGACCTCCTTGTCGGTGAGGAAGGAGGAGGCCTCTTCCAAGATCTCCCTGGGAGTTTTTTCGAGGGTGGGGTTCTGATCGGCGGGAAACCCTTTTTGTGCCGTCTCAACTGTTTCAAGAGTGCCCGCCACGCTTCCCCTTGCAGGTGGCAGATAGCGGTAAGGCTTCAGCTCCTCTCCCTGCGCCAGCGATTTCTCGGCCTCGATACGCTCCAGGACCTCCCGCGCCGTGGTCTTCACCTCTTCGAAGCATTTGTCCCAGTAGCGCCTGACCTCCTCGTTGGTGACCTTGAATTTGGGGTCCCTGGTGTCGAGACCGGCCCACTGTCTCAAAAGTGCTTCCCCCACGCCGGGGTATTTCCCCTCCTGCCGCCACTTTGCCACCTGCTCTTCTATGGCCGCGCTCCGCTTGGAAAAGACCTCCATCTCCTCCCGGGTCACACCCGTTATCTCGAAAAGGAATTTTTCCCGGTCCGTGAAGTAGACCTGGTACCCCGCCTCCCGCAGGAGGCGGATGGCCTCCTGCCGTGCCAGCATCCCTATGGAAATCTTGTCTTTGTAGATGGTTTGGGGCTCGTTGGCGAGCCACCTCTCTTCCGCCGTCTGCACCATGTTGAGCAGAAATACGTGACTGTGCACATCGGGGTCGAGGGCGCGGGAGGTGACGTGGTCGAACTTCGCAGCCAGGAGGTTCCCGGCGTTCCTCATGCCGCCCGGGGTGCGGTACTGGCTGTAGTGCTCCTCCACGTACCGCATGGCATTCTCCACGGCCCGGTCCCAGATCTCCTTAAGCTCATGATTCCCGGCCGCGTACCCTACCGAAAGTGACTTCGGCGCGGAGAAGGTGAGGTCGTTGCCGGCGCGGTGGTTTTCCTCCTGTGAGCCATCCTCCCCTCTGGTGAGCTTGGGCGCCACCAGCTGGAGGCTCCCGTCCGGGGTTTTTCCGGCAGCCACGTTTCGAAAGGTCTCTTCCGTCACCTTACCCGCTAGTTTCAGCGCCGCCGCGCCCTTTCCAAGCCATCGGCTGGACTCCCCCCCTTTGAGGTAGTAGTCCTCTGCGGCGAAATACTTTCCCGCCTGGCTTGCCGTCATCCCCTTGGAAAGAGAAAGCATGGCCGTCTCCGATTTACAACTCCTCCGCTTTCTTCAAAATGGTCCTTTGTAGAGCATCCTCCGGCCTGCCCGGCGCTCATCCCTGGTGAGATCGACATCATCGCCCTTTAGCTCCGCTTGGTTGACGGTTGTGCGCAGCCGTTGTGGTAAATTTGTGAACGTTAATCTTGCTTATCGGGTGGAGCTACTTGGAACTTAAATAAAAAAATGAGAGATTTTTTATAGGTCGGTGCCGATGGATTCAAGGGGGGAGTTGAGTGGAAAAGGAGCTCGTCCGTGGCAGGCGGCGGTAGCGATAGCGAAAGCTTCGGCCATGGACGTGCTCGGGACCGGTAAAGCTGCCGCGCGTTTTAGGCACGGCTGCTTTGGTCCCAAACTGAGGGGGTTGCGGCGCCTGCGATGGCACCGGTGGGTAAAAAACCATAAGTGGATACCAGAGGATACAAGAGGATCCAAACGGCACGTCGAAGACAAAGACGAATCCCGCCTCAAGTGGCTCGACTCGGTGGAGTCAAAGCGATTGAATATTGCAGAGAAGATGGGGTTTCATTAGAAAAGTTGGCTAAGGGGTTTTTACTTCATTACAAAAAAAGGCCGGTCTCGGTAACTTTTGCCGCAAATTAGGAAGACGAATCGGCACAAATTGGTAATTGATGAAGACCGCCGTCCACAACCGATTCCGATTTTTTCTACCTGTGCTGAGCAACCGGTGTAGACCAGCTGCGAAACCTCGCGAAGAGCGTTACGGTCTGGCAACAGATGTCGTTGCTGCAATCGATCCCTCCGCTGCGGAGGAACCTCCTGATTGGAAAACATAAAGTCAAAATAAAGTTGTTAACTGGGAAAGGCCGTGTGAAGAGGCACTGACGCCTCCCGTTGGAGGCAGCGCTTCTAGCCGAAAAAACAAAACCTCCACCATTAAATTTTTACGACTGTTAATCGTCATTACGCTTATCTTTTTAAATTATTAGCCGATTAGTTTGTGTCGGGTTATTGGCCATAAGTCAGGTGGCCGAAGACGATGACTTAAATTAAAGAATGATGAGATGAAGGTAGTTATCAAACCGTTGAACAGAAGTTTTCGCATTAATAATTCTGGAGAACACACACATGATTACGCGCAAGATTTCCACTGGGAAGTTGCCATCCTTATGGCACCTTTTTGCCACCCAACTGATGATCACCTGCATTGTAGAAACTCTGGTGCACTTCTTCATGCCGCTCATGATTCCCGACAGTCACAAGGTCTATCAGGGGATTGCCGATGCGCTGTTGCTGTCGGTCGCCACCGCGCCGTTTGTCTGGGCTATCATCGCACGCCCCTTGCGCGCGGTGGCGCTATCCGAATTGACCCGGACGGAAACCGTGCTGAAATCGATTGTGGACGCCGTCATTTGCTTCAACTCGCAGGGACAGATCGAGTCGCTCAATCAGGCAGCCGAAAAGATGTTCGGGTGGCAGCCCCAGGAAATAATCGGCCACCATTTCAGCCGAATTGTTCCGCAACTTGCTGGTGGCAAACGATGGATGCCGCAGTCTGAGGGCTCCGGAGAAAAGGTTCTGGCGGACCACGAAACCATCGGACGTCACAGGCAAGGCACCTCCCTTCCTGTGTTGATTACCATCAGCAAAATGAATCTGGTCGGTCCCCCCTTATTCGCGGCAATGATACACGACATATCAGAACGAAAACGGGCAGAATCGGCCCAGGAGGAACAGAGGGAATTTTCCTTGAAGCTGGTCCAGGATTTGGCTGTGCCCTGTTTTGTTTTGGATCCCGACCACAAGGTGCTCGTGTGGAACAAGGCCTGCGAGGAACTGACCGGCGTCGGGGCAGTGGAGGTGATCGGCACCGATCAGCACTGGAAGGGTTTTTATGACAAGAGGCAGCCGACTCTTGCAGATGCAGTGCTTGACGGTGCCCCCCATGATTTCAATGGCAAATGCACAAAATCTACCTTCGGCAAAGACGGACTGCAATGCGAGAGATGGCTTCGGAATGTGGGAGGAAAGGACCGCTACCTCTTTTTTAGCGCTGTCCCGGTGCGTAACGGCAAAGGAGAAGCGATCTCGGTTATCGAGACGCTGCAGGATTTAACCGAAAGAAGGAGCGCAAAGGAGTCCCTGGAGAAGTCGGAAGAGAAATTCTTCAAGGCCTTCCACGCTAGTCCGGATGGCATAGTTATCAACACCAAGGCGGATGGTTTGTTCATCGAGGCCAACGAGGCCTTTGTCAGAATGATGGGATATCTCCGCGAGGAGATAATCGGACACTCGTCGGTGGAACTCGGCCTATGGGTCGATCCCGGGCAACGTGCCTGGATCATCGACAAAATAGATCGGGAGGGAGCTGTCCGCAACGTCGAGATCAGCCTGCGCGTCAAGTCGGGCCTTATCCGTACCTTCCTCTGGTCCTCCGACATCATCGACCTGGACGCCAGGGAGTGTCTCATAGTGATCGTGCGTGATGTTACGGACCAAATGGAAAACGAGCGCCAGCTCCTCAGGAGCAAGACCGAGCTCACCAGCAAGCACGAAGAGCTCTCGGCTCTTTTCGACAAGGTCGAGTCAGTCAAGAGAGATTGGGAGAAGACCATGGATTGCATCTACGACATGGTCATTCTGCTCGACCCGGACGGGAGAGTGAAAATGTGCAACCGTGCCGCAATGGAATTTGTGGGGCTACCGTATGGAAAGATCATCGGCCGGGACTGGAAACAACTGCTGGAACTGACCGAGATGCTCATGCCTCCCATCAGCGCCGTCAAAGGTGTTTATTGCTGCGAATTCCACCTTGAAAAATCGAACAAGTGGCTGTCGGTAAGCTACTATCGCGACAGCAACGATTGCGAGTTTGAGCCGTCGGGCGCAGTGGTGACGATCAACAACATCACCCAGACGAAGCAGGCAGCTCTGGAACTTACTCAGGCCTACACCGAGCTCAAAGAGACGCACAACCAGATGATCCAGCAGGAAAAAATGGCGTCGATCGGACAGTTGGCGGCCGGTGTCGCGCATGAGATCAACAATCCCACAGGCTATATCATCAGCAACCTGGGAACCCTCGCCAAATACCAAAGCAGGCTCTTCGAGTTCCTGAAGGCGCAGAGCGAAATCATCGACACCCTGGACAGCTCGGAGAGGCAAAACCTGGCGACGCTTAGAAGGCAGATGAAGATCGACTACATCATCGGAGACCTCCCCGACCTGGTGAGCGAATCGCTCCACGGCGCCGAAAGGGTCAAGAACATTGTTCACTCCTTGAAGTGCTTTTCAAGAACGGACAATGACATATGCACCACTTCCAGCATAATCGATTGTCTTGAGAGCACGATCAACATCATCTGGAACGAGATCAAGTACCATGCAACCCTGAAGAAAGAGTTCGGGGATCTGTCGCTGATCAGATGCTACCCTCAGAAACTGAGCCAAGTGTTCATGAACCTCATTGTCAATGCGGCTCATGCTCTCGGGGAGAAAGGAGAGATTACGGTAAGCGCTTGGCAGAAAAACAACGCAATCTACGTCGCCGTTACCGATACAGGAAGCGGCATTCCGGAAGAAATCAGGGGCCGTATCTTCGAGCCCTTTTTTACCACCAAGGAGGCAGGAAAGGGAACCGGACTGGGTCTCTCCATCAGCTATGGCATTGTCAGGGAACATGGCGGGGAAATAACTGTGGAGAGCACAGTCGGAACGGGGACTACCTTTACGGTGATGCTGCCTTTGAACGGAGTTCAGGATGCTTGAAAGAAACGCCTTCCAATTAGCCCGCCCAACGCAGCTGTTTTCCCACCGGGCTATCAGAGTTCGTCCGCCTGCATTGAAGAGGAGAGGTTGTCGAAGAAAAGGGGCGATGATGCCGCCGTCGCGCCGCGGGTCTGGGTGCGCGGGGCCTGTGGTGACAGCTTATCCTCGCTCCTCACCACGAACTCGCGGGGGAGAGAGATGCGGTACCTGGCGCCTGCCGCCTCCAGGATCTTGTTCACGTATCCGGCCCCCTTCCAGGCCTGCCCGGTGTTGTAAGCGGAAAGCGCTCGGAAAAGGGACTGCACGGGGTCTGAGGTCTTGTGCTGGCGGTAGAATTCGGCGAGGATGGTGGTCCCTATGCGGATGTTGTGGCAGGGGTCGAAAAGCTCTTGGAGGGTGAGATTCATGGGGCGGATGTGGCAACTGTTTATCTGCATGAGGCCGATGTCGATGTTGTGACCTTGGTTGATGAGCCGGGAGGCTAGTTCCACCGCCTCTGCGGTGGTCTTGGGGGAAAAACTCCTTTTCAGGGTGTTGTCTCCTATGGCCAGGGGATTCCCCCCGCTCTCCACCTGTATGATCGCCTGGGTGGTCTCCGGGCTCACAGCCGGGCCGCAGTCGGTGAGCATGGCTGAGGTGAAAAGAAGCGCCCCTAAAAACAGCATGGTTCCTCCCGCTACTGCAAGATGAATACGGGCCACGCCACTCCCCGGATCTCGGAGGTCCTCACCGGCCCCATGTAGCGGCCGTCGAAGGAGCGTTTGATCCGGGTGGCGACCGGCAGAAAGAACCCGGCGGGAACCTGACGGCAGCCATGAAGCCGGGGTAGGGGGAGCCCTTCCTGATCCGTTTCGTACACCGGGCCTATGGCTACCCCGTTGATGGTTAGAGAGGAGGCCGTTACGCAGTAGGTATCGCCGGCGACGGCTCCGACGTGCTTGAACAGCGACCACCCTTCAGGGAGCCACCCCCGGCCGTAGACGTACTGCCGGAACTCTGAGGGGACGGCCATCACGATCACGTCCCCGCGCCTGAGCTTCCCGTCGAACTCCTCCAGTCGATAAAGTCCCATCGGCTCGCTGTCGG
>Ga0209317_1001698_pt1 | contig 18218 bp, 27 predicted proteins | sample RifGroB2_FD_183994 | JGI IMG/M metagenome (GOLD analysis project Ga0209317, IMG submission 183994) | Soil microbial communities from Rifle, Colorado, USA - Groundwater B2 (SPAdes) (version 2) | ecosystem: Environmental > Terrestrial > Soil > Unclassified | place: Rifle, Colorado | collected... | reverse complement strand
TGCCGAGCTGGACGGGAAGGGGGAGGTGGTGGGTGGAATCGTGGTTATGCGCTACGGGGAGAACGCGCTCAACGTGATCGACCGGGTAAAGAAGAAACTCAAGGAGATCGAACCCTCTCTGCCGCCGGGGGTAAAGATCGTCACTACTTATGATCGCTCGGATCTTATCTTGAGATCGATCGCCACCCTGAAGGAGAAGCTGATCGAGGAGAGCCTGATCGTGAGCGCCGTAAGCCTTATCTTTCTCTTTCATGTGCGCAGCGCCCTGGTTGCCATCCTCACCCTGCCCATCGCCATTATTCTCTCTTTCATCGCCATGTACTACCTCCGCCTCACCTCCAACATCATGTCCCTGGGGGGCATCGCGATTGCCATTGGCGCTATGGTGGATGCGGCGATCGTCATGGTGGAGAACGCTCACAAGCGGCTGGAGCGTTGGGAAGAGGCGGGCAGAGCCGGGAGCCGCAATCAGATCATCATCGAGGCTGCAAAGGAAGTAGGAAAACCCCTCTTTTACTCCCTGCTTATCATCACGGTCTCCTTCCTACCGGTCTTTACTCTCGAAGCCCAGGAAGGAAGGCTCTTTAAACCTCTGGCCTTCACCAAGACCTTCGCCATGTTCTTTGCGTCCTTCCTGTCGATAACCCTGGCTCCCGTGTTGATGCTCTTGCTCATACGCGGCCGCATCCAGCCAGAGGCCAGGAATCCTGTGAACCGTTTTCTCATCGCTCTTTACCTTCCTGTGGTTGAGTGGGTGCTCCGGTTTAAAAAGAGCACCATTATCCTGGCTTTGGTCGCGATGACCTTAACGGTTCCCGCCTTTCAACGGTTAGGCTCTGAATTCATGCCGCCGCTAAACGAAGGCACCATATTCTACATGCCAACAACTCTGCCGGGGATTTCGATCACCCAGGCGGCAAGACTCTTGCAGATGCAGGATAGAATTTTAAAGAGTTTTCCGGAGGTGGAGCTGGTCTTTGGCAAGGCCGGCAGGGCGGAGAGTTCTACGGACCCTGCGCCCTTCAGCATGGGGGAGACCACCGTCGTATTAAAACCCGAGTCGGAATGGCGGCGGGTTCAGGTCGATCGCTCCGGTTGGCCGAGACTGTTCAGGCCGATTGCCGGCCTCCTGCTTGGAAAAAGCCGTCCCATCACCTGGGAGGAACTCGTAGCGGAAATGGACAAGGCGCTGCGTCTTCCCGGAGTAGCCAATGCCTGGACCATGCCGATCAAAAACCGTATAGACATGCTTTCCACCGGCATTCGCACGCCTGTGGGAATCAAAATCTTCGGTCCGGATCTGAGCAAAATCGAGGAGATCGGCAAACATATCGAGATGGTTCTCCAACCGGTGCCAGGGACGCGCACGGTCTATGCCGAGAGAGTAACCGGGGGCTATTATCTCGATTTTGAGCTGAAGCGCGAGGAGATCGCCCGCTACGGCTTAACCCTGGGGGACGTGGAGATGATGATCGAATCGGCTATCGGCGGAGAGAGCATCTCCACCACCGTCGAAGGGAGAGAGCGCTATCCCATCAGCGTGCGCTATGCCAGGGAGCTTCGCGATGACGTGGAGAAGCTTAATAGGGTGCTGGTTCCAACCATGAACGGGGCGCAGATTCCTCTGGCCCAACTGGCAGATATTAAGCTCACGACCGGCCCCTCCATGATCCGCGATGAAGATGCCCAGCTCTCCGGCTATGTCTATGTGGATATGGTAGGGAGAGACATCGGCGGCTATGTGGAAGAGGCCAAGAAAAAAGTTGCCGAGCAGGTCCAGATCCCTACGGGCTATACCCTATCCTGGAGCGGGCAGTATGAGTACATGCAGCGGGCGAAGGAGCGGCTCACTTACGTCGTCCCCCTTACTCTGCTGATCATCTTTGTTCTTCTCTATATGAACTTCCAATCCGTAGCGAAGAGTCTGATCGTCCTCCTTTCTGTTCCCTTCTCCATGGTTGGGGCTGTCTGGTTCCTCTACCTCTTGGGATACAACTTGAGCGTGGCCGTTTGGGTCGGAATTATCGCCCTCGCCGGCGTTGCCGCAGAAACCGGTGTTGTCATGATCGTCTATCTGGACGAGGTCTATGAGAGGAGGCTCAACGAGGGTCTGATGTCCACTACAGGGGACCTGTACCAGGCAATCACTGAAGGGGCGGTGCAGCGCGTCCGGCCGAAGATGATGACGGTTACGGCGATCATGGCCGGCCTGCTGCCGATTATGTGGTCGCACGGCAGCGGCGCCGATGTGATGAAAAGAATCGCGTCTCCGATGATCGGCGGCATGGTGACCTCTACGGTGCTGACCCTGGCGGTCATCCCGGCCATCTACGCCATCTGGAGAGGCTGGGGGATGAAGGGCCCGGCGAGAGGCAGCGGTCTCGCCGGTGATAGGTCTGAGCGTTGGACTTTGAAGTGAGCTTTATTCTTAGGGAGGCTCGTATGAAGATGATATGGGCAGTCGTGCGCTGGGATCGGGTGGATGGCATAGTGCAATCCCTCAAGGCCGCCGGGGTCAGCGGCTGCACTGTCAGCCGCTGTAGAGGCTATGGCAAGGAGTGGCACCCTTATGAACCAGCGATTCACGGGGGGCACGAGCGGCTCGAGATCGTGGTTGAAGATGAACAGGCTGACACGGTCATAGACAAGATTATTCGGCAGGCCAAGACCTCATTAGTTGGGGATGGCCTTATCGGGGTTCTCAATTTGGAAAGGATAATCGAGATTAAGAATCATATCCCAAGACCATCTTGACGAAATCAAAGCAGCGGCCCCGGCGTTTAGTGATGATGAGTTGAAGTCCAGTAAGGACTGTAAGAGGTAAAAATCCGTGACACACAGCGAAAAACAATTGGCTGGTCAGGTTGCGTTCAACACGATAAGAACGGTCGTGAAAATTTATTTCCTTCTCGCACTCATAATCTGGCTGTGGTTGCCGGGAGGGGTAGAGGCGCAGATGGGTCCCCGTCGAAGTCCAATCATGCAGACCCAGGAAATGGGCGGATGGACCATGGAGCATCCGGTCGTCACCCCGCCGTTCTACCATGAACGGACTTTCCACGTGTTATCGGGATTGGCTGCGGCTACAGTCGTTTTTCTTGTCTACCGTATGGTCCGGAGACGCCGGCGGAAAAAACACGCCCCGGTAGATTTTGTCAACGAGGCTGTTCTGGTCGTGGACCTTGTTGATTCCACTTATCTCGCCACGCACTACGGCGACGGCATGGCCATGCGCGCAAAAAACGTGTTAAAAGATCGGATACTCCAAAGGGCCGACGCCCGTGGGCTCTCCTTTGTCGAAAATATCGGCGACGGCTATTTTATGACTTTTCCCTCCGTAGAGGCCGCCGTCGGTACAGCCACCGCATTGGTCAGGGACTTAAGGAACCACCCCGAGGATCTCGCTTCGGAGCTGCCCCTTGATGTCCGGGTCGCCATAAGCTATGGCGAGATCCTCGTCGACCCTCGGGGAGGACGCCATGGAACGGCGATCAACAAAGCTTTCCGTCTGGAGGCACTTTCCGCTGAAAGCTTTACGAAGGTAGAGGGTGAAGAGGGGCCGAAGAAGATCGCTGACCGCAATCGAATCTTCCTGGACGAAGAGGCGGTGCGGGAATTGAACTCTTCAGCGGTTCCTTTACGCTCAGTGGGCTTTTGCGCCCTCAAGGGCTTTTCCGGCTTGCACCGGGTCTTTGAGGTGCTCCCGTGATGCATTGACTTTTAAGAAACAAGGAGTGATTATTGCCTCAGTGAAGCTGTTGTTAGAAAGGTCGGGCGTCTCTTGTCTTGCCCTCCTGTTGGTTCTAGGGGGTTGGTGCCTTAATACGTCCGTCTCCGGCTCGCCTCTCGGTTCAGGAATGACGGGCCGCCCACTAAACAGCTCGCCCTCAGAACAGCCGGGATGCGACAATCCAGGTCTGCTTTGCGTCTCGGGTTCCTCCCTCACCCTGCCCTCTGCAGGTATGCCCGGCGCCATCCAAACGGACAACTTTTCCAAAAGTTCCCCGTCTCAGCTAGGAGGAGCGCTGGATCGCGCGGTTTCGTTCAACGAGCGTTCTCTAGCGGCGAGTCGATTGACGACCGCTTCCGCGAGCCGTCAAGGGCACAAGGTTTCCACTCACCTTTTCAATTCCGTTCTGACCCTCTGATTTTTTCCTATTCGGAAGTTTGCTCTGTAGTTTCTGCCTCTTTCGGGAGGCTGAGGCTATTTTCGGTTTCGCAACATTATTTTCACGGAGATAGGAAAATGAAAAAGATCACATTAGCTTTGTTAGCGTCCGTTTTGATCCTCTCAGGAGCGGCTCTCGCCCAACAGTCTGGAGAGCAGAAAAGAGTCTCTCCAATGCGAGGCATGATGCAGGAGATGATGAAGGGGGAAAGGGATGGTCAAAGCGGCATGGGAGGGAGGAGCGACATGGGAGGGATGATGGATATGATGGGCATGATGGGCCAGATGACGAAGATGATGGACCAATGCGCTGCCATGATGGGCTCTGCTGGGACAGAAACTCAGAAAGACAAGTAGACCCACAAGGATGTAGGCTATACAGGAGCAGAGGTAGTTAGCCTCTGCTCCTGTAGTTAGGAGCTGTAGGTTTTTGGTAAGCATGAGAACACATGGATGGCTTTTTCTCTCGGCAATCCTTTGCCCCTTGGCTTTTGTAAACTCTGCTGAGGGTTTTTTTCATAAGAAAAAAGAGAAGCCACCTGTCAGCGAGGATTACTACAAGAAACTTGGGATTGAGAGACCTGAGAAAAAGATCCTTGGCCCAGATTTCACCCTGGAGGATCTTTCCGGAAAACGCATCAGCCTGAAAAGTCTTAGAGGTAAGGTGGTTTTCCTCAACTTTTGGGCTACTTGGTGTATTCCCTGTCGGGAGGAGATGCCGACGATGGAGAAACTCCACAAGGAGTTCAAGAATCGAGGTTTAGAGGTTGTGGCGGTGAATATCAAAGAGGACAAGAAAGATGTCCGCAAGTTTGTCGAAGAACTTGGGCTCACATTCACGATTCTATTGGACAAGAGCGGTAACACCTCAGAAGAGTACGGCGCCTGGTCCATCCCCCTCTCCTATTTCATCAATCGCAACGGGGAATTTGTGGGTAAGGTCAATGGTTACAGGAAATGGGATAGCCAGGAAGCCAGGGCCCTCTTTTTAGGGCTTCTCAATGAAAAACCTTAGCGGAGGCTTGGATGAAAAGGAAATTCTATCTAGAGATTGTGCTAGGACTGGTTTGGATCCTAAGCGGAAGTGAAGTCCTTGGTCTTCAGCCCTTGTACGCTGGTCAAAAGAATCACAAGAACGCTAGAGCCGACTTCGAGCATATCCATGCGCTCGGAATCGACGCGGACGGTCGAACCCTTTTCCTGGGCGCTCACACTGGTCTCTTCCGACGCGAGAACGGCGGGCGCTCCTGGCAGAAGGTGGCGCTTCCAGCCAGCACCTCCCACCCGGATGTGATGGCCATCACCCCTGACCCAAAAAACTCGAAGACGATCTACATCGGAGCCCACGAAGCGGGTGTCTTAAAGAGCGCCGATGGTGGAGCCACATGGAAGGAGATCAACAGCGGTCTTGGAGGGGTCGATGTGCATGGAATCGCGATCGACCCGAATGATGGAAAATTGCACGCTCTGGTGCGGGATAAGGGTGAAGGGATTTATCGCAGCACCAACGGAGGCGGAAAATGGATACGCGTGGACGACGGCCCTGGCGGCGAGGTCAAAGGGCTCTATTCCGTCAATATCTCGACTGGCATGGGTGGGATTTTCCTCTATGCGCCAACGGCGGAGGGGCTCAAGAGAAACCCAGATTGTTTCTGAGGGTGGACTCCGGTGGGCGGTCTGCCCGCCAACAGGACGGTGAACGGCTTCGCAGTGGTAGATCCGAAGATCATGTATGTCGCCATGCGGGACGGTCTCTTTAAGAGCACAGATGCTGGTGAAACCTGGAAACGTACAGGGGGCGAGCTTAAAAATCTGGCGGCGGTCGCTATTAATCCAAAGAAACCGAACGAAGTGTATGTGGCAACGATGGACGGGAAAATCTATATGAGCGCGGATGCAGGAATGAAATGGAAAAAGCAACAGTAGAAACTTTTGTCAAAAACGGAGAGGAGATTTTATGTCAGGTCAGATCGTTTTAGAGGAAGACAAGATGCCCGCAGAAAATCCAACTGGAGTCGCGGTGAAAAGTGAAGACGGATCGGCCGCCTGCCCGATGCAGGGAAAGGGATGGCTCAAAGGGCCACTTGGGATGGCGATTTGCTGCGGAGCGCCGCTTCTTCTTGTGGCCGCAATCTCACTTTTCGGCCTGTCTTTGGGTGCAGTCGCAAGCGGATCTCTGAGTCTTGTGGCGCTGTTGGCCTGCCCCCTGGGGATGTATCTCATGATGCGAATGATGATGAAAGATAAAAAATGAGCGGAGTGTTTAGAAAAATTACCGTCTATAGCCAGCCGGGCTGAATGTTCTGCGGCAAGGCGAAGGAGTTTCTTTCGCAACGAGGCTTTGTTTTTGAAGAGAAGGACATAACTGAGGACCCTTCGGCAGTCGAGGAGCTTGAAAGACTTGGCGCGATGACTACTCCAGTCATTGTTATTGATGGCGAGGTTGTCATTGGCTTTAACCGGAAGCGACTTGAAGAGCTGCTTACTTGATGGAGAGGACCAACGAAGTTTGTTTAGGAGATCTTAACCATGGCGGCTGAAGCGAAGGAAGACAAGAAGGGTATTTGGTCTAGGAGAGACTTTTTCACCCGTCTCGGTTGGGGCGGATTTGCGGTTTTTGGTCTTGCCACTCTTCTTGGTTTTGTTCGTTCTGCCTTTCCTCGGGTTCTCTTTGAGCCACCCAAAAGGTTCAAAGCTGGTGACCCCAAAGATTATGTCCTCGGGGAGGTAAACGAAAAATTCAAACAAGAATTTCGTGTCTGGATCGTGAGAGAAGAGACCGGTCTCTATGCCCTATTTGCGAAATGCACGCATCTGGGGTGTACCCCCCGCTGGCTGCCAGCGGAGAATAAATTCAAATGTCCTTGCCATGGCAGCGGCTTCTTTAAGGACGGAACCAACTTTGAAGGTCCAGCGCCTAGGCCGCTAGATAGGTTTAAGATCGAGCTTGCGGAAGATGGACAGCTCGTCGTTGATAAGAGCGCAACTTACAGCATGAAGCCCGGAGAAGATCCCGATGACCAGTATCCGCAAAGTATTTTTAAGGCGTGATAATCTTCAATTAGAGGATTAAAGGGGAAGGAACCGGGGATGGAACTCATCCAGGAGATGATGCGGGAGTGGTATCTCATCCTGAGCCAGTTTAGTGCGGCGCTGACCATCCCGGTCAGTCGGGCGGCAAGTCAGGTAAGCCTACCCTTTCTGAGTGCTGTTCTTTTTGGCCTTGTCGGTTCGGTGGCCCCCTGCCAGCTAACGACTAATCTCTCAGCCATGGCGTATGTCTCCAGAAGGGTTGGGGAAGGGCGAACGTGGAGCGAGGCCATGGCCTACACGTTGGGCAAAGTCCTCGTGTACCTGCTGGTTGGTGGGGTCGTGATCTTTCTCGGCATCCAGCTTCAGCAGGCTGCGATTCCGGTCGTAGTGGCAACCCGGAAGGTAATCGGCCCTCTTATGATCCTGATCGGTCTCGGCCTCGTGGGCCTGATTCGCCTCAGGGGTTCAGTCGGGCGCAAGTTTTCCTTCTGGCTTCAGTCCCGCCTTCCCCAGACCGGAGTGGCCGGCGCCTTCTCTTTGGGCGTGGTCTTTTCGTTCACCTTTTGTCCGACGCTTTTCTGGCTCTTCTTTGGGCTCATGATTCCGCTGGCGCTTAACAGCACAGGCGGGTGGACTTTTCCTGCGCTGTTCGCTTTGGGGACCACTCTACCTCTCCTTGCTTTCACCGGGCTATTGTCGTTCGGAGGCGGGCTAAGTCCCACTTGGATGGATCGCTTGAAAGCCTCCCAGCGCAAAATCAACCTGGTTGCGGGGGCGATTTTCGTTCTTGCAGGGATCAATGACACACTGACTTACTGGTTGATCTGAAAAATGAAAATGATGGTAGTTATGGTGCAGTGATGACGGGGGTTCTTTCTTGTACTGGTGGTTTTGAGCTCAACCGCGAAGTGAAAGGCTGGCCATGCGGCAATTAGTCAAAGCCGTTGTAACCGTTTTTTCTGTTATTTTTCTGCTTGTGGTGCTGGGCCTCGGTTTTTTAGCGTTCTGGCTGAGGGTAGATCCAAATCTCCACGGCATGCTCGCCTTGCTTGCCGGTGTCCTCGCCCTCGGAATTCATATACGGGGCGGAAGCGGGCTTGACTTCCTTGCCGTCGTTCTCCTGGTGGCGGCTCTCGGATTGGGCATAATGGTCTCTGGCGGAGGAATCGGTTCAGAGCTGCATCTGTGGGCTGCCATTTTCGCAGTGGCTGCTTCCACCTTCACGCAGATTCGGAATCTCCTTGCCGAAGCGAGATAACGGGATTTGTACCAAAGAGATCAAGACAATGATGAGCAGCAGTTCTGTTTGCAGACTGGCGAGCATCCACAGCCGGGACAAGAACATCCGCGACCCTTCACTAGCGCAGCGGCGAGCGTCCTGTCCCGTTCGCACGAAGGGGACTTACATGGCAGTAGATTGGCCGTAGAGCAACGACTCCGCTCTCCGCTTTGGACGTTCATGTAACATCGCCATGTTCCACTTTACATCTCATGGAGGGCTCGACCCGCAGTTTCGCCGGCGGACGCGCTTTCTCACGACACTCGTATCGGTCGTTTTTCTTTTGCTCGGCGGCCGCCTCTTCTTTTTGCAGGTTCTCCAGGGCGAGCGCTTCACCTACCTTGCTGAAAATAACCGCATCCGGCTCAAAAAGATTCCCGGGACCAGGGGAATGGTCTTCGACCGAAAAGGACAGCTCCTGGTTGACAGCTATCCCTCCTTTGATCTTCTCTTTGTCCCAGAGGACGCGACCGAACCCGAAACTACGCTACAGCACTTAGCCCGATTTCTTGGAAGGGAAGAAAGAGAGTTTCTGAAGCTTTTTGAGGAGAGTAAAGGGAAACCTCCCTTTGAAGAGATCGTGTTGGCGAGAGACATTGACTGGCGCGCCGTCGTGGCAGTCGAATCGCGCCAGCTTGATTTGCCCGGAGTCACTCTCCGCGTTCGTCCCAGGCGAAACTATCTGAATACCAGCATGGCCGCGCATCTCCTTGGCTATCTGGGTGAGATCAACCGTAAGCAGCTAACGACCCTAAGGGCCAGGGGATACAGCACGGGGGACGAGATCGGCCAATTTGGTCTGGAGAGGAGATGGGAGGAACACCTGAGGGGTCAGAGCGGCGGACAGCAGGTGGAAGTCGATGCCTTAGGGCGGCGAGTCAGAGTCCTCCATGAAGTCGAAGACGTTCCAGGCCATAACGTCTTTCTCACTTTGGACCGGGACCTTCAGGAAACCGGCTACCAGGCGCTTCGGGGCAAGGAGGGAGCCATCGTTGCTTTGGACGTGAACAGCGGAGCGATCTTGGCTCTTGTGAGCACTCCAGCCTTTGACCCGAACGTCTTTGCCCGAGGAATCAATGCAGAGCAATGGCGCGCTATGATACGTGATCGCACAAACCCTCTCAACAACAGAGCCCTTCAGGGGCAATATCCCCCGGCCTCCACCTTTAAGATTGTTGTTGCCATTGCGGCCCTGGAAGAAGGTCTGATCAAACCTGAGACCCGTATCTTCGACCCGGGGTTCTATCCTGTAGGAAATCGTGTATTCAGGGATTGGAAAAAAGGAGGACATGGATGGGTAGATCTTCACAAGGCGATTGTCGAGTCCTGCGATGTCTACTTTTACCAGCTCGGTCAGCGCCTCGGAATTGACCGGATTGCCAAATATGCACGGCTGTTGGGATTGGGCGATAAGACCGGCATTGCGCTCGACGACGAGAAATCAGGCCTTATCCCTGATTCTGAATGGAAAAGAAAGCGTTTTGGTCAACCGTGGTTTCCTGGGGAAACACCTTCGGCGGCGATTGGTCAGGGGTATGTCAGCGTCACTCCGCTTCAGATGGCGAACCTGATGACGGCTGTGACTAACGGGGGAACCTTCTACCGTCCCTGGTTTGTTCGCAAAGTGGAATCCCTGGATGGCATGTTGATTCGCGAGTACGGCCCGGAAAAGATCCGCTCGGTGGCCTTTAAGGAGGGCACCTTAGAACAAGTCCGCCGTGCCCTGCGTGATGTGGTCAATAGCGGATCGGGGACAGGAACTAGGGCGCGCTCAAATCTGGTCGAGATCGCTGGAAAGACAGGGACTGCTCAGGTCGCAGAGATGCGCGGGGGGTTCGTCAAGAACGAGCAGCTTTCTTACGCCATTCGAGACCATGCCTGGTTTGTCGCCTACGCGCCTTTCGAAAAACCGGAGATCGCAGTGGCGGTTTTGATAGAACACGGCGGCCACGGGGGCTCTGCAGCCGCCCCGGTGGCGAAGATGGTTATCGAGAAGTATTTTTCTCTTAAGGTCCGGTCGCCGCGTCAGCTAGAGGTCAACAGAGAGGGAGAAACAGGTGCAGGCTGACCGGCAAATTTTTTGGATGGTGGTTGTCTGGCTCGCCGTTCTGGTTATCCTGCCCCGCAGTGCAGGATCCCGGAGCGTATCTGTGGAGGAAACACTTGCAGCGCTGGGCAATGGCCCGACACTGGGAACTACGGTCGCACCTGTGACCATTGTCGAGTTCTCCGACTTTCAATGCAGCTTCTGTAAAAAGTTTTGGGCTGATACCCTTCCCAGGTTGAAAGAAACCCCTATCAAGAAAGGCCAGGTGCGATTTATCTACCGCCATTTTGCGATATTAGGAAAGCACTCAGTGGAAGCGGCGAAGGGAGCCGAATGTGCGCGGGAGCAAGGAAAGTTCTGGAAGTACCATGATAAGCTCTTTTCGAACCAGGGTGGATTGGCTTTTACGAATGCCAAACTTAAGCGCTACGCCCAAGAGATGGGCTTAGAGATGCGTCCCTTCAGCCGGTGCCTAGACTCCGGCAAATATGTTAAGAAGATTGAAGGAGAAACGGCGGTGGCTGCCTTCTTGGGTGCGCGGGGAACACCGACTTTTTTTGTGAACGGCCGCTTATTGGCCGGTGCTCAACCTTTTGAGGTCTTTCAGAATGTCATCGAAGACGAGCTGAGAAAAAGCAGCTCTAAGAAAAAAGGGAGATAGATCACTGAACGGTGGGTTTGTATCATCCAGTAAAAGAGAGGAGGCAAATAATGGCAGAGGATCCGGTATGCGGCATGGAGGTAGATGAGAGGAAGGCTGCTGCCACATGTGTCTATAAAGGCCAAACCTTGTACTTCTGCGCTGAAGCCTGTAAACGGGCTTTCCAAAAAGACCCCGAGAAGTACACCCGCGACTAGAAATTTTTTTCCTCGGGGGTCTTGACAAGAGGGTCATAACAGTTTAGTTTACAAATAGTTCGGAAAACGAAATATTGCCAGGCTATGGTGGAGCGAAGCGTAAGCGAGAAACTGAAGCTGCTTGATGACTACATGCACGAGCTAATCAAGCGGTTTTATCTGCGCCCTTCTCTGAATGGAGAGGCCGCGGAGTTCAGCAGCAGTGAACTCTTTGCCTGTAACATCCTGGGGAGAAAGGGAAGATGTACGATGACCGAGCTCGCGAAGGAGTGCGGGCTCGTGCTGAGCAGCATGACCGGGGTCGTGGACCGGTTAGTTGCCAAGAGGGATGTAAAGCGGACACGGGATGATGAGGAAGACAGGCGCAGAGTTTACGTGGAACTCGATAAGAAGGGAGAAAAGGTCTATCAGGAACTTCTGGAAGCCGAGATGGAAATGATAATTAGCATGATGGGTTCCCTGAAACCCGAGGAGCAGGACGCTTTGCTCGATGCGCTGGGGAAAGCGGTGGGCTCCCTGGGAAAATGACCTTTTTTTAGGCAAATAGTTCGGAAAACAGATAATTTGGTAAACGAACTATACTCATGTAATAAGGATGGCTGGTTAGGGCCATAGAAAAGGAAGCCGGGATGATTGAGTTTATACAAAGCAACTGGTTTTGGATTCTTCTCGTTTTGGCGTTTGTCGGGATGCATACCCTGGGGCCTGGCTGTTGTGGTGCGGGGCACCATTCTCGGCGGAAGAAGGAGGCACCGGAGGAATCGGAAGGGCAGGGAAAGAGCTGCCATTGAGGCAGGGCTTTGCCTGACGAAGGTGTGCTCGAAAAATCGCCTGTGAAGGCAAGGGATTACACAGCATGTGGCCTGCAAAGAGAAAGGAGGTGAAGAGATCATGAACGGCAAAGTAAGCCGGAGGCGTTTTTTGGACTGGTTCCTGAATACAAGCGCGGGAGCGTTTTTCCTGTCCGTATTCTATCCAGTGGCCCGCTACTTGGTTCCCCCGAAACTGGAAGAATCCGCGGCAAGGACCGTTACTCTTTCTCTGAAGCCGCAAGAAGTGAAGCCCAATTCGGGGCAGATCTTTAAGTTTGGGAGCCAACCAGGGATCTTGGTACGAACCCAAGAAGGAGATTTAAGGGCCTTCACCGCCATCTGCACACATCTTGCCTGTACCGTGCAATACCGGCCCGATCTCGGCCACATCTGGTGCGCCTGCCATAATGGCCATTATGACTTGCGTGGCAAGAATATTGCGGGGCCACCTCCGAGGCCTTTGGAGCCGTACACGGTTAACGCGCGCGGAGACAAAATCGTTGTGAGTAAGGCCGCCTGACGTTGGGGAATGGAGCGGGCGAAAGCGTATAAAGAAGCGTTAGGCCGCCTGGCGGAGAAGACACAGAGTACAGAGGCTGAGTTTAACGTTTTTGCAAAGGAGGAACCCATCATGGAGAAAGATCCAGTTTGTGGCATGGAGGTGGACGAAAAGAGGGCTGCAGCCACTTCTACATACAAGGAGAAAACCTACTACTTCTGCGCCAAGGGCTGCAAGATCGCCTTTGATAAAGAGCCTGAGAAATACCTGAGTGTTGGGAGAGGTCACTCTCACTGCGAGTAGCAAAGTATGAAAAGGAAGGTGATCGATGAGGAATCGAGAGGTTAGTATAGACGTTATGGTGCCAAGCTGTTCCTGCTGTTCGGCAAAGCTGGAGCAGGAAATAGCTGGAGTATCGGGAGTCTCAAAAGGTGGGGTGAGATTTGCGGTGCCTCTAAGGGCGCAGCTTCGCTACGATCCAACCGTCGCCAATATAAGGAAGATTGTGGATGCGCTGAAAGAACATGGCTACAAGGTTGCGCTTGACAGGGTGGAATTCAGGATTCCTTTCAAGCCCACCATGCCCCCGCCGGCTTGGAAGGTGAAAGTGGCGACGCTTAGCGAAAAGGTAGAAGGGATCGTCTCTGCGTCGGTTGATTTTGCAAGCTCTAGGATTGTGGTGGACTACCTTCCTAACCTTGTCAGTCCGAAAGAAATCCGGGAGGCAGTAGTAAATTGGGGAACTTCCCTTCCAAGTTCTCTAAAAGAGGAGGTGAACAAACATGAACCCTCTAAGATTCATGGAGGTGGCGCTGAGCCTGAGCGCGTTCGGGGCGATAACATTTACGCTCTGCATTCTTTGGGACCTGGCCTTTCCCGGCTTTGCGATGACGAAAGTGTGGGAAGCGCTGTTGCCGGGGTTTAAGGGGATTAGCTGGGGCTCTTTTTTTCTCGGGCTCGTTGAAGTGATCCTATACGCTCTTTACACGGCCCTGGTTTTTGTTCCGACGTTTAATTTCTTTAGGGCAAGGACTGCGTAAGGGAAATGACTGCAGAGAAAATCGTATTGTTTTTCCTTGCGGCGGTCGGTATCGCCCTTCCGGCTGTCATCCTAGCGTTAGTAGTGATCATCTTTGCTAGCATAGTGCCATGGCCGCGTGCACTGACTCCGCGCTTCAGGAAGCGAAGAGGGAGACCGAACGAACCCCGAGCGGAGAGAGATTTTGCGCAGGGAGGAGGAATGGGAAGATGAAAAAGCTGTCGCGCCAGGAGTTTCTTAATTGGTTAGCCTGGGGCAGCGTAGGGATTCCAGGTACCCTTTTGAGCTTGGGCTCTTTCAGGTTTCTTGTCCCCGAACTTGTCTTCGGTCCTCCCGCGATGTTCAAGATTGGAAAGCCCGAGGACTTCCCGCTGGGGAGCCGGATGCTGCTCCCGGAAAGCCGGCTTTTTATCACATCAACAGGAGAGGGGATCATGGCGATGTCGGCCGTCTGCACACACCTCGGATGCACGGTAGGCAAGTTGGAGTGGGGCTACCAGTGCCCGTGCCATGGGAGCAGATTCGATACCGGCGGGCGCGTGCTGCGCGGTCCAGCCCAAAAGCCTCTGCCGTGGTTTAAGATCTTTCAGGGTCCCGATGGTTATGTCGTGGTTGACACCTGGCGCCCAATCGCCAGGGGAACTTTTTTCACGCTGGCCTAAAAAGCGCCGGAGGTGACCTATGGCTCTAAACTAGGAGACAGGCACGAAAATGCGAAGAGTAAATTTTTCCAAGTTGTACAGGGAGGAAAAAACAAAATGAGCGGACAAATGACGAGTAAGATAAGCCTCAAGATCGCTGGCATGAGCTGCGCATCATGTGTGGCGCATATCGAGACCGCTTTGAGTAACCTAAAGGGTGTCTCAAAGGCCCAGGTCAATTTCGCTGCTCAGAAGGCGCAGGTGGAATACGATCCGGAGCGGGCTGACCTTCAGCAAATAGCCCGAGCCATTGAGGATGTGGGTTACGAGGTTGTGCCTGACGAGTTGAGCCTTTCGGTGTTTGGAATGCGCAGCGCTCATTGCGAGGGCGTGGTCAAAGAAGGGCTCGAAAACCTGCCAGGAGTGGCTCGGGTGGAGCCCAACTCCAGTACCGAAACTGCTTCTGTTTGGTACCACGCTGGGATCGTTTCCCCCGCAGAGATCAAGGAGACGATCAGGGATCTGGGTTACGACGTAGAGGAAAAGCTGGAGGGTAGAGCCGCCCTGGATCGGGAGCGCGAGGCACGGCAGCGAGACATCCGCCACCAGGGATTTTGGATGCTTGTCTCCTGGCCTCTGGCGTTTCTTATCATGCTGGGGACCTTCAGGGAATATTGGATACTCCCTGAGTTTGTCCCGGAATTCTTGGGCGATAAGTTTACCCTCTTCGTCTTCACAACCCCGGTGGTCTTCGGCCCAGGTTTGCAATTTTTCATCAATAGCTGGCGCGGCTTGAAGCATGGCGTCACGGATATGAACCTTCTCTATGCCACAGGAATTGGAGCCGCTTACCTCATCGGTGTTGTCAATACCTTTTGGCCCGACGCCGGCTTTGGAGGTGAAAAAGCGGTCTTCTTTGAGTCGGCGGCGCTCCTTACAGCCTTCATCGTTCTGGGAAAGTGGCTGGAGGCGTTGACTCGTGGGCGGACTTCCGACGCCATTCGACGGCTGATGGCGCTGCAGCCCAAAATCGCCAGAGTGATTCGCAAAGGAAAAGAGATCGAGCTGCCGGCCGATGAGGTCTTGGTGGATGATCTGGTTATCGTTCGGCCTGGAGAAAGAATTCCTGTCGACGGAGTTGTCATCGAGGGTTACTCGGCGGTGGACGAGTCGATGCTTACCGGCGAAAGCATGCCCGTGGAGAAGAAGACGGGAGATCAGGTCATCGGTGGGACTATGAATAAAACCGGCGCATTCCGCTTTCGCGCCACTAAGGTGGGACGGGAGACCGCCTTGGCGCAGATCATCCACTTGGTGGAGGAGGCGCAAGCTTCCAAGGCCCCCATCCAGAAGCTGGCCGACAAGGTGGCAGGACACTTCATCCTGTGGGTCCACGTCTTAGCTCTGAGCGTGTTTTTTTTCTGGTTCTTCGTGGGGTATTGGCGCTTCTTCGATCCCCAGAGCACATTTTTGCTCACGCCCTACGCCCTTGGGGAGATCGGCGTCTTTGGCTTCGCCATCCTCATTTCCATTAGTGTTCTGGTGATCTCCTGCCCCTGCGCTGTGGGAATGGCTACTCCCTCTGCCATGATGGCCGGAACAGGGAAGGCCGCCGAGCACGGGGTACTCTTCAAAGGAGCAGACGCGATAGAGGCGACATCGAAGCTGGATGCGATCATTTTCGACAAAACCGGGACGCTAACTAAGGGCGAACCGTCAGTCACGGATGTGATCGTGGCTCAAGGCTTCGACCTGAGCTCAGCCGAAGGTTCAAAGTTCAAGGTTCAAGGTTTGGAGGGTGAAAAGGCGGTCTTGTTGCTTGCCGCCGTGGCGGAGAAGAATTCAGAGCATCCTTTGGGAGAAGCGATCGTTCGGGGAGCCAAGGAGCGGGGACTTGAGGTGCCGGACGCGGATCGGTTTGACTCTATCCCCGGCCACGGCGTTGAAGCCGAGTGGCAGGGGCGAAAGATCCTTCTCGGCAACCGCAAGCTTATGAAGGAAAGGGGTGTTCCATTCGAGGCGCTGCTCTCTCAAGCCGAGGCTTTGGAGAACGACGGCAAGACGGCGATGCTTGTCGCCGCCGAGGGAAAGCCCGCGGGAATTATTGCTGTGGCGGACACGCTTAAGGATTACTCGGTCGAAGCCGTGGAGGAGCTTCATCGACTTGGGTTAGAGGTATTGATGATCACCGGTGACAACCGGCGCACTGCCGAAGCGATTGCTCGGAAGGTAAAGATCGACCGCGTCCTCGCCGAGGTGCTGCCGCAAGACAAGGCGGAGAAGGTCAAAGAGCTACAAGCTACGGGGAAAAGAGTGGCGATGGTGGGAGATGGTGTTAACGACGCTCCTGCGCTTGCCCAGGCCAATGTGGGGATCGCCATTGGATCGGGCACTGACGTGGCCAAAGAAACGGGCCATGTCATCCTCATCAAGGAGGATTTGAGAGACGTGGTTGTCGCTATGGAGGTAGCCAACGCTACGATGCGCAAGGTTAAACAGAATCTGTTTTGGGCCTTCAGCTACAACGTGGCTAGCATCCCGATTGGCGCGGGACTCCTTTATCCATTTTTCAAGCTTGTTGTAAGCCCGGAGCTGGCTGCGCTTCTCATGGCGGTGAGCTCTCTCAGCGTGACACTCAATACTCTGCTGTTGAAACGCTTCGCTCCCACATTGGAGCGAGAAAAAGCGCTTCTAGAGAAAACGCTTTCTCTGGAGCCGTCGTTCGCGGGCCACGGAAGCGAGATGCGAAGGAGGTAAGTAAATGGAGACCAGGACTACTTTAGCAGTGGACAAGAACACTCTGCGCCTTAGCGCGCTTTGCTATACCGGGACGTCATTGACCGTAGTCGTTCTCTTTGTAGCGCTGGGTCAAATCGTGGGTGGGTACCCAACGCCTGCTGTTATCGGAGGAGCTATTTGGTCTTTTATTCTCTCGATGATTGTTACCATGCCGCTCTACACCAGCTACTTTAGGAGACGAAGAATGAGGTAGCGTAGGCTGTTCAACGATGTTGGGTAATTTGGAGTGAGAGATGTTCAGAAAGCTCGTAGCCGTGAATGAAGCAAGTGCAGGGGGGAAGAGAGATGTTGGGACACCCATGTCCATGACCTTGATGGTTTGGCTCTGCTGCCTTCCCCTGGTGTTTCTGATTGTCGCTCCATTCTTTGGCTGGAAGGTGGCCGGTACGGGAGCGCTAGCGCTGCTTGGGTTGCTTCTTGTGATCTGTTTCGGGATTTGTACCACAAGAGTTTATAAGAAAGGGGGTGAGCGTCATGCTTGAGTTCATACAGGCGAACTGGGTTTGGCTAGTAGCAGTAGTAGGGGCTGGAGTCGTTTGGTTTATATTCCGGCAGGACGGCTGTGGCATGGGCAGTCATGGGTCGCACGGCTCGGAATCGTCACAGCGCACGACAGCGAGCGACGACGGGCACGCGGGCCATGGCGAGGAGCAGGCGGCGGGGTCCACAACGCGACGCAGCCGCCGCGGCTGCTGCTGATTCCCGGGGAGAAAAATGTTGTAAGCAAACGTTTTGTCGAAAAAGGAGGAAAAAAGATGAAAAAAACGACGGTCATTTCAGTAGTGGTGCTCATGCTGAGTTTAAGCGGTATCGGAGGCTTTGCCGGGGCTCAAACATCACCAGACGGCGGGATGATGGGGCCAGCCCATGGAAGGATGGGTTTTCCCCGAGCTTCCGCTGATAGGCCACTCATTACTCTCATGCTCGGTCATCAGCAGGAGCTAGGGCTCACAACCGACCAGGTCCGCTCCCTTGAAGCCATTCGTTCGGACTTCCAGCAGGCGGCTGCTCAACGTGTCGGAGAGATCGAGGCGGGCGAAGCG
>Ga0209317_1001697_pt1 | contig 18243 bp, 14 predicted proteins | sample RifGroB2_FD_183994 | JGI IMG/M metagenome (GOLD analysis project Ga0209317, IMG submission 183994) | Soil microbial communities from Rifle, Colorado, USA - Groundwater B2 (SPAdes) (version 2) | ecosystem: Environmental > Terrestrial > Soil > Unclassified | place: Rifle, Colorado | collected... | reverse complement strand
TGCGTCTAAAATTGAGAAAGAACGAGTGCCTTCGACAACGCATTGGACGATGTTAACCACTTTTGCCTGCTTTTCGTCAATTCCGTGTCACGAAGTTCAGAAAAATCGGGTTTCCGGACGGAAACTACCTATGGAGCTGCCTGCGTATGGGAAATAGCATTGGCAGTTGGTCCCGCAGTTTTCAAAGTTGCCTTGGATAAAGTTTAGTCTTTCCCGCGCGGCAGGTTCACCATTCCAAATCTCTTCGATTGAATTAGTATTTATATTGCCAAGTATGACATTGGAGCAACACGCAAATTTCACACTACCTCTAGGTTCGATAATTAGGCTGCTCCATGCAAAACGGCAAAGCTCGTGCTTTGTGGTTTTATTTTCTGAAGAACTGGAGGGTGTTTTAGATGACAGTTCAGGATATATTTGGGCCATATATCCTTTGGTTCGGTCTCCGAAATTAATACCAAGTTCTTTTGATACGCGCTCCAATTCGTTAAGAACTTCGAGGTATTCATGTGTCAGGTTCTTGTTACTGAAAATGTCTTCTTGTTTGATATTATCCCAAGTGACATCGTCGGTGGCTTTTCGGAGCGGTTGAAATGAGAAATAGGCACCGCCGAGTTCGTGAACCAAACGTAACAGTTGTGGCAAATCTCTGAACGTCCTTTCCATTACTACTGCAGAAAACAATAGCTTGGGGAAATCGTGCCTTCCTCTGCCAGCCTGTGCTTTTGCGGCATTGATCTTGTTTACATTATTTATAAGAGTCTCTAATTTTCCTCCAACTCTTATAGAGGAATAAACATCTGGGTTAGGTGTATCTATTGAAATGTTAATATTGGAAAATTTATCTAATATGTATTCCACTCTTTTGTCGTTAATCAACTGTGCGTTGGTTAATGCAGATAGTTTTAAATTGTTATACTCATTGCTCATTTTGGCGATCTTGTCGATTAAGTCCCCATCGCCATGCGGTAGAGTGAAAACCTCTGCACCTTCTAGTGTAAGTGTCTCAATATAAGGAAATAGTTCAAAGCATTTTCCATAAGCTTTATCGTCCATATGTATCGAGTAAGCATTAGGGTTGACCGATATGGAGCACATGATGCATTTTAAGTTGCATTTGTCAGCTATTGGTAAGTTTAAGATAGTCGGTAACGATTTTAATCGTATGGCTTTACTTTGGAACTCAACTTGCTGGAGTTCTTTGTTAAGTTCGAACCCAGAGGGCTTTATCGATTTTTTTGACCATGGCCAAAATTTCATGTCTTTCTCCAAATAAAAAAATTGCAGTGTGGAAGTGCGACATAGCGCTTTCAGCCTTTTTCATACAAACTCGGCTTAAAATTTAATGATAAGGTCTTGAGTGGTTCTAGATGGCAAAGGAGGCTTACACAGAAAATAACTTTTTAATGCAATCAATTGCATATCTGAACGGCCAAGTTATCCTCCAACTTGCAGAACCTAACAAGCTTTCGATCCGCTTTTGTTGTTCCGATATGATGATTGCCTGCTGCCTTATAATCTCTTCTTCGGTCTGATACTTCTTTTTCAGCTCTATAGTTTCTCCTGCGGATTTCCCGAATTCTTGTTGTAACAGTGCAGCAAGATCTAGCGATTTTTCGAGTTCAACCCTTGCCTTGAATGTGCCTGCAGACATAAGTACTCTGAGAAACGATGAGGTGAAATCAACAAAATCAACCTCATTCCGCATGAGAGATACAAGCTTGTTCTTCAATTCACAAATATGCTGTTCTACCCGGTTGTGGAGTTCTTTTTGCCGCTGTTCAACAGAGGCCATTTCGTAGTCCGGATGGTGTTTTTTCCAGAAGACCTTTCCGTACTCGTACTTTTTAAACTGGGTATATAGTCCTTCAATACTGGTTCTGTGCTTGTGGTATACCAGCGCTTCCTGTACCAACTTTATCTTCAGCCCGAGTTCCTTTTGCATTCTCCAGGCTAAGTCCGCGTCCCCCCCTGAGGTCATTTCCGGAACGAAGAGCCCAACCTTGTCAAACACGGACCTGCGGTACGCGGCGTTGGCAGTTTGCGGGTACGGCAGATAAGGGCATTCGAGGGTTCCGCGCTGTTGTAAGATTCCCTCCCTGTCAGAGAATATTTCGACCAGGCTTTCTGGTTGATAAGCCTCAATTTCCCCGGCAAAACATCCGAATCTACTGTCAGCCCAAAACCTGACAAGTTGCTTAAGCCAACCTGTGGTGACAATACAGTCAGAGTCGGTGAAGGCTAAGAGCTCACCTTTGGAGGCAAGAATGCCCTTGTTGCGGGCAGCATATGAGCTTTGAACTTCTAATTCATGAAGAATGGTTACGTTGTACTGTGAAGCTATTTGAACGGTAGCATCTGTAGACCCATTATCTACAAGAAAGACTTCGAGGTGTTCGGAAGGGTAGTCAAGGCTTGCAATAGCATCCAGGCAGAGCTTAAGCGTGCTTTCCGCATTGTAGGCCGGAACAATGACAGAAACAGTGGGATATGAGGTTGTTGTAAAAGTTGAACCCTTCATGCTCTATCCTTTGTTTGACATGCCCTTGATCTTGTTTATTAAATCAAACCCGTACCGTAGTGGTCTGGTGACCTTCCAACTCCAGGAATTGAGGAGTTCATCTATCTGTTCATCCTTTTGTCTCAGTAGCTTTTGCGCAAACCTATTCGGAGCTTCAAGAGTCGTTGCAGGCTTATTCGATGGTGCGGTACCAAGAATTGTGCGAAGCAGAATCTTTAGTGCTCGTAGTTTCCTGAAATCGCCTTTTTCTGCGCTCCGGTTCAAAACCTGATAGATGTAACCGAAGGCAGCCTTTTCGATGCATTTGCGATCGAACTCGGTCTCCGATTTTGATGTAGTGCACCAAGAGAGGGTTGCCAGGTTTTTTAGTAAATTTTGGTAAAGGATCTTCCCCTCATTGATGTCTATCACTGCGTTTGATCGCCCCTGCCAGTAGGTCCGATGGTAGAGCCAGAGCCTGCGCATCCGCTCAGGCGGAATCTTGTGGTGGATTACTGCGTCAGGCGCGAAACGGATTTTTTGCCCAGCGGCTTCGATCGATCGGAAAAGGTAGATCTCTTCATTGGAAAGCAGGCACTTGCCGACCCGGCCGAGGTCGGTTGGAAACATCGTGGAACCGCCGTCAAATAGGGTTTTCCTGAAGGCCATGTTCGCGCCCCATGGATAATTAGGATTGCTGTACTCCCCAGACTCCTTTGCATGGCTGAACTCACTCACCGTGAAATGCCCCAGCCAACGATCTGACAGCCAACCGGGGCGAGGTACGAGCCACAGCGGCCGAATAGGTCCACCAACAGCGTAAACGTCTGGTTCTTTAAATGCGCAAACAATCGACCGTAGCCATGAATCACTCGCATCTATATCGTCATCAATAAAGGCAAGGATCTGTCCCGTTGCATTACGTATGCCTGTGTTCCGTGCGTAGGAAAGACCTTGCTGGCCCTCAAAGATGTATTTAATGCGAACTGGAGAGGATGCGGCAAGGTCGCGTACAATCTGTTCTGTCTCATCTGCCGAGTTGTTATCAACTACAATTATCTCGAAGCGCTCGGCCGGGAAATTTTGACGCGTCATCGCAAGGATTGAATCTCCCAAGAGGTCTGCGCGGTTATACGTGCAGATAATCACGGAGGCAGTCAAAGCAGTATCATCGGTCATCTCGACAGAAATAGGTCGTTCTGCCTTTTGAGACTGCAAGACGACCTCTGTGAAGTGGCTTTTTAGCTTCGAGCACTCTTGATGCAGGTTGAAGTTCTTGGCCACTAATTCGGATCCGACCATCCCCATACGTTTGCGAAGTTCGGGGGCGGATGCTAGTGCAATTATGCAATTGGAGAAGCCTGCCACATCGCGCTCTTCTACTAAAAAACCGCTTGCTCCATCTGCAACCAGTTCGGGTATTCCGGAGTGACGAGTGGAAAGGACGGGCAAACCTGTAGCTGACGCCTCCATCAGGGAAACAGGGATTCCTTCGCGATCACCGTCGGCTGCTGTAACAGAGTGCAGCAGGAAGATGTCAGCGCTGTGCATTTCCTCTTTTACCTTTTCGCTGCCTATGGAACCAAGAAAATCTACAAAATCCTCTATTTTTAAGTCAGCGCATAGCATTTCCATCATTTGACGTAGTGGGCCATCACCAACCAGGCGCAGTCTGAGGTTCCCGCGTATCGCATGCGCCTGAGCAAAAGCTCTAATTAAATATTCATACCCTTTCTTCTCTACAAATCTGCCAACGCACAGCAGCGTAACACTATCTGTTACCTCCTTGCTTGAAACAGTGAAGACGTCAGGATCAATTCCACAATGTACCCTTGTAATTTTTTGGGGTGACTTTCTGTTGGTGAGGCTGTTTATGTGATTCCTGTTAAAATCGGAAATGGTGATAATCCTTGAAGCGTGCTCGCATAGTAGGGCTAATCTTCTTTCAAGCTGCTCTGCACCTGACTTCCCTTTCTGATGAATGAAAATATCGTAGGCATGGGCAGTCACGGTGAAAGGAACGCCGGTGGCTTTTGCTGCAATCATAGCGACAAGGGCTGCTTCCGTTGCAAAATGAGCATGAAGCAGTTCAATTTTATGTGTTGTGATGTATTCTGCGACCAGGGCAGCATACCATGCAAAACGTTCGGGAAGTTCGAGTTGGGAAGTTTCTATTTTTGTTGCGGGTAGGAAAGATGTCTTTTGTGCCTCATCGTACACCTTAAGAGCAGATAGATCCCAACCCTCTCTTTTTACATGAGACATCAGGTCTTTCTGACATGTCTGCGACCCGAAAAGCGAGATGGGGTGGATGTCGCACTCTTGCGTTTGTAGGGAAATTACTTCGTTGATAACAAAGGTCTCAGATGGCAGCGGAAATTGGCAAAGGATGTAAGCGATGGATAAAGTCATACTGATTCCTTGATTAGGACAAACCTTTGTAAACATCTAACATTTTTCGCCCAATGATTGGCCAAGCAAATTTAGAAACGGCGATCTCTCTTGCAACCCGCCCCATACCTGTTCTTTTGTCGGAATTTTTGCAGAGATCGATAACTGCAGCAGCCATGTGTTCTGCATCGTTTGGCTTGCAAAACACAGCACACTCCTCTGTCAGATAATCCCTGATACCACCAATATCTGTTACGACTATCGGTAAGCCACAGGCCATTGCCTCTAAGGCGGAATTGTTGGCTGTACAATCCTTCAAAGGCAATAAGACCACTGAGGCTGATTTGTATGTTTCCCGTAGCTCCTGATCTGATATGCCGGAAAGGATCTCAGCCTCGACTCCTGAAAATAAGGGGCGATTCTTCTCAGGCGTTACGACGCGGACTGTGATATTGGGGGCAAGGAGTTTGAGAAGGTTGATCACGTTTATGAGCGTGTCAAAGTCCCGTAGCCAGTTCCCGACGAACTGGCAGATGTGTCTCGTGCCAGTTTCAATAATTGATGGCGGGGAAAAAAAATCCGTGTCAATGCCGTGGTGAACGCAATAGACATTGCTGTTGAATTGACGAAAAAAATCAGCCTGATCGTTAGATACTGCTATGACCGCATCTAGTTCCTTGATCCTGGAAACAAAATATTTTCTTCTTTCATGGCCAGTTGTATTGAACCAAGATTCCGGTTGATGGTAGGTAGCTACAAGCACCTTGTTGTGTCGGTTGAGTCTAGCGGAATAGCAAAACGTATTTTCCCCGTACAGGAAATGAAACAAATGCTTCCTAAAAGGTGTGTATGATATAAGATCTATTTCTCTATTAAGTTCAGCAGCGCCGTAATGATCCCACTTAGCTTGGCAAGCTTCGACAAGAGTCGTCTTGTATTTATTTGGCAAGAACGCGCTGGCTTTAGGAAGCCGTGCACTCGATGCAGTAACAAAATCAAGAAGTCTGTCATAACCTGAGTGTGCGGAATGATGACTAAAGTTTTTAGTAAATAAGTGCAGCCGCATTGAATCCACTTTTTACCTTACCTTTTTCTTATTATTGATAGGCATTTTCTGAGTGGGGACGTAACCTTCCAGCTGTAACTGTTATAGATAGTACCTATTTCACTGTCTTTACGAGCTAGCTGTATGTCTTTATCCAATAGTTCGGATTTTAGTTTCTTGAATTGCAAGATAGTTTCAGACATCTCTTCGTTCAATGCGTTAATTTGGATGCTATTTTCTGCGAGCTGTCCTGCATTTTGGGCTAATAGTGAATCTTTAAATGCCAACTGTTCATCTTTTTGTCTGATTATTTCAGACAGATGGGTTATGTCACTCATAGCTTTTGTAAAGCTTTGAGCTTTATCTTGAAGCTCTTGTTCGAGCTTTAGTTTTTCATTAATAATCCTCGTCAAAATGAAATAAAGATCTGTGTGAATGTCCTCGCTTCGCAATCCCTCATACAGGCTTTCTGGGTGCCGTTCGTAGAAAATCACCAGTTTTTTTTGAAGTTCAAATGGGAATTTTTCTACAGGGAGGAGGGGAGGCTCAATCCCTTCATTTAGCAAATCATTTCCAGATTTCCTTCTCTGAAGCGCAAGGTCGGCGGCTACCGCTGCAAATCGGCTTTGGAGAAGAATCTTCCGGCTTGATATGGCCTCCGGCAGTTCGCGATATTGGACCAGTGTTTCTGGCAGATTAGCTATTTCGCAGTGCTCTGAAATCCGCAACCATAGATCATAATCCTGTGCATACCGGAAGAACTCACGATAAGCCCCGACCTTGTCTAATGCTTCCTTTCGCATTATTACTGACGCGTGGCAAAACTGGTTGATCTTGGGGAGCCGTTCTTGGAGAGTGTCATTGTCTGTTGGAAGCAACGACTGGCGCTTAACCTTACCGTCCTCATCGATAAACTCAAATCTTGATCCCAGCAACCCAACTCCAGGGTGTGCCTCCAGAAAAGCCACCTGTTTTTCTAGCCGCTCAGGCTTAGATATATCGTCCGCGTCTTGACGCGCGATGTATTTCCCTTTTGCGACTGCAATACCTCTGTTAAGAGCTTGGGTCAGTCCGCTGTTGTCCTGATGTAACAGAATGAGCCGCTCATCAGTAAAAGACTCTAAAATTCCCCTGGTACCATCAGTTGAACCATCGTTGATGATGATGAACTCAAAAGAACCACATGTCTGGGAAAGGATGCTGTCAATCGCCTCAGGTAGGAATTTTTCTCCGTTGTAAACACTCATCACCACTGAAATTAACGGTTCGCTCAAAATGTCACCTGTGAAGTAAGTACTAAGTCTAGTCGGTCATATTAACACAGTACGTTATTTTCTTCCATTAATTCAATGACCTGCTTGGCCGCCTGCTGGAGGTCGTCCGACTCTAAGAAATTGAGGTCGGTGTTTTTAGGCACAGAACCCAGTGCAAAAGACATGTGAACGGTTATGACAGCGTGGGGGTGGACCAAAGTCCGTATGATCTGGTGGTCAGCCAAGGCAAAAGTGTTAGTGGTAGAAATAACTAGTTGTCCAGAGCGGAGCAGTATCTGTGCGACCTCGCCAAATCGTCGCACCATCTCTTCTTTGTCCGCGTCACTCAGGTCGGTTCCCAGACCGTATTGCAGGTTCTTCCCGTCCAGCAGGTACACCTGTCTGCCGCTGTTGAACAACCGTCGTTCCAGATGCCTAGCCAAGCGTGCCTTTCCGCTTCCCTTTTCTCCGGTGAAGAGGACAATGCCAGGATAGTGCCCGTTTCTCTGTACTCTTTCGTCCAGGTGCACCTCACCGCGGCGCCATTCGAAGTCGCGCCTGCGTGCCTCCTGCCGGAAAGGTTCCTGCTCGTCTTTGAGCACCTCCATTACGATACCGCCACCCTGGATATCGAAACCTTCGACGATGACGAATCGACCGGTAGTGTCGATGTCCGCATAGCGGTCAAACGCGATTGGCTTTTTGGTCCTGATGATTACCTCAGCCACATCGTTTTCCTCGACCTGGTTCATAGATTCCGCCTGGTCAAGGGTAGATGCGTCGATGATGCCGAGGATTGCTTCTACCTCCATTTCAACTTCGGTAGTGACGACACGCATGTGGTATCTCTGCCTTGGCTTTAGGGGGCTTTTCCCCATCCAGAAGATGTTGGCCCTAATGCGGTCGGAGACCTCGGGTGCTGAAAGCTTGTGCGAAGCGATCTCGCCGCGTTCCACAAAGATTTGTTCGTCTAAAGTAAAGCCGGTTGACCTTCCAGCAGGGATCGACTGTGGCGGGTTGGGCACATTAAAGGCCTCAATGCTCTTAACGACTGCCGTCTTGTTGGATGGCGAAAAGACAAGGGTGTCGCCGACGCGGAGTTCGCCTGCCTCGACTCTGCCGGCGATGATGCGCCTCGCGTCAAACTTGTAAACGTCCTGAACCGGGAGCCTCAGAGGAAGATCTGTTCGTGCTGGCTGCTTCGTGAACCTTCCCAGGCTCTCCAAAAGCGTAGGGCCTTTGTACCAGGGCATCGATTCGCTTTTTTGTGCCACGTTGTCCCCGTTTCGCGCGCTTGCGGGGATGAAGTACTGGGGTGTCAGATTAAACTCTGCTAGGAAGGCGCGATACTCCCTCTCGATGGTGCTGAACAACTGCTCTCGGTAACCTACAAGATCCATCTTGTTAACCACGATAACAACTTGTCGGACGCCAAGGAGGCTCAGGAGATAGCCGTGGCGTCGGGATTGTTCCTGAATCCCCTCGCCTGCGTCTATGATCAGCACGGCGGCTTCGGCTCTTGCAGCACCGGAGATCATGTTCTTCAGGAACTCCTTGTGCCCTGGTGCGTCGATGATGATGTAGTGCCTTTGCTTCCAGGAGAAAAATGTACGTGCCGTGTCAATGGTGATTCCTTGTTCCTGCTCCTCCAGAAAAGCGTCGAACAGGAAGGCGTACTCGAATACCTTCCCCTGCCTGGCGCAGATCTCCCTGACCTTGTCCAGATGTCCCACGGGCAACGAGTCGGTATCGGCGTAGAGGCGCCCCAGTAGAGTTGACTTGCCGTGATCCACGTGTCCGACAAAAACGATCTGGAAGTTTTCAGTGCTTTCCTTCATCACATGTACCCGTCTTTTCGTAGCTTCTCCATGCCGCGGTCTGCATCTTGGGCCCTACCTGAGCGTTCTGCAACTTTGGTGTTTCGTAACTCTTCGATAATTTCTGCAACTGTCGTGGCAGTGGATTGGATGCTGCCTGTGCACGGGTCGCAACCCAGGCTGCGATATCGTGTTCCGGTTCCGTGGTCGAAATAAAGCGGGATAACTGGAATGTCCTCTTTCTGTATGTATTCCCACACGTTGATTTCAGTCCAGTCCAAAAGGGGGTGTATGCGCACGTGGGTCCCCGCCTCGAAGCGGGTCTTAAACTGGTCCCATAGCTCTGGCGGCTGGTCTCTGAAGTCCCAGTCGTTGTTCTTGTCCCGGGGGGAGAAGTAGCGCTCCTTGGCTCTGGTCCCTTCTTCATCGGACCTGACCCCGACGATGACGCCGTTATACTTCTTCTCATCCAGTACGAGTTGTAGCCCCTGTGTCTTCAGCGCTGTGCAGCATCCCATCCTGCCGTGTGCAGGGTTCATCCCAGAGGCTAGTGCCTCCCTGTTCTGTCCGACCACGAGTTTTAGTCCCCAGTTCTTGGCTAGTTGGTCACGGTATTCGATCATCTCCTTTATCTTGTAGGAAGTGTCGATGTGCACCAGCGGAATCGGCGCGTGTCCGAAGAATGCCTTGCGCATGAGCCAGAGCAGAACGGTCGAGTCCTTGCCGATGGACCAGAGCATGCAGAGGTTGTCGAAGTTCTTGTAAGCTTCGCGGAGGATGTAGACTGACTTGTCTTCCAGCTCTTGTAGATGCTTCATACTGGCGCCCCCGTACCTTGAGCCGGTGCTGCGTCCGTCGACAGTGGCCGGATTCTATGCTCAAGATAATCGATGACGGTGGCTACTGACCGTGCAACGTCCAGTTTTCCGGTGTCTACCGTGAGTTCGGGGGCTACGGGGTCTTCGTATGGGCTGTCGATACCGGTAAATTCCGGAAGCTCTCCAGCGCGGGACTTGCGGTAAAGCCCTTTAGGGTCGCGGCTCTCGCATATCTCTAGGTCGCACCTGACATGGATCTCTATAAAATCCCCGGTGTTGAATAGCGCGCGGACCCTGTCCCGGTCCTCGCGGTAGGGGGAAATGAATGCTGCGAGAATGACGACGCCAGCGTCGACGAAGAGTTTGGAGACCTCGCCGACACGCCTGATGTTCTCGCGTCTGTCGAATTCCGAAAACCCCAGATCGCGGTTCAATCCGTGGCGCACATTGTCGCCATCCAGGATGTAGGTGTACCACCCTTTCTCAAACAGTCTTTCCTCAACTTCATGAGCGAGCGTCGATTTTCCCGAGCCGGAAAGCCCGGTAAACCAAAGGACCAGGGAGGAGTGACCGTTTCGTCTGCGGAAATCGTCCCGGGAAAGCCTTCGGTCCTGCCACCTGATGTTGGAGCTGATTGTTTTCACCGTAATCTCCAGATGGATGCAATTGCTGGGATAGCCACAGCGGCATATATGATCTTGACCGGCAGGCCAACTCGGATGAAATCAATAGCCTTGTATCTGCCCGGACCGCTCACCATCATGTTTGTCTGGTAGCCGATGGTGGTTATAAAGCTTGCTGATGCAGCTACAGCTACCGCAATGGCGAACGGTTTCGGGTCACACCCAAGCCGCGCTGCAGCTGCCATGGCAACCGGGAAAATTAGGGCGGCGGCGGCGTTGTTGGTGATGGCCTCGGTGATAGCCGTCGTGATGAGGAATATTGCCGCAAGGACACCGACCGGTCCCCAAATTCCCATCCCCGAAACGATATGTTCGGCAAAGAAGGTCGCGATTCCGGTCTTTTCGATTGCCCTGCTGATGCCGAAGGAGCATGCGATGACAATAAGAACGTTCAGTTCCAGTGCGCGTCTAGCCTCCACTGCAGTCAGACATCTGCTGACCAGAAGAAGTATGGTAGCAAGTATGGCTGCAAGAAAAGTCTCCATAACGCCGAAGGCCGACAGGCCCACCATCCCGAAAAGGGCAATAATGGTAATGAGCGACTTTTTCTTGTCAAAATCACGGATATCCGTAATCTTGCTCACCATGTAAAAATCGCGGGACTGGTTCCAGATCTTCTGAAAACTTTCCCCTGCTAGCATCAACAGCGTGTCTCCAGGCTTCAATATGATCTCACCAATTTTGGTGGGTATCCGTTCGCCGTGGCGATGGACTGCTAGGACCGCGGCGTCGTAGCGCGACCGGAAGTTCCCTTCCTTGATGGTTTTGCCGAGCATGGGAGAGGAGGGGGATACCACTGCCTCGATGATGCGGCCTTGACCGCTTTTTCTCACATGATGGTAGAAGTCGGTTTCATGCATGGGGACGAGACCTGGGATCTTCTGAAGTTGTACGACGGCGCCGACTACGCCCGTGAAAACTAGATAATCGTCCGCCTTTAACCGGTCGCCCGGCTTGACCGGGGCGAGGCGGGTGCCATTACTGACGATCTCTACCAGGAACATTTTTTCCAGGTTCCTGAGGCCCGCCTGCTCGACTGTTTTTCCGACAAGAGGGCTCGTGTGCTGGACCTTCATCTCCAGCAGATATTCCCTGCCTGCGTTGGCGTAGTCCTGAGCAAGGTCGGGGTTGCTGGGGAGCAGGCGGTGCCCGCACCCCGCCAAAAAGAGAGTCGCTGCAATGGCGCACGGAATCCCGACATAGCCCAGTTCAAACATCCCCAACGATTCATGGGTCTGTTGCTGCAGAAGTCCATTGACGACCAAGTTGGTGGAAGTGCCGATCAGTGTGAAAAGCCCACCGAAAGTCACGGCATAGGTCAGCGGGATGAGGAACTTCGAGGGGGCGTGCTTGTGCTTAATGGCCCATTCGCGTACGCAAGGGGTAAGTATCGCCACAAGCGGCGTGTTATTTATAAACGCCGACAGCCCCATTACCGGGACCATTATTTTAAACAGCGACTGCCGAATACCCTCGCCGTTGCCCATGATACGATCAAAGGCTGCTTCTAGGAAACCGGACTGTTGCGCAGCGTAGGCCAAAATGAAAAGTACTGCGACGGTCAGCATTCCCTTATTGGAGAATCCTTCGAAGGCCTCCGCGGGGGTGAGCACGCCGGAGAGGAGAAGGATGCCAAGGGTGGAAAATATGATGACATCTGTTTCCCGTATTTCGGTGATCAAGGCACCGATCATAAGTAGAACGAGTATCAGCGTGAATATGCCTTCAGGTGTCATAGCTGTCCCTGATACAGGACGATGCCGAAGGCATCCAGAATCTCCCTTACTTCTCTTCGCTGTTCAGCAGGCAGGACATGTCTCCCATCTGCTAGATCTTTCGCCGGTGAATCCTTTTGGTCGAGCGAGCAGGTCCTGGAAAGCTCGCCCAGGGCGCGCATGCGCGCCGGTGTGAATTCGAGCCCCAGAAGCCGGAGAATTCGAGACGCTTCAGCCTCGGGATGGGTTGCCAGTTCTTCGTAGTGGCAGAAGATCCATTGGTGTTCAGCCATCTGGCGCAGGGGTATCAGGTTCTCGAGGCACCACATGACCGCGTGTTTCTGGGCCGTGCTCTGTGCCGACGTTATGGTCGCTGTGAACGGCGAGAGGAAATCCTGCAGCAACCGAGGCTGCTTCAAGTACGCGTCGATGTGGGTTTCCCATTTTTGCTGGATCCTAGACGCGACAACGGCATAAGGGTGTCGGACGACGTAGACGATTTTGAAGGGGAAGTTGTTGCTGAGCCAGCCAAGCATTCCGTTGGCCCTAATCTCTTTGATTACCACCCCTCCTGTATAACGCGCAGCATCCAACCTGTTGCAGTCCTGGTCCGTCCAAGCATTTTTAATGTGGCCGGCACATAAGGCAGCTACCTTCGGGTGCCACTGCGGGAATTGTTCACATGGGGGGAAGTAGGGGCGCAAACCAAGATCGAAGAATTCCGGCACTCGCCGGCACTCGAACGGTTCAAAGATTATGCGCCGGTCGTCCCCTGCGATGATGTTGCCAAGCCAGGTGGTTCCACTGCGCCCGGAACCGGCAACGATGATGTGATCCCCCGAATATGCAGTCATGTCTGTTCTGCCCCCACGGAATGGCTAGCGCCACCACTGCATTGAAGATTACCCAGTCAACCGCTCCAGTCATGACCTCCACCCTTAGATCCTAGATGTCATGCCCGTAAAAGTTCAGAATGTGCAGGTAGGCAAATAACTCCCTGTACTGGGTGCAAAAAAAATGAAGAAAACCTGCAGGGATGGTGGGGACGACGGCGGTCGTACTGCAGGATGTAAGTTGTCAATGCACCAGTTGGTCTACAGGTTCATCTCCAACGACTGCAGCATGATCGGCGTGACCGTCTCTCTTCAACTCATCTGCCCAGTATTTATTGTCCTCGAGAACAGCATTCTCACGCTGCAATTCAGGGTTCTGAAGCTTTTTATCTCTGATGCGTTTGAACAAGAACTGTAAGCAACTTTTAAGGTCATATTTAAAAACTGGGCCGTAGAGATCTGATATGTTGCCTACGGTCTGCTCCCATTTAAACTTTTCAGTTACAGTATGATATCCATTAGAAGCTAGCCTTGATCTGAGGCCTTTGTCTCGCTGTAGCTCTGCAATAGCTGATACTGCCTTGCGGGGGTCGTCCTTAGGTATGATTATGCCGTTTTGCCTGTCCTCTATGATGTCGCGGGCCATTCCGACAGCTGTTGTAACTACAGGGATACCGCAGGCCATAGCTTCTATCAGAGGGGCTGGTCCACCCTCTATTCTTGAAGAGATCAGGTATAGGTCCAGGCAGTTGTAGGCCTCACATATTTCTCGCTGGGATAAAAAAGGCTTGTAGATGACGGAACCCAGAAGTTCTTTCCGGCTGGATAATAAATCATCCCACCCTGGACCAGTCACGAATAATTTGACCGATACCCCTGGCAGGACGTCCTTCAAGCCTGTGATCACATCGAGTAAGGTGTCAATCCCTTTACGATCGTTCTTGTTGCTTGACCTTTTAGCAAAGGTCCCGATGACAAAGTCATTTTCAACGATTCCGAAGCGTTTTTTAGCAGCCTTTTTAATGTTTGAGGGTAGCACGCAAAATTTGTCGGGGGCGACACCGTTGCTGATCAGAGAAATAGTATTGCCGTCGACCCCTCTACTTACTAGGTAATCCCTCCATTCTGACGACACTACCATTATGCGCTTGCACTTTATTGCTATATCAAAATTAGTTGACCATTCGGCCACATGATGCACGGAACTCACGGTTTTGCTCAGGTCCAGGAACTGCGATAATTTCGACAAGCAATGGGGTGAAAGGATATGAACTACATCTACATGGTTAGCAAGTTCTTGGAAGACTTCCGGATTGTCAATTGCGGATTTCGAAGACATAAAGTAAAAGTCGTATCGGCTACTATTCCACTTACATATCTCCTTAGCCCACGTGCCGAGAATCCACGGGAAGAAATCAGGCACTAGAAGAATTCTATGTTTCACAGATGAAGCCCGTCATTTTTCTTTAGCCACAGCCAGAAATACCTTTCATCCACGCCATCGTACTTTATAACCTCGAAGCCGGTTTTTGCCGCCAAAGCAATGGCCTCTTTCAAACCATAATGTACCCCGTAATACCATTCGGTTTTGGCTTGGTCCTGCAATGCTTTTCCTCGTAATTGAACCTTGAACAGCCCGCCGGATTTGAGCACCCTGTTGGTCTCAAGGAAGAGGTTTTCTATGATGTCGTAAGAGGGGATATGTTGAAAGACGATAAAAGAGAATGCAAAGTCCAGGGAACTATCAGTAAAAGGTACAGACTTACCGTCAGTTATTTTGAAAAAAATATTTGTTTTGTTGTGGAGCCTTTTCTTCGCTAAACTTATCATTTCTGACGATATGTCTATAGCGCTAAGAGATTTGAAGTTTTCAGAAAAAAATTCAGACATTCTCCCAATACCGCAACCTATCTCAAGGATGTCTACAGAGCGGAAATCCGAGAAGCAGTCCTTCAAGATCATGTCGTTTGAGATCAGCGCATTGAAATCATCAAGACCGGACAATCTGAAATCCTCTTCTGGCTGGTTATATTCTGACGACCAGATGTGGTACTTCGCATCTTTTTTAGCGAGCGCTTCCCATCTGTTCTGGCACTTCTTTAGAAGCAACCTCCTAGAAAACTTGTCCAAAAGACAACGTAGTAATTTATGCATCGGCGGAGCCTTTCAGTGAAACTCGTATGGCAGAGTCATGATGTATGATTCCGTGATAGGAACTTTTGCCGTAAACTTCTATCTCACAAATATTCTTTACTACATCAAAGTTCGTGAAATCCTTGGCGGATCTATGCTCTCCAACACCGATAGAAAGTAAAAATTTACCGGGATTTAAAAGCATTGACGTTTTTAGCTCGACTTCAATAACATCCCCTTTTGCTCTTTTGTCGAATGAAAGAGTACGGTCATGATAGGTATGAGACGAAAGCAAAACTATTCCCATGGGGTTGCTAATTGAGAAGCCATAGCATGGGTTATCTATGTCATCATTGAATTGTATATTTAAAATCACAGCGAACGATTCCCCGCACCTTATAAGTGTTGTTTCTGTTGCTTCTGAGTTTAAAAGAAAACAACCCTTGATAGTCGCTACGCCAACACCATACTTAGAAATGCAGGAAGTGTTTCCTTTCAAAAGATTAATTTTCCTCGTACTTTCAGTGATTTCCTCCCCTGCGATTTTTTTCACTGACTTCTTGAAATTCTGAGACAAATGGTCCTTTTCTCTGATCATCTCGTAATACTGAAGGGTGATGGATTGGGGCGGACCTTGGGAAAATACTTTGCCACCATCAAGCATTATTGCTCTGTTGCAAAAAGTATTTATCGCGTTCACGTTATGTGTCACAAAAAGGGTTGTTGCACCACCCTCCATCAGTGATTTGATCTTCTCGAAACACTTACTTTGAAACATAGTATCGCCTACAGAAAGAGCTTCGTCTACGATCAGGATTTCTGGGGCCACGTGCACTGCCATAGCAAAGGCAAGCCTGACGAACATCCCGCTGGAGTAAATCTTGACTGGCTGATGAATGAAAGCCCCGATGTCCGCAAAGGCCAGAACATCATCGATCTTCGCGTCCAATTCCTCTTTAGTGAAACCCATCAACGTGCCGTTGAAATAAACATTCTCCAGTCCGCTGACATCAGGATTGAATCCAGCACCAAGTTCCAGTAATGCAGAGATCCGACCCTTTACTTGAATTTTTCCGCTTGAAGGCGTAAGGACCCCAGTGATCATCTTGAGGAGCGTTGATTTTCCCGCACCATTCTGGCCTATGATTCCGACCGTTTCTCCTTTCATTATCTCAAGACTCACTCCATCTATGGCATGAAAGTCCCTGTGATACTTCTTCCTGAAAGGGTTCAGTGCTTCCTTAAGCCGGTCTGTGGGAGAGTCATAAAGCTTGTAAATCTTAGTGACGTCTTCTACTTTGATTGCAATTTCGTTACTCATTTGCACCTTGTTTTCAATGGATGGCCATCACACTAAACAACGATCCTTATCACCGCAACACATCTTGCGTGAAGATGAGGATATCCCACACTTTACAAAACGTCAGCGAAATGCGGCCGAAGCCTACGGAACACCACAGCTCCCAGGACAAATACTCCCGCAGTGACGGTCCAGAAGTAGAGTGTCATCCCCCAATGCTCCCAGAACCAAACCTTAGTGATGAAGCTTTCCCGATACCCCTCAACGATATAGAATACTGGGTTAAATTTCATCATGATGTGGTACTTCTCCGGCAATATGCTCAAGTCCCAGAAAATCGGCGTTAGGAAAAACCCAAATTGCATAACTATCGAGACAATCTGGCGCAGGTCACGGAAAAAGATGACTACAGACGAAGTGATCCAGGATAGACCTGTAACAAATACAAAGGTGGCAAAGAGATAGTAGATTATCTGAAGATAATGTAAGTCCGGCACTTGCCCATAGACAATGAACAGGACCATCACCAACAGGATGAAAAATAAGTGGATTATAAGAGCCGAGAGGATCTTGACTATGGGGAGGATGCCTAAGCTGAAGGCAACTTTCTTTACTACAAACCTATTTTGGGTTACTGAGTTCATTCCGTTGTTAACGGAATCGCTGAAAAAGTTCCAGATGATGAGAGCTGTTATGTACCAAAGAATAAAAGGGAAACCACCTTTAGGTTGAGCTCTGAAGCCGATTTGGAAAACGAACCAAAAGATGAAAACGTTTGCGAGGGGGAGGAGGAATGCCCATACTATGCCGAGATAAGAGCCAAAGTAGACGGATTTGAAGTCCCGCTTAGTCAGTTCATAGACCAGGTTTCTGCGGGAAAGAAGCTCCGCTATGAAGCTGAGGAACATCCTGAAGCTTTGCATGTATCCCTGCCAACAGAAAATAATCACACGAATTAAGGCTAGATTAAAGCAGTGCTCATATTAAGCTATTTCATCGGCTTAAGGCAAGGCTTTTCTGGGGCTTGTACGAATGGAAAAAACGGCTTCTCTTGACACGAAAAGGGACGACTAACCCACGCCGCACCTGGATTGGTTAGCGTCGGTGATTCGTCTCACTGCAATGCCGCGGATTTCCACTCTAGCGCACCGTTCCCATGGATGTGCTTGTGTCCCAATTTCAGTGAGAATCTGGCTTTGGGTATCCGGCTAAGCTGCTGGCCCTAGTTGCCCCTGTGGCCCCTGCGGGCAAGCAAGCTCCTCTGGACCTGTTGGGCCAGTAGCGCCGTTGCGTCGAAAATACTATGCTGACTGCAGAGCTCCTTCACCGGTACCCCAGCGTCAGCTTCCTTCAAAATGGAAATGATTTGTGTCTCTGTGAACCGTGACTTCTTGCATGTGAACCTTTGAGTGGCGATAAATAATGCAGGAAAGCACTGCTTTTTAAATGTCTCTTTTCAGGGGAAGCTTACGCTACACCCACACATTAATGACAGATAGATGAAAGTTGTAAACCAGGCCTCGGCTGCAAATTATCTTTTTATTAATTAGCAGGTTGATATAAAATTACCCTTATAAGGCCCCAGTCTGTCAATAAGCAAAACGGTGCCGTGACGATTTTGAATCGTCTTTTTCGATGAACCTGTTTACGGTGTCGCAGTTCCGACTTTATTTCTAAAACCTGGGTCAGTCGCCCCCTTACAGATGGGGAGGTCCTGCACCAAACACTTATCGAGGCTCACGCCTGCTGCGGATA
>Ga0209317_1001695_pt1 | contig 18251 bp, 14 predicted proteins | sample RifGroB2_FD_183994 | JGI IMG/M metagenome (GOLD analysis project Ga0209317, IMG submission 183994) | Soil microbial communities from Rifle, Colorado, USA - Groundwater B2 (SPAdes) (version 2) | ecosystem: Environmental > Terrestrial > Soil > Unclassified | place: Rifle, Colorado | collected... | reverse complement strand
CGTCTCCGAGGTTGTCGCAAGCCCCGTCATCAAGGTCGGAGCGATCACCATCGACACCGAACGACACATGGTCATGGTAAACGGCGAGGAGATCACTTTCACCACGACCGAATTCAAGCTGCTGCATACCCTGGTGAAACGGCTCGGCAGGGTCCAGAGCAGGGACGTCCTGCTGCGGGATGTCTGGGGGTACAACTTCGTCGAGGATACCCGCACGGTGGACACCCACGTAACCCGTCTGCGCACCAAGATGGGGGAGGCCGGAGAGATGATAAAAACGGTCCGGGGTTTCGGCTATAAGCTGGAGGTGCAATAAAGTCAAAGGTCATCGGTGCCCAACTGCTGATTGTTCTTCTCTTGGGCGCAGTCATCTACGGCTACGTGAACCACGCGCTGGAGCGGTACCAGACGACAGAAGCGCGCCTGAGAGTCGGCAGGATAGTCCAGAGCAAAAGGCACAGTTCACGAGATGTTGCCCAGGCTGTAACGGAACAGACACCTTACAGGCCCGTTACCTCACCCCTTGTATGTTGCCTTGTATGTTGCCTTCGCCGTGCCGGAAAAACCAAATAGCGCTGTTAGCTCCCCCCGATTATCCGCTTAGTTACCTCAGGCAAGCACACTGCTATTCGGACTGGACCGAGTAGGGATCAGTCGGCAGCAAAGATCACACCGGCTTCCTCGCCAGGCAAAGCAGCACCGGATAGAGACGGCAGCCGCCGGAAGCGTCTGATTTATCGATTGTCGCGGCCGTTATGATACGGATATCGGTCAGGGAATTTCTTGAGCACTCGGAGCGTAAAAATTCCCGGTCGAACCCGTGATGATGAACGCCGGTAGGGTCGTCGTGAAAGCCGCCATCCTCTCTTTCAAGATCGGCCAGGGCGAGCCATCCGCCGGGATTCAGCATCTGCACCAAAGAACCGATCAACGCGGACACATCTTGCACATGGTGCATGGTCATACTGCTGACGATCAGATCATAGCTGCCGTCGAACCGCTGCTGCTCGAGGTCAATAAACTTGGCAACTACGTTGACGATCCCGCGCTCCCGCACCTTCCCTTTGAGGACCTCAAGCATCCCCTGTGAGCTGTCAGCGCCGGTGATCCGCCCCACGAAGGGTTGCAACCCGAGGGTCACCAAACCGCTGCCGCAGCCATAATCGAGCGCCTCCATCTCCGCGGCAAGCGGAAGCTCACGGCAGATGGCCGTCACAATGTCCTGAGCCAGCTTCACACGTCGCGGTTCCTCGTCCCAGCCGGCCGCCGCAGCGTCGAAATCCCGTTTTCCTACCTTTTCCATAAGTCCCCTTTGGCACAGCCGACCCTAAATACAAATCCAACTCGTTCAAGATCTTCATGCCCGCATCATTATATTTGGCCGAATGATAATATTCAGCAATTCATATGTCAACTAGTCATCAAGAATGTTCATGGGTAGCCTGCCTGCTCCCTGCTGACTCCCACTCGCCAAAATCAAATTTTGGACTCGATCTGTCAGATTTTTCAAGAAATCTAACAAGTGCGCCCCGCATTCGTTAGATTTTCCGAAAAATCCAACAAGTCGGGCTCAAATCCATCAGATTTTGAGCAAAATCCAACAAGTCGAGCTCCCATTCATCGGATTTTCACGAAAATCTGACGAGTCGAACCCGTAAGTATCTGTTTTTGTACAAATCCTACTTATGCCCCATCAACGGCCACAATATCGTGCATGGCGCGGGGGCTGACCGAGGAAGAGACGACGGCGGCCATCGTGCGCGGCCTTCTCGACATCGGGACAATGAAGTGCCGGAGAACATCAAGGAGCAGATCAGGAGGGCACCCAGTGCGCAGACAATGGAGGGGGGATTTCGACCGGGGCACGAGGCGATCTGGGCGGGACTTACCGGGGAAAAAGAAAATAAAAAACCCTCTGGTCTATGTGATCAGAGGGTTTTTTATTTAAATGGTGGCGGTGCAGGGACTTGAACCCCGGACAACACGGATATGAGCCGTGTGCTCTAACCAACTGAGCTACACCGCCAAACTCATAGATTCTTTTTTCAATGTTTCCAATCTCTTGAAGTTCTGAACAACAGCGCCTCAAGAGTTTTCCTTTATAGTGCACCGCCTGCTTTTTGTCAATTAAAATGTCGTGAAAAGTTATTCATACTGCAGTGCGGTCACGGGTGCATCACGCTACTACTTGACTACGTCGAGCAGTTCCACCTCGAATACCAGGGTCGCGTTGGCCGGGATGATGCCGGAACCGCGCTCGCCGTAGGCAATCGCGGGCGGACAGACCAGCCGCGCCTTGCCGCCGGCTTTCATCATCTGCAGCCCCTCGGTCCAGCAGGGGACGACTTTGTCCAGCTGGAACTCGGCGGGCTGGCCCGCCGCGTAGCTGCTGTCGAATTCCTTGCCGTCGATGAGCGTGCCGCGATAGTTCACCTTCACCTTGTCGGTGGCTGCCGGCTTCGCCCCGCTCCCCTCCTTGAGCGGCTGATAGATCATGCCGGAGGCGGTCTTTACTGCCCCCTTTTCCTTGGCCGCCTGCTCCAGATACTGCTTTGACTGGGCGGCCAGTTTCTCACCCTGCGCATTGCGGCGCCCCAGGGCCAGTTGCTGGATCTTGGCCTGATAATCGTTCACGTTCACCTGCGGCGTCTTGCCGGTCACGCCGTCGGTTATCCCCTGCTTCACCAGTTCGAGCTCTTCGGGGCTTAGACCGAAGACGGCGAGTTGCCGGGCAACGACGGTGCCTACGGCATAGAAGGTCTTCTGGTCCTCGGTCTTCAGCTCCACGGCAAATGCCGGGACGGCGATGAGCGTGACGCCAACTGCTGCCATGATGAGTCTGCGCATAATGCTGCCTCCAGTTCGGGAAATTAACAAAGGCCAACTATATCAGCAACAGGCGGCCCGGTAAAGACATCTTCTCGCAGCCTGAGACAAAAAAAGGCACCTCACGAATGGGGTGCCTCGGCGCTGGGCCTTGCGGGAGATGCTATTTTTTCGCCTTCGGTGCGGCCTTGGGCTTGGCTGCCTTGGGGGCCTTGGCCGGAGCTTTGACGGCTTTTGCGGGCTTGGCGGGCTTGACCGCTACAGCACCCTTCTTGGCCTCTATGTTTGCCATGCGCACTTCTCTCGCCTTGGCAAGGTTGTCGGCAAGTCCCCTGTCCTGGGCCATCTTCCTTCTGGCTTCGGAGTAGCTCTTGGCGGAGAGGGCCTGTTTGCTGTTGATGCCGAACTGTTTCTTGTAGGCACCCGGTTTCATGCCGTGGGCGGTGCTCAGATGGCGGGCCAGGGTCTTGAAGCCCCCTTTGCCGCAGACAAGGCAGACAACCTCGTTCTTCTTGAACGCCTCTTTAAGAGTAAGAGATGGTTTCGCCTCTTCCGCTCCTTCCAAGGTCTCGCCTGCCTCAAGACTTTTCAGTGCCGAATGGACCTTGCTGATTTCTGCCAGAAGTTCGTCCGAAGTCATGGGTGTGCTGGATGCGTGCGATGACACGAGCTGTGCCGCGATTTCTACTAAAGTCGCCATTAACCATCCTCCTTTATAAATATCATTGAGTGATTAATAGCAGAGACGTAAAAATTGTCAATAACAAAGTATGATGCTGCTCTCTTCTGACTTTGTGCATAACAACTCTGAGTTGAAAAAGTGACTGTCGTGAAAGTTTGACCCGAGCATGAACGAGTAACTTTCTGACATGGGATTGATGGGAAGAATGGGGCAGTTTCTCCACTGCGGAATCTACAGTTCACGGCGCGGCGGCAAGTCCGTTCTCAAGGAAAGAGTATCAGTCGGACGGCAAAATCACTGTTGCTGCAGGAAGGCGGCCCGTCCTGCTCCAAGCAGAGCGGTGCGTTCATTGAGTATGAGGTGCACGGGGATGGACTGTACCAATGAACTAAGCCGCCCCTTGGAAGAGAATGCCAGCATGAAGGCCGCTCCCTTCAGCCTCTCGATGATGCGCGGCGGGATTCCGCCGCCCAGATAGACGCCGCCGGTGGCCAGGAAGCGAAGTGCTGCGTTGCCCGCTTCGGCCCCGTAGACGGCGACGAAGATGTCGAGGGCCTGGCTGCACACGGGGCAGCTCTTAGCCAGGGCGGCGCGGGTGATCACCGCCGGCGCATCGCCCTGGTTCATCGCGTCCCTGACGCCCGGGTTCTCGGGGAAATGGCGCCGGTCCCGCAGGAAGCGGTAGATATCCAAGAGGCCGGGTCCGGAAACCACCCGCTCGTAGCTTACCCTGCCGTGCTTGGCCTGCAGGTAGAGTAACAGCTCGGTCTCCAGATCGTTGCGCGCCGCGAAGTCGGCATGCCCGGCCTCGCTGGGAAGCGGCCTGTGCGTGCTGCCGTCCCAGTAGGCCAGGGACTCTCCCAGCCCGGTCCCGGCCGAAACGACGGCTATGGTCCCTGTGGGGTCGGGTTTTCCCTCGTTGAGGGTGTAGAGGTCGTCTCCTTCGAGGGCGGCGATGCCGTAGGTGTTCGCCTCCAGATCGTTGATGAGTCGCACCTGCGGCAGGCCCAGCAATGCGGCGAGCTCGGCACTTTCGATGTGCCAGGGGAGGTTCGGCGTCCTGACCCGTCCCCCGAGAACGGGCCCGGCGATGCCGAAGCAGGCCCCTTGCGGGGTCAGCCGGTGCCGTGCGGCAAAGCGCCGCACGATCTCGACCAGGCTGCCGTGCTCCCTGCTCGGGTAGTGTCCCTCGGCCAAGCGGACAAGCCCGTCGGCGTCCCCCTCGAAAAAGGCAAGGCGAGTCGAGGTGCCGCCCACGTCTCCTGCCAGAATCAGCATATGGCCTCCTTCGCTACTCCCCAAGCATCCCGTTTTTTACTGCGGGCGGGGCTTGCGCGGCATCCCCGGCACGGATCGCGCCGGCCAGCTCCGCGCTTACGCCTGCCAGTGCCCGGCTGCAGCCGGCCACCAGGGCATCGTATCCCGCACCGACCACCTTTTCACGTACCAGGGAATGACCGGCCTTCACGGTGCCGCCCGCTTCGCGACGGATGGCCCAGTCGGCTTCGACGGTGACGGCCTCACCCGGTTCCGATTCAAGACGGACGATGTCGATCAGCACCCGGTAATCGGCCCTGCCGCCGGCATGCTGCCGGTAGGAGGAGACCCGGTTCGAGCCGAGCAGCCTCCCGAGATGCTGCGCGACCAGGCGCGGGATCTCGCTCTTCAGAGGTTCCGCCCAGCGGTGCGCCTCCAGGATGGCGACGCGGTTCGCCGCAACCCGCACCACGAGCTGCGGCCGGTCCACCAGCTCGGGGATGGTCACCGGGCCGACGGCGACGGAGGGGACGGTCAGGTCCGAAACCGGCGCCTCGACCCCGGCTCCCGGCTCCAGCGTGTAATAGGTCACCCTTGGCGATCTGCTGCAGCCTGTGGTGACCATGCCCAGGCAGAGCGCTGCCGTACCGATAAGGAAGCTGCGCATCATTTTTTATCCTCCCTTTTGCCGCGGATCAGCGATTCCGGGTGCTGCTCCAGGTAATCGCCCAAAACCCGCAGCGACTGTGCGGCCCGCGACACTTCACGCATGGTATCGCGCAGGTCGAGCTGCACCGGCGCATCGGCGGAGAGCACCTCGTTCGCCCCGCCCAGGGTCTTGCGCGTCTCGCCCAGCGTCTTGCGCACGTCGTCCAGCGACTGCCGCGCCTCGGACAGTACGGAGCGCGCCTCGGGGATCACCGAGCTGTCCACGTTCTTCAAAAGCGTGTCCGCGCTTTTCATGGTGGCGTCCAGCGAGCGCAGCGTCTTGCCGGCGTCGCGCGCCAGATCCTCAAGCGGGAGCTTCTCGATCTTCTGGACGATCTGCATCAGGCTCTTTTGCACCTGCTCCATGGAGCCCGGCATGGTGGGGAACTGGGGCGGCGCGCTATTCCAGTCGATCTTGCCGGCGCGCGCCTTGGGGAGGAAGTCGAGGGCGATGTAGAGCTGCCCGGTGAGCAGGCTGCCGCTCTTGATCTGCGCCCGCAAGCCGTGCGCCACCAGGGCGTCCATGAGCTCCCGGTTACTGTGGGTCTTGGCCTTTTGCGGACCCTTCTGCTGATGCGCGTGCAGGCGCTGCGGGTAGAGCTCCACCTCCACCGGGATGGAGATCTCGGAACGCTTGCCGTCCAGCACCACGTCGATCCTGGTGACCTCCCCCACCGTCACGCCGCGCAGATCGACCGGGGCTCCCACGGCAAGCCCGCGCACCGACTCCTTGAAGACCAGCAGGAAGGGCTCCGCCGCTTCGACGTGCTTCAAAGCCTCGTCCCGGGTGGCGAACAGCGGGAAGACCGCCTCAGGTGGGGCCAACGGCGCATCGAGCGCCTCGTCCGGGTTCTGGAAGGAGATCCCCCCCAACAGGATGGAAACCACCGACTCGGTGTTCACCTTGACGCCGTTCGTGTTGAGGGTCAGGTCTATGCCGCTTGCGTGCCAGAAAAAGGTGCTTGCCTTGACGTACCTGTCGAAGGGGGCGCGGACGAACACCCTCACCGAGACCCCCTTGCCGTCCGGGTCTAGCTGGGTGCCGATCACCTGCCCCACCTGCATGCGCCGGTAGAAGATCGGGGAAGCGGTGTCCAGCGAGCCGGCGTCGTCGGCATGCAGCACGAACTGGCGACCGGGGGCGTCCATGGAGACGGCGGGAGGGGCCTCGAGACCGATGAAATCTTCCTGCGGCTGCTTCGAGGTGCCGGCATCCACGCCGATGTAGGAACCGCCGATCAGGGTGCTGAGCCCGGAGACGTTGCCGCCGGAGATCCTGGCGCGCACCACCCAGAACCTGGTGTCCTTGACCAGGAAGCCGCGGGCCTCCTTGTACATCTCGGCCGTCACGATCACGTGCGAACGATCCTCGGCAATGGCGAGCGCCTTCACCTCGCCGATCTGCACGTCCTTGTACTTGATCTTGGTCTTGCCGGCCTCCATCCCCTCCCCGCTCTTGAAGGTGATGGTGACCTCCTGGCCGCGGTCCATGAAGGACTTGACGGCCAGGGAGAGGCCGATCAGCGCGGCGAGGATGGGGATGATCCAGACGAGCTGGACCGAGAAGCGCCGTTTCGGCTCGCTTACCGCATCGGGGATCTCGGGAAGGTCGGGGCGTTTTGCTGTATCAGTCATGTGAATCCTCATTCTGAAGGGGGTCCCAGATCAGGCGCGGATCGAAGGTCATGGAGGCGAACATGGTCAGGATCACCACCGCGCCGAAGGCTACGGCGGCGGGCCCCGCCTTGACGAGGGCCATGGAACCGAGCTGCACCAGGGCCGCCAAAAGCGTCACCACGTAGACGTCGAGCATGGACCAGCGCCCCACCAGCTCGATCATCCGGTACAGGCGGGTGCGCTGTTTGGGGCGCCACCTGGAGCGGCGCTGCACGGAGACCAAAAGCAGGGTGAGCGAGATCAGCTTGAGCAGCGGGATGACCACGCTGGCGATGAACACGATCGTGGCGATCATCATGTTGCCGGTCTTCCACAGATGCACGATGCCGCTTACGATGGTGTCCTTGCGGTAGCTGATCAGCGAGCCGGTCTCCATCATGGTCATCAGATTGGCCGGGATGTACAGGATGTAGCCTGAGATGAGCAGCGCCCAGCAGCGCTCGACGCTCCTGGGCTTCCTGAAGTGGAGCCCGGTGCCGCAGCGGGGACAGTGCGCCGCCACGGAAAGGCTCCTTTTTCTGGAGACCAGGTTGCAGACGTGGCAGGAGCAAAGCCCAAGGCTCGCCGCGTTCGCCCCCCTCCTCTTCATCCCCCTGGGGCTCACCTCGGCACCTGCCGCCGCCTGATCTGGTCCAGGCGCGCCCAGACATCGCGGGTGCTGAAGGTAGACGCGACGGCGGCGATGAGCAGCGTCAACAGCCCGAACGACCACATGGCGACGCCGGGGATCACCTTGAAGTTCTGGGTGAGCTTGACCAGGGAAACCAGCACCCCCAAAAGGAAAACCTCGACCATGCTCCAGGGCTGAACGTACTGCAGGGTGCGCATGAACAGGGTGCAGCAGGCCGGCACCCGTCCCAATTTCAGCGGCAGCAGCAGGTAGGCGATGGAGCCGAGTTCTATGGCCGGCAGGATGATGGTCGTGATCAGCACCACGACGGAGACCGCCTTGAACTGCTGGTCCCAAAGCGAGCGCACCGCGCCGCACAGCGTAATCCCGGCGCGGTCCCCCTGCATCTCGATGGAGAGTATGGGAAAGAGGTTGGCGATCACGAACAGCACGGCTGCAGCCAGGGCGTAGGCCAGGGTGCGGTTGATGCTGTCGGTGGCGTTTCGGTACAAGACGGCGCCGCAGCGGCTGCAGCTCGCCGTACAGCCCGGTTTGAGCGCAATCTCCCGCTGGAGCAGGTCGCAGTCGTGGCAGGCGATCAATTGTGCGGGAAGATCGGCCATCGGGAAAATGGCTCCTTTCGTGCTGCCGTGCGCCCGGGAGCGGGCCGGGAACCGCTGGTCCCAGCTGCCAGTTTCATAAGATACCACACATCGCGTCGAAGTGGCCGATATGCCGGGTCTTAAAGCCGGCGCAGTCGGGTCCGGGAACCAGACAAAACAAAACAGCCGCTCAGGAATCTCCCAAGCGGCTAAATCATCTGGTCGGTGCGACAGGATTCGAACTGGCGACCATTACCCCCCGGTCGTCTGGCGGCGTGAGGGTAACCCAGGATAGCAGCTGACGATGCACATTTACAGCATTTCGGCAGGTTTGGCAAGAAACATTTCGCCTGGTCCCGCACGACTAGTCGGCAAGGCGACGAAGGCGGGAACACGGCATTACCCCTGTTTTTTCCGGTCGTCGAATTGAAGGAAATTTTCCGCGATGGCGGGTCGATTTTGTCAAATCAGCTAATGACAGCCATCTCACTGTTTCTTCCGAAACCCTTCACTCAATTCAAGTAGCATCGAACCACTAGGGCCAGAGATAAAACCGGGTTCGGGTATATTTCCAACCTGCTGCGCAAAATTTTATTGACATTACCCGCCGTGTACAGCCAAATTACAGCTCTGATTTGGCCCTCACACTAAACGTTGTTTTTTTACTAGGTGGCATGCTCCGCCACCCGGCATGGATAATGGCTTTTTCCGCGGGATCAAGGTCCCTTCGGACAGTAACTGAAAAAAGGTGCTCGGCATGTTCAAGACGATCAAAGCAAAACTGGTCCTGTTCTCGGTCCTCGGTTTCCTGGCGGTGGTTCTCAGCGTCGGCGTATCCTACCTTATCGCGATGCACGAGATTAAGGCGATCATGAGGGCCGACGTGGCAACTGCCGCCGACACCCTGGAAAAGAGCGTAAACTTCATCGCCTCGGTGAGCCCGTCCGCCTATAAGGAGCAGCAGTTCAAGCAGTTCCTCTACGGCGTGAAGATCGGCAAGAGCGGCTACGCGTTCATGCTCGACGACAAGGGGACCCTGGTGGTGCACTTCAAGGACGAGGGAAAGAACCTGGCGGGCGAGCCCCACATAGACCAGATCCGCTCCCACCGCGACAGCGGGATCTACGAATACCGGTCCCTGACCACCGGCCAGGAAAAGATCGTCGCCTACCGCTACATCAAGCCCTGGGGGCTCTGGATCGTCCCCGGAGTGAGCAAGGCCGACTATTTCGACCGGCTGAACCAGGGGTTTTTGAAATGGAACGTGACCTGCGGCCTGATCATCATGCTCCTCATGTCGCTGTCGAGCTTCTGGTTCATCCGGAACCTGACCGGACCGCTCAGAAGGCTCACCGTAACGGCGCACCGCATCTGCGACGGGGAGCTGGATGAGAGGGTGCCGGTGGAAGGCGACCGCGAACTGAGGGAGCTTGCCGAGGCGATCAACAAGATGACCGGCGTCATCTTGAAGAACCTGAGGAACGAGATCGGCAAGAGCAAGCGGCTTTTCGGCACCATCAGGGAGGCGATCGTGCACCTCTCCGGCTCGGCTGCCGGCATGATGGCGCTCTGCACCCAGCAGGCCTCCGGCTCCGCGCAGCAGGCGAGCGCGGTGCAGGAGGTGACGACCACCTCGGAGGAGATCGCCGTCACCGCCAGGCAGATCGCCAGTAACGCCAAGACCGTCGAGACCATGGCCCAGGAGACCAGCCTGAGCTGCAGCTCGGGAAGAAGCGACGTGGCCAACGCCACCACCGGCATGACGCAGCTGAAAGATCAGGTGCAGGGCATCGCCGCCAGCATGCTGGTCCTCGGGGAGAACAGCCAGAAGATCGGCGGGGTCGTCGAGATCATCGACGAGATCAGCGACCAGACCAACCTCCTGGCGCTCAACGCGGCCATCGAAGCGGCTGGCGCCGGAGAGGCGGGAAAGCGCTTCGCCATCGTGGCGCAGCAGGTGCGGCGCCTAGCGGAGCGCACCGTCCTGGCGACCCGGCAGATAAAGGAGCTGGTGGAGGAGATCCAGAAGTCCACCAACTCGACCATCATGGTGACGGAAGAGGGGACCAAGGCAGTCGACAAGGCCGCCTTTCTGGTGGACAAGGTGGAGCTCTCCTTCGTCACCATCATCGGCATGGTGGAGAAGACCGCCTGGGCCGCCAAGGAAATCAGCCTGTCCACCCAGCAGCAGACCTCGGCCTGCGAACAGCTGGCGGACACGATGAACGAGGTGCGGGACGTCGCGCACCAGGTAGCCCAGAGCTCGGCGGAAACCGAGCGGTCCATAAACGAGATCAAGGTGCTGACCGCGGAGCTTAAGGAACTCATGGAGGAGGAGATACGCTCCAAGGGGCAGGCCGAGGCGTTGAACGGCGCGCGTTTCGCCGAGACGCTCCTGTGCGCGGCGCTGGACAGCGGGGAGTTCTCCGTCGACGACATCTTCGACGAGAAGTACCAGCCGATTCCCGGCACGGATCCGCAGAAGTATCACACCCGCTACGACAGCTATCTGGACGCCACCATCCTCGCCATGCAGGACACGGTGCTCGAGAAGGACTACCAGTGCATCTACGCCGTGCTGGTCGACCGCAACGGCTACAACCCGACCCACAACTCGCGCTATCAGCAGCCTTTGACCGGAGACAAGGTAAAGGACAAGGTGGGCAACCGGGCCAAGCGGATCTTCGACACCCCGGTGGAGCTTGCCGCTGCCCGCAACTCGAAAGAGCCGGTGATGATCCAGGTGTACTACCGTGACACCGGAGAGAAGCTCTGGGACATCTCGGCGCCGGTGTTTGTCAAGGGGCGGCACTGGGGCGCATTCCGGATCGGCTACACCATGTAGCCCGCGCCCTGGCGGTTAAGGCCGGTCACGTTACGTCTTAACGGCTCGAGGCTCGATGCCACTCAATCCGGCGGGTGCACCGGCACCAGGCCCGCTGCGGGGATGCTTCGGCATGGTCCATCCCGGCCCGTTGTCAGCCGAGGAGGGTCCTTTCGAACTGCAGTGCCATCCCCCTGCCCGTCACCCGCACCACCTTCGCATTCAGGTTACACAGGGCCCGCGGCGCCACGTCGTTGTCGATGGTCAGCAGCACAGCATCGTTTACCTGCATCTGGCGCCGCGACGTCAGAAAGGCCCCCTTCATGCTGATGTTTTCCACTTCACCCTCAACGGTCTGGCCATCAAGCAGCAGGTTGGCTTTTGTGTGCAAGGCCATCCGTGTGAAGTTCCTCTTCTCTTCTTGCATCGTTTCTCCCTGATACAGTACCGGTGCAGCAACCAGCAACCGTGTGCGACAGGCACTGCGTCTTTTACGCCGCCAGGACGTCGAGCTTTCCTGCCGCGGCGCAGCTTTCCGATGGCGGCGCATGCCGCACCCCGCTACCGCTGAACAGCGGCAGGTAGATCCTGAAGGTGGTCCCCTGCCCCGGCGTGCTGTAGACCCGGATGTCGCCTCCGCTTTGCTTCACGATACCGTGCACGGTGGAGAGCCCGAGCCCCGTTCCCTTGCCGACCTCCTTGGTGGTGAAGAACGGGTCGAAAATGTGGCCGATGGTCTCACGGTCCATGCCGACGCCGGTGTCGCTCACCGAGAGCAGGACGTAGCTGCCGGGCGCCAGCTCCTTGCCGAGCCGCAGGCATAAGCTTTGGTCCAGATCTATGGTGCTGGTCGTGATGTTGAGGGTCCCGCCCAGAGGCATGGCGTCGCAGGCGTTCACCACCAGGTTGACCAGTACCTGTTCCATCTGCCCCTTGTCGGCCAAAACAAGGCAGGGCGACGGGGAACTGGCCGTTATCACCCCGATATCCTCCTTGATGAGCGGACGCAGCATCGGCTCCAGGCCGGCGACCACCTGACTCAGGTTCAAAACCACGGGGGCGAAGATCTGCTTGCGGCTGAAGGTGAGCAGCTGGCGGGTCAAAGTGGCGGCCTTCTCGGCGGCGGAGACGATCCGGCTGGCCGCCACCCGGACCACGCCGACATCCCCGCAGGAATGGGCAAGGATGTCGGCGTGTCCCATGATGACGGTGAGCAGGTTGTTGAAGTCGTGGGCGACCCCGCCTGCCAGCCTCCCCACGGCCTCCAGCTTCTGGGAATGAAGGTAGCGCTCCTCCAGCTGCTTCTGCTCGGTGACGTCGATCAAAACGCCGATGACGTCGCTGTGCCCGCCCCGGGAATCGGGGGTGCAGCGGGCCCGGGCCAGGAGCCAGGCCGGCTTGCCGGCTCCGGTCGTCACCCGGAATTCGAGCGACGACTCCCCTCCCGGTTGCGCCGCGTCCCGCAACGCCTGGCTCACCTTGTCGCGGTCCGCCTCGTGGACCAAGTCCAGCCAGTTCATGCTCCCCGTGTCGAACTCCTCCTTGGCATAGCCGCACAGTTGCTCGATCTTGTCGTCGTGGAACTGGAACCGGCCGTCGGGACCGATCTTGAAGAGCATCGCCGGGACGGATTCCACCAGCAACCGGTAGCGCAACTCGCTCTGCCGCAGGGCATCCTCCGACTCTTTGCGGTACGTGATGTCCACAAGCGACAGCATGACGAAGCGCCTGCCGTCGAGCAGCAACGGCGCCACGCCGAAGTTGACCCAAAAGGATCTCCCCTGCGGCCCGGCGGTCACGACCGCAGCTTCACCGGTACTGGGCTCCCCTTGCTGCGTGGCCCGCGTGATGGCGTGGTTCAGCGGGCACGAGGGGCACTCCGGTTCGGCGCCGCACCCATTGACGGAGCACAGGGCGCGGGCGCAGCCGAGCACCGCACCGCAGCGCCTGTCCTTGATGCCGTCGAAATCGCCGCCGAAGCTGCGCTCCATGGCCCGGTTCACCCGCACCACCTCCCTGCGGTCGTCGATCAAAAGCATGCTGACCGGAGCCGCGTCGAAGAGGGAGACGAGGTTGTTCCGCTCGACCACGAGGGCCACCGTGGCATCGCCTATCTTGCGCAAGCCGAACCATATGCCGGCCAGCCCGGTGAGCCAGACGGCGACGATGATGACTTGGTGCGCCGCACGCTCATGCGCCAGCGCGCCCAATAACTCCGCCACAGGCACCGAGACGCTGATCCCGCCGCGCAGGTCCCCCTCCCGGTACCCTTGAACGGCATGACACGACAGGCAGGGCTTCTCGACTGTCAGTGGGCGCATGTAGCGGTAGTAGCTGCCCACGAACTCGCCTGCCTCCGGCACCCCCTGCTGAAAAGAGGCGAGGGCCTTCGCCTCCCAGGGGTCCGGGGCGTTTTCCGGGCGCAGCGGCTTCAGGCTGGTGATGTGTCCCAGTGGTGCGTTGCCGGAAGTGCGGCTTAGTTCGTGGATCTGCCTGGTCATGTAGGCCGGGTTCATGAGCGTCAGCCTGCGCCCAGACGGGGTGACGATATCCCGTTCCGCGTGCTTCAGGTAGGGGTTGGCGGGGGTCTGCGCCGTCACCGGGACGTAAACGCCTCCGTGCAAGGTGGCCCAGCGGCGAAACAGCAGGTCCTTGTCGAAGCTCGCCTTGGCCATGGTCAGGGCGTTGGAGGAGAGCAACTCGTCGTTTTCGCGGCGATCCGCTATCAGGCAGCCGATGGCGACCGCTGTCCAGGCGCAGATGGTGACGAGGCGCAATCCTGCGAACGGGTACGTCGTTGAATCCTTCATTTTCATGGTTAGCCCCCTTCTCGCGGGCGGTCCTCCAGGCGGCTCACTCACGCATGAACTGCATCAGTTCGCCTTTTCTCTTAAGCCGCAAACTTTTTCCCCCTCCCCGGCTCAAGGGAGGTTGTCCGGCAGGATGCCCATCCGGGCGAGGAGCTCCATGAGCTCCGAGACCTGCACCGGCTTGACCAGATATTGCAGCACTCCCAAGGCTGCCGCCCTGCGCTCTATGTCCGGGTTGCCGTAGCCGGTCATCAGGATCACCGGAGTTGCCGGCTTGTGGCGCCGGATATGCTCCAGGATGTCCAGCCCCTCGTGAGCCTCCGAGTGCGAGAGCCTGACATCGGCCATCACCACGTCGTAGTCGGTCGCCCCGATCATGCCGAGCGCCTCCTCCAGGGTGCCGCAGGCATCGACCTCCACGCCCGCGCCCCGAAAGAGCCTCCGGTAGGAGAATTGAATCGCCACTTCGTCATCGACGACAAGGATGCGCCTCTTGGACTTGTCCATGTTACGCCCCTTCATTTCATAGCCAAGGCAACGTTTCTGCCCTATAGCTATCAAAAACGGTGCCAGCATCCTCAGCCCGTATATTCAGATGGTTAGCGGCCAGAGGTATTCTTATTGTGAAACCGGACGTCTCATAATGAGAAAAACAGAGGCAGACGAACCGACGCGGGGGGGGATCGTTGGAGTCTGAACTCATCCAGCCTGCGGTAGAGATTGGCCGCATCGGACTCTACTTTGTGAGTCCGCACAAACAATAAAATCGACCAAGGCACATGCCAGAGCATCTACGATGCACGTTGCACTGTGTACGGGTTAGATTTTACTCACAAACCAAAAGACAGTGACACAAGCATCCTTTTTTCACACTTGCACAGGCCGAAAGATATGTAACAATTAATCTCACTACCACCTGTTCGTAAGGCAAGACTCTACTACAACAACAATATTTCCACTATAAAGTGACGGTCACAGGATCAAAGGCCGGCCCGCCGTTGATCCACCCAGGCGGGCAGTACCTTACCGCCGGCAAAGGCGTCTCCATGGTGAAAAGCAACGGTTCCCAGCATACGACCCGTGCCCCCGTCAACTTCGCCACCACAGCGCTCGCCTCATGCCGCCAGGGCCAGGTTCCGCCTGCCGCTCGCCAATGCCAATCGCCGGCAAAGCCGCCTCGCTCATAGTCATCACCGGTCTGAAGCGGGGGGAGAGGATGGACATGAGAGCTTCGACCATTTTCGCGCTGGCGTTTGTTCTCGCATCGCTCCTCGGCTGCAACCGGGAACCGGAACGCACAGGACCGCACTTCGGGACCGAACCGTCGGCTCCTGGGGTGGCCGTCTACCGCCTTGCCGTCCACCCACTGCATAACCCGGCCAAACTCATAAAGGCGTATCAGCCGCTCGTCGATCACCTGAACCGTCGACTGCCGGGGGCGCGCCTGGTGCTGGAGGCGTCACGGGACTACGCCAACTTCGAGCAGAAGTACCGCGGCCGCGGGCCGCAGTTTCTCCTCCCCAACCCCTGGCAGACCCTGCAGGCCATCACGGTCGGCTACCGGGTCATCGCCATGGCCGGCGAGCCGGCGGATTTCAAGGGGATCTTCGTGGTGCGCAGGGACAGCTTGCTCGCGCTCCCCGCCGACCTGAAGGGAAAATCGGTGAGCTATCCCGCGCGCACCGCCCTGGCCGCCTGCATCATGCCCCAGTACTTCCTCCACGACCGCGGCATCGACGTCAACGCGGAACTGGAAAACCGTTACGTAGGCTCCCAGGAGTCTGCCATCATGAACGCCTATCTGGGGCTCACGGCGGCGGGCGCCACCTGGCCCCCCCCCTGGCGGTCCTTCCAGAAGGAGCACCCGCGTGAGGCGGCGCAGCTGAAGGTGATCTGGGAGACGGAGTCGCTGGTCAACAACTCCGTCATGGTGCGCGACGACGTCCCCCCCCGGGTGTGGCAACCGCTGCGCGCGCTGCTGCTGGCGCTGGACGGCACCCCGGAGGGGAGAGATGTCCTGGCCGGTATGGAAACGGCCCGCTTCCTCCCCGCCTCGGACCGGGATTACGACGTGGTGCGCCGCTACGTCACCCGCTTCGAGAGGGAGGTTCGCCCCGTGGAGCAGCAACCATGATGGGGCTCTACCGTTTTCTGTCCGGGACGCTGCGCGGCCGCCTGATCCTGGGGGTGGCCGCGGTGCATGCGCTGATGATGACCCTTTTCGTCGTCGACCTGACGGCGCGCCAGCGCGCCATGCTCCTGGAGCGACAGGTCGCGGAGGCGACCGCGCTGACCCAGGCGCTCGCCACCTCCTGCGCGGGGTGGATCGCCGCCCGCGACATCTCGGGGCTGCAGGAACAGGTGGACGGCCTGCGCCGCTATCCGGAGGTCCAGTTCGCCATGCTGGCGGACCATGAGGGACGCGTGCTGGCCGCCATCGACCGGAAAAAAAGTGGGCTCTACCTGCTCGACCTCCCCCGCGAGGCCCGGCAGAAGGTGCTCTCCAGCAACCCGGCACTGGTGGATATCGCGGTCCCCGCGGCCATCGGGGGGCGCCAGGTCGGCTGGGCGCGGGTCGGCCTGGGGCAGAAGGCGGCAGGCCAAAGGCTTGCCGAGATCACCAGAAGCGGCGTTCGCTACGCCTTGGCCGCGATTCTCATCGGCTCGGCGATCGCCTGGTTCATGGGGTGCCGGATCACTCGGAGGCTCTATGCCGTCCAGCAGACCATCAACGCGGTCCGCTCCGGCGACTCCCTGGCCCGCTCGCCCATTGCCGGCAGCGACGAGGCCTGCGTCCTGGCGCGCGAGTTCAACGCCATGCTCGACGCCCTGGCCGAGCGGGACACGAAGTTGCGCGCCAGCGAAAAGCGGTACCAGTCCCTGATCCGCAAGGTGCAGGCCGCCATCTTGCTCCACGACGGCCAGGGGCGCATCCTGGACAGCAACCCTCTGGCCCAGGAACTGCTCGGGCTCTCCGCCGACCAGCTGCTCGGCAAGACGCTGATCGATCCGAACTGGCATTTCCTGCGCGAGGACGGTTCCGCCTTGCCTGTCGCCGAATATCCGGTAAGCCAGGTGCTCTCAAGACGACAGCCCGTCAGGGGGAAAGTGGCCGGCGTCAACCGTCCGGACCGGGACGAGGTCATCTGGATGCTTGTGAATGCCGACCCGGAATACGACGTCGCTGGGGAAATAGCGCTGGTCATCGTTTCCTTCGTGGACATCACACAGCAAAAGCGGGACGAGCAAAGACTGCACAGGCTCAACCGCGAACTGCGGGCCGTAGGGATCTGCAACCAGGTTCTGGTACGTGCCGTGGACGAACAGGCCATGCTGGACGACATCTGCCGCATCATCTGCGACGAGGCGGGCTACCGCATGGCGTGGGTGGGGTATGCCGAAAACGACGAGGCAAGGACGGTCCGTCCGGTTTCCTGGGGGGGGGCCGAGCTGGGGTATCTCACCGATGCCCGCATCACCTGGGCCGATTCGGAACACGGATCCGGCCCGAGCGGCACTGCCATCCGTACCGGGGAGACCGATTGCATCCAGGATTTGGCGCTGGAGCCCAAAGCATCCCGCTGGCGGGAACAGGCGCTGCAGCGAGGCTACCGCTCCAGCATCGCCCTCCCCATGAAGGACGAAGCGGGACACACCTTCGGCGCCCTCGCCGTCTATGCCACTACGGCCAACGACTTCACCCCGGACGAGATCCGGCTTCTGGAGGAGATGTCCGGCAACCTCGCCTTCGGCATTCTCTTTCTGCGTGCCCGCAAGGAGCGCGAGCTGGCCGAGGAGGCGCTGCACCGGCTCACCGCGGAACTGGAACAGAGGGTCGCCGAGAGAACGGCCGAGCTGAATGCGAAAAACGAGGACCTGGAGCGGACCGTCCGGCTCTTCGTGGGGCGCGAACTCAGGATGGTGCAGCTTAAGGAACAGGTCAAGGCGCTGGAGCAGAAAGCCGCGCTGGAGAGAAAACAGGGCGAGACGCGATGTCCGAGATGATTGCCATAGCGAGCGATGAGCTGCAGCGCCTGAAGGAGCGCGCCAGCAAGTGCTCCATGGACAAGTCGTACCTGCAGCTCGTCATCCGGCTGATGAACCGGGTGAGCGCCGCCTCCGGGCTGGAGGACACGATCGACACCATGCTGCGCAACATCCTCGATGTCGTGGGGGGGACCAATATCGTCCTCTACTACTGGATCGACGAGGAGATCTTCTACGCGGACGTCTTCGGGAAGAGGCGGCAGGTGAG
>Ga0209317_1001692_pt1 | contig 18264 bp, 15 predicted proteins | sample RifGroB2_FD_183994 | JGI IMG/M metagenome (GOLD analysis project Ga0209317, IMG submission 183994) | Soil microbial communities from Rifle, Colorado, USA - Groundwater B2 (SPAdes) (version 2) | ecosystem: Environmental > Terrestrial > Soil > Unclassified | place: Rifle, Colorado | collected... | reverse complement strand
GTTTCGGATGGTTCTTCATGGCACTTTTCTGGATCTTGCTGATTCTAGGAACAATTGAAGTTGTCCGCGTTATTACAAGATCTGAGAGAGATGGCCGTGGTGACGGACCGCGAGGTAAAACTTCCCTTGAGATTCTTAAAGAAAGATACGCGAAGGGCGAAATCGATAAAAAGGAGTTTGAGGAGAAGAAAAAGGATTTGATGGAGTGATTTGTTGGGTTCATTTGTGAGTATAATAAAACTATGGAACCACAATCTTCCCAAAGTAGTAACTCTTCCTCAGCCTCTAAAACAACAGTCTTTCTTCTACTCTTATTCTATCCTTTGGGAATAATAGTGATGTGGTTTTGGCCTAAATGGAAACTTTGGGTGAAGCTGGCCCTGACCTTCCTACCCATACTATTGGGAATTATTTATTTTTCTGTGATAGCTATAGTTGTCGATCCTACTCTCGACGACAAACTCAGACCGTTGAACAACTGCATTACTGCCTGCAACACAGATAAGGAAAAGGATTTATGTGTACGTGGGTGCCGGGAAAAGTTTATTGAGGAGAATTCTTTTTTGAGGTAAAAACGGTTTTTGTTTAGAGACTATTTAAATACTATTTTTAAGTCCTAGAGCTTCTTCGCAATATAAACAAGCTATCTCGGAGTGGACTCACTGCCATTTCTGGCAGTAACAACTTCAAATTTTTCGATAGCGAATGTTGTTTTCCAAAGATCTAGGATTTCAAAAATCACACTCAACGACCAACATCTTGTTTACTTCTCTATTACTATGCTGAAATGCCTATGAGAAAAGTGGTTGGGTGACTCATCACCCCGCCACTTACATCGCTACAAATATTCAATAGGGGGAGCAGCCGCTAAGGTTAAGATCGAACTAGAAGAAGTAAGAAAAATAACCAATAATCCTTTATCGTATCAAGTTGTGGAGGTACCAAATGGGAGATTTTGCCAGCTACCTGTACAGGCTTAGAACCAGAAAAGGTCAGTATATAAGTCAACAGACACTCTCTAGGTTATCTGGTTATACATAGCCGTGGATATCCTTGATAGAAACTGGGAAGGCAAGGCCTTCAAAAAGATGTAGAAATACTTTATTTAACACTATTTCTCATTTTAAGCGAGCTGGGATGTCCTGTACTGGCTAGTCTTTGTCCCACACTGGTGAATACGATAATCTTCCCAGCCTTCTCTGGTAGGAATGATTTGGGCATTTAATCGTCCTGCCAGTTCAATAATTCTATCCCTCTCTATATCATGGTTAAACCTACAGCCTAAAACTATTTCTTTTAGTTTTAGAGTGTCGCTAAAAGTGATAAAGAACATCCCATTTTCATTTTTACATTCGGCCAACTCTACAAGTAACCTATATTCCTTTTCATATTTCCACTCTTGAAATTTTATTTTCGCTAAATCTAGAAACTTGCGTTCATCCTCTATAGGGTTACCAGACAATTCAAATTTTGTTCTGATCTCGCTGGAAACGTAGTCAACCTTTAATAGGTTACTCTCTGGTATTTCGAAACCCAAAGCTATCCCTTTGTGTTTTTCTGCATAATGAGCCCAGAGAAGTTGCTCCGTCCATATCTGAGAAAAACAAAGAATACCCCATTTTTTTGAGATTGTGTTGAAAATCTTATTATAGGGCTGTCTTTCTTTGTACCCGTATCTTCGATATGGCATAAATTCAAAAGGATCGTTAAGTGCACCCAAAGTGCCCACTTTTATCCTGCCCTGTGTAAGGTCTTTTATTGCGCTGTCGGTTGAGAGAAAGTGATAGTACATTTGTTCATCCATAGTTGAGAACTCCTGATTTCTTTAAGGTTTTCATAATGGCCTTATATCTTTTCTTGAATTGTTCACGCCATACAAAATGTGGGTCTTTGTTGGCATATTTCCTTTTCAAAATCACAATTAGTTCTTTGTAAATGTTTTTTAGCTCTGTTAAGCCTGTTTTCCCACTAGGGAACTGTTTACTATTAAAGGAAAAGTTATCATTTATAAAATTTCCAAAATCTGTAATTGGTTTACTTACTTTACTTTTTTCATCATCTTTACTTAAAAATCCAAGACATCTGGCATCAATATGCTCTAAATGGTTTCTGACCGTTTTGATATCGAAAGTTTTTACAAGCTTTATCCCTAGGTTTTTGATATCTGGGTCATTTAATTCCGAGGCTAAGCGAGAGAGTAAGGTATAAACCTTATCTACACAGATAAAATAGAAATATGTGTCATTAGCTAGATAAGTTAAATTGTTATTTCTTCTAATTTTTCTGTCATTTATTTCCTTTAGAAGTGTCTTTCTTGTTCTGTTTAACCTTCTCATCTCAATAATGGCACCATTTACACTCTTTTCTAAGTTGTGTAACAACAGAAAATACTTCATGCCTTTTTGTGGGTCTTTATCAAGCGAGAAACAGTAATTTGTTGCTAGGTCAAACATACTAAAAATACAACTAAGACTCAGGAAAAAGAATTTTTTCTAATTCCTCCGTACATTTAACGAACTTGTTATATACGTTTTCTATCTTGGGAATCTGTTTCATTAAAGACTGTTCAGGACTACCCAAATTGAAGTTACATTTCTCTTTTCCATCCTCGTACGTTACATCCAGACTTTGAGGAAAAATACCCAACCCAGTCCATCTATACTGACTTATCCTATGTAAGATGCCGTTTCTCTGTGAGATTAGCCACTGAATATCCGTGTCTTTTTCAATTTCTTTTAATTTCATAAAGAGCGTGTCTGTAGCCTTTTCTTGTCTTAAAAAGGCCATCAAAACCCCAAAGTTACTATTCTCTTCGGTAAGCAGTTCCCCATATTCTTTATTTCCACACTTGGAACAGCCTTTAATCTCAAATTCGTGTGTCCCTAAATTTGATGGGTGGAGATAATATATTAATGCTGTTATAGCTAATTTATCTCGTATTGCTGACAACCTAACCACTGCATTTTCCAAGTAGAAAGTTAGTACCTCCAGATATTCATATTTTCCCATCTGAACTTTATTTAGTTCGTCTATAAATTTTCGATCTCTTAATTTATCAACATGAATCCTATATGAAGATAAACTTAATTGAGCCGATTTAAGCCAAGATATTGCATCAAGAAAATAGAGACTTACTTTTCCTTGGGTTAATTTTCTTTTTTCCATTACTAATATCATTGGATGAATTCTTTGGAAATTTATCTTCGGACTCCTTAAATTAGTTTTATTCATATTTAATTTTTGCTTTCCATTGACTATCCAATTTGAATCTTAAAGCATTTTTAATGCCATATGGGTTTATCTATCACCACAAAGTGGCCTTAACGCTGTGCGGAGATTGGATTCAATATTCAATCTCTGTTGCTGTTCAGCTACCTTCAGAAAGGCTATCTGTACTGGACTCATGCCCGCCGACCTTAGCCATTGTGGTTTTCTTTCGTGGTTGTCACCGTTGATCCTTTGACCCAACTTGTCCGTTTCACCAACATCTAGATATGCTTGTCCAGTAAAAACGACATAAACACCTGGTACATCATTAAAACTCGTCCCTAGTGACCACGGACCTTCAAAATTTAGACCTTGTATTATCATTTATTTTCACCTCTTTTCAACTTGACACAAGTAATAAACTTGGCTTAAAATTGTACCAATGCTAGCAAAATCAAATAACAAAGTCAATACTATAACACCGGGACAAAAGACGGTTTTGGAGTTCATTTTTAGGTATATCGAATTGCACGGCTACTCTCCAACACTTCAAGAAATCGCTGATGAGATAGAATACTCCCTTGGCACCGCCCAGCATTATGTTGAAGAGCTGGAGAAAAAGGGCTTTGTAAGGAAAAGTAAGAACAAAAGCCGGGCTGTGCTTCCTGTCGACGGCTCATCTGTCACGGTAATGAAGCTTGGTCTCATAGCTGCCGGCAAGCCAATAGAACACGTAGAAAATCCAGAACCTGTTCTAGTTCCAAAAAGTATGGTTTCTAGGACTGGGCAATACTACGCATTAGAAGTTAGAGGAGATAGTATGGCAGATGATGGAATCTGGGATAAAGATATTATTGTTGTTAAGCATCAGTTTACGGCGGAAGAAAATGACACAGTAGTTGCTGTAACAGAAGATGGTGCGACACTTAAACAATTAAAATACAAAGATGGTAAACCTTACTTACAACCCAAAAACCGGAACTATTCGCCAATATTTCCGAAAGGAAAGTTGGAAATTAGAGGCAAGTTTGTTGGTTTAATAAGACACCACCCCTGAGTAGAGAAAAGGATTTTGAAAGAATTAAAGAGTTTGTTAAAAAACAAACAACCCGCCCTTTCAGGTGGGTTGCTGTTATCGTTCTGTTTCCAATCCGATTACCAATTTCCAAGACCTGACTTAATTTGGCTTCTGTAATTCATTGTGTTGAACTCATCACACGGGTCGCTACTAACTTCCTGTATGACAGCAAAATCGCCCCAAATGGTTGGTCCGATTTCAGCGCCACCCAACGATTCATACCACATACCTTCTCCATAAGGAGTCGGGAAACCCCCGTCGTGATAAGAATCTATAGGTACAGCGACTATTTTTACAAAGTCGCTAACTGTACAGTTCTCAAAAGTATTAGTTGCATTGCCTAATGTGCTTTCCCAGGATCCTGAATCACTATACCAATTGTCTGACCACGTACCGGTCATAGTTCCGTCTGACGCAATAATCCCGGTTAATGTGGCAACATACCCTGACATTGGGGCATCGTAAGCTAACGCCAAATTAATCGTACTCCCATTTATATTGCCAGTAACGCTCCATGTATAACCTGCTGGAACATTGGATCCAGTTCCTGTGATATTTCCAGCTGAATCTTGAACAAGGGTCATGGTCTTAGAATAAATCCCAGGCCAAACAGTACTTTCTATATCAAAGTTCCAGACTCCGGATATATCTGAAGTATACTTTTCTGTACTTACATACGTTCCCGTTATATGGTTGGTTAGCCAGGCCCCAGAATCTTTGTATCCAGGAAATCCATAGTGTCTGTCTAACGATACGTCGCCGTCGCAACTTTTATTGCTTAGCCAGGCATCATTCCATTTCATCATCAAGTTGAGGCTATCCTCTATAACGGGGTCGTCTGGTCTGCTGTAGTTACCATATAACCCGTTGAACATATGAGCCTGATAGTTGTAACCCCAAGCGTCGTATCCAGTCGTTATAGTATTCCCAGTAACATCTATTAGGTTTCCACTTTGGATTGTATCGCAAGTCGGTTTTGCAGCTAAAGCGGGTTCAGTACCTAACGCAAAAACAGCTGCCAGTGCAATAACAGAAAATAATATCTTTTTCATAATCTTCTCACCTCCCAATCCATGAAATAAATAAAAAAATCCGCAATAAAGCGGATTCGTTACAACAACTAAACTTCATGAATATTTATATTCACTATGTATATAGTATTTAGGAATTTTTAAAATATGTAAAGCAACGGCGGTTGTGTTTTTCTACTTTGCGTTATTGTTTAAATGCAGAACACACAACAATAAAACAAAATAAAAAAGACCCCAGCCCGTCGTCCACCCTATTAATGTAAAAGATTCTTTGAATCTCTTTTCCCAAAAAAGCACTCCTGCCCTTCCCAATATCATAACGGCTGAAATAACGGCGGAAAAGACGAACAGAAGGAGCATTACGATTGGTGCGTAGAACTCGGCAACTTCGTTTCTAAACAGCGGAGTTACAAAGGTAAAAAAGAAAGAAATAAGTATTAGATAAAACACTAAACCGCTTGCCTGTAAAAAGGCCAGAAACGGTGTGGAGAACTTGTTTAGCATACTTTGATTATAGCACCGTGCAATCTAGCATAAGAAATCAAAATTAGTTAGACTTCCTATTATTTTTCTACAACAACATTCGCTCCCCCGCCCCGTTCCATCCCACTCTCGTTATTTGACATAGAAGAACTGAACTTCGCAAATTCAAAGAACAGTCCCGTGAACAAGGCGACCATTATTATAGGAGCCAGCGTCGAGATCCAGTTTCGTTTCCCCGGTTTGTATCCCCGCAAAGTCAACGAATTTGTAACAACGGAAATGGAGCTTAGCGCCATTGCAAGCCCGGCAAGTTCGGGTTTTAGAACCAGTCCCAGACCCATGAACACACGTGCAGCTATCGGAATTCCTATTACGTTATAGAACAGAGCAAAGAACATGTTTTGTTTAATTTTTCCGACGGTTGCTTTCGACAGATCTATTGCATTAACAACATCTCTCAAATCGTTTTTTATAATAACTATTCCGCCTGCTTCCATTGCAACGTCTGTACCGGAACCCATGGCTATTCCTAAGTTTGCCTGGGCAAGTGCCGGGGCGTCGTTAATTCCATCGCCCACCATAGCCACTTTTTTCCCTGTCTCCTGTAATTTTTTGACTTCGTTTGCTTTGTCTTCGGGCAGAACTTCGGCCAGAACATTTGTAATGCCCACCTGAGCCGCAATTGCTCTGGCGGTACGTTCGTTATCACCGGTGATCATGTAGACCTCAATCCCGAGCTTTTTTAGCCTGTCCACGGCTTCTTTTGAGGTTTCTTTTACAGTATCGGCCACCGCTACTGTTCCCAATATCTCTTCTTTTGTGGCGAGGATCATCGCAGTCTTACCCTGCTCTTCCAATCCTGAGAGTTTTTGGTCAATCTCACTCACGGAAAGTTTTAGTACATCATTAATAAGTTTTCTGTTTCCGAAATAGTAGGTCATGTTACCGATGACGCCTTCGACACCGTGCCCGGGTATTGCTTTAAAAGCAGATACTTCGCTAAAACTTATATTTTCATCCTGCGCATGTGTATATATCGCTTCAGCTAAGGGATGCTCCGATTGTTTTTCCAGACTTGCCGCAATCTGTAAGAGTTCTTTTTCGTTTAGTGAATCAAAACTTATGGTGTCGGTTACCTCAGGTTTGCCATTTGTAATAGTACCTGTCTTATCGAAGACAATAATTTTTACCTTGACGGCTGATTCTAAAGGTTCGCCGCCTTTAACAAGTATTCCATTCTCAGCTCCCTTGCCTGTTCCGACCATAATTGATGTAGGAGTAGCCAGTCCTAGCGCACAGGGGCACGCAATAACAATCACCGAAGTAAACGCCATAAGCGCAAAAGATAATGTTGAACCGATTACAAAATACCAAACTACAAATGTTATGGCGGCGAGAATCAGGACGGTAGGAACGAAGACAGCCGAAATTTTATCGGCTACGGCCTGAATGGGAGCTTTAGATCCTTGTGCATCTTCGACCAGGCGGATGATCTGAGAAAGAGTAGTTTCAGAACCTACGCGCGTGGCCTTAAACTCAAAGCTTCCTGTTTTATTTATAGTTCCGCCTACAACTGTATCTCCTTCATGTTTTTCAACGGGCAGACTTTCGCCTGTGATCATTGATTCGTCAACTGCGGATGAGCCTCTAGTTATCTCACCGTCGACGGGAACTTTTTCACCGGGCCTTACAACAACGATATCGCCGACTACAACCTGATCTATCGGTATGTCTGCAGTGGCTCCGTTTCTGACAACCCTTGCTGTTTTGGCCTGCAGGCCCATAAGTTTTTTTATAGCATCCGACGTTCTTCCCTTGGCTTTTGCTTCAAGCCACTTGCCTAAAATAACGAATGTGATTAAAAAGGCGGCAGTCTCAAAATATAATTCAGGGATTTTTGTTCCGCTTATACCTATTAAAGATTTAGTCGCCAAATAATAAGCGGAAAAATTGATGACACTATAAAAATATGCGACAGATGTGCCGATGGCAATTAAACTATCCATGTTGAAGGTTCTCATTCTGAGGGCCGAGAACATTCCTTTATAGAAACCTCTACCTACGATGAATTGAACCGGGGTTGTTAGTATAAATGAAATTATTCCGACATAAGGTAAGAGCACGGAACGGCCGGGAAAATTTAAAATAAAATCAAACATCATGAAATAGATCATGGGAATACTTAGGATCAGACTGATAAGAAATTTGCGGAACATAACTTTTATATGATTTTGCTGTTTCTCTTTATCGCTGTCCGACTGATTTTGTTGCGTCAACGACGCTTTGTAACCCGCTTTTTCTACAGCTTTAAGTAATGCGTCTTTTTCAACCACCGTTCCGTCGATCAATACACTAGCTTTTTCGGCGGCGAAATTAACATTAGCCTCTTTAACTCCGTCCACTTTGCGGATGGATTTTTCGATAAGCAGGGCACATGAGGAGCAATGCATGCCTTCAATATCGAGTGAAACTCTGTTTATTCCTTTTGGACGTTCTGCGGCCGGTGTTTGCCCGGCTGAAGCGGGTATTTTAGTCGTATCTACGACATTTTTATTATCCGTTGGTACGGTGCCGGTAGCTTCGTCTATCACAGCTTTATAACCGGCCTTTTCCACTGCCGACAAAATATCGGCAACATTGTTAGTGTCGGTTTCAAGAAGTACACTGCCCTCTCCAAGGTTTGCGTCAACTTTTATGTCACTCACACCTTTTAGCTCACCCAACTCATCCTTTACCAGGGTTTCGCACGAGGCGCAGTGCATACCTTCAATTTTTAGCTTTAATAACTTTTGCATACTATATTTCGGTGAGCGTCGTAACTTTATAATCGGTATCTTTTAGAATTTCTTCCGCTTCTGTTTGGCTTAACGTATGACCGGTCTGTATTAACGCGGTTTGATTTTCCATATTAATGTTTACGGACGTGACTCCTTCTAGTCTACCAAGCCTTCTTTCCGCAATTTTCTTGCAGGAATCGCAATGCAAACCTTGTAGTTGTAATTTGTAGTTCATTATTATTTTTTCATGCCGGTTTAGCGGCTACCTTTTGGATTTGAATCAACCACATTAAAAGTTCCCGAGTACATTCCCATACTGCACGAGAACCGGATTGTGTCATCTTCTGTGGGTGTAAACTCGATAACGTTTTCTCCTAATTTCAGGTATTTATTAACACCGAGCTGTGAAGAAAAAATGCTTGCTGCGCACGAGTTTGAATTCGTAGAAGTTATAACCCATTTTACGGGTACCCCTTTCTGTATAGTAAATGTCTTTGGAAAGTATCCGTTATAGTTTTGTGTCATTCTTACGACCTGCACCCCATTTTCCATCGTCACGTTAGGATCGGTTACGGAGGGCGTCGGGGTTGCAGAAACGGTTTTTACGGCACCGAATACAGGAAGGGCGACCCCTGCAAGATTTAATCCGTTTGAAATATTGAATACGGATAATCCCATTACCATTAGTCCGACAAACTTGAAAAACGGTCTCGAAAAAGCGCCCTTTATTAAAGCGGTAAGTCCGCCGACACCTAACAGACCGGGAGCTGTTCCTAAGGCAAACACACCCATCGTTAAAGACCCTGTTAGGACACTGCCGCTTGAGATTGCGTATATCTGCATAGCCTGCGTAAATCCGCAAGGCAAAAAGAAAGTTAAACCCCCGAGAACAAAAGAACCCTCGTTAGTGTACTCATTTTGTTTCTTGGTATCGATTCCGGCGAGTTTATACAGACCTTTTGGTAGTGTAAATTTGATTCTTTCGAGTCCCGGAAATACCCCGATTGTTTGTAAACCAAGCACCAACATCACAATTCCTACCAGAATGGTTAAAAATCCGACCGAAGAAGGTCCAAGCTGTAGAAAAGAACCGAAGTAGCCTATCAAACCTCCTAGTATTACAAAGAAAAATATTCTTCCCAGGTTGAATATGAGGTGGGGTTTGAACTTTTGCAGAGCGGTCGCATAAGGATGTTTTTCAGAAAATCTTGCGGAAACTCCCAGAACCAATCCTCCTACCAGTGCCATGCATGTGGAAAGGCCTGCCGTAAGTCCTACCAGAAAAACTACGGAAAGACTCGTCAAATCGTTGGTTGAACCGAACGAAATGTTAAAGAAACCGAATCCTTTGGCGATAAAATAGACAAATGCCAGAGCTATTCCGGCCTTGATCAGATCTTCGTAATCCACGGGATTTTTTGAAACCCAGCTTTTGGAGTCTTTACCGATGCTATAACCGCAGTCGTAAACAGCTTTCTCGATGTGTTCATCGGATATCTCTCCTTCGTAGAATACCTCGGCGATCCCTTTTTTCTCACTTACGTTGACTTTGTTGACCCCAGCCACCTTTAGAAGTTCATCTTCTATTAAGATCTCACACGAACGGCAATGCATTCCTTTGATGGGTACAATTTTCTTTTTGTTCCGATCTGTTCGCTCGGTAGGATTTTTTGTTTTTTTTCGTTTAGGCATTAGACTTTATTATAGCAAAGCGTCTTCGGTCTGCTTTTGGTAGGCGGGCGATAAATAATGAACAAGGTGCAAAAGCCCAGTGTATCATATTTACTGCTATCGATGTATTATTATACAATATTAGGATTATTTCCATAATTAAGGAGGCTACATGAACAAGGAACATTCTGAAACGAAGCATTCCGGGATGGAGCATGACCACGGTAACATGCAGGAACACGGGGGTCACGGAATGGGCGGGAAAGAACACACCGGTCACGATATGGCTAAGATGGGCCATGGAGAACATGGTATGAGTGGAATGAACCACAACGGTCACGACATGAGCAAAATGAGTCACGAAGACCACGAAAAAGCAATGACAGACCCAAGCATGGCAGCTTTTATGGAAAAAGACATGAGAAACAGGTTTCTGTGGTCCTTACTTCTTACTATTCCTGCACTTCTCTACTCCCCTGTTTTCACAAATATCTTTAAAATCACTTTACCCACACCGATCCCACAAAACTGGATCTTGTTTATTCTGACAACCCCGGTCGTTTTTAAATTCGGCTCCATATTTCCTATAGGAGCCTACAAGGCTTTAAAAAATAAAACCCTGAACATGATGGTATTGATAGCCGTGGGCGTCCTTGCAGCATATTTATTCAGTGCATACATTACACTGTTTGTCGGGGGCGAGACGTTTTTTGAAGCGGCGGCAATGCTTGTCACCTTCGTTCTATTCGGTCACTGGATGGAAATGAAATCTCGCAGAGGCACCTCGGAGGCTTTACGAGCCTTATTTGACCTGGTTCCGCCTCAGGCAAGGGTTATAAGGGACGGAAAAGAGGTGTTGGTACCGACATCGGAAGTAGTTGTCGGGGATGTGATTATTCTTAAACCCGGAGATAAAGTACCCGTTGACGGAGAAGTTATACAGGGTGAAACGTCGATCGACGAGTCGCTTGTCACAGGAGAATCAATTCCGGTCTCTAAAAAAGCCAGTGACGCTGTAATAGGAGGTTCGATTAACCAATCAGGTTCCGTCCAATTTAAAGCGACCAAAGTAGGAAGTGACACAGCTCTTGCTCAGATAGTTAAATTGGTCGAGGTCGCGCAAAATTCCAAGGCGCCGGGTCAAAGAATAGCCGATAAGGCGGCCCAATATTTAGTGCTTTTAGCCGTAGGAGCAGGGTTAGCAACTTTTGTTTATTGGTACTTTATAGGAGGCCAAACTCTTCTTTTTGCCCTAACTTTTGCCGTATCCGCCGTAGTAATAGCGTGTCCCGACGCATTAGGGCTTGCGACACCGACAGCAGTAGCCGTCGGAACAGGTATCGGGGCTAAACACAATATTCTTATCAAAAACGCAACTACTCTGGAACAAACTTCGAAAATTCAGGTGGTTGTACTGGATAAAACGGGTACGCTCACGGAAGGAAAGCCGGTAATTACGGATGTTGTTGCAAATAAAAGTCACGACGAAAACGAAGTGTTAAGGCTAACTAGCGCCGCCGAAGCCAAATCTGGGCACCCTTTAAGTTTAGCCGTTTTGGAAGAAGTGAAAAAAAGGAACATTTCTATTCCCGAAGATATACGCAGCTTTAATAATATTTCCGGCCACGGTGTTGAGGCTGTCGTAGAAGGTAAAAGTATACTTGTCGGAACCATAAAGTTAATGCGGGACAGAAATGTCGACATTTCCCCGCTTCAATCAGACATAGACAGACTTCTGAACGAGGGCAAGACCCTGATGATACTCGCGATAGATGGTAGTGTGGCGGGAATAGCTGCGGCGGCAGATACTGTAAAACCTACGGCAGCGAGAGCTATAAAAAGTATGAAGGAACTGGGACTCGAGGTAGCCATGATAACGGGCGACAACAAAAAAACTGCCGAGACTATCGGTAAAAACCTTGGAATAGATAGGGTTTTTTCGGAAGTTTTGCCGGAAGACAAAGCTAAATATGTAAAACAATTGCAAGGTGAGGGAAAATTCGTGGCAATGGTAGGTGATGGCGTAAATGATGCCCCTGCTTTGGCTCAGGCCGATATAGGTATTGCGATCGGTGCGGGAACAGACGTTGCTATTGAAACTGCCGATGTGGTTCTAATGAGATCGGACCCGGCGGACATTTTAAATGCGATCAGACTCAGCAAGGCTACGGTCAGAAAGATGAAACAAAATCTGGTTTGGGCCAGCGTATACAACGTATTGGCAATCCCCATAGCCGCCGGAGTTTTGTACACCAGTTATGGAATCACCCTGCGTCCTGAATTCTCGGCTTTGCTGATGTCAGCTTCTTCTATAATTGTTGCTACAAATGCTGTTTTGTTGAAGAGGTCTGAGAAAGAGCTCCTGTCTGTTTAGGGTATAAATATTTAACCGAGAATAAGAAGTGCCAAACCGGCGATAATTCCTAACGCTATAAATAGTTTTTCTACAAAAGATTTTTCGTTAAACATTGAATGTCCGAGTATTACACCGGATAGAACCGAGCCGGCTCTGTCGGCCGTGGTATAGACGGCGGCAGCTCCCAGGTTTAGTGCGGCCAGGTTTAATATTCCTACAACCGCCCGTATCGGGATAAGTGATAAAAGAGATTTGTTATTTTCTAAGAATGGGGAGGCACGGTTCCCGGGTGTTTTTTTAAAATTAAACCGTACGGCAACGGCCAAAATTACGATGAGGAATATACGGACTATAGCTTCGTTTAAATAAGCATCATTAAAAGAAAATTGGTATTTGGTCAATGCCATCAGCAAGCCTCCGTTAATAGCGGATACGAGCAAGAACCCCCAACCTGCTATATTTTTTACACCGTGTCGGAAAACAGTAAGAATTGAAACAAACACGATCAATATGCCCAAGTATTTTAAAGGGGTCAGTACTGTTCCCAGAAAAAGTATTTCAAAGATTATGACAAAGACTATCGAGAATACGCGCAGAAAATTGTAGCTGCTTAATTCGGATATTTTTAAAGCAGTGAACGTAACGTAAATTTGGAGAATCTCAAGTCCTATCCTGGGGATAAATACCCATGTTCTATCGGCGTCCAGATATAAATTACTTTTAAACAAGACGTATCCGAATATAATTATGGAGCCACTTGCCATGGATATGAGCGCTGATTCCCATATTGTTGCCGGATGCTCTGCTTTATTTTCGGATTTTTTAATTATTGTTGAACCAAGTTGGTCGATAAAGGAAGAGACGGTTGCGATGATGGGTGTAAGCATTTTATTTATTTTACACTAGGTCGGCATCTGTGACTTAGGAAATAGCTTTATTATAAAGTTGAAAAAAATCCAAAATAAGATTCCAGTCTGGAAAGTTCATTTACTCTTAAACTTTTGAATTAGCTCCTCGATTTGCTCTTTTCTTCTGGCAAGATTAAACTGCTCAGCGATCATCAAAGCAAGATATAAATCTGTCGTATTGTTGAAAACCCGAGCTCTATCCATAAGCAAGCCGGAAGTCCAAACCCACTTGGCAATTTCATCTTTGGTGTTTCGGCTGGTTTTATAAAGGTCTTCAGCTTCAATCTCAAACCACCTTTTTATCTCCTCCGTGGGTGCTTTACCGAAAATTAAAGTTGTCACAACCCCATGGTCAAACCACGCAAGGTCTTGTCTTTTCTCTTCGAGTGCGATTTGTCGTGCCTGTTGAGCGTATTTTATTGCAGTGTCAGTATTGTTTTCATTGAATTCCGGTCTGGAGAGATGACGTAAGGCCAGGGCTTCATAAGATCTGTTCCCTATCTCTTCAGCGTGTTTTTGCATTTCCTTAAATACTGCCTTTGCCTCGTCATATTTCTTAAGATGCCAGTAGGTCAGACCTAACTCTCCAAGATAATCGAACAACTGCTCCGATTTCAATTGGGTTTTATCTATTTGAAGAAACATTTCCAGTGCTTTGTTTGTGTCCCCGGTTTCTCTTTCGTTTATTGCGTTACTTATTTGTTGTTTAAAGTCGTTCATTTCATTATCCTTATCAGTTGTTAATTGGATTATATCACTTGGAAATAACCGTGTTATTTTTATTCACAACTTTCTTAAATAGCTCGATTGAGAGGAACACTGAGATTGAAAAACCTAAAGCTACTAACCAGTGATATACCGTTAGCGCATTTAAGCCAAAAAACTGTCTTGAGACGTCACTAGAAAACGGAAGGAATTGAAGTGCCATCCCTGCGAAAACGGCCCCGATCAAATATTTGTTACTAAATATGTGGTTCTTCCAGAAAGGCTTTTTGGGTTCCCTTACGGCAAAAACGTAAACAAGAGAATTCAGCCCGATTGTAATAAAAGTTACCGAACGTGCTAAAACTACATCACCGGTAGAGTTATAGACATAAACGAAAGAAAGCAGAGCAATAGTTCCCACAAGCAAGCTTACGAAAGAAATCAGAAATACCATTTTTCTATTAACAAGCAGCTCTTTAGCCGGCCGGGGAGCTTCGTACATTATATCTTTTCTTTTAGGATCTACTGTCAGCGCGAGATTTGGAAACCCGTCTGATACCAGGTTAATCCAAAGTATTTGAACGGCGGTCATAGGCAACGGAAGTCCTAAAACTATTCCCCCCAAAACTACGATAATTTCTCCGAAGGCGTCACACAAAAGATATAGTATTACCTTTCTAATATTTTCGAACATTACTCTGCCCTCTTCCACCGCGCCGATAATTGTGGAAAAATTTGAGTCAAGTAAAACTAAATCGGCAGATTCTTTAGCGACGTCGGAAGCATCCGCTACCACCACTCCAATATCTGATCTGTGTAGAGCCGGGGCGTCGTTTACTCCGTCACCTATCATAGCTACGATTTCTCCGTTCTTTTTTAAGGCTTCTACTATTAAGAGTTTTTGATCCGGTGTTGTCCTTGCAAAAAGGCGTGTGTTTTTTATATGGTGTGTGAGTTCCTCAGCGGAAAGCAGGGCAAGCTGATCTCCGGTGATTATTTCGTTCTTAGAGACAGGTATTTCCAATTCTGAAAGTACAAACTCTGACGTATTTGCGTAATCGCCCGTTATAACAATTATTTTGATACCTGCAATTCTGGCTTGTTCCAGAGCCTCTTTTACTCCCGCCCTAACCGGATCCGAAAAAACTAAAAGACCTACCCAGATTAAATCACTTTTGGCGTCGGCATAATCTAAAACTTGCTTATCGACAGATACTTCTTTTCTAGCGAAACCCAAAACCCTTTTTCCTTGTCTTGTTAGTTCGTCGATAGTTGAGTAGATTTTTGATTTTTCGTTCTCAGATAACGTTGTACCTTGAAGGAGTGTTTCGGGGGCGCCGTTCACAAAAATCATATTTTTTTCATCAGTCCACTTATTCAGGCAAATGAAAAAACGTTCTTTTGATGAAAAAGGAATGCTGTCAATTCTTGGAAGGTTGGGCGTCGGCTCACCGATTACATTTTTTCCCCACTCAAATGCTGACACAACAATCGGGTCATCCAAGTCGTTTGCAAGTAATGCCTGAACTGCCAACTCTTTTTTGTTCCCGATAAAGTCGGCCACTTCCATTTGTCCCTGTGTTAATGTTCCTGTTTTGTCCACGCATATTACGGTGACTCCGCCCAAAGTTTCTGCAGCTGCCAGTTTTCTAACTAATCCCCTGCGTTTCAGGATTTTTTGCATTCCTACTGCGAGAACGACGGTTAAAGATACCAACAACCCCTCAGGAATGCTTGAAACTGCTAATGCTACGGAAGTAGTGAATATTTCAACTAAACTGAATTTGTGTATGAGACCGACAACAAATACAACTGCGACCAACACACCTATTACGATTAAAAGCTGTTTGCTGAACGATTTTAATTGCCTTTGAAGGGGAGTTACTTCCTTTTCTTCCTGAATTTCCTCCGCGATCTTTCCCATCTTTGTTGTTGTACCTATGGCCTCAATTTGCATAACGCCCTGTCCTGAAACGACCGTGGTGCCCATGTAAAGCCCGTCGTCTTTAACCTTTTCTACCGCGGCGCTTTCGCCGGTTAGTATAGCTTCATTAATATGTAAACGGTTTGAGGATAGTATTTTGCCGTCAGCGGGAATTTTATCCCCCTGTCCCAAGACCACAATATCGCCCGGGACTATTTGACCGGTATTTATTAAAACCCTGCTCCCGCTCCTTATCACTGTTGCTTCATCAGAAATAAATTTTTTTAAAGCAGCCAGAGCGTTGGATGTTCTGTACTCCTGTATGAATCCGAGCGTTGTATTAATTGCCACCGCCAGAAGTATTATAAAGGCGTTTGCGTATTCCCCGATAAAAAAAGTTATGACTGAAGACGCAAGCAAAACGTATACCAAAGGGCTTTTTAGTTGTGAAAGGAATAGTGAGAATTTACTCGGCAGGGCTTTTTCGGGAAGTATGTTGAGGCCATATTGTTTCTGTCTGCTTTCCGCTTCTTCATTCGACAGTCCTTTTTCTTCTGTTAGAAACGCGTAGTTATTCATGGTCTGATGGTGCTTTAAGTATAACAAGTTGAGGGATTTTTGGAGACGCCGAATTATTTAAAAGACTTTGGGATGTGAGCTTTCCAAGCTTTCCACGACACAAGAGCCTCTTTCTTAGTAACCACTCTGATGGCAATCCCCATTTGTATCATCACATAATCTCCGACCTTTAGAGGCATTCCGCCGGCTAAAGCCTGTCTTGTTTCAGTAGGATACTCGACAACGAGCCTTTCACCTTGAATCTCTTTTACTATGCCCGGTATTGCTAAACACATCTATCTGATATTATACATAATATGGAACCTGCCAATACTTCTGCTCAATCTCCGGAAAAAAAGAAACTTGTCGTAGGATGGTTTTCTTTCACATGCAGTGAAGACAGCACAATACTGTTTACCGAGCTTTTGAATGATCATTTCAACGAATGGAAAACGCTTGTTGAGTTCAGACACTTAAAAGCTTTAAAAACCAATAATTCCATTGAAGGCTTGGACGTAGCCTTTGTCGAGGGAGCTATTTCCTCCGAAAAACAAGCCACAGAAGTTACAAAGATCCGCAACAATGCCAAATACGTGGTTGCAATAGGAGCTTGTGCATGCAACGGACTCCCTTCGGCAAGCAGAAACACGTTCGTCCCCGAAAACATGAGTTTTAAAACAAAGTGGTACCTGGAACATTTCGATTACTCTGATAAAGTTAAAAAACTTGAAGATATAATTAAAGTTGACGATAAAGTTGACGGGTGTCCTATGAATGCCGAAGCTTTTAAGGCGGCGCTTTGGAAGTATTTAAAATTGTTTAAAATAGTCGAAAATGCATAGTGGAAATATCACAATAGAAAATATAACAAAAATAGAAGGGACAGCCGGCGTTGAAGTAACTATTGAGAACGATAAGGTAACAGACCTCAAATTTATTATTAAAGACTACCGTAGATTTTATACTGAGGCGGTTTTAGGTAAGCCGTTTGTCGCTTCCCCGTCCTTTTTATCCAGGATTTGCGGGACGTGTTCGGTGGCTCATCTTTTTGCGTCACTCGAGGCAATAGAAAAATCGCAGGATATTACGTTAACGGAGCAAACCAGACTCCTTCGCAGGGTGGCTTACAACGGACTTATGATCCGCGACCATGCTTTGCACCTTTACTTCTTTGTTTTACCGGATGTTTTGGGGATAGATTCAATATTGGACATTCCGGATACCCACGACGATCCAGGACATATTCTTCTTCATGACTCGTTTGATATTAAAAAACTTGGCACCGACATTACCGATGTAATAATCGGCGCGGCAATACACGCACCTTATCCGACTGTCGGAGGATTTTTAAGAACTCCCGATCAGACAAAATTTCCGGCGTTAATCGAAAGGCTCGAAAAAATAAGACCTCAGGTTTTAAGGGGAATTAAGACTTTTTATGATTACAAACAAGAACTTTTGAGCGATTCGGACTTTTTATGTTTAAGAAACGGAACAAATTTTGATTTTATCGAAGGCGAAATTACCAACTCAGACGGAAAAGCAATTACAGAAAGCAACTTTCAC
>Ga0209317_1001691_pt1 | contig 18274 bp, 20 predicted proteins | sample RifGroB2_FD_183994 | JGI IMG/M metagenome (GOLD analysis project Ga0209317, IMG submission 183994) | Soil microbial communities from Rifle, Colorado, USA - Groundwater B2 (SPAdes) (version 2) | ecosystem: Environmental > Terrestrial > Soil > Unclassified | place: Rifle, Colorado | collected... | reverse complement strand
CACGGTGATCGGCGGTATCTACGTCGACAGCGATACCGAGTCCGATACCGGCGTCCCGTTCCTGTCGGACATACCGCTGCTGGGGTGGCTGTTCAAGTCCAACACGAAGCTCAAGACCAAGACCGAACTGCTGATCTTTATCACGCCTAAGATAGTACTTTAAGGAGAATGTATGTTTAAACGGATTATCGTAAGGGTCATCTTGGGGGCGCTTTGCCTGTTGATTCTTGCCGGTTGTGGTGATGGGGGCAGTCAAACCAATGGGAAGATTACACTCACGGCCACAGCTGCTACTCTGACCCCAGGGTTGTATCTGATTAGCGGCAGTGCCGTTTACAGCCGCTCTGGTGCCACAGGGTCGCTGCAAAATTTCCCAATCACCATCACCATTGTCGGCACTAACCTTAACGGCGCTGAATTTTATAGGGCGAGCAATGAATTGAAGGCTGACGAGACTGGAGAGGTGCAATTCTCGTTACAGGTTCCGCAATCCAACGCCACAGGCGTATTCACCGTCACCGCCTCCTCAGGAGGTCTCTCCGATCAGGAGCTGCTGGAGGTTCCGTCTATTGAAGCTATGACCTCCTCTCCCGCAGTTGTTGCGTTTGCTCTCGACGCCTTGGCAGGTTCGACGCAAACGGTCACCATTTCGGGCGGAACTGCTCCCTATAGCGCAAGCATTGATCCGGCGCATGTTTCCGACCTCGCCGTGAGCGTCAACGGTAATTCGATTGTCCTTACCAAATTGAAAAACTCCGTTGCCAATGGTCCTGCAATCCTGGCGACACTTACAGTTACCGACTCTTCTTCAGCGACGCCAATTGCTGTCAACGTTTCTTATAATTGAGGTTGAACTAAGGAAAAGATTATGCCCTCGGAAAAACAGATAAATGATCTCTTGAAATCTTTGTTGCTATCATTGCTTCTCCTGGTGCTGGCAGCATGCGGCAGTGGAGGCGGTACTACCAGTTCTAGTGACCGAGTGAATATTGCAGTTTCCTCGGCATCAAGCGGATCAGTGACTGTGACCAATACCGCCCTGCAGATCTCCGAAGCGACCACGGTCACGGCCAATCTGAAAAACCCCAATGGCACTCCTGCTGTCGGCGTTCCTGTCAATTTCACCACGACCCTTGGCAGCTTAACGCCTTCAAGCGGCGTCGCAACAACTGACCTCAGCGGAAACGCGAGCGTGATGCTTACCGCCGGTGTCTCTTCAGGACAGGGGCAGGTCATCGCTACAGCGACCGTGGCCAACCGGGTCGTGAACCTCAGCACGCTGTTTAGCGTCGTCCTGCCGCCGTTGAAATTAGCCAATTTAACCCTTACCGATAACGTATCCGGCTCCATCGATTATGGCAGCAGCCAGGGCATCAGCGTAGAAATACAGGATGCTGCAGGTAATCCTTTTACCTCACAGTCGGTGAATGTTTCTTTTACATCTACTCAGGCAACGATGGGTAAGGCGACGATCAACTCACCGGTCTCCTCGGTCAATGGCCGGGCGACTACTACGTACACGGGTATCACCGCAACCGGTACCGATGTGATAACTGCATCCATCGCAGGATCTACGCAGACCATCAATCTGACGGTAAATCCTCTGACTGCCGGATCAATTACCTTCGTCTCAGCCCAACCTGCCTCCATAGGTTTAAAAGGAATGGGAGGAGTCGGGACACAGGAAACCTCCAGGCTCACTTTTAAGGTTCTGGATACCTCGGGAGCGGTTAGACCAAACCAGCCGGTTAGTTTTTCTCTCAACACCAACGTCGGCGGAATCACCCTGTCGTCTCCCACTGGCAGCACCGGTCCAGACGGGACCGTCAGTGTCACCGTGCAAGCCGGCGTGGTAGCTACACCTGTACGAGTCACAGCTTCTACTACCGTCGGCAGCACCACCTTATCTACACAGTCTGACGTATTGACGATTTCCACCGGGGTCGCCGCGCAGGATGGCTTCTCCGTTGCCCTCAGTAATCTCAATCCCGAGGCCTATAACGTCGACGGAGTTGCCGTGAGCGTGACGGCTCGGCTTTCCGACCATTTTCATAACCCTGTTCCTGACGGTACGGCTGTTTCTTTCACCACCTCGGGAGGTTCCATCACCCCCTCGTGCACCACCAGCGGCGGGTCGTGTACCGTTACCTGGACCAGCCAGGACCCGCGCCCGCTGGCAACCAGTGGAGCCTTGGCCAACGGCCGCGCAGTAATTCTGGCATACGCCATAGGTGAAGAATTTTTTCTTGATCTAAACGGTAACGGCGTCGCGGATCCTACTGATAACTTCGTGGATACGACCGAGGCGTTTAGGGATGACAACGAAAATCGTACCCGTCAGGCCAGCGAGACTTTTATCGATTTTAACCAAAACACCGCCTTTAACGGACCGGACGGTTTTTACAATGGCGTACTGCAGGGCGCAGCTTACAGCACCGCGCCCAAGAGCAAGCATGTCTTCAGCAACACTGTGCTCGTCATGTCCACCAGCGCTGCCAATATCGTTTTTTCAGGAGATACCGATAGCAATGGAGACGGGGTGCTTGAAGAGGGAAGCATTACTGGCCCGGGCGCCTTCAGCATCACCGTCACTGATGAAAACGGCAACACCATGCCTTCAGGTACGACCATCGCTGTGTCCGTGCCTTTTGGCACCCTGACCGGAGCCTCCAATTTTACAGTGGCGCAAAACACAGGGTTCGGGGTAACTCTGCCGCTCCACATTGCAGCAAGCACGCCTCCTGCTGCGAAGAGCGGACTGGTTACCGTTACCGTTACCAGTCCGGGCGGCTTGATTACCGCAAGATTCATATCGATCTCTGGGGCGTTCTAGCAGAAGCGATATTCCGACAGATATATCTACTCATTTCAGAGATTGATAGTCGAGCGAAAGCCAGGGAACCACCTGGTTTTCGTTTATCCGCCTACTGTTCCAGTTGCCGCCTGTCTCATCATATCACCCTCTGCTAAGCAGGGAGGGTGATATTGTTTTGCTTGTCACAGAATTTGTTGATATTATCCGGCTTGCTCAGACGCCTGAATCCGCTTGGGAGGTAGTAACTATGCCGTTAGCGACAGAGACAGTCCGCTTTTCCCCGCAAGCCTACCTGGATTGGGAGAAGGCGAACGACTGCAAGCACGAGTACCTAAACGGTGAAGTTTTTGCCTTGGCGGGCGCGAAGGATGCGCACGTAACGGTATGCGGGAACCTGTTCGCGCATCTTCATGCTCATTTGCGAGGCGGGCCATGCCGCCCGTACATGGCGGACATGAAGGTGTCAGTTGCAAAGGCGAATGCCTTCTTCTATCCCGATATCTTCGTTACTTGCGATGCAAGGGACCGGGAGACGGAGTACTACAAAAGTTTCCCGACCCTGATTGTAGAGGTGCTCTCAGAGAGTACCGCCGCCTATGATCGCGGCAATAAATTTTCCTTTTACAGGAAGCTCGACTCTTTAAGGGAGTATGTGCTTGTGGATCCGGATTCCATGAGTGTCGATTGTTTCCGGCTCGACGAAACGACCGGTCATTGGGTGCTTTATCCCTTCGCGGCAGGAGAGATCGTCGAATTTGCCTCATTAGGCTTTTCCGCTCCGATTGAATCTTTATATGAAAATGTTGAACCGGCTTAGGATCTAACGCCTGCAGTTCAATGCAAGGAGAAGGCATGTTCAGATATCTTACCGCGGGTGAATCCCACGGCCCGCAGTTGACCGCCATCGTTGAAGGTATGCCTTCAGGACTCAAGCTCACCGAAGCAGAGATAAACATAGATCTGGCCCGCCGGCAGGGCGGCTACGGCCGCGGCGGCCGCATGAAGATAGAGACCGACCGGGTGCGCGTGCTCTCCGGCGTGCGCTGGGGTGAGACCATAGGCTCCCCCATCACGCTCGTCGTCGAGAACTCGGACTGGGTCAACTGGGAAGAGCGCATGTCCCCCTATGCGGAGCACCGGGACGACAGCATCCGCGTCACCCGCGCGAGACCCGGGCACGCGGACCTGCCGGGGGCGATGAAGTACTGCCAAAGCGATGTCCGTAACATCCTCGAGCGCTCCAGCGCCCGTGAGACCGCTATCCGCGTCGCAGTGGGAGCCGTTGCCAAGGCCTACCTGTCCCGCTTCGGCATCGCCGTCACCGGCTGCGTGCTGGAGCTGGGAGGCGTCAAGGCCAAGCGCCCGGAGCTGGGCGTGAAGGCGCTGCAGGAAGCCATCGCCTCTTCTCCGGTCTACACCTATGACCCGGAGGCCGAAGTGGAGATGATGGCCGCCATCGACCGCGCCAAGGCTGCGGGCGACACGCTGGGGGGAGTGGTGGAGGTGAGGGTCACCGGCGTTCCGGTGGGACTTGGCAGCCACGTGCAGTGGGACAGGAGGCTCGATGCGCGGCTGGCCGCGGCGGTGATGAGCATCCAGGCCTTCAAGGGGGTCGAGGTCGGCGCAGGTTTCGAGACGGCCAGGCTTCCCGGCTCGAAGGTGCATGACGAGATCTTCTTCGACGAGCAGCTAGTGGCCCGCGGGGAAAAGACCGGCTTCTACCGCAAGACGAACAGGGCGGGGGGGCTGGAAGGGGGGATCACCAACGGCGAGGCGATCGTCGTTTGCGGCGCCATGAAGCCGATCCCTACCCTGTACCAGCCGCTTCAGTCCGTCGACATCCTGACCAAGGAACCCTTCGAGGCGACCGTAGAGCGCTCCGACTGCTGCGCAGTCCCGGCAGCATCCGTGGTCGCGGAGGCCGTGGTCGCCATCGAGATCGCCACCTCGTTCATGGACAAGTTCGGCGGCGACTCCGTCTCGGAGACCGCCCGTAACTACTCGTCCTACATCGAGTACCTGCGGGAATTCTAAAGGCCTGGCGCGAAGACGCCAAGGCGCCGGGACGCGGAGCCGGTTTCCGCTCCCCTCGGCGCCCCTGCGGTTTTGCGCCTTTGCGTCAAGGGATGTGAAGGGTTGAAAAACGTTTTTCTTACAGGTTTCATGGGGTGCGGCAAGACCAGCGTCGGGCGCGTGCTCGCCGACAGGCTCGGGTGGGATTTCGTCGACCTGGACCAGGTGATAGTTGAGGAGGCCGGGACCAGCATCAAGGAGATCTTCTCCTCGCAAGGGGAACCGGCGTTCAGGGCCTGGGAGACACTGGCGCTAAGACGCGTGGCCGAGCGCGAATCCCAGGTGGTTTCCACCGGGGGAGGGGCGGTCATTGCCGAAGAAAACCGCAACACCATGCGCGCAGCCGGCAAGATTGTGAACCTCACGGCGAGCGTGGAGGCCATCGCAGCCCGGGTCGCCGGCGACAGTGAACGCCCGCTGCTCGCGGCAGACGCCTCGCTCGAGCGGATCGCCCGCATGCTGGAGAGCAGGCAACGGTTCTATGCCGATGCCGACCTGCGCATCGATACCACCGCCAAAACAGTCCAGGCTGTTGCCGACCAGGTACTGGATTCCTTGAAGGGGCTTTTGTGAAAGTTGAACGGATCAGGGTGGCACTGGACGAGCGGAGCTACGACATCGAACTTGGTGCAGACATTTTGGGCCGAATCGGCGCGCTCTGCCGCGAGCTCGGCTTGTCGGGTACTGCGGCAGTGGTTTCCAACACCACTGTGGCGCCCCTCTACTACGAGCAAGTGCGCAGCTCCCTGGCGGCCGCAGGGTTCCGGGTCTGCCTGGTCTCGCTTCCCGACGGCGAGGAATACAAGAACAGCGCCACCTTGAACCTGATCTACGACGGGCTGGTGGATGCCTCGCTCGACCGCGGCTCTTTCATACTGGCCCTGGGGGGCGGGGTTGTCGGCGACATGGCCGGCTTCGCCGCCGCGAGCTACCTGCGCGGCATCCCGTTCCTGCAGCTCCCGACCACGCTCCTCTCCCAGGTGGACTCGAGCGTCGGCGGCAAGACCGGCATCAACCATCCCAGGGGGAAAAACCTGATCGGCGCCTTCTACCAGCCCAAGGGTGTCCTCATCGATGTCGCCACGCTGGACACGCTGCCTGAAAGGGAGTTCCTCTGCGGCCTCGGGGAGATCATAAAGTACGGCGCGGTGCTGGACGCCGACTTTTTCTCCTTCCTGGAGGAGAACTCCGCCCGGCTGCTCTCCCGCAGCAAGGATGCCCTGATCGAGGCGGTGAGCCGCAGTTGCGCCATCAAGGCGAAGGTCGTTGCGGAGGACGAGAGGGAAGGTGGGGTGCGCGCCGTGCTCAACTACGGGCATACCCTCGGACACGCAGTGGAAACGCTGACCGGTTACAAACGCTACCTGCACGGCGAGGCGGTCGCCATCGGCATGATCCAGGCGGCAAAGGTCTCGCAGCACTACGGTTATTGCGACCAGGCCGACCGTGACAGGATCGAGGCGCTTGTCACGGCACTGGGGCTTCCGACCGAGCTTCCCCCCTTCCCGGTCCATGATTACCAGGAGGCGCTGTCGCACGACAAGAAGGTGCGCGACCAGGGGCTCCTGTTCATCTGCAACCGGGGGATCGGGGCTTACCGGATGGAGAGATTGACGGACCTTAGAGCACTGCTGGAGATCTGCGGCATAGGAGAGTGACATGGTAGAGGACGCATTATCCTTTTGGACCGAGATACAGCGCTACGAAGACATGCTGGTGGCGGATGCGAAATCGTACTGTTTCGCGCCGCTCTCCGAGCTGTACCGAAAGCTGGGCCTTTTGGATGACGCCGTCTCCGTCGCCCAAAAGGGTTGCGCCCTTCACCCCGACTATCCCGTCGGTTTCCTCGCACTGGGAAACGCCTGCTATGCCAAGGGTATGACCGCCGAAGCCAGGGAGGCGCTGGAGCGGGTGGTGACCCTCAAACCCGATCATCTCCAGGCGCTCAAGCTCCTTGGGCAACTCTACGTCGAGCAAAACGACCTGGTCATGGCCCGCAAGGTGCTGGGGCAGGTGCTGCAACAGGACCCCGACGACCTTGAGAGCAAGATGCTGCTGAATTCGGTGGCCTCTCCCCCCGAAGAGGAGCTGCTGGAGGAAGTGGAAATAGTCGAGGACCTCGAAGAGGTTTTCGTGGAGCCTGCGGCCGCTACGGCCGAGCCGCCCGCTTTCACGCGGCTCGCCCCGCAGCCTGCCCCTCGCATGAGGGAGGCGCCGGAGGCAGTGCCGGCTGAGGACGACGAGGATTTCTGGGCCATAGAGGACCTGGAGGAGGAAGAAGGTGCACCCGCGCCCCTGAGCGCCGAAGCGGCCGGCTCCGCAAGACAGGCCGCGCCGGACCCCCTGACTACCGCGACCTTGGCGGAGCTGTACGTCTCGCAGGGGTTCCTGGAGAAGGCCTTGGCCATCTACCGGGAGCTGGTTCAGGCCCACCCCGCGAACCAGCAGTACCGGCTCAGATGCGCCGAGCTCCTGGAACTGCTGGAATTGCAGCGCATCCCCGCCGAGCCGTCCTCTGCCGAGCAAGCACCGGCCGCCGGGGTCCAACCGGCAGCCTTCGAACCCGCAAGAACCTTAGAGACGCCGATAGCCTTGGAGACACCGGCTGCCTTTCAAGCACCGGCTGCCTTGGAGGTGCCGGTCGCCGTGGAGGAAGAGATCTTGGAGCTTGCCGGCGCCATGGAGACGCCGGCCGAAATGGAGTCCCCGGCCCTGGAGGCCGTCGAGACACCGGCTGCGGCTCCGGCAGGCGGGGGGATGCAGGGGGGTGTCGAGGCCGAGCTGCAGCGCTGGCTGGAAAACATAAGGAGAAGACGAGATGGGGTTTAAGGCGATATTGAAGTCGATAGTGGAGGAGAGTTGCGGAGGCCTTGGTAGTGTCATCATGGGGTACGACGGCATCTCGATCGACGAATATCTTTGCGACGCGGCAGGCCTTGACGTGCAGACCATGACCGTGGAATACGCCTCGGTCCTGAAGGAGATCAAGAGGACGGTCGGCGTGCTGAACACCGGGGACCTCGAAGAGGTTTCCATCATCAGCGAGCAGTGCAGCGTCATCGTGCGCGGCATCAACGAGGATTTCTTCGTGGCGCTCATCATGTCGGCGGACGGCAACTTCGGCAAGGGACGCTACCTTCTAAAACGCGCCGCCCCGGACTTCAGGGAGGCGCTGCAATGACTGAGGGCATCATGAGGATTTTGGTGCTGCATGGACCGAACCTTAACCTTTTGGGCACACGGGAGCCCGGGGTCTACGGCACCACGACCCTGCAGGGGATCAACCAGGCGCTCACCTCGCTTGCGGCGGAACTTTACCTGGAATTGCGGGTCCTGCAGACCAACTGCGAGGGAGCCATGGTGGACGCCATCCAGGGGGCCGTGGCCGACTGCCAGGGGATACTCATCAACCCGGCTGCCTACACCCACACCAGTGTCGCCATCCGCGACGCCATCGCCGCCACCGCGCTCCCCACGGTGGAGGTACATCTCTCCAATGTCCACGCCAGGGAACCCTTCAGAAGCCACAGCTACATCGCTGCGGTAGCCATCGGACAGATCTGCGGTTTCGGCGCAAACAGCTATCTTTTAGGGCTGCGCGCCCTGGCGGAGCGGCTTGGAAAATAAGATTGTCATACGGGCGGGTTTATGGTAATAGACAGAATCTCTGCGGCCAGAGGGTGCCTGGAACGGGTCGAAGCAGACCTGCTGCTAGTCTCAAACCTCAGCAATATCAGGTACCTTACCGGCTTTACCGGCAGCGAGGCGCTGCTGGTTCTCTCTTTGGACGACGGGTGGTTCCTGACCGATTCCCGTTACACCTCCCAAGCCGGCGCCGAAGTCACCGGCGCGAAAGTCGTCGAGTTCTCGAACCGGATGGAAACGCTGGTCCAGGTGCTGCAGCAGCCGGGTGCCACCAGGGTCGCTTTCGAAGCCGGGCATACCAGCGTCGCCGCCTATCAGGAGCTTTGCAGCAAGACCAAAGGGATCGAGTACGTTCCGGCGGACGCCGAGATGGCCGCTATCCGGACCGTCAAGGACGCGGGTGAGCTCGACATCCTCGAAGAGGTGGCGGCGATCGCCTCGCAGTCGCTGCTGGAGACCGTGGCACGGCTGAAGCCGGGGATGACCGAGAACGAGGTCGCCTGGGCGCTGGAAGTCGCCATGAGGGAGCGGGGGGCCGAAGGGAAGTCCTTTGACTTCATAGTCGCCTCCGGTGAGCGGGGCGCGCTGCCGCACGGCAGGGCGTCCGAGAAGAGACTGGCGGCGGGCGAGCTGGTCACCATCGACTACGGCGCGATCTACCGCGGTTACTGCTCGGACGAGACCGTCACCGTAGCACTGGGCGAGCCGGACAGCCGGCAGCGCGAGGTCTACGAGACCGTGCTCGCGGCGCAAAGGAGCGCCATGGAAGCGGTCCGCCCCGGCATGGAGTTCAAGGATCTGGACGCCGTGGCACGCGACTTTATCGCCGCACACGGATTCGGCGAGTTCTTCGGGCACGGCCTGGGGCACGGAGTCGGCATCGACATCCACGAGCACCCTACGGCGTCGCCGCGCAGCAAGCACGTGATCCGGGAGGGGATGGTGTTCACCATCGAGCCCGGGATCTACATTCCCGGGTGGGGCGGGGTGAGGATCGAGGACACCGTGGTGGTCGAGGCCGGTGGCTGCCGTTGCATCACGCGGGTTCCCAAGGAACTGATGATACTGAAATGACCGTTTTCAAGCAGGCTTGCCCGACTTGTTCAGGGAAGCCTTTAGCCGTGCAATAAAGTAAAAAGGAGAAAGATGTGGATATAAAAGACCTGAAGATGCTGATAAAGATGGTAACCGAGACGGACATCACCGAGTTCGAGCTGGAGAACGCCGAGGACAAGGTCGTCATCAAGAGGGGGTGCAGCACAGCCGCCCCCCAGTTCCAGATGCAGGCGCCCGTCGCGTACCAGTACGCTCCCCAGGCTGCTGCCGCCCCGGCCACTGCGCCGGCGGCCGCTGCTGCGGCTGTCGCCGAGAAAGAGCAGGGAGACGTGGTGACTTCCCCGATCGTCGGTACCTTCTACCGCGCTCCGTCGCCGGAGGCCGCTGCCTATGTTGAGGTCGGCAAGGTGGTCGAGAAGGGCGAGGTGCTTTGCATCGTCGAGGCGATGAAGCTTATGAACGAGATCGAGGCGGAGTTCAAATGCAAGATCGTCAAGATCTGCAAAGAAAACGCACAGCCCGTCGAGTACGGCGACGCGCTTTTCGTCGTGGAAAAACTCTAACCCCAGACAAAGGCCAAGATTAAGATAAGGATGAAGGTGGAACAGGCTCTTCGATGTTCATCTTCATCTTTATCGTATCTGCTTTCGGAGAGATAAATGTTTCATAAAATTCTTATCGCCAACAGGGGTGAGATCGCTCTCAGGATCATCAGGACCTGCAAGGAAATGGGGATCAAGACCGTCGCCGTCTATTCGACGGCGGACAGCGAATCGCTCCACGTGAAGCTCGCCGACGAGAGCGTCTGCATCGGTCCCGCGCCCAGCCTCTCAAGCTACCTGAACATCAACGCCATCATCTCCGCGGCAGAGCTCACCGATGCGGAGGCGATCCACCCCGGCTACGGGTTCCTTTCCGAGAACCCGGTATTCGCGGAAATATGCGAGAAATGCGGCATCACCTTCATCGGCCCCACCGCGGAAAGCATGCGCATCATGGGCGACAAGATCTCCGCCCGCCAGGCGGTCATCAAGGTCGGCGTCCCCATCCTTCCCGGCACCAAGGAAGGGGTGCACGACGTCAACGCCGCCGTCAAGGTCGCCAAGGAGATCGGCTTCCCGGTCATCATCAAGGCGACCGCGGGAGGCGGCGGGCGCGGCATGAAGATCGTCCACTCCCCCGCGGCGCTCCCCAACGCTTTCGCGACCGCCAGGGCCGAGGCGCAGTCGGGCTTCGGCAATCCCGAGGTGTACATCGAGCGCTACTGCGAGAACCCGCGCCACGTCGAAATCCAGATACTGGCCGACAAGCACGGCAACGTGGTGCACCTGGGGGAGCGCGACTGCTCCATCCAGCGCCGGCACCAGAAGGTGATCGAGGAGGCCCCCTCCACCGTCACCACTCCAGAACTGAGGAAGCGCATGGGCGAGGCCGCAGTCGCTGCCGCCAAGGCCGTGAACTACAACAGCGTCGGCACCATGGAGTTTCTGGTCGACAAGAACAACGAGTTCTACTTCATGGAGATGAACACCCGCGTGCAGGTGGAGCATCCGGTGACCGAGATGGTGACCGGCGTCGACGTGGTCAAGGAGCAGATCCGCTCCGCCTACGGCCTCAAGCTCCGCTACACCCAGGACGACATCAAGATCAAGGGACACTCCATAGAGTGCCGCATCAACGCCGAGGATTCGATCAAGTTCACCCCGTCCCCCGGCAAGATCACCGACCACCACACCCCCGGCGGTCTCGGGGTCAGGGTCGACTCCTTCGTCTACACCAACTACACCGTGCTGCCGCACTACGACTCCCTGATCGCCAAGCTGATCGTGCATGCCGACACCAGGGAAGAGGCCATCAAGCGGATGGCCCGCGCGCTGGACGAGTACATCGTCCAGGGGATCAAGACCACCATCCCCTTCCACAAGAGGATCATGGCCAACAAAGACTTCATCGAAGGTAACATAGACACCGGCTTCATCGAAAGGTTGGTACTGGAGTAACTATGGACTTTCCGGAAGAGCTCAAATACAGCAAGGAGCACGTGTGGGTGCGCATCGAGGGTGACCGTGCAGTGATCGGCATCACCGATTACGCGCAGGCGGAGCTGGGCAACATCACCTCCGTTGAGCTCCCGGAGCCGGGGGATGAGCTGGAGCAGGACGATTCCTTCGGTTCCATCGAGGCGAGAAAGACCGTCGCCGAGCTGTACGCCCCGCTGTCAGGCACCGTTCTCGAGGTGAACTCGGAACTCGGCAACGCCCCCGAGTTCGTCAACGACGATCCTTACGACGCAGGCTGGCTGGTGGTCATCGAGGTCGCCGATTCGGAGGAGGCCAACCTCCTCATGTCGGCGGAACACTACGAGGACTACGTTGCCGTAGCCGACTAGATCCCACTTGTAAAAGCCATACAAGGAAAGGCGAGAGATTCTCTCGCCTTTTCCTTTTGCTTCGGTTCCACCTGCAGTTTTTCATCTGGAGTTTTCCGTGACGATCAACATTGGACACATCAAGTACGCCAACTGCACCCCTATCTTTACCGCCCTCGCTTCCCATTTCGACTGCAGCGGCTACCGCTTCGTAGACGGCGTGCCGGCCCAGCTGAACGCCATGCTCCGCTCGGGCGCGATAGACCTGAGCCCCAGCTCCTCTATCGAGTACGCCATGGCTCATGAACAGTATTGCCTGCTCCCCGAGCTCTCCATAAGCGCCATCGGAGCGGTGAAAAGCGTCTTCCTCTTCTCCCGCGTCCCGGTTGAGGAGCTCGATGGCTGCTCCATCGCCCTGAGCGCCGAATCCGACACCTCCGTAAACCTTTTGAAGGTGCTGCTCTCCCGCAAGTACGGCCTCCAAAACAGCTTCGAGCGGACCTCCCTTCCCCTGGCAGAGGCGCTGAAACTCTACCCCGGGCTGCTTCTCATCGGCGATTCAGCGTTAAAGGGGGCCGCGTCCGGAGCCGGGTTCCACTGCTACGATCTCGGTGAACTCTGGCATGCCTTCACCGGCCTCCCGTTTGTGTTCGCCCTCTGGATCGTCAGGCGTGACGCTGCAAAGGCAAAGCATGCCGGGCTCGCGGTGCTGGCGCGCGATCTCATCGCGGCGAAGAAGCTTGCCTACGGGAGCTACCCGGAAATAGCCGCCGGTTGTCCTGAGCGGGAGTGGATCGGAGAGGCCGAGCTGGTGGATTACTGGAACACGATATCCTACGAATTGACTGAGGCGCACCTCGAAGGGGCGCGCTGCTTCTTCCGGCACGCCTTCGAGATGGGGCTGATCCCGACCGTACCCGAGCTGCGGTTTTTCGGGTAGTCCGGCGGCCGATGCCGATGGCGCTTGGCGGGTGCGGGCGGGTCCGGTTCCCTGCAGGTATGGCGGCGTGCGCTACGGCCTGCAGGGGGGAATCCGCCCCTTTCAGATGGACCCATCCTGCTTTTTCTTCAGATAATCGGACAGGATCTTGCCGTGGTCGAAGCAAAGCGGCTGCGGCAGGGAGTCGATGGGGAATACCGCCAGGCCCGCGGCATCGTCGCCGGCCCTGGGTGTGCCCGTCCCCTTCGCCACGTAGACGGTGGAGATGTTGTGGCTTCGTTTGTCGCGCGCAGGATCCGAGTAGCAGCCAAGAAGCCGCAGGTCCGTCACCTCTAGCGACGTCTCTTCCAGGGACTCCCGCGCAGCAGCGCACTCCAGCGACTCGCCGTAATCAACGAACCCCCCGGGAATCGCCCATCCGTACGGCTCGTTCTTCCGCTCGATCAGCACGATCCCTCCCGGCAACTCTATGATGACATCCACCGTGGGGAGGGGGTTCTTGTACTGCTTTACCTTCTCCCCGCAGGCGGGGCAGGCGAGATAATCAAAGGGCATGGGTCACCTCCGTTGATCCGACGACAAAAAAAGGGAGGACGTCGGTCCTCCCTTTTCAAGGTACAGCATCTGCTCTTTGTACTACTTCTTCTTCTTGGCGCCGGCAGCCTTCTTGGAAGCCTTGAGGGGGTTCACCTTGGCGTCGTCGGTCTTCAGCTCCACCTTGACGTGGGTAGCGAAGTTGCAGAGGCCTGCGGACCATTTCTTCTCCGGTGCCGGGTATGCGCTGCAAACCTTGCCGATGGAGCCTTCCACAACCCTTTCACAACCTTCGCAATTTTCCACGATAGGCTGGCAGGAGCCTTCGGTGAATACGCAACCCTGTTTTCCCATGAAGGTACACTCGGCACCCTGAAGTACGGTCTGACATTGCATTTTTAAGCCTCCTAAACCCTTCGTAATCGTTGATAGAGGGTACTCTACCAATTTCGAAAGAAAATTGTCAACTGTAAAAATCCCCACTTTTTTTGGTAAAGCTTGACTCTCCAAAACCGATGCATTAATCTCTAGTAATTATTTTTCCGCCCCCCAGGGCTCCCCTGTTTTCAGCGGTTTATCCGCTTTCAGCCGGAGCGCCTGCCCCATCGGGGGCCATTTTATTCTCAGGAGGATCTATGCAGCGTATCACCTTCGGCACCTCTGGCTGGCGCGGCATCATGTGCGAGGACTTCGTCTTTGAAAATGTAAAGGTGGTCACCCAGGCGATTGCCGACAGCGTGACGGCCTCAGGGGAGGCGCGCAAGGGGATCATAGTCGGCTACGACTCCAGATTCATGGGTGAGTCCTTCGCGCGCGAGGCTGCCCGCGTTCTCACCGGGGCCGGCATCACGACCTTTCTCTGCGTAAGGGATACCCCCACCCCGGTGATCTCTTTCGAGATCCTGAAAAGAGGCACCGCCGGCGCCATCAACTTTACCGCAAGCCATAACCCTCCGGAATACAACGGCATCAAGTTTTCTCCCTCCTGGGGAGGGCCGGCACTGCCGCAGACCACCAACGACATCGAGCGGCGCGCCAACGAGATGGCCGGCGAGATCTGCTACAAGGAGTGCTCGCTTGACGAGGCCGTGCAGAAAGGGCTTCTGGTGGAGATCGATCCCATGCAGTCCTACCTCGAGGACCTGGCCACCAAGGTCGATCTTGCGAAAATAGCCAGGCTTGGCACCGTTGCCGTCAACCCGCTCTACGGCACCGCCCGCGGCTATCTTGCCGAGCCGCTGAAGGCGCACGGCGTGAAGGTCGTTTCGATGAACGCCAACCGCGACCCCTATTTCGGCGGATTCCCGCCGGAGCCCTCCGAGAAGTACATACAGGATTTCATCAAGCTGGTGCAGCAGGACCCTTCGATCAGGCTGGGAATCGCCACTGACGGCGACGCGGACCGCTTCGGCATCGTGGACGCAGACGGCAGTTTCATTGAGCCGAACTACATAATAGCGCTGCTCCTTGACTATCTCGTCCGCGTGAAGGGGATGACCGGCGGCGTCGGCCGCTCCGTTGCCACCTCCCATCTGGTCGATGCCGTGGCCAGGATGCACGGAGTCGAGGTGTTCGAGACCCCGGTCGGTTTCAAGTTCATAGGCGAGCTGATCAGCCAGGACAAGATCATCATCGGCGGCGAGGAGAGTGCGGGGCTGACCATCAAGGGGCATGTCCCTGAAAAGGACGGCATACTCGCCTGCCTGCTGGTCGCGGAGATGGTCGCGCACGAAGGGAAGCCTGTCAAGACCCTCCTGGAGGAGCTCTACGGCAAGGTAGGGCGCTATCTCACCAAACGGGTGAATATCACCTTGTCGCCCGAGCTGGAAGAGGTGTTTCCGCAGCGCATCGCCGCCACCCCGGCCGGCTTCGCAGGGGAGCCGGTGAAGGAAAAAATCACCGTGGACGGCAACAAGTTCATCCTGCAAGACGGGAGCTGGCTCCTGTTCCGCAAATCCGGGACCGAGCCGGTGGTGCGGCTTTACTGCGAGGCGTCCACCGAGGAGCGCCTGCAGGCGCTGGTACAGGCCGGGCGCGAATTCATCGTGGGAAGCGCGTAAGCCTCACGCTCGGCCTGCCGTTTCTTTCCAAGGGCATACCATGCCTGGATATCCGCTTATCCACATGGTATGCTTTTTTTCCCTTCATTAGCGGCCGGGAAAAGGGCGTGATAACAGCCACCTGCAAGCTCCGGCCTCCATTGCGTCACTCCTTGTTCCCCGTTATATTGCAGCGCAGCCTTGCAATCTCGTCTGATGATGTTTATCTTCAGCCCAAACCCGAGCGCCGTAGTGTGATTTGAAACACCTTTTTCGTTTCTTTTTGACTAAGCTTTGCGCTATGATTGCCGGACTAATTAAGAAGGAGGGTGTATGTGGGATTACACTGACAAGGTTAAAGAACATTTCCTCAACCCGAGGAATGTGGGTGAGATAACGGATGCTGACGCGGTCGGTGAGGTTGGCAGCCTGGCCTGCGGCGACGCGCTTAAGCTTTTCATAAAACTGGACGAGAACAAGGAGCGGATCGTCGATGCCAAATTCCAGACCTTCGGCTGCGGCAGCGCCATCGCTTCATCTTCCGCTCTCACCGAGATGGTGAAAGGGAAGACCCTGGACGAGGCACTGGAGATCACCAACCAGGAGATCGCGGACTTCCTCGGCGGGCTCCCCGAAGAGAAGATGCACTGCTCCGTCATGGGGCAGGAAGCACTTGAGGTCGCCATCGCCAAGTACCGCGGTGTCGAGGCGCCCAAGCACGGGCACGACCATGTCGAGACCGAAGGCGAGATCGTCTGCAAATGCTTCGGCCTCACCGATCTCTTCCTGAAGAAGGTCATCGCCTCCAACAAGCTGCACACGGCCGAGCAGGTGACCCACTTCACCAAGGCGGGCGGCGCCTGCGGCGGCTGCATCCCGAAGATCAAGGAACTGATCGCCGAGGTGCTGGGCGAGGAGAAGAAGGCGGCCCCCGAGAAATCGGTCAAGCTCACCAACCTGAGGAAGATGCAGTTGATCCAGGAGACCCTGGAGAACGAAGTCCGTCCCCAGCTGTGGGCAGACGGCGGCGACCTCGAGCTGATCGACATCGACGGCTCCAACGTGCAGGTCGCCTTCCGCAAGGCATGCGCCGGCTGCGCCTCCTCCGGCAACACGGCGAAATTCGTGGAGCAGAAGCTGCGCGAGATGGTCTCGCCCGACATCACGGTGCAGGAGGTACAGGGATGAAAGAGATCTATCTTGATAACAACGCCACCACAATGGTGGACGAGCGGGTTTTCGAGGAGATGCGTCCCTACTTCTGCGAGCTTTACGGCAACCCGAGCTCCATGCATTTTTTCGGCGGACAGGTGCAAAAGAAGGTGGATGAGGCGCGCAACCGCGTCGCCGCACTCCTTGGAGCGCTTCCCGACGAGCTCGTCTTTACCGCTTGCGGTACCGAGAGCGACAACGCCGCGATCCGCTCCGCCCTCGAGGTCTTCCCGGAGAAGCGTCACATCATCACCAGCCGCGTGGAGCATCCGGCGGTGCTGACCCAGTGCCGCAACCTCTCCAAGCGCGGTTACCGCATCACCGAGCTGAACGTGGACGGCAACGGGCAACTGGACCTCAAGGAACTCGAAGCCGCGCTCGACGACGATACCGCACTGGTCTCCCTCATGTACGCCAACAACGAGACCGGCGTCATCTTCCCGATCGAGGAAGCCGCCAGGATGGCGAAGGAGAAGGGGGCCCTTTTCCACACCGATGCCGTCCAGGCCGTCGGAAAGATCCAGCTCAACATGGCCGAATCCGCCATAGACATGCTTTCCATCTCGGGGCACAAGCTGCACGCGCCCAAGGGCGTGGGCGTGCTCTACGTGCGCCGCGGCACCCCTTTCCGTCCGCTTCTGGTAGGCGGGCACCAGGAGCGCGGCCGCAGGGCCGGCACCGAGAACACCGCCTCCATCATCGCGATGGGCAAGGCGTGCGAGCTCGCCATGCAGTACATGGCTGACGAGGCAGGCCGCGTGCGCGAGATGCGCGACAGACTGGAGCGCGAACTGACCGCCCTGATCCCCAACACCAGGATCAACGGCGGCGGCACGGACCGTCTTCCCAACACCCTTTCCATCGCCATGGAATTCGTGGAAGGGGAGGGGATACTGCTGCTGCTCTCCGAGAAAGGGATCTGCGCCTCCTCCGGTAGCGCCTGCACCTCCGGCTCGCTTGAGCCGTCCCACGTGCTGCGCGCCATGGGGGTGCCGTTCACCTGCGCCCACGGCTCGATCCGCTTCTCGCTCTCCAGGTTCACCACCGACGCCGAGGTCGACGCTGTGATCAGGGAGCTGCCCCCCATCATCACCCGCCTGCGCCAGATGTCTCCGTTCGGGCGGGAGTTCCTGAACAAGTAGCATCGACCGCCCGGGCAGCACCTGGCCGCACCGCGACAAAGAGAGGGGTGAACGTAACGGTTCACCCCTTGTTGTTTCGTTGCTTGCCGTGCCGCAACGATGGTAATAGATGATGGAATCCGGTAAACCTCCGCATGTCACCCTTTCTCCGACACTATTCAGGACGGTGCCCCATGAGCCTCGACTTTAGTCCCTGGCGCATTTACCGGCAAGCCCGCACCGATAGCAGCCACACCTACGATGAGGGCAAGGCAGAAGCGGTATATGCGATCGCTCCGGATTTCCTGGAAGAGGCGAAGTTCCTGCACGGGCAACTCGTTGATGGGAAGCCTTTGACGAATCTGACCTGACCATCAAGGTGGATGTGGTGGACTGGGCGACTACCAAGGAACCGTTCAGGAAGATCGTTGAGGAACACAAGGTTGTCGTGCAACCGTCAGGGCAGGCGAA
>Ga0209317_1001687_pt1 | contig 18303 bp, 20 predicted proteins | sample RifGroB2_FD_183994 | JGI IMG/M metagenome (GOLD analysis project Ga0209317, IMG submission 183994) | Soil microbial communities from Rifle, Colorado, USA - Groundwater B2 (SPAdes) (version 2) | ecosystem: Environmental > Terrestrial > Soil > Unclassified | place: Rifle, Colorado | collected... | reverse complement strand
GGGGGGGGGGGGGGGGGGGGGATGGGGGTGTTTTTGGCACCGGAGCTACCCCATCCCCACCCCAACCCTCCCCTTGAAGGGGAGGGAGTTTTATCGGCGGAAGATTATCGCTAGTCCGGTTAAGTGTCTCGTTCCCAAGCCCCAGCTTGGGAACGTAGATGGTCCAGAAGCTCCGCTTCGCTATAACCCAGAGCTGGCATTGGGGGACCTGCCCTTGGTCCCATTGAAAAAAAATCGGCCGGGCACCTTCAGTGCGGGGCGCATTATAGTCGGCATTGCAACGCGGTGGAACAGTTTTTTTCGTAAAATCAGCATATTAGAGTAAACTGAGTCACCAGGGGCCAAAACCGCCAAGCCGAGTTGGCGAAGAAAAAATTCTCCGGGAAATCCCGGACAGGGCGTCAGCAGACCAGGGTGACACCGATTTTCCTGTCTTCTAAGCCACTTGACAGCCGTCCTCCGAGTGATCTGCCTCCCTTCGACCTGCTGATTATTAGAAGTGCAGTTTCGGGTGAAATGGGTTATCATTTTCATGTCCAGGGCCGGCCGAGGAAGGCGAAGGGTGATCCGGAGGCGCAGAAACCGGGGCTGCCGGAGGCCAGGCACAGCTGAGAGGAGTCATGGAAAGTGAGATGGAGATCGGTTGGGAATCTGTAGGGATCGGTTGTCACGCGGAGGGACTTAGGTGCTGCTCTGAGGAGCATGGTCGCAGCTCGGAGGAGCTTGGGTGTAAATCGGAGGAGCGGATGAGTGATGACTTGCCCGGAACGCGCTCTCATGGGAGCCAGCAGAAACCGCACAGGCTCATGCAGAGAGCTTTACCCCTTCCCACGGCACTGGGGCTATCGGAGCTGCGCCCCTGTGGCGCCTGCGAAGATGTGACTGCAGCCTTGGGAATGTACACCGACCTCTATGAACTCGCCCCCGTTGGCTACTTTACCCTGGACGGCGCCGGGTTTATCCGTGCCGTAAACCTCACCGGCGAAAACCTCCTCGGCATTGAGCGCTCCCGGCTGGTCGACCTGCAGTTCGAGCGCCTGGTCACTTCTGAGACCCGGCCCGCCCTGGTCGCCCTGATCGAGAAGATCTGCAGCGACGGGGGCAACGGGGCCTGCGACGTCTCGCTGCTGAGAAAGGGGCGCAAACCGGTCTTTGTGCGGATCGAGGCGATGTCCAGCAACTCCGGGCTGGAGATCAGGCTCGCGGTATTCGACATCTCGGAACGCAAAGAGACCGAGGCAGCGCTGCTCGCCTCCGAGGCCCGCTACCGCAGGCTCTTTGAGACCGCCAAAGACGGCATCATGATAGTCGAAGCGGGCACCGGAGAGATCACCGAGGTGAACCCGTTCCTGGTGGAGATGCTCGGCTGCCCACGAGAGGAGTTGATGGGAAGGACACTCTGGGAGGTCGAAACCTTGACAGGTATCGCGGCGAACCGGGCGGACTTCGAGGCACTGCAGCACAGGGAATGCCTGCATAAGGAGGATCTGCCGCTGACCACAAGGGACGGTCGCCGCCTGGCCGTGGAGGTGGTGAGCAACAGCTACCTGGCGGACCAGACCAAGGTGATCCAGTACAACATCCGCGACATCACCGTTCGCAAGCATGCCGAGGAGGCGCTGTTAAAAAGCGAGGAACAGTGCCGCACCATCGTCAGCAATATCAACGAATACGTCTACAGCGTCCGTTTCGAGGGCGGCACCATCAGATCGATCTACCACAGTCCCAAGTGCCTGGAGATCACGGGCTACACCCCGGACGAATACTACAGCGACCCGCTGCTATGGTTCACCATGATACACGAGGATGACCGTGACCTGGTGGTGGAGTTTTTGAACGGTATCTTTGCGGGAAAAGATCACGAACCGATCCGGCATCGCATCATACACAAAGACGGTACCGAGCGCTGGATCCTGAACAACTGTGCCGTGCAGAGGGTGGAAGACGGCGCAGACCGCCGTGCCATCTCCCGGCTCGATGGCTTCATCCTGGACATAACCGACATCAAACAGGCGGAGGAAAACATCTTTTTTCTCGCCCACCATGACCCTCTGACAAAGCTCCCCAACCGCAGCACGCTCTACGCCAGGATCGAACAGGTTCTCTCCGTGGCTCAGAAAGCAAAGAGAAGCGTGGCCTTGCTGTTTCTGGACATCGACGGCTTCAAGCAGATCAACGATTCCATGGGACACGACGTAGGCGACAGGTTGCTGCAATCGGTCGCCAGGCGGCTCAGCGACTGCACACGTTCCTGCGACCTGGTGTCACGGCTTGGGGGCGACGAGTTCGTCATCGTCCTTTGGGACTGCGGTGTCGCCGAGACGACCATAGTGGCCGAGAAGATCATCACCTCCGGCTTCGCCATAGAAGAGAGCAATGTCGCCGTCAACACCAGCATCGGCATCAGCCTCTACCCGGACGACGGCAGCGACTACCTGGCCCTGTTAAAGAACGCCGACATCGCCATGTACCATGCCAAGAAGTCCGGCGGCAAGAACTTCCAGTTCTTCACCCACAAGCTGAACGAAATGGCTCACCAGCGCTTCGCCATCGAACTGGAACTGCGCCGGGCCCTGGAGCGAAACGAGTTCGTGCTGCACTACCAGCCCAAGGTCGATCTGGTCACCGGCAAATTCAGCGGCATGGAAGCGCTGATCCGCTGGCAGCACCCCGTCAGGGGACTGATCCTGCCGGAGGCCTTCATCAACATCGCCGAGGAGAGCGGCCTTCTCACCCCGATCAGCAAATGGATCATCCTCACCGTCTGCCGGCAGATCCAGCAGTGGCAGCAGCAGGGGATCCAGTCCATCTCGGCGGCAGTCAACCTCTCCGCAAGCTTCTTCCAGCACCGGGACTTCGAGGACACCATCGAGAGCTGCCTCCTTGAGACCGGCATTGCGCCGGAATGTCTGGAACTGGAACTGACCGAGGCGACCATCATGAGCGATCCCCAGAAGGTCCTGGGGAGCATGGCCGCCATGAAAGCGCTCGGGTTGCAACTCTCCATCGACGACTTCGGCATCGGCTATTCGAGTCTGAGCTACCTGAAGAAACTTCCCGTCGACAAGCTGAAGATCGACCAATCGTTCATTCACAACATAGCTACTGATCAGGACAACGCTGCCGTGGTCCGGGCCGTGATCAGCATCGGGCGCAGCATGCAGCTTAAAGTGATCGCCGAGGGGGTGGAGAACGCCTCTCAGCTCGCTTGGCTGCAGGCCGAAGGTAGCGAAGAGGCCCAGGGCTATTACTTCAGCCACCCGCTGCCGACCAAAGGGATCACCGCCCTGCTGAAGCAGGGGCCTAACTTCCTGCACAACCCCCGCGGCAAACATCAGACCAGGCAGAGCTAATCGTAGCGCCTCCCTCTCTGCACTCCCCACTCTGCAAAAGTCCTCCCCCCTTTGTAGAAGGGGGGTCGGGGGGGATTTAGCAACGTTGGCAGCTGCGACAAAATGCTCCGCAGGACTTTCCGCCAAGTAGAACCATGCCTGTTGAAAAGCGTCAGGCTGGAAAGCACGACGGATAGCAACCGCCGTACAACCAGCCTGTTCCTTGTTTCTAACTGTCGAATTCCAATTGTGCCAGAATTCCAGAAACTGAAAAATATCCCAAGAGGAAGTTCGCAGTATCCTGCCGTCAATCTTTCCGACTTCTTGGCCTTTCCTGTTATTTCCTGCCATTTCCTCATTACTGCATCTGCATGTGACCCGGGATGTGACCCGGAGTGTTTTTGTCGCCATCTTCATCATCAATATAGCCGCCGGCACCGTGGTGCGGCATCTCCATCTGCATCCTTTCCATCTGCGCTGTCATCTCGGCGCGTTGCCGAACCATCCGGGCCACTATGTCTGTCAGGAGAGCAAATTTCCTGTCAGGATCCGCGTCTCTCATGGCCTGGACCTTCTGATTCAGTTCGGCGTCCTCTGTTTTCATCTTCTGCAGCATCTCTTTCATCATGGTGTGATGCTCCGGCATCATCTCCGGGCACTGGCATCCGTTGCAGCCGTGCATTCCTTTCCTCCCGTGCACCCCTTTGCCGTGCATCATGCCACAGTCCATCCCCTCACACCCCTCATACATCGCCTCAAGGTGCCGGATCACTTCTTGCGAAGGGATCCGGTCGCCTCGGGTCAGATCCTCCAACTCCCTCAGGTGGCTCTTCACGTTGACCAGGTGCTGATCCATGGTCTTCTGCATCTCATCATGTGCCCGCACATCCGCAGGCACGTTGCGCATCGCTTCGGCGCGATATTTCTCCATCTCCTCCGTGCTACGCCTCATCTCGGCAACTGCCACTCTGGCGAACTCACGGGGTACCGTCTCCCCCTGCTTGGCCACTTTCATAAGCTTGTGGCCGAACATCATCAGGTTGCTGTGATATCCCATCATCAGCAAGTACTGGGGGTTGGCCATCATCTCCTTCTTCATCTCGGGATGCCCCGTAGCACCCGTCTCGTGCGCCTGTACCCTGGCGGCAAAAGACATCGCAGCGACGGCAAGAACTGCTATTGCGATAAACAAACGATTCATAGCTATCTCCTTCTCCATTCGGCCTGAGCGAGACTACCGGCCGCAGTCTGTTGCAGGGCGGGAGTCAATGCATGACAGATTCCCGCCGCTTCCGCGTTGTCAGGCGATCGCTACAAAGGTCGCCGACCCTGAATCAGGTTGACCACGATGATGATTACTGCGATCACCAAAAGGAGATGAAGGAAGCCTCCCATGGTATAACTGCTCACAAGTCCAAGAAGCCAAAGAATCAGCAATATCACAACTATTGTCCACAGCATTTTGTCCTCCTTTCTGGCCGTTGACTCCTGCTTTTATCGGGCCAGCCGGCCAGCCTTGTTTGTTTTTGCCCCAGCCGGGGCCGGAGACCGTTGCCGATCACTTCCCGACCCGAAGTCTGGTGAGATTATCCATGAGTCCGAAGACGTTCAGGAGCCACAAGACCACGACGATGATCACAACGGCATTGAGTATCGACTTGATGGAACCCGCCATCGGTATATAGGTATTGACCAGCCACAGCAGCACACCGACGACGATCAGAACGAGTACAACCTGTATCAACGGCATGACAGGATACACCTCCCTTTTGGGCGACAGTCAAAATCATCCAGTTCTCTAATCGCTGCCCTCTCGCTTTTCAGACACCCGGATTGATCCGCGATGCCCCGCACACCGATCACCAGCAGAGCGATCGCAGCCACCAATCGGCCACCATGGATTCTTTCAGATCGGTGGACAGCCGCACCGGCACCGGCCGGTGCAGGACACCTGTGCGGCTACCTCTTCAGATCCCTCTCTGCATTTTTCTCTACATCGCCGACTTTTTTCTGCACTTTGCCGGCTATTTTTTCAGCCCTGCCCTGATGCTCCATCGACGAGCTCTGGGTGATTTTGCCGGCGCTCTCTTTAACTTTGCCTTTAACCTCGTGCATCGTCCCTTTTGCCTGGTCCTTGGTACTCGGTTTCATGATCTACCTCCTGATCGCTTACGTTGTACTCTTGCTGCAGGTGTAATGGTGACTGCGGTCGCTCTGCTGGTCATCGACCCCTTGCGCCTTTGTGCAACCCAATGATAGGCCGCGAAACGAAGGTCTTCCTGTACAGCCCATATTAGCATGAACGATTGTTAATCTGAACCCCTTTAGTGAGTAGCCATTCAATGCTGGTAGCGCTCAAAGTGCCGACAGCCGTCTTTTCAATTTCCGATGGCCATGGTAGAATCTCAACATTAATAAACGCCAATCATTCAGGCACGAAATAGCTCCCTTCGTCGACTGTCCAACAATTTCGCAGAGGTATATCAGCAGGAGGCTGATATGGTAGACAGTAACATAGCTTACATCAGGACAGAGCCGATCACCCCGTCAGTTCCGTGCAAGTACATAAGGGGGCCCAATTACAGGTGCACCATAGAATTGATAGACGGCTCCACCATCATGAGATGCGGCGTCACCGCACAGCACGCCCTGGCCAACGCCATAGCCTGTTACAAGACGAGCGGCAGGCCGAAAACCACCCCGCGATAAAGTGACCGGCATTCGGCGTAAAAAAGAAATTAAGTTGCCTTTCGGCACCGGTGATTTTATAGTGAACCGACGCCTATCCATTGGTTAAAACCTGCCGAAATGAGCCCCCTGACACCCTATGCACGATCTCCTTTCTCTTACTCCTGCAGGCCATCTGGTCATGCTGCGCCGAAACGGCTCGGAGCCCGCCGCGGCCGCCGGAACCGGTACCGCTCGCCCTGCGGCAATTGCCGAGGCCTTTGCCGTCTGCCAGGCGCAGGGGCTCATCTCCCTCGCCGGTGGCAGGACCGACCCGACCTGGCCGCTTCCCTGGTCTTTCTGGCGCGAGTTCGCCGCACGCTACCTGACGGCGCTCTGCCAGATGCCGCCGTCATCCCGGCAGATCGAGCCGATCGCCCCCCCGGACCAGACCGAGTTATCCCGCGTCTCCCTGAGCATCCCCCCGATGCCCGGCGCCGAGTACTGCAGCGTAGAGGTGCTCCGGGGCATATGGAACGGCCTCCACACCTGGTGCTCCGAGCGGATCGGAGGGGACGAGGACGGGCTCGCCGGGTTCCTCCAGGCGCATGCACCGGTTTGGCGCCAGGTCGGCAGGGTCTGCTTCCACCTGGCCGAAAACCGGAAGGACCCCGAATATCCCTTCGCCTTCCTGGCATCCTACATTCCGAAGCTCGGCAAAAACGCACGGGCCCAGCACCAGCCCCTGAACCAGGCTCTGACCGAGTATGCCGGCACCCGCAACCGCGCGGCGCTCCTAAGGCTGCTGGAGCCGATCCGGGAGGCCGGCGCCCGCCTCCCCTGGGTCGAGGAACTGGTTCAAAGCGGCGACATCTACCACCCCCTGGCCTGGAGTCCCGAAGAAGCTTACCTGTTCCTGCAAAGCGTCCCCGAACTCGAAGCAAGCGGCCTGGTCGCGCGCCTCCCCGACTGGTGGAAAAAGCGTGCACGTCCGCGGGTACAGGTGGTCATCGGCAACGCCCGCGGCAGCGGTCTCGGCGCCGACGCGCTCCTTGATTTCCAGGTACGGCTCACGGTGGACGGCGGAGCTCTCAGCGACGCGGAGATAAAAGCCCTCGGAGCTGCCGGGGCGGGGCTCACGCTGCTGCGGGGAGAGTGGGTCGAGGTGGACGGCGAGAAACTCCGGCAAACCCTGGAGCACTGGAAAAAGGTGCAGGCCGGGGCGGGAGCGCACGGACTCTCCTTCGCCGAGGGGATGCGCCTTTTGTCGGGAGCCCGGCAGGATCTTTCCGGGGCCGAAGAGTTACAGGGTGATACGGGGTGGGCCTATGCCGAGGCGGGCGACTGGTTGCGCGGCGTGCTGGCAGGGCTTCGAGACCCGGCCCGTCTCGCCGCTGCCGACCCCGGCACCGAGCTGAAGGCGACCTTGCGACCGTACCAGAAGGACGGCGTCAGCTGGCTCCTGTTCCTGAGCGAGCTGGGGCTCGGCGCCTGCCTCGCCGACGACATGGGGCTCGGCAAGACCGTCCAGGTGATAGCACTCCTCCTGGCGCTCAAGAAGCGACGCAGCGACGCGCCCCCCAGCCTGCTGGTGCTCCCAGCTTCGCTGGTCTCCAACTGGATGGGGGAGCTGGAGCGCTTTGCACCGTCGCTTCGCGTGCTGAGCCTGCACCCCTCGGAGCTGTCGCGGGCCGAACTGGACCGCATCGCCGGCGCGCCGACCGCCTCCCTTGCCGGCTGCGATGCCGTGCTCACCACCTACGGCATGCTGGGGCGCCAGGAATGGCTCTCGCAGCAGAAATGGGATCTGATCGTGCTCGATGAGGCGCAGGCCATCAAGAACCCCTCGACACGGCAGGCCAAGTCGGTCAAGGCGCTCCAGGGGCGGGCCCGGCTGGCACTCACCGGCACCCCCGTGGAGAACCGGCTGGGAGATCTCTGGTCCCTTTTCGACTTCCTCTCCCCCGGGCTGCTCGGCTCCGCCTCCCGTTTCAAATCGTTCGTCAAGACCCTGGAAGGGGCTAATCCCCCTTCCTATGCGCCGGTCCGCAGCCTGGTGCAACCGTACATCCTGCGGCGCATGAAAACGGACAAGCGGATCATCGACGACCTGCCGGAAAAGGTGGAAATGACCGCGTGGTGCGGACTCTCCAAGGCCCAGGCCGCACTGTACCGCCAGGGGGTGCAGGAGCTGGCACTCAACCTGAAGGAAAAAACCGGGATGGAGCGGCGCGGCTTGGTGCTCTCCGCCTTGCTGCGCTTCAAGCAGATCTGCAACCATCCGAGCCAGGCCCTGGGCGATGGCGAGTACTCCGAGGGGAACAGCGGCAAGTACCAGCGCCTGAGGGAGATCTGCGAGGAGATCGAGTCGCGGGGAGAGAAAGTCCTCGTGTTCAGCCAGTTCCGGGAAGTGGCCCTGCAACTGACCTCGTTTCTCGGCGCCGTTTTCGGACGTTCCGGCCTGGTGCTGCACGGAGGGACGCCGGTCGCCGAGCGCCAGCGCATCGTGGAGCGCTTCCAGCACGAAGACGGCCCGCCGTTCCTGGTGCTGTCGCTTAAGGCCGGCGGCACCGGACTCAACCTTACCGCCGCAAGTCAGGTGATCCACTTCGACCGCTGGTGGAATCCGGCGGTGGAAAACCAGGCCACCGACCGCGCCTTTCGCATCGGGCAAAAGCGCAACGTGCTGGTGCATAAGTTCGTCTGCCGCGGCACCGTGGAAGAGAAGATCGACGAGATGATTCGGGAGAAAAGCCGCCTCGCCGGGGATATCCTGGAGGGGGGAGGCGAGATGCTCCTGACCGAAATGGACGACGACACCCTGTTGAATCTGGTGGCGCTCGACGTGGAAAAAGCCAACTTCTAGAGAGGAAGGGACCGATGAGCCGTTTTTACGGATGGACACCGTACGTGCCGGTGGCGCAAAGGCGTGCCAGCGCGAAAGCCGAGATGGAGAGGCTTAAGAAAAAGAAGGGGTTGATCGTCCAGCCGGTGGAGATCTCCGGACGCACCATCGCCGCTTCCTTCTGGGGCAAGGGGTGGTGCGACCACATGGAGTCCTTCCACGACTACGCCAACCGGCTGCCGCGGGGGCGGACCTACGTCAGGAACGGCTCGGTCTGCCACCTGGAGATCAAGGCCGGCAGTATCGAGGCGATGGTCAGCGGGTCGCAGCTCTACAACGTCGTCATCAGCGTCGCCCCGATCGCGAGGATGAAATGGGATGCAGTCAAGGCATCCTGCGCGGGTCAGATAGGCTCCCTCATCGACCTGTTGCGCGGCAAGCTTGCCAACGGGGTCATGGAGGTGGTTTCCCATCGCAACACCGGCCTCTTTCCGCTCCCCGGTGAGATCCGGTTTCACTGCGACTGCCCGGATTCCGCCACCATGTGCAAGCACATAGCGGCCGTTCTTTACGGAGTGGGTGCCCGCCTGGACCACGCTCCGGAAAAGCTCTTCCATCTGAGGGGGGTGAACCACGAGGAAATGGTCGACGTGTCGAGTGCGATAGTTGCGGCGACCGGAGCCGGGGGATCCCGACGGCGCCTGGCCGCCACCGGGCTGGACGACATATTCGGCATCGATATGGCAGGCAGCGGAGGCGATAGCGGGGGTGCGACAGCCGGCAGGGCCGCGCCTTCGAGAAAAGAGCGAAAGCCCGCAGCAGCGCATCCCTCCCCTCCAACGGGGAAGGCGAAAACTGCGGCGCCGGCGCAGGGCGCCAAACCCGGCAAGAAGGCGGCAAAGGATATTGCGTCCGTGGCTCCCCCTGAGCCGAAGCCCTTTCCGAAACGGCTCACCGGGGCAGTGATCCTTTCCTGGCGCAGTTCCCTGGGGGAGACCCAGGGGCAGTTCGCCTCGCGCATCGGCGTTTCCGCAGGATGTATTTCGCAATGGGAGAAAAAGCTGAGACAGGCCCTGCAGGTGAGGGAGCGCGCGCTGGAGGAGCTGAAAAGGGCATGGGGCGAGACGCATTAGGAGAGCACACGATTGGACGTGATTTCGTTGCTGCGATCAAGCAATTTCTCGGCGTAGTGTAAAGAGTGCCTATGCTTTCCCGCGCCCGGATCGTCCGCTCAGCGACCTCGATCCAGCCCGAGTTGCTCCCACAGGAAGCCTAAATCGAAGGGCGCGCCCCCCTGGTCGCGGACGCGGCGCAGCTCGGCATGCTCATACGATCTGAGCAGATCGATGACGGCTCGGCGCCCCTGCTCGGTCCCGACCGCCTGGCGCGGCGTCTTGTCGCCCAAGGCCGGAATCGGGGTGTCGGCCCAGTTACCGTAGAGATCGGTCATGAACCCACGCAGCACGTCGTCCGGAACCGGCGCCGGGGCCTTCCTGCCGCACGAGCGCGCAGCCGCCTCCAGGACTTTGGGAGAACGCGGGTCCGCAATCTCCCGCACCCTGAATTTCAGGGCCGTCCTCGCCAGTCGCTCCAGCCATTTGCGGCTCTCGTCTGCCAGTTCCAGGGTGCGGCAGAAGACCTCCAGGGCATCGGCTCCCTTGGCGGTCAGCGTCGCCCGGGCGCGCCGCTTCTCGCCTCCCATTTCGACAAAGCGGACCCAACCGCTGCCGCGGTCCCCTTCCACGTCGGGCTGCTCGGCCAGTATCGAAGCCAGGGCGTCCCAATCCGTGACCCGGTAATGATCCGTGGTGAGCCTGATGGTATTTTGCGTGGAAGCATCGACCAGGGTCGGCAGGGGGCGCTTGCCGCTCAGGCTCAAAAGCCAGGAGTCGATGATGTTGACGGCCACCACCTCGCGGGCCAGGTCGCTTTGCCACTCCACCCCCTCCATTTCCCTCAGTATCTCATCCCTTAAGGCGAGCCCCGCATCCCGGGCCTGAGGTTGAGAGCCTCGTACAGCGGCAGCCAGGCTGCGTCTTCAAGGTCGCTGCTCCTGATCGACAGAGCGGGACTGAACTGGTACCACCCTTGGCGCAGCCGCTTGAACAGCCTGCGATTGTAGGCGTAGTCCCGGTCCATCTCGTTTCGCGACAGCACGCCGGAGAGATGCTGCCGCTTGTTGCGCTCGGGCCTGATCACGTACGCCGGCAGGTGCTGCCAGGCCTCCATGACGGTCCGGGTATCGAAGGCCGCGGGCTCGTACCATTCGTTGGCAAAGCGCCCCTTGAACAGCGCCCAAAGGGGCTGAAACAGGAAATATTCCGCCGTATGCCGGTCCAGCCGCAGCAGCCGCTCGCCGACCATGAGGTCGATGCTCGGCGGCGCGATCAGGTCGTAAATGACCCCGAAGGCTCCCTTGGCGTAGAGAGGTGACCACCCCGCGGATCTCCTCGAAGGCCTGATGCGCCTCCAGTCCCTTGAACTGCTGCCGCATGCGGGCGAACCAGCCGGCGAAATCGCGCCAGGAGGCTTCCCGCCCCTTGGGCACCCGGATGCTTTCCAGGAATTCGCGGAAAGGAGAAGAAGGTGGTGTCCTGCCCCTCCTTTTCGAAGCCGTTGGCGTAGTAGAGTTCACGGGCGCCTTGGGCCAGGTAGGCGGAAAGGGTGACGTAGAGCACCTCTCCCTCGGCGTGTTTGAGTTTCTCCAGCGTGAGCGCGGTCTTGCCGCTCCCCGCCGAGCCGACCACGATCAGCGGCGGCGGCAACAGGTAAACGGCCTGCTGGGCGTCGTCGAAGGAGATCACCTTGTCCAGCAGGTGGACTTCGCGCCGTTTGGGATGGATATAGCGCACCGGTTCTGCCTCCGCGGCAGCGCCGGCCGCATCGAGGTCCGGCAGTTTGTCCTCGTCCGGCTGCGCACCGCGCAGGAAGCGTGACTTCTCGTAGGCGTGATTCTCGATCACCTCCAGCATCAGGGCGTAGACCTCCTCGCCGTGACGGACCAGGGTGAACAGCAGACGGTTGGCGTGATCGAGCTTGGCCCGGTAGAACTTGCCGTGGGACAGGTTGGTCAGCTTCTTGACGTCCGCGCTGCGGAAATCGCCGCATTCCAGGGAGGCCACGACCTTCCGGTACTGGGATTTGTGGCGCGAGGCGTCGAAGCCGGCGTATTCGAGGATTTTCATATGGGGTGACTCGGATGTATTGGATGTCGGCAGACAGAAGTAGTTGCATCAAAGAACGTTGCAGGTTTGTGCGGCACTCTAGCACCGCTCCCCAAATGCAGTCAACATGAACCTGGCCTCGCAGTTGCTCCCTTGCGCCGTCTGGTTCGACCTCCCCCCCTTCGCGGCCGTCTGATTTATCTCAATTTTCTCGCTTCCTGCCATGCGTATAATCTTTGCCGATTAGCGCTAATCTTCAGCTATTCAGCTCCCTCCCCCTTCAAGGGGGAGGTCAGGAGGGGGATGGGGGTGTTTTTGGCACCGGAGCTACCCCATCCCCACCCCAACCCTCCCCTTGAAGGGGAGGGAGTTTTATCAGCTGAAGATTAGCACTAATCAGGTAATCTTTAGGTAGCGGAGGATGAACGTCCTCGGGGGGAGGTGAAGCCATGAAGATTGACGGTACGGAATTCGGCAGCATCACTATCGACAAGGTACTGTACCCTCACGACGTGCTGATCCGACAATCCGGCGCCATCGAGAAAAGGAAGAAAAAGCTCTCCAAGGAACCGTATGGAACCTCTCACATACTGTCGCTGGCGGAGGCGGAATTCATCTACCAGGAAGGGGGGAGGCTGCTCATCGTCGGCACCGGCCAGAGCGGCAATCTGGAGCTTTCTCCGGAAGCCGCAGATTTCTTTGCCCGTCACGATTGCAGGGTTCTTGCTGAACCTACGCCGCGTGCAATCGTCAGCTTCAACGAGGCCTGCGCCCCGAAAATCGGTCTTTTCCACGTCACCTGCTGACCGGACCATGCTGCGCAAAAGGAGGCATTACCGTGAAACTATTGTCGAGATACGGAGCGCATTGTTACGCACTGATGCGGATCATCGCCGGATTTCTCTTTCTCTGGCACGGCGCACAGAAACTGTTCGGGTTTCCGACCCCGATGCCGGCCGGAGTCCCTGCGTTCATCATCTATGGCGCCGGACCCATCGAGCTGGTTGGAGGGATCCTGATCATGATCGGGCTGTTCACGCGCTGGGCGGCCTTCGTTGCCAGCGGCCAGATGGCAGTGGCGTATTGGATGGTGCACGGGACCAGGGCATTGCTGCCGATCCAGAACGAAGGGGAGCTGGCTGCGCTGTACTGCTTCGTCTTCCTGTTCATCGCCAGCCAGGGGGGTGGGATCTGGAGCATCGATGCAGTTAGAGAGCAATCAGCCGAGTAGTCAGCGGCGCCGGCTTCGGCCTAGCGCTCCTACCAGCTTTCCCCCAACCGCCAGACCGGAATTTCCGACCGACTTGATTTCAGAGAGATACCTAGTATTATGTTTGAAATTTCTAAGGAGGTGTGCCGATGAGTTACTTTGATGGCGTACACGATGCCGAGATCATTCCCGCAACAGCATCCATCGTTGTTGCCATGGCCAAAGACCCTACCCTCTACCAGAGCCTGCTGTCGCTACTTCCGACGCAGCGAGAGCTCGCGGAGATCCACGAGCGTCACAAGTCCTTGTATAACGAGGTCTTGGGCGGTGACAGTGGGAAGGCAGCGCAGCTTGATGAGGAGCGCAAGGAGTTGAACCGCAGGTTCTCCATGTTTATCGGCATGGTCAAGCTGGCCGCCCCCGGAGACCCGACTTTGCCCCAGAAGCTGGGCCTTGCTCCGCAGAAGGCAAAGAAGTCAAAGGCCACGGCTCTCCCTACGTGGCCCGGCAATTTCCAGATGCAGCAGCACAGAACCGAGCACGGGGTTTTCACAGGAAAATGCAACCCCGTCCCCAGAGCAAGAGGTTTTGAGATGGGGGCCTGCGAAGGCGACCCGACGATTGAATCCAACTGGAGGTACGCAGCCATGGCAGTGTGCGCTTCCAAGTTGGAGGTGCGGGGACTTATTCCCGGCACGGTTTACTCATTCAGGGTAAGAGCCGTGGGAGCAAATGGTCCCGGACCGTGGTCGTCGTTTGTCACACTCATGGCGACATAGCCCCCCCATATCCCAGGCAACAGGCTTCCATTCGGCGAAGTCGTCGGATGGAGGCCAGCGTCACTCCTTTCTCCGCCTACGCACCACAAATTCCTTTCTGAAACTCGCCGAGGCTCCCTGATAACCTTCCCGCAACATCCGACAACTTCCCGCAACATCCGACAACTTTCCGTGGGATCCGACAAATTTCGGTTAGATCCTACAGATTTTCGGCGGAATCCGACAACTTTGGGCAAATCCCAAAAATTTCAGGCGAAATCCTACAAAAACCGGGTCAAACCCTACAACTTTCAGGTGAAATCAGCTGTTTTCTCCTAGAACAGATACAGTTCTAAGATCGCCCCCCATGTAATCGTGGATGATGGCATCGCGCATTCCAGCCATCTTGACACGCATTAGCGAGCGGTTTTTTGAGAACCCGGGACTTCCATGCCACCCTGCACCGGCACCGTGCCGCCTCTCACTATTTCCCGACGGAAGCCCTCGGGTATCCGCGCCCAGTCCTGCAGGTCCACGAGAATGGGAAGGTTGCTCTCGGAAAGCGCCTCACGCAGTTCGGAAAAATTGGCCTGGGGCCGGCTTGGGTCGCTCGGGTTGCGCACCACCAGGTCGAGGTCGCTTCCGTCGTGGGATGTCCCCTGCACCCGGCTCCCGTAAGCCCAAACCTCGGCATCGGGGATATGGGCGGCGATAAGGCGCCGCACGGTCTCCAGCCATTCCGGACGCAGATCAAGCATCGACTCGCCCCAGTTTCTCTCGTAACACGGTTTCCAGTGACCGGGCATCGGCAACAAACCCGGGAAGCAGCTTGAGGGTATCCTCGGCAAACCCGACGCCATAGTCATGGGCGGTACTGTTGCGATTGTCGCGATAGACGAACCATCGTTCCACGGTCGCGGTGTCCATCAGGTCATGTTTGGCGGCATGTCGCAGCACATCCTTGAAGGTAAGACCATCCACCTCGCGCGGGCTCCCGCTGTAAGCCTTGAGCGCCTTGCGCAAAAGCTTGCCGCCAGTTTCAAGAGCCAGCTCGAACCCCTTGACCACGGCATTGCGGAAAATCTCGTAGTCAATACTCTCCGGATCTGCACCGTTGAGAAGGGCAAGCGAGCTCTCCAGGGTTTTGATGCAACGTTCGAAATGGTCGGTATTGAGATGCATCGACTCCTCCAACTGGAACTGATGGATCTGTAAGAACTTCAACAGTAAGTATTACAGGTAAACGTGCAGGAATTAGGGCAGGTAGAACGGTAACACAGAATCAGCACATGATAAAGAAAAAGGGATCGGCTATTGCTAGCTGATCCCTTTAACTTTCTGTGACTACGTAGTCACTCCCCCTCCCCCATCGGCAGCGCCCTTCATGGTCCTGCCCTGAATATCTACAGATTGAATCAGCGCGGCAACAACTCCCCCAGGAAGGCGATCATTTCCGTTCCCTCGCGCCCCAGATAGAACCGCACCATCTTCTCGTTAAACTCCTGGCGTCGGGCAGCCGGGATGCTGATGGAATCGATGCCGCTGGACATTAGTATTCCATTCATCACGGCCCGGGAAGTTCGTTTGTTGCCGTCGAAAAAATACTGCTGCAGCGCCCCGTGCAGGAAGAAGACCACTCCCCTTTCAAAGGGATTCGTCACGCGGTTTTTCAACATCCTTACGGCCCGGTAGAAAGTTTTTTTGAGTTCAGGGGCGCCTGCGACGGTGGGGAGCGGTTTGTACCGGCCATGTTCGCCGAGAGCGACCTCCGGCGTGTAACCTTTTTCGTCCCCTTCGCCCCGGAAATGTCCCCATTCCAGCGCCTCATCACGAGCGATAATGCCCTGGAATTTACAGAATAGTGGTTTGCTTAAGGAAAATGTACCGGCCTTCACCATGTCCAAAAGAAGTTTAGAGCTTTCGGCCAGGTTCAGTACCTGTTCCTGATCCGAGAGTTTGTGCCCCCCCACCGTAATACCCTCCAACAGGGTCTGGACTTGGGGATATGTAAAGGGGTTTCCCTCGAGCATGCTGGCGTCCCACACGTATTCCGCCAGCATCTGTTTGAAACGGAAACAGACCCTCTCAACCGGATAGACGGGCACGTTGGCTAACACTACTGACCGATCCCAGCTGAAACCGATCGCCTCGAAAAGTTTCTCGTCTTCCATCACTATCTTGCTCCTCACCTAAAGGGAAATACCGTCATACGCTTCGGCTGCCTCCAACCTCTCAATTTCGACAAGAAAGGCGCCCCCATGAAGCCAATCGTGCCGCCTCAAACAGGGGAGCATCCTTAAGCTGCCGGGCAAGGGATTCGACGTTATGGGGCCAGTGGCGCTTCCGGAACTCATCGGGTTCCTCCGCGGCCAGTTCCTGCAACCGTGCCACCATGACGCGCATGACCGGTTCGGTCAGATAATCCCGTGCGCAGCCAATCAGCACATCCCGAACGCCGTAATCATCGCACTGGATCATTTTGAAAACGAGATCTCCCAGCCGTTGTTTATCTGCGCAGCGCGCAGCATAGGCAACAAAGAGATGTGCAACCAGTTTGGTCCTGAAGCGGCCGATGTTATCCCTACCTGCCAGCTCCAGCAGGGCATCGGCCAACCGGTCGGCACCAAGTTCCAGCATCTTACCCTTTCGTTCCGTACTCACCAGATGCACCTCCGGAACCTCAGTCCAACAGTTGCAAGAACTCCCGTATCTCCGGAGAGCATCAATCTTTCGGGTCTTTTACCACAATTACGGGGCGCTTTTCCAAGTCGGTATCCGGGACGAAGACAATACGCATCCCCCACCCCGAGAAGGTGGTCAGCATGCTGCCGAATTCTTCGAGAGTAAACTCCCTGTCGTCGATCTCAATGACCGGACGCCGTCCCTCTTCATCATGGATCACGCAGCGCAGCACATCCCCGCGCGGAACCCACTGGTCGCACTGCTCCGAATATCGCACCTGATCTTTTCCGGGCGGAACCTCCACTGCCCGGTGCTTGTACGAAGCAACGGATCGCTGCATGGCCAGGAGTACTTCATTGTGGCAGTCGAGGATTTCCTGATCCGTCATTCGGGCCACTTCCGGTCCGATTTTCAGATTCACACCACCCACGGTGGGATCACGATAGGTGATATCAGCAAAGTCGCCATCGCGTGCAAGGACGACTTCATCGAGGGTTGCGATTTGCGGCTTTTTCATGCCTGGCACGCTGTCGCAACGGTCTCAAAAGCACCGTCGACAGCCAGCCGACACAAATGGAGTCAGTCCCCGTTGATAGGCGCGCCGGCCCAGGCCTGAAACTGCATAGCACGCCGCATGAACTCGTCAAAGAGCGGCACGGTAAAGGCGAGCAGGCCGTGCTCGGGGCTGTAGACCATGCCCTTTCCGATCAGGCTGGCGCGAACCGGGCTCAGACGCCCCGGCTTTATGCCCAAGATCTGCGCCACGTCGCCGAGACGGTACGGCCCCACCCCCAGTTCAGCCATGGCCCGCAGGCACTCCTTTTCCTTTGGCGTGAGGCGATCGAAGCGTACCCTGAAGAAGTTCTGGTCCAGGCGCCTTATGATATTGGGGTGCGCCTGCTGCACCGTCTCCAGAGTTATGGGGGAAGAGTCGGCCTGGTTCCAGGACTGATAGCCCCACTCCTGAAGGAAATAGGGATAGCCCCGGGTGAGCCGGTAGATCTCCTGAAGCGCCTTGTCGGTGAACTCCACCCCTTCCTCCTGAACCGGGTCCTGCAGAGCTCGGGCTGCATCAGTTTCGTTTAAGGGGCCGACGATAGGATACTGGAACAACCGCTCGGCATACGACTTCGATTCTCCAGCCAGCGCCGGCAGTATCGGGAGCCCGGCTCCGATCAATACCAGAGGGAGGCTATACTGTTGCATCCTGTGCATCGCCATTACCAGCGCACTCAGTTCTTGGGCCGCGAGGTATTGCACCTCATCGATCAGTATCGCTACCCCCACCTTTTTTTCCTGTGCCGCCTCGGCAACGGCGCTGAAGAGACCCGGCAGGTCCGCTTCAAGGTCACCACTGTCTGCGGCGCCCTGTTCCGGTTCGATATCGAGCCCCGCCTCGAAATCGCCGTAGGATATCTTAATCGCACCCATAAAGCTTTTCAGGACACCGAGACCGCGACGCGCCAAATTTCCGGTTCCCGCCAACCGGTCGAGATCGAAAAGCAGACGGCGTAGCGGGGGAGCAAGCAGCACGGAGAGCGGTTTATTCTCGTGAGCCTCGACCTGAAGCGTGCGGTATCCGGCTTCCGTGGCCCGACGCTCAAGCGTGTTCAAAAGGACGGTTTTACCGACCCCGCGCAGCCCC
>Ga0209317_1001684_pt1 | contig 18333 bp, 10 predicted proteins | sample RifGroB2_FD_183994 | JGI IMG/M metagenome (GOLD analysis project Ga0209317, IMG submission 183994) | Soil microbial communities from Rifle, Colorado, USA - Groundwater B2 (SPAdes) (version 2) | ecosystem: Environmental > Terrestrial > Soil > Unclassified | place: Rifle, Colorado | collected... | reverse complement strand
TATCTACACAACAAATACATTAGTTCATATACTAGGCATACGATTAAATAAATGTGTCAGTCACTTTTAAACAGATACAATATGTCCGAAGCTTAAAGACAGTATTCGCCTTAACTTAATGGCAGTGCCCTCCGGGGGAGGGGACTAGTGGCAGACTACCATGAACTTCTCAGAGGTTCTGCAGGATTTCCTCATAGAGCTCCAGATAGGCCCGCCCTTCCTTGTTCGGTGGGTACTTGTCCCGCACCAGCGTCCTTCCGTTTTTGCCGAGCTTGTCGCGCAGTTGCGTGTCTGTCACCAGTTGCCCTGCCTTGGCGCGGAACTGCCCGGCGTCGCGGTACAGGAGCCCGGTCACGCACTCCTTGATGATGGAGCGGTTCCCTTCTATGTCGGTTGCCAGCAGCGCCTTTCCGTAGGCTAGCGCCTCCAGCACGCTATTCGCCATCCCCCCTTCTATCAGGGAACTATTGAGCACGACATCGGCCGCGCGGTAGAGCTCGCCCATGGCGTCGTGCGAGACCGCACCGAGGTAACGGGCAAAGGGGTACTGCTCCAGGGCCTCCATCACCTCTTCGGCATAGGCGGCATCGAGTACCGGACCGACAAGCTGGAAGCGTATCTGCGGGTGAACGGCATGGAGGTTAGCCAGGGGCTGCAACGGGAAGAGTACGTTTTTCACGGGACGGATGCCGGCTGGAAGCAAAAAGGTGAAGCTATCGCCCGCACCTCCGGCAACGGCGCCGGCTGCAAGCGATGGAAGTTCTACTCCTTGCGGGATCACGGTGGTGCGCTCCTCAAGGCTTGGGAGGTGCCCGGCCAGTCGGTGCTTTACACAGGCGTGGAAGGCTACCAGGCGGGCGGCACCCCTGAGCGCGCCATGAACCTCCAGGCTGCGCTGGTCTGATAATGCCTGATAGACATCGGTGCCGGTCAGCGTGACCAGGTAAGGAATGCCGAGCGCCTGCGCCAGGGCGTGCGCCATCCTCCCTCCGTGGTAGCCATGAAAGGCGTGCAGCAGTTGGGGTGCAAATTCCTTGAGCCCCGCCAGAAGTTGCTCCCCGGAAAGCTGATCCACCGGAAAAACCTGCACCTGGCACCCCAAAAGCCTCAGATTCCGCTCGATCCGCCTAACCGTCACGGAATTCCCGCTTTCGGTCTGCAAATAGTTGGGGGCAATGATGCCGACACGCATATAAACCTCTGCTATATTTTTTTTGTTCCAACTGCGCGTCAGGTTCTGACGCACCGGATATTAGATTACAGCCAGCCCCACCGGCGCTTAATAATTAACAAGACCCAATCCCACGGCTTGGGCAGGAAAGATAATAGCCGCAAAACCCGCAGTAGGCAAGGGATAAACCCCTTGCCTCACCCGATGGAATCATGCTACTTTACCGGCATTCCGAGGCTCACATGAAAATAACCATCCTCGGCTCTGGCACATCGACAGGCGTTCCCATGGTCGGCTGCCACTGCCAGGTTTGCGACTCCAGCGACCCCCGCGACCAGAGAACGCGTGCTTCCATATTAGTTGAGTGCGGAGGTCAGCGCATACTCGTCGACACCTCCACCGATCTGCGGCGACAGGCGCTCCGGGAGAAGATCCCGCACATCGACGCCGTGCTGCTGACTCACACCCATGCCGATCATATTCATGGCATCGATGATCTGAGGGGATTTCATTTTCTGCACCGCCGGATCATCCCCTGCTATGGCAGCCCGGAGACCATAGAGAAGGTGACCGCCAGCTTCTCCTACATCTTCGAGGGACTCTGCACCGAGGGATACTCGCCTCTCATGGATCCCTGCCCGGTCGATGCCGAGTTCGATCTTTTCGGCTGCAAAGTGGTCCCGATACCGATCATGCACGGCTCGTTTAACGCTACCGGCTACCGGATCGAGAATGCCGCCTACCTCACCGATTGCAGCAAGATCCCCGAGAGTTCCATGGCGCTGCTCCAGGGGCTCGACCTGCTGATAATCGATGCACTGCGCTACTCGCCGCATCCGAATCATTTCAACATAGAATCGGCGCTGCAGATGGTGCAGCTCCTGCAGCCGCGCCGCACGCTGCTGACCCACCTGACCCACGAGGTGCACCACAAGGATGGAGCCAAGCTCCCTGCCGGCGTGGAGTTCGCCTACGACGGACTGGTGATCGAGCTTTGACGCTGAGGCAGCTGTAAAGCTATACGGCAACGCTACTGCCATCCCGAAGCAACCAGAGAAACGGACGGAGCTGATGTTCAGAGACATTCGACTGCACGGTTATGCAAACGACCAGATCGAGTTTTACGCTATCGCTGCTGGAACCGAGGCCTACAACCGTTACTTCTTCAACACCGACCACGCCGACGCCCATGAGATCCGTTTTTTCTCCCCCGGCAACGAGTTCATCATCGGCCGTGACGGTATCAGTCACCGCGGCAACGGCGGCTCCTTCTGCGAGTACATGTTCGGCGTGGATCAGCCCATCGCGGACCTCGCCAAAGAGGACGTCTCCAACCGGCTCATCGTCTACGGCACCCACTACGACCACCGCACCGGCACCCTCCGATTCAGCGACCGCACCGACGGCTACCACAGCTTCGACAAGATCTTCTTCGACGGCAATGCCGTTTTCAACTACTTCTTCGCCCTGACCGGCGCCGACTTTTCGGGACTTCTGCACGAGCAGCAGGAGCGCATCGTCAAGATGCTGGGTAAGGCTCTCAAGCGTTCCTCCGCCGTAGGCCAAGAACACGACAACCTGATCATCGAGGAAATTCTCAACATAATCGATGAGCCGAGCGCCCACCTGTTCCTCTTCAAGCTGATCAACACCAGGCACCGGGAATACAGCGACGTCTTCAAGTCCCTCTATTTCCACAACAAGAAGATCACCGACGGCGATTTCCAGATGCTCGCCGCCATTGCCGAGCGCTACGGGATCGACCGTTATCAGCAGGAGAGGATCCGGATCGACGTGATGTACAAGCATCCGGACAACCGCCGCATCGTCGACGAGTACAAGAACATCCTGATCGCCTGCAACCGTAAGGGGGAGATCAACAAGCTGGAAAATGCCCGGCTGACCCGGTTAAAGACCCTCTCGGTGCGCAACAAGATTCCCGGCGCGCTCTTTTACACGCTGGACGAGATGCTGAAGAAGGACAAGAAGCTGGTCGATCTTGAGGAGAGTAACTACATCTCCGAGACCCGGCAGATCCTGGAAGGGATGTTTCTTTCCGAGCGTCATATCGAGAGCGTGATCGACGCCGAGGACATGCTGAAGCTCCTTTTTGCCAAGAAGCAGGCTGCCGAAAACCGCGACCACGCCTTTGAGGAGATGCTTCTCGATGCCAGCAAGGCCTGCGACGAAAAGATCCGCGACGGCGCAGACATCTCGATACTGGAAGGGTATTCCTACATAATCACCTACTTCGACCGCTACGATGCAACCTCCTCCGCCATCAACCAGCTCGCCTTCATGGAGAACGTCAAGATATCCGAGGAGATGATCCGCAGCCTGCTGGGGAATAAGAGCGCCTTCGATCTGCTGGCGCCGAACCTTTTCACCAAGCTGTTTCTCTCCGGGATTTTCGAGGATAAATATCTGGGGATCTACGGCAGGAAAAAGGTGGCCCATCTGGCGGCCGGACTCAAGCTGATCGAGGAGAACCGCTTGACCACGACCGGACTGCTGGAGCAATTGCTGAAGATCGACGGGGACGAGCGCCTGCACCTCACCCTGCTTGAGCACGTGAAGGAGAGGATTCGCAACTTCTATTCGAAGTACGCCACCAAGGCCGATCAGGACGCCTTGAAAAAGGAATTGACCGAAGAGCTAAGGCACAAGAAGATACTCGAGGGCGAGATTCCCGAGTATCTGTTCCACGAAGCCATACTCACCATCAAGAAAGAGGCAGTGTATATACACAACCTGCTGCCCCAGATCATCGCCGAGAAGAACAGCTCCCTGCGCGAGGACTTCCTGGAGAACTCCGGGTTGGACCGCTTCTATGTCGAGGAATTGGAGCGGGAGTTCTTCGAGCTGAACGGGCTGAACCTGGAGGAGCTTTATCAGATCCGGAAAGGGCTTAATTAGGGGCCGGGGCCGCCCCCACAAAAGAGTCGAGGCCTGGGGGAGGGCGCCTTTAAAAGCAAATCCCCCCTGTCCCCCCTTTGTCAAAGGGGGGGACCTCTTTGCGGCTCCTCTTTCAAGATAACCGGCGTCTCATTTTCGCAGGTCGGGTTAGCGTAACGTAACCCGACGCCGACTCTACATCCCCGATGCCGTCGGGTTACGCCGTGCCGGCTAACCCGACCTACATGTCATCCGCCCTCATCCGCCTTCATCCGCCCTCATCCGCCCTCATCCGCCCTCATCCGCCCTCATCCGCTCTCATCCGCTCCCAATCTCGCTGCGCCTCCCCTGTTGCCCCCCGCGGCTTCCCCCCGGGACCTACCTCGCCTCTCAGCCTCGCCCTTGACACCTACTCCGTTTTTCTCTAAAGTACGCGAGTGTGTAAATATTGTACTCAGAGGTCCTGATGACTGCTATAGATGAGCAACTGGCGAAGATCGGCCACAGAATCAATTCTTTTGGCAAGGAAAACCTGGACGAGATGCTCCACCTGGTCGGCGAAGGGGCGAGGCTCGTCTCGTCGCTGGAACGAGTGCGCATCTACCTGGAAGACCTGACCCGCGGCGCCCTCTCATGCGCTTATTCCTGCGGCGACTTCGCGGCCGAGATCCGGGAACGGACCTTCCCGATCATCTCTTCCGAGGGCGCGGTCTCGCTCACCTTTGTCACCCAGAAAGTGGCACTGTGCCACTCCCCGGCGCAATACGGCCTCCCTCTGGACCGCGAGTTTTCGAAGACGTTCCGTATCGACGGCACGACACTGCTGCCGATTACCAGCCAGGGCAAATCCATCGGCGTCGCCTGCATGGACGGCGAGCCTCTTTCCGGGGAGCAGATCGCCATCTTGTCCCCTTTCCTGACCCGGGCCGGGGAAAGGGTGGATCAGGCCCGCAAATACCACCAGCAACTGCTGCTGGCCCGCAGGGTCGAGCTCTACAAGAAGCGCGAGGCCGCAGGGTTCATGGTGCGCTCGGCGGTCCGCCTTATCGACGGACTGACCCTGGCATCGGTCCTGGTTCCTGCCAAGGGGGGGATGGAGGTACTGGCGAGCCACGCGGAAGACCCGGATCTCAAGGCGCTCTACGACAGCGTGGGAAGCATCGATCTCAAAGAGGGGACCTCGCTGGTCTCACGGTACGTGAACGAAGCCGGGGTCATCACCGACGACAGCCTGCTCAAACCGCTCTTCATCGAAGACCTCTGCGACCAGTCGATTCAACGCCGTGCCCTCACCGAGGAGATGGCGCTGCGCACTCTCTACATGGTGCCGCGCTTCGAGCCGGAATCGCGCCGCATCATCTGCCTGATCAATTACTTCACCCGCCAACTCACCAGCTTCACCGAATTCGAGATGGGACTTTTGCAGACCCACGCGGAGATGGTGGAGCGGGTCATTAATGAGGTCGGCGGTGAGCACCTGGAGATCAAGGTACTCTCGGAGATATCCGACCTGCTCCAGGAGCGTAACGAAGGGCTGCACCCGTTTCTCACCAAGGTGCTTTCCAAGGCGACCGAGCTGATCGGCGCGGACACCGGGAGCATCGCCATCGTTGAGGAGCGCGAAGGGGAAAAGTGGCTCATCGTGGAGAACGAGGAAGGGGTCATCGTCGGCGCCAAAAACAAGGAGTGGCTCAAGAAGAAGATCCCCCCCTTCAAGATCGGCGGCGCCGAACTCCCGCCGGGAGAGCGCAGCCTCACCGGCCTGGTGGCCAAGGGGAAGGAGCCCAGGATCATCGCCAAGGTTTCCGACCTGAAGCAGCACGGCGGCTTCCACCGCCCGATGAGCGAGTTGATCCGGAGCGAGATCGCCGTCCCGGTGATCAGCGACGACGTGGTTATCGCCGTGATCTGCCTGAATTCCCTGCAAGAAGGGTACTTCACCGAGGAACACAAACGGATACTGCAGATCATCGACCGGCTCACCTCGCGACACATCTCGGACATTCAGCGCATCGAGCGGTTGCAGTACGAGGTGACCAAGCTGCAAAGCGATATCGCCTACAAGGACCCCAAGGTCTCGTCGTATCGCTTGGGCAACATCATCGGCAACAGCCGCAAGGCCCAGGAGATCGTCGCCTTCATCAATACGGTGTCGCAGCCGCTTGCCAACAGGATCGGGCTCTGGAGCAGCAACGTGCTGCAAGAGGCGACCATAGGGCTCCCCTCCATCCTGGTGCACGGGCCGACCGGAGCGGGCAAGGAATTCTTCTTCAACAACCTGTACAACAAGCTGAACGAGCTGTACCGGCAGCAGATCAACCCGGGCGGCGAGCTCCCGGTGAAAAAGACCAACATCGCAGCCTACAGCGGCGAGCTCACCTATTCGGAGCTTTTCGGTCACACCAAGGGCGCCTTCACCGGCGCCTACAGCGACAGGAAAGGGATCATCGAGGAGGCGGCAGGCGGGATCGTGTTCCTGGACGAAATCGGCGATGCTGATCCGAAGACCCAGGTCCAGTTGCTGCGTTTTCTGGATAACGGCGGTTTTGTCCGTCTGGGTGAAAACCGGGAGCGGATCAGCCGCGTGCTGCTGGTTGCCGCCACCAACAAGGACCTGCAAAAAGAGATCAGCCTCGGCAACTTCAGAGAGGACCTGTACCACCGCCTGACCGAGCTCTCCGTCGTGGTCCCCTCCCTGAACGAGCGGCGCGAGGATATCCCCGACCTGGCCACCCACTTTCTCGGCAAACTCTACCGCACCTACAGAAGCCGCGACGATGAGGCGCGCGATGCGCCCAGCCTCTCCAAGGACGCCAAGGAAGCGCTGGTGGGCCATAACTACAAGGGTAATATTCGCGAGCTGAGGAGCATCCTGCTGCGGGCGCTTTTCTTCAGGACTGGCAAGGTGCTGACCGGCGAGGATATCATGAGGGCGATCAAGGATGGCATGCGCGAGCAGATTTCCCCGGCGTCCGACCGTCTCACAGAAGAGGTGGCGGGCGGGATCATGTCGCAGATCGGCTCAGGGAGCGACTTTTGGGAAGCGGTCTATGAGCCGTACTCGCAGAGCCGGATCTCGCGCGATGTGGTGCGTCTGGTGATCGAAAAAAGCCGGCTGGCGGCGGGAAAAACCATGCCCGAGATCGCACGGCACCTGAAGGCGGTGGTCGCCGATCCGCTGGAGGACGAAGAGGAGCGCAAGAGGTTCTTCAGGTTCAAGAACTTCCTCTACAAGACCGTTAAAATATAAGAGGACGTTGCTCGCGTTAATGATTTGGAAAGAATGAGGTATTGTTGGCGGGCTGATCGCGGATTACCAGATAAAGCCATTTCTTTGCGGGGTGCAGCCTGAAGTCGCTGCACCCCGCAATTTTAACTACTACCAGCGTTTGTCGAAATTCCTCATAAGACGCCGTCCCTCATCACGCTTTTCAAAACGTCTTCCATCCAAGCGTTTCTTGTCGGGATGATAGCCGTTACGATAGTGGGGCGGGCAATACCTGTTTATCATACAACCCACCGTTTTGATGGAATCCGTCCCCACAATAAACTCTCCTGAAACCGTCTTTGCCGTGAGTGAAGCAGAAGTATCCCCACACTGAATCCCTGTGCCCCGTGTTGTAAAGGTTAGGATCATATCTTTGTCTCTGTCTCCATCTACATTCGCGAGAGTTACCTGCACGGGAGCAGCCTCAGTGCCGGTTGCGCCAAAGCGTACCGTGGCCGGATCTACGGCGGCAGCATCAAAGGAAGGGTTACTAAGAATGGCTACCATGACCTTCCCTTTGCTCTTGAGATCGATGTTGTTCGGGAACCGGCCCGGCTTGATATCTATGCGGACTTTTTTGGAAATCGGGGCAGTGAACAGAAGTCCCGTGGCATAGGAGAGCCCGCCACTCCCCGTCTTGACAAATTCATCGATAAGCTTTCCGGTCCTGCCATTGAAGCGACGCACCGAGTTACCTATGAAACCGGTACTGACGTAAAGGTTTCGGTCCGGCCCGAAAACAAGGCTGGTACCATCGGTGCCCCCGGTAAATTCGCTCACGAAGATGTCAAGGAACTCCCCGGTCTCGCCGTCGAAGCGTAAAACAGATGAACTCCCCTGCATACTGTTGAGGACATACATGTGCCCGTCGGGACCGAAGGTAAAAACCAGGTCTATAGGGCCATTCTCTCCACCGGTCGCGAATACATCAAGGAACTCACCGGTGGAACCGTCATAGCGCAGAATCTGATTGGTAACCCTGCTGGTCACGTATAAGTTTCCGTCCGGCCCAAAGGCCATTCCCTCGGCGCCACGGAGCCCGCCACTGCCTGCAGGAACAAAGTCGTCCATATAGGCACCGGTATTACCGTTGTAGCGAATCACTTTGCTGACAGCATTTGCGCCGAAAATGGCGACGTACAAGTTGCCGTCGGTGCCGAAAACTAGATCGGCCGGGGCATCGAGTTCTGCACCGGAGGCAAAAGTGTCGATAAAGGCGCCGGTTTTTCCGTCGAAGCGGCGGATAAAAGAGGTTTGAACGTTACCGCCAAAGGTGTTGCCACTAACGTACAGGTTGCTGTCGGGTCCGACGGTCATGCTGATGGGATGATCGTCAGATTGCATTGCGGCAAATACGCCCAGAAAGGCACCCGTCCTGTCGTCGTATCGGAGCACTGCGGAGTTGTCGAAGCTGGCAACAAGCAATTCAGCTTGCGCCACGCCGTTCCAACCGGACAGAAGGAGCAATATGGCTACTATAAGGCTTCGCATGGCTTCCTCCTTTCTTTCGATTCTGCCTACAGAAGTTTCAGGTATGTGCAGCGAGACCGTACCCGGCAGGTTGAGGATAGTAGAGTGATCCCCTACTCTGCGGGATAAGAGTTAGACATAGGGGGAGATCTACCACGGGCTGAATAGATTCCAGCTTGATAGATTGCTGGATAGCTTGTCACGGTGCCCGGCAAACTTCCTGTCTTTTCTAGGTACATTGAGAGCTCCCAGCGGGGTCGACCTAGCCCGGCCCATCCTCCGCGTTCACATCCAGTATACCTACACAGTTGATGCCAACATTATTGCAAGCCAATCAGCCAACTTGAGTCGTCGGAAGCCGAATAAATAAGGCACCTTGTTCGGTCAGGGAACAGATGCTGTGCAGAGTTTGGTTAGGTAAAGCCAACCTGATCCCCTGAGACCTTATCAATCCATTCATCTGCCAAACCCCATTAAAATCCCCTCCCAATAAACCCGTCGAATTTTTTCTACAGAACTATTATAATTCAGCACGTTGTCCCCCCACTTTCGCCAGGCTTCGACGTGGCAGATAACGACTGCCCCGTGCCAACCAGGTCTGTGGCAGCGCCATTGCTGCCGCTATACCGCACCAGTTATCGCGGCAGCAATCTGCTGCTACAGGATCTTTATTCACCCCTTATAAGGATGGTGCTTAGTGACGAAATCTGCAGCTTGCTCGTTTTTCTCATTCCTGCTCCTGTTCCCATTGATGGTTTCGGCGGCGCCGCTGGATGATTACTATCTTTCCCGCTTCGCCCCGAAGACCAAGGCGGTTCGGCTCAGCACAGATTCCGGACCAGTGACCGTTCACGCCGACCGCTGCCTTACCCCGCTCTACCGCAGCTTAAAAAAGGATTGGAAAGAGTTGCAACCTGAAACGCAGCAGATCCTTGCCAAACAGGTCTCTGCGCCTGTCCTCGCCGGCGAGGCCGCGTTCCCCTCGCCGGGAGGACACTTCACCATTCACTACGCGACATCGGGCACAGATGCACCGGATCTTACCGATGCCGATCAGGATCAGACACCGGACTGGGTGGAAAAGGTAGCGGAAGTCTTCGAGCAGGTCTACCAAACGGAAGTGACTGTGCTGGGGTACCGGCCAGCGCCCGGGGCGAGATACGACGTCTATCTTAGCGATCTCGCCACACAACAAGTGTACGGTTACACCAATACCTTCGGAGCACTCGCGGGGACCTCGGCCAGCAGCTATATTGAAATCGACAGAGCCTTCACCAGCGGGATATACAACCCAAGCGTTTACTCTCCGGAGCAGAGCCTTCAGGTCACGGCCGCACACGAATACCATCACGCCATCCAGTTCGGCTACAACTTCTATTTCGATATCTGGTACGCCGAAGCGACCGCGACCTGGATCGAGGAGGAGGTGTTCGATTCCGTGAACCAGCTATACGGCTACCTGCACAGTTATCTTCCCAACACCAGCACACTCCCGCTCGACGGGGGCTTGGATGGCGGATCCGAATATGGCCGCTGGATATTCAACCGGCACCTCGCTGAAGCTCACTCACCTACTCTGATCAAAGAGATCTGGACCAAGCTTGGCACCATGGCGGCCCCGGCAGACGAGAGCGACATACCGATGCTTCCGGTAATAGACAGCGTGCTTGCCACCAAGGGGAGCTCGATCGGGAGCGAATTCGCAGGGTTCGCAAAAAAAATCTACACGAGGCAGTGGACCACCCATCTGGGCGACCTAAGCCGCATACCGGTAGTCGCGCCCGTTGCGAGCCACGCGAGCTACCCGGTGAGCGCCTCCTCCGTAATCCTGCCCCGCTACACCGCGGCCTCCTACAAATTCCTGCCGTCCGCATCCGCTCCGCTGGACCTGAGGCTGGTCCTCAGCAATGTCGCGACTGGTACGGATGTGGTTGCCTTGAAGAAGGGGACAGACGGTTCAATAACCAGCTATCCTCTCAACGTGCAGACAAAGACCATCACCGTTCCCTCCTTCAATTCACCCCAAACGGCAGAGGTTCAGCTCGTCGTCACCAACAGCAGTAACCTGAATGGCGCCCAGGCCAGCTACACTACGGTCTGGACCCCCAAAAACTACACCTTAAACCTAAGCTTTGCCGGAACGGGCGGAGGCTCAGTCAACGGCGATATGTCCTGCCTTTCGGGAGCAAGTTGTTCCCCCGCGCAGTTTGTCGAGGGGACCACGGTGACGCTGATACCTACAGCGGATGCCAATTCCCTCTTCGGCGGTTGGAGCAACGCCTGCACTGTTATCGGAAATGCCTGCCAACTGAGCATGGAACAAAGCTTTACAGTTACGGCTACCTTCAACGCATCACCGCTGCTCAGGATTTTGGGGGGAGCAGGCTACACCCTTATTTCCGACGCATTTGCAGCAGCTGCAAACGATGCGGTGATCCAGGCCCGGGCCATCTCTTTCGATAGCGGCACCCTGACCTTCAATCGTCCGGTGAGCGTCTTCTTCAAGGGCGGCTACGACGCCGGCTATAGTTCCCATTCTGGACAGACCACGGTAAAGGGTAAGATGGTAATTCGAGACGGTGCTGTGCGGGTGGATGGTCTAGTACTGCGATGACATCTATTATAGTGATTTGCTGAGTTTCTCGTTCCCAAGCTCCAGCTTGGGAATGCAATCGCTGGAAAAGCTCCAGCTTTGAGTCGTCGAAGCGGAGTTTCCTATACCATTTACGTTCCCAAGCTGGAGCTTGGGGAACGAAATGATGGTCTAGTACTGCTGACATCGCTAATTTTTTTACCTAACAAATCAGGGGGTACGGCTAACAGCCGTACCCCCTGATTTGATTGCAGTTACGTCCCCTGCCCCATATTTCCCGGCCGCCGCAGCAAAGGCTGCTTCGGCGCAGCCGACACTAGGCTTTCTTGAAGTAGCTCAGGAACTCCTCGCGGGTGAGCCAGTTCTTGCGGACCAGGTGATCTATGCTGCGGCTCATGGCGAGGCGCTCGGCGTCTTTCATGGAGTCCTTCAACAGCACGAAGAACGGGATGTTGCGGGTCTGGGGATAGAGTTTGAAGCGCTCCATCAGCTCGAAGGCCACCAGATCGGCCAACATCAGGGAGCAGAAGATCATGTAAGGATGGATGATGGTGCCAAGCGCCACGGCCTCTTTGCCGGTGTAGGCATTTACCACCTCAAACCCCAGTTGCGTGATAACGTGCGTCACCTGCTCCTCGCCTTTGCGCGTCACCAGCATGGCCTGCAGGTCGTAGTCCTCCGACTCGTCGGCGAGCCCCAACTTCTTGAGCTTCTGCGAGAGATAGGCCTGGTCGATCGGCAGCATGAAGAAGCCTGCAATAGGAAATACCTCGCCCACCTGGCCGTCCTCGCTCAAATAAAGCGGCAGGATGGCGATGTCCCGGGTGGCGGGGTTACTCTTAAGGGCAGTCAGAATCGCCCAGCCATCATCGGAAAAGGGAGACAGGTCCAGGAGGATAGCACGCGGTGTACACTCAGCCAGCTCGGACATCTTTGCCGTCCTGGCGCGGTATCCCCCCGCTGCCAGAAAACTGCAGACGACGGCCCCTCGTTCAGTCTTGTCTCCGAGGCCAAAAATCCAGAGCTCTCGCTCATCACATTCGATCATCAGCGCTCCCTCTAATCAATTTTTTTAATAAATAACATATTTTACAGCCAGAGCAAGAAAAACTTAACGGCTGTTGAAATAGGGTGGGATATATGGTACCACTCCCTGATCATTTAACTTAATTAGAGGGGAGAGAAGTTATGTCCAGCAAGGTTTATTTCGCGGATATGCGGGCGGGAGTGCGGGAGAATCTCTTCGCCAAGATCAGTCGTTTGATGCAGCAGGCAGGTATTGCTGACTGTCTCTCCCCGGGAGACCTGGTCACGGTCAAGGTGCACTTCGGCGAGAAGGGGAACCACACCTTCGTGCGCCCCATCTTCGTGCGGCGCGTGGTGGACGAGGTCAAGGCGTGCGGTGCCAAACCGTTTCTCACCGACTCCTCAACCCTTTATCCGGGTGAGCGCAAGGAGGCGGTCTCCGCCCTCAGTTGCGCCATAGAGAACGGCTTCGCCTTCTCCGTGGTCGGCGCACCGCTCATCATGTGTGACGGCCTCAGGGGGCATACCGCAGTCGATGTCCAGGTGGACGGGGAGATCCTGAAGACGGTCAGCATCGGCGCGGAGATAATCGAAGCGGACGCACTCATCGCGGTATCCCACTTCAAATGCCACGAGTTGACAGGCTTTGGCGGCACCCTGAAAAACCTCGGCATGGGCTGCTCAAGCCGCACCGGCAAGATGCAGCAGCACTCGACCGTGGCACCCAAGGTGGCGGAGAAACTCTGCAACGCCTGTGCGCTCTGTCTCAAATCATGCGCTCACGCGGCCATTACCATCATAGAGGGGAAGGCGAAGATAGATCCGGATGCCTGCGTCGGCTGCGGCCGCTGCATCACCGCCTGCCTCAAGAAAGCCATCAATGTGCAGTGGAACGAAAGCGCTTCGCTGGTCATGCGCAAGATGGCTGAGTACGCCAAGGGTGCTGTTGCCGGCAAAGAGGGAAAGACGCTCTATCTGAACTTCATTACCCAGGTGTCGCCCGCCTGCGACTGCTACGGACACGCCGACGCGCCGATCGTGAATGATATCGGGATCTGTGCCTCGACCGACGCTGTCGCGCTGGATCAGGCCTGCGCCGATCTGGTCAACAACGCGCGCGGCAACCAGGATACCGCCCTGGCAACCGGCCACGAGCCGGGCGGGGATAAGTTCCGCGGCGTGCACCCGGAGATCGACTGGGAAGTGCAACTGGAGCACGCGGAGAAGATCGGACTGGGGAGCAGGGAGTATGAACTGGTGAAGCTTTAAGGGCTCCATCCACCCCTCTCCCTGACCCCACTGCCATTTAATTAGCGGATGTCTGTAGGGGCGAACCTTGTGTTCGCCCAGATTTGTTGCTCGCCATTTCCACCGGAATCACGCTGGGCCCGGGCGAACACAAGGTTCGCCCCTACGTTAGCGGGAAGAGTTCTTGAAAAACGAGCGGTTAGAGCCGACTTGGTTAATTTTACGGCAGCGCTCCCTAGCCCTCTCCCACAAGGGGAGAAGGGACTTTGAGCTCCTCCCTTGATTTGGATTTAGACTTTAAGCTCCCCTCCCTTGACTTGTCAGCCGTAGCCTTTGCGAAGGCTGATGGGAGGGGCTGGGGGAGGGTGGACTTTTGCCTTTACAGGAAACTATTGCCTTCCACCGAGAACAACAGTGAGAAGGCGTTGTTTCTACCATCAGAGAACCGGTCGCTGGTTCCGTTGTACTCTCCCTTGATGCCAAGGGAGGGCTGCAAGATGCTCTTGAACAGGGTGGTAAAAGGATAACCGGTCTTCAGGTTGGCACCAAAGGTCTCTCTCCTGGAGGCTACCAAACCGATGCGTTCCTTCTTGAACCCTCCCTTAATTTCGTAATCGACCTTCTTCTCTAGCGCGCTCCCATTAATGCCAAGGCTTACCGCAAACTGTTCGCTGCGCAGGCTGTTGGGAAAATCCATGGAGCGTTTCACGGAAAAATCCGGCGAGACTGTTACTGGCCCTGCCGCAAATTTCGGCAAAAAAGTGAACGTTGTTGCCGTCGCCTCCCTTTCCTCGCTCAGCCTGTCGGTCCGTTGCGAGAAACTCGCCAGCAAACCTAGATCCCATTTTCCCGTCAAGAAGTTCACCCTGCCGGAAACGGCATCTTCTTCCGAATCCTTCGCCAGATAGCCGTAAGGCTCCCTGGAACTATCAACGAAGGTTTTTCGGTAGCGCAGCCCCACTGGCAGCGTCTCGATCGCGTTGAAGCTGTAATCTACCAGCCCCTCGTATTTGTAAAGCCGAGGGTAGAGCTCGTTGTTCTCGGTGTTGTTGTGATACCGCGACAGCTTCAGATCAAAGGCATGCAGCCGGAAGGCGGTTTCCAAACCCAAGGAGACACCTTCGGTATCCCTCTTGGGCCCCTTGCCTCCCATCAGGCGGTAATTGGGCCCGGTGCGCTCATAAAGGGCGTTGTATCTATATCTCCCCCACTCCCCTCCGATCTTTACCCGGCAGGCACTGTCCCGTACCGCATCTGCTTCATCAGCCGAATCGAAGTCAAAGAGGACGAAATCCAGCTCAGCCTCCGCGGCAAGCCTTCCCTTGAACGGCTCCAAGATGGCAACTAGCCCCAGGACGTCCCCTTTCCTTTCACCGTACTCAGAAGGCCTGGCACCAGGCCGAAGCGCCTGCCGCCCGCTCAGATAGAGGGTCTTGAATCGAGCACTCTCGGCGAGCAGTGAGATTTCACCGGTCGCTCCCACCAGCAAACCGTCGGATCCGTTTACGCCCCCCCCTGAGGAGGCGAAGGTCTGCATCTTTAGCGCGCTGCCTGAGTTTTCCGCCGCTACAGCAAAGCGTCCTCCCTTGCCCGATATTTCCGGCATGGCGTAGGGAGTCTCTAGAATACGAATGTCACCCATCTCAGCCAGCAGGCTCAGGCCGTTACCACTGTATTCTCCGCGCTGCATCACAAACACCGGCAGATTGTTCCCGGACCGGGCTTGCTGCCGGGAGCTGAAATCCGTTTTCCACCGGCCGCTCTCACGGGCGGCAGGCATAAATAAATGGAAGTCACCGAGGGAGGGCTTTTGGTAGAGGTCCGCCGCCTCCAGTTGCAGAGGTACGGTCGGCAAAGAATGGGTTTCGACAGGGGTATCTATGGCGGCATCGGGCAGAGCCGAATACGCAGCATCGGGCTGGGCCGAAAAGGCAGGATCTGCCAGGGCGAGTGTAAGCAGCACCAGGGCGATATTGGAGTAATTTCTAAGGTAGATGGTTGTCATCCACATCCGGGATTCACCATGTGCAGAAACTCCCCATGGGAGGGGAGGCTTAAGGCAATGAAACGTAGGGGCTAATCATCAATGAAACCGTTGGGCGAGGATTCAGCTGTTTTGCGAATCATCAGGTGCTTGGCGAGTCACCAATTAAAACGCAAAGCAAATCATACAATAAGGCATATCGGCGAATCTCAAGCAAACCGTAGGGGCGAATCATCATTCGCCCGCATTTACTCACCCCTCTGCAACAGAACTGGAGAGTTGGATGTATAAAGCCGATCGGAGCACACTGCCCCGACCGGCCTTTTTGCAAGAGGAAGCCGCGCCTGCTACTTCAGAAAGCCGAACTTCTTCATCCTGTAGCGGAACGCGTCGATGCCTAGGTTCAGCTTTTTGGCCGCTTTGGACTGGTTCCAGTCGGTGATCTCCAGCGACTGCTTGATCAGTTCCCGCTCCACTTCCTCGATATCGATCCCTTCGGGAGGAAGCTTGAAGGTCGCCATCGGCATGGCAACCTGGGAACCCTTGGCCACGATCTCAAGCGGCAGGTTCTCCAAAAGGAGGTTCTCGTCGTTACCCAGGATGATGGCACGCTCGATCACGTTCTTGAGTTCGCGGATGTTGCCGGGCCAGTTATATTCCACCAGGAGTTTCTCCGCCATACTGGAGATCCCCTTGGTCGGCTTGTTGAACTCCCTGGTGAACATCTCGATGAAGTAATTGGCCAGCACCAGGATGTCATCTTTGCGCTCGCGAAGCGACGGCAGGAAGATCGGGATCACCTGAAGCCGGTAGTACAGGTCGTTTCTAAAGGACTTCTCCTCGATCGCCTTCAAGAGATCCTTGTTGGTCGCGGAGATGATCCTCACGTCGACCGGAATCACCTTGCCGCCGCCGATCCTCCGGAAGGTCCTATCCTCAAGGAAGCGCAAAAGCTTGGCCTGCATCCCTACTTCCATGTCCCCGATCTCGTCCAGGAACACGGTGCCGCCGTCGGCCAGCTCGAAGAGCCCCTTCTTGGAGGTCTTGGCGTCGGTGAAGGCTCCCTTCTCGTGGCCGAAGAGCTCGCTTTCCAACAGGGTCGAAGGGACAGCCGCGCAGTTTATCGCGACGAAGGGCTTATCGGCACGGGCCGATTCGTAGTGGATCCATTTGGCGACCAATTCCTTGCCGGTGCCGGATTCTCCCTGCACTAGCACCGTCGAGGCGTCGCTTCTGGCAACCTTGGCCATCATCTCCAGCACGTTCTTCATGTGCTTGGAATTCCCAAGAATCTTAGGCGGTCCCTGCTTCTTGTGCTCGCTTCTAAGCTGCACCACCTCGCGGCGCAGGTCCGAAGTCTCCAGCGCCTTGCGGATGACAATGGCCATCTCGTCCAGGTTGAACGGCTTGTTGATGTAGTCGTAGGCGCCGTGGCGCATGGTGTTGACCGCGGTCTCAAGTCCACCCTGCGCGGTGACCATGATCACCAGGATGTCCTCGTCAATCTCTTTCAGGCGCTGTAGCACCTCGAGACCGTTGATTCCCGGAAGGTGGTAGTCCAGCAGCACCAGTTCGGGCTGCTCTTCGCGGGCCAGACGGAGTGCGTCCTCGCCGGTACCGGCGGTACAGACCTCATAGCCCTGCTTCTTCAGGTTCTGCTCCAAAGACCAGCGTATCAGGTGTTCATCGTCAACGACCATTATCTTTGTCTTACGCATGGCTGCTCCTTCAGGGGTAGAGAAGTCCCCCTTTGAAAAAGGGGGATTTAGGGGGATTTGTTCTCAGTCGCGCACTGCGACCAATTGGCAAGATGGGTCAAATCCCCCCCAGCCCCCCTTTTTCAAAGGGGGGAGTGGTGGGTGCCGATTCTTTAGTTAACGCTGATCGTTTTTTACCAAGTTATTCCGCTTTCTCCGCTTTCTCCGGAGCGCCGGCGCCTCACGCAACCGGTGCCTGCAGCATGCAGGGGTCGTCCGTCAGGATGCAGGCGGGAAGTTCCACGGTAAAGGTGGTTCCCTTGCCGTCCTCGCTCACCACGGAGAGAACCCCTCCCTGCTGCTCGATCAGCTTGTGGCTGATGGCAAGACCAAGCCCGGTGCCCTGCGCCTTGGTGGTGAAAAACGGGGTAAAAATCTTCTCCAGGATCTGCGGCGGGATCCCCTGGCCGGTGTCGATAACCCGGACCTGGACCATGTCGACCCCGTTTCGCGTTGACAGGTCGCTTTGCACGGTCAAGGTGCCCCCCTGCTGCATCGCCTGGACCGCGTTCAGGAACAGGTTCAGGAAGACCTGCTGCATCTGTTTGGGGTCGACGTAGACCGGAGGAAGATCCTCCCTCAACTCCAGCCGTTTTTCGATGTTCTTGCCGCCTCTGTGCTGGGAGGCAAAGACCAGTATCTTCTTGAGCGCGCTGTTGATGTCGGTGCAGGTCGGCTCCGCCACCGTCGGCTTTCCGAAGAAGAGCAGGTCGTTCACCGTCTTGTCGAGCCGCGAGATCTGCTCCAGCACCTCGTTGATGATCGAGACGCGCTCGTCCTGCGGTTCGAAGTCGTCCTTGAGCACGGTGATGGCTGCGGCAATTCCGGTGAGCGGGTTCTTGATCTCATGGGCGATGCCGGCCGCCATCTCGCCTACCGAGGCAAGCCGGTCGGCGCGCTCCATCTGCTGGAAGTGAAAGG